>Ga0255055_10001499_pt1 | contig 16964 bp, 16 predicted proteins | sample JV7_2_27_MG_FD_188633 | JGI IMG/M metagenome (GOLD analysis project Ga0255055, IMG submission 188633) | Seawater microbial communities from Jervis Inlet, British Columbia, Canada - JV7_2_27 | ecosystem: Environmental > Aquatic > Marine > Inlet | place: Canada: British Columbia | collected... | reverse complement strand
CGCTCGAGGCGGGGACAGCCTACCGCCTTCGGCTCATGAACATCACTCTTGGTAGACCGAACACTCGGATGCGACTTCTGCGGGACGGCTTTCCGGTCCGCTGGACTCCGATCGCGAAGGACGGGTTCGATCTGCCGGAGGTTCAGCGAGCCCCGCAATGGGCGGACCGTACTATCGCGGTAGGCGAGACGTACGACTATCGGTTCACGCCCACCCGCCCGGGCGACCTGCTATTGGAGCTGCGAAGGGGCGACGGGAGGCCGCTCGTCGAACAGTTGATCAGAGTCGTCGAGTAGACTGAGCAGAATGACGCGGGCGTCTAATCCGTTGTCCCAACACTCGTCTGCGATCAGGACCTTGGGCGAGGTCGCGCTGCGGGTCAATGACCTGCAGCGGATGAGGCAGTTCTACCAAGACACGCTGGGTCTCGAAACTCTGGGCGAGTTTCCTACCGCTGTGCTTCTGAGAGTCGCCGAGGATTATGGTGGTCACACGCAAGCGCTGGCTTTGTTCGATCGTTCGGTTTCAGTGAGTTCTGACCTGACTACGATAGATCACATAGCCTTCACGATTGATCTTGACGACTATGAGTCTGAACGGCGCCGCTTGGAAGGCTTGGGTTTGGAAGTTGAGGTGCGAGACCACGCGTGGGTCAAGTGGCGGTCGCTCTACTTCCATGATCCGGAAGGCAACCAAGTGGAGCTGGTGTGTTACGATCCTGATCTGAGCTGACCGTTCAGTCCTGTGGAAGACAGGAATGTTTGAGCAGCCATCTGTTTCTTGGCGACCTGCCCAGCTTCCAGGTGGGACACGTGTCCGATATCCCCTATCGCGTACAGCAGCTCGATCACGTTGAACTCTTTGTGCCGGACCGCTACGAAGCGGCGCGTTGGTACGAGCAAGTCTTGGGGCTCACGATTCTCGAGAAATACGAGTACTGGGCCGAGGACCCGAGCGGGCCACTTATGATCTCCTCCGACGGCGGAAGCACCAAGCTGGCCCTGTTCGAGAATGCAGAGCTCAGTGAACTGCGCGGGGCGTACGATCAGGTCGCGTTCCGGGTCAGCGGCCCAGGCTTCTTGGCTTTTATGGGAAAGGTCGCCGAGCAGCTCGAGCTCTATGGCCAGGAGGGTCGACGTCTCTCTCACAACAGCGTGCGAGATCACCACGGAGCTTACTCCCTGCATTTCATGGATCCGTGGGGACACCGTTTAGAGGTCACTACCTACGAGTGCGAGTATGTCCGGGCGCGTCTGTAGACCACGTCACGTGATCAATTAGGCTGAGACTCCCAGGTCGGACGAGGAGGCATGCGCATGGCTGGTGACGAGAGGAGCGCTCCGTCCCCGCATAGATGGAACGACCGACGTGATCAGTCGGATGTCATTCTTGTCAGCTCAACCAATGCCCTCGCATCCAAAAGGATTGTCGATCACGAGTAGCCACGTTCCGTCCGGTTGCCGACGCACCACGTCGGATGTCTGACCGGTAAGGTTCACCTCGTTGCCGTCCGCCCCAGTTCCACCAGTCATCGTCCAGCGTGAATAAACGATCGCGATGTCGCCGCTGCGTATGGTCCGCTGAATCCGCAGGTCAAAATCTGCACCGAGCGCCAGAAAGCCTTGGAGAACCTCGCGGACTGCGGCCGGTTCGTATACCACTTCTCCCCCTGGCGCGGACATGACGGCCGCACCGGGCTCATACATGGCGACCAAGCCATCCAGGTCGCCAGCGTGGAACGCTTTCGTCCATTCCAGGTGTGACTCCTCGGGCGTTTGTGCTGGCATGATGGTCACCTCTCGTCTGCGGGCTCACCTACTTTGAAATGAGGCCAAGCTGTTCGTGGAGGCTGAGGAGATCCGGGATCAGCCACTGCTCCGCGATCCGGCCGTCGGCAATGCGGAAGATGGTCATCTCGCTGATGCCGATCTTCTTTCCTGTCGGCGGGTTGCCCTGGAAACTCCCACGGTTGGTGCCGGAAGAGGAGAAATAGACTGCGACCAAGTCACCTTCTGCGACGATCTGTTCGACCGTCTCGGTCCAGTCTGGAAACGCCTCCCGGTGGCTGCGAAGGCGATCTCGGAAACTGTCGAGTCCTATCGTTTCGGACCCGATGGGGAAATGCCGAACAAAGTCCTTCGAGAACAGCTCATCCACTGCGTCGAGGTTGCCCTTGCTCCAAACATCCTCGAAAGCGCGGCGCACGAGCGTCTTGTTGCGCTCCAATTCCGGTACCGGCTGTAGAAAATAGAAGCGCTCGCCATCAGGGCCGACGTGCCAGTAGCCTTCGCCAGGTCGCCACAACGATTCCTTCGGCGCCTTGAACAGCTTACGTGGCGGAGCGGCTTCGAGGACTCCATCCCGGACAGTAACGGCCACCTCATAGACCGTTGCGTCCGGGGAAATGAAGAACAGCCTACGCCCGTCCGCCGTCCACGCGGCGGCAGCCCTGAGGTCACCTCCTTCGGTGGGCACCTGCACGCTGCCACCTGGCTCTGGAAACGGGCGTACATATAGCTGAATGCTACCAGACTCGTCGGAGAGGTAGGCTACCCAATGGCCGTCGGGTGAGAAGACCGGAGCTACCTCTTGAAAAGCACTCTCGAAGAATATGGACGGAGGGTCTTGACCGTCGAGCGGCAGCATCCAGATGTCCCAATCCTCATCTTCCCTCTGGAAATACGCCAAGTAACGGCCGTCAGGAGAAACTGACTCGGGAACCTGCGGCGTCTCAGCTCCCTCTGTAAGTCTTTCCGCACCAGCGGCTCCATCAGACCGTATGCGAAAGATCGCGAACTTTCCGTCACGCTTGGAGCCGAAGTAGACGAACTCGCCGTCGGGTGACCAGACCGGATCGTATCCCCCGGCCTCATGAAAGGTCAGCTGTGTCAGGACGTCCCGTTCTAGATTGAGTAGCCAGAGGTTTCCGTCCTTGCCTGGGCCAACCTCTACGGCCAGCCACTTGCCATTGTGTGACACTCGAAATCCGCCGCGGTAGTCCATGTGCTTCTGGGTCGCAGGCGTCAGGTTTCCTTCTTGGTCTGCCCAGACGAACCGCCTCTGATCCTGCGCCATTCGATAGGCGGGCCAGCCGCCATGGCTTGCTGCCTCGGGCTTCTGACCAGATGTTGCTACGAAGACGGCATACAGTGTCAACGCGCCGGGGAGGATCGCATGCATTCGCATGGGCAGCTCTTTCTCAGTGCCTGAAGTACGCCGCGATATCGGACGCCTCTTGCGGGGTCAGCTGTGGCCAGGTGTCCGTCCGGCTGCGTTCCGGGTCCCGTTGAACGGTCAAGTGGTTCCAAAGGGCCGAGATAAACGCCGCCGGAGAATCCACATGGTCCGCGTCCGCGAGGTCTCCTGCCATCGACCCGCCGGTCCCGTTCAAAGAGTGACAGTCTAAGCACCCTTTCTTAGCCACCCACTGCCGCCCGCGGTCCGGATCGCCTGCTGGCGCCAAGTACGTGATAGAGTCCAGGTATGCAAGCAGGTGTGCCATCTCCGATCCGTCCAGCTTCGGAACGGCTAGTCCTTTCGTCCGGGCTGCTTGGATCATTGCCGGGGCCTTATTCCACATCGCTGCGGCGAAACCGAGCAGGCTCCTGTCGAGACCCCCGTCCGTCAAATCCGGCCCAACCCGACCACCAGTGCCCGCAACGCCGTGACAATCGACGCAGCCCTTCTGAACGAAGAGACGCTTCCCCTCATCGAATTTGCCGGGCAGAACGTTCAACACCGATTCCGAGTTCCGGGAGTTCGACGTCAGATAGGATGCGAGAGCACCAAGCTCGGGACCGCTCAGCGTGGGACGGCTGACGCGTGTTCGGTACATCGCTTCGGCCATGCCTGGAGCGTGGTTCCACAGCCCCGCCGCCAACTGTATAGGCGAGCTGCGCGAGAAGAAATCCAGCCGCGGTCCGATGACACCTCCTCGTCCGCGCAGCTGGTGGCAGATCACGCATTGTTTCTGCTCGAACAGCCTCTTCCCTCGCTCTGGATCGCCCGGCCCGTCGAAGTAGCCGCGTGCAAAGAGGAAAGCGATGAGATCGCCCGCTTGCCTCGAAGACATGGGCGCCGGGGCGTCCTCCTCATTGGCGACCGCGTTCCTCATGCCTGGCAAGTGATTCCACATCGCGGCGGCAAGTTCGTAGATCGACCTCGCCGTCTGCAGGCTCCTCAAATCGAGACCTTCCGGAAATCCGGTTCGCGATCCATGACATCCTCGGCAGCCCTTTGTACGGTAAATACGCACACCCGCCATCGCGTTCTGCGTCGCCAGAAGCGTGGTTCGCTCCTGTTTTCCTTCACTTGCGTAAGGGCTGGACTGGGCAGAGAGACTACTTGGCGAGCTGGCTGTCAGAGCAGCTGCCATGCCGATGATCACGCCTTGCCGGGCATTCGCCATGTCGCGGCCTTTGGACTAAAGCGTGAGGAATTCCAGCAGACGTCTGATAAGCGAAAAGGCGAGCAGCAGGCCTAACGCTATGCCTACCGTTAGAGATGCTCCAAGCAGCACCGTTCTACTCCAGGCGGCAGCCGGTCGGCTGAACTGTCGCATGATCGGAGCCTCCCGCACGGATCCCAAGGTTGCCTACTCGCTCTGAGAGGTAGAGAAGACGAGGTCAACTCGAACCGGGCCGCCGGGCTCGACGGTTACTTTTCGCTCCTGGGTTCCCAGAACGTCGTGCCAGGCCGTCAGCGTGTAGGTTCCCGGCTCGAGTCCCGAGATCTCGAACGCGCCATCGTCTCCCGTAACATCGAAGTATGGGTGGTCGAACACCCAGATCTTGGCGCTCATCCAGTCGTGCGCGTCGCACTTCACATCGATCCGGCCGGCCATCCTCAGTGCGCGCGGCTTCTCGATCCGCATGCCGGCGCGCGGAAGTGCAATGTTTCCGATGGACCTCGACCCGGCGGAGAGATTGAGGGTCAGGTTCGCGTTGTGCAGCAGAGGGTCGCCGTTCTCGACAACCAAGATTCCGCCGACCGTAGCGGCCATGATGGGCGGCTCGAACCGGCACGCTGTGTTCGAGAGGACGTACTCCCGACTTGGTATCTCCCCTTGGGCTCCGGTCACCGACACGACGGCATACGCCACCTTCCCCCCGCGAATGACGAGGTCGCGGCCGTTCAGGAACGCTCCGCAATAGTCCGCGTCGGTAGTGACCGCGAGCTTGGTCGGCGGTGGCGGCGTGCCCTCGAAGAGGATCGAGCCCGAGATGGCTCCGGTTTGGGCCCGCCCGGCAGCGGGCGCGCTCCACGAGACAGCGATGATCGTGCAGAGTAACGGCAGCATTCTATGGGGCGTTTCCATCGGTAAGACCCCTTGTTTAAGCCTCAGAAGTACACGTGCAGCTCGATGCTCCAGCGATCGATGTCAGTCGTCGCCTGCGGGATGTCTTCGAGCAGTGTGTAGAACACCGATGCCTGGACGAACTGGGTGGGGAAAACTTCAGCGCCGAATCGCCAGCGAACCCGGGCGTTCTCTCCAATGTCTCGGTTGGGATCGAGAAAGCCGTACGTCGTCTTGATGTTCAATCCGCGGATGACGAGAAAATCGCCCTCCAGAAAGCCCGCGAACTGGTTAACGCCTTCTCGTTCCTCAAAAGAATCGAAGATGTAGTCGAGCTCGCCGAGGAAGGTGAAGCGGCCGACGTTGAATCCTCCGAATCCTCCGACCACATCGCGCCTGGCGTCCGGCGCGTCGTTTCGGGACGCGGATGCCCCGAACCTGAATCGCCTGAATATCAGCGCGGCGCTTCCCGCAATCTGTTTGCCGCTGTTGTCCTCGCTTGCGCCCTGGGTCCCGTTGCTGAAGGACACGAAGAACGACAACGGGCCCGGCTCGATGCCCAGTTCCACGCCGATGTCGGGCGTGTCGTAGTTGAAGCCGGTGCGCGCCCGAGTGAACTCGCCATCGTCAACGAGTCGCAGCCCATAGGGCAGAAAGAACTTCCCGGCCTTCACATAACCTTCGAGAGGCAGACTTCCGTTGCCGAAGAGCGCGAACGCCTCTCGGGTCGAAGCTCCGGACGGACCGAGCAACTGGTCGACGTAGAGCGTGAGGAAGTTCCTTATCACCCGCGCCTCGAGTTGTAGGCTCTGCTCGGTGATCTCTATGCTGCTGCGCGGTACGGCTTCGGTCGCGTCTCGCGCAGTGCCCGACGCGAGAACGCGGAAATTGGCTCCGATCGACAGGAAATCGTTGAGAGATCTCTTCACGAACTTGAACTGGACCATGGAGAGCCGAGTCTGGGCGTAGATGCTGCCGAAGTCGGTGCGCCCGCCTCCCCCGGTCTTGTTGACGTGACACTGGGAGCACTTCAGGCCAGTACGGACGGATAGGTACGGCTCATCTCTCCCTGACAGCTCCTGCGGGCCCAGCAGAAGCAGGCACGAAGCGACAGCCGCAGCACCCATCGAGCTTACCAGCCTTCTCATAGCTCCGCCTCCTTTCCGGTCAATTGTCCTCTGCTCCCTGCTCGATCCACCCGCGGAGCGCGGCAATCTCATCCTCCGAGAGCGGGGGCAGGCTGAGCGGCATCCTGCTGCCCGTGATGCCGCTTCGACCCTCGACTTTCCAGACCAGATAGCTGGCCTCGGGGTCACCGGGGCTCACCAGCACCAACTCGGGATTCTCCACGCTCGCTACGTTCACGAGATCGGCCCGCGATGATCCCTCATCGAGAGCAAGTCCCAGGGGAGCCGCCGCACCGGTATGGCACTGTGTGCAGATCGGGGTGAACACGTTCTGCTGGATGGAGCTCAGCGTGGGCGCCAACTCGAGCCTGTCCGGTGCCAACGGATTCCCGAACTCATCGAGGCCCGTTCCGTCCCCCGCACAGGCAGCCACGAACACCACCAGTGGGATCATGGTGGCCGCGGCCCAGATCTCGAATCTCCCGGCGCGGCTCATCGCCCTTGTGCCTCAGGATCTTCGACGAAGAGCCAGTAGAGGGCGTCCTTGCCACGAGCGAGTGATTGCACGTAATAGACGACTGCCCAGCGGCGCCGCTCGACCAGTAGATCGAGGGCCTCGTCGTTCATCTTCGCGAGCTCCTCGGAGGACGGCTGCCCGGCCAGGTAATCAGCCAGCTCGTCCGCAGCCGCTGGGCCCAGGCCTTCTTCCACACGCCCGAGATCAGCGTCCGCCCCGCCCGGGAAGGCGAGGGCCTCCCTCTCGTAGGCGGGCATGGGGGTCCCATCGAGGCCAGTGGCCAATGTGCGATAGAGGTAGCGGGCGCTCTTCGGGCCGCCGCGGGTGAAATCATACGGCTTGACTTTTCGGTCCTTGTAGTCGGTGAGGCGACCCGCGGATGGACCGTCGCCGCGTCCGTTCATCCCGTGGCACTGCCAGCAGTTCAGCACCTCGTAGACGAACCGACCATCCCTCACGACCTGGGGCGAGGAGCCCGGCTCGTCGGGAATGCTCACGGGCGCGGCCAGCTCTTCGGCGAAGACGTCGGAGAAGCCCTTGATGAACCGCACCAGCGACCACCTCTGTTCCTCCGACAGCAGTCTGTCCCACGCCGGCATCCAGGTTCCGGGTACGCCCATCGAGATGACCCGGAAGAGATCTTCGTCGGTGGGGACGTAGCCGGTCGGCATGCTCCGGAACTTGAAGACGGCGGCCGTGAAATCGCGGGGTTGCGGCCTGCCGAGCTGCCGAGCCGCCGGACCTTCCCCATCCCCACGCCTGCCGTGGCAGGGGGCGCATGCGTTGTTGTAGAGACGGCGGGCCTCTCCCCTGGTCTCGTCCTGCGGACCCGGCTCCGGTGCCTGGGCCAGCGCCGCGGAAACCCAGAGGAAAGGCGCCAGAATCAGGGTAGGCGCGATCAACGCGCGGGCAAGGGACCACCGTAGCAGCCCCTCAGCCCGCGTCGCGCTAAGGGATCCAGCCTGATCGAGCAGCATGGTGCCTGGTCGTCGCTCGTTCAGATCGTCTTCAGCGAATGCGGTCACGGCATGACTTCAATTGTGCCGGTCATCCCGAGTTCTGCGTGGCCGGGAATGGTGCATATGGATTCGAACGATCCGGTCTCCGTCGGAACGATGAAGAGTTCGGTTGCACCGCCGATCAGAATCTCCACCGCCTTTAGGTAGGGAGCCTTGATCTCGGCATTCGAGTCCTCGGCCTTTCGCAGGACGACCGTTTTGTAGAACTCTGCCACGGTGTAGTAGTGCTTCGCGGCGTTCCCGGCCGGGTTGACGAGCTCCAGCTTGTAGCCCACGTCCTTCGTCAGCTCGAGGTCGGGCGGTACGAAGGCGAACGCGTCTGGTGTCTCGCTCATCCCGACCGAAAGCTCGACGGCATCGGCCCAGACATCGTGCGAGCCAGACTTGCGGGGATCACTCGTCAGCGCTTGATCGAAGTCGGTCGCGACCTCTAGATCGAGCTCGAAGCCCTCGCCTCCAGTGATCTCCGCGGTCCCGAACATGCCGAAGTCCTTGTGGCCGGGGATCGTGCAGACGGTGTCGTATTCGCCGGCGAGCACGGGGACCATGAAGATCTCGAGCGAGCCACCCGGAAGCAGCTCCACTGCGTCGAAATAGGGGGCCTTGTACTCGGCGTCGGACGTCTGGACCTTACGCGTCGCGACCGCCTGGTACAGGTTGCCCAACCCTTCCGGCGAGAAGTAGTGCTTGAAGGCGTTGGACGCCGGGTTCGTGATCTTCAGGATGTAGGGCTTGCCCGCCTCGAAGCTCAGGTCGCTGGGCGAGAAGGACATCTCCGTACCGCTGGTCTCGACCATGAGCACCTCCACGGTCTGCGCCTCGTCCCAGTTAACCAGATCGACCCACTCCGACGTCGTTACCGCTGGAGATGGCGGGGGACCCGAAGGCGGAGGAGGTGGCGGTGGTGCTTGCGGACCGGGGCTGGTCGTCCCGCTGTCGCAGCCCGCGAGCAGTGCGGCGACGGTGACCATCGCCAGGCCTCGTACGAAGCGCGCGTTCATCTCGATACCCTCCCCGACCAGCGTCCCTCTTTGAAGGACCCGGCCGGAAGCAGGAATTGGTCGGATTCCGACGAGCCGAGGCTCGCCGGCGTAACACTCGGTTCCTTTGATAAGCACGGAGCGAGCCGCAGGCCGAGATGAATTGCTCGCGGCGATAAGGTATTTGTGTCCTGTAGCTTACGGAGTTTTCAGTGGGAAGACGGGTAGATCCAGGGAGGGAGAAACTGGGACACGGCGAGTCTCAGGCGGGACTCCGGAGTCACAGCCTCGAGGACCTGGCAACCGAACCGGATGATCGAGAACCAGGGGGATGGAGAATCCGGCTAGAAGGCCACGTCCAATCGGAACCAGATGTTCTTTGGTTTGAAGCCGTCTTGATCGCTTTGAGATTCCAACCGAGTAAACAGCTCACCCTCGATCACGCCGCGAATGTTCTGGCGGATAAGGAAGACGACTCCGGGCATGACGCGTGTCGCATCCAGCCCGCCCTCCACGAAGCCCGATTCGCGAACCGATTCGGGTACGTCTGAGTCGAAGGTGTCGAACTTCAGCGAACCGATAAGCCACGGGTAGAAGAGGTACTCGGCCTTCGCAAAGAGGCTCTTGAACGGAACGGCCCCTTTCACGAGCTCGCCCCACGGATTGTTGTTTCGGCCCCAGACGTAGCCGACGCCCACGTCGAGGGGTCCGTACAGCCCGCGGCCGTTGAAGCCAAAGGATCTGTGCTTGTCGACCGCGCCCTCCACGGGCTGAGACCCGAAGTACCCGAACGTCTCGAGGATCAGAGATCGATCGAGCAGCTGGCCACCTCCGCCAAGCACGGGTTCCGCACCTGGAGCATAGCGCCCGTCCAGCCCCAGCCCACCGAACTTGTAACGCAGCTTGTAGTATGCGTCGATCCGGCCGAATTCCTCCTCGGTCAGGTTTCCGATCTCCTGCGCCACGCCGGCTCCGTAGTAGAGCCGACCCTTGATAAGGCCGTTGAGCTCGATAGCCGGACGGGTGCGACCGAGACTGAATCCTCCGTCTGAAACGACCGAATCGCTGACGATCGGGTCAACAAGCTCGATGTCGGAAACGCGATACTCCTGCCAGATGAACTTCAGACGGGCGTCCCTATCGATTTGGCGATCAGCGAAGGTGAACAGGTAGAGGTTCTGCAGGCCTACCCAGAGGTTGAGCCCGCGCTTCGGCAGGCCGGGTATCAGGTTCTGGAACTTGAGTTTTCCCTGCAAGATCTCGATTCCCTCATCCCGGCTCCACTCAGTCTCCAGGAAAACGCCTATGTTCTCGCCCAGCGGGCTTGCTGCCAGCAGATAGATCTCGTCTGGAAACCGCAGGCTCACCGAGTGGCCGTCTTCGGGATCTTCCCGGACCCTGATGTCGCTGGCCACCCGAACTGCCAGAGGCACGGTACCAGGAAGCTCACCGGGCCATATCGCCCGGGGCCATTGATCCTTCCACGGCGGGCTGCCCAGCGGCACCGGCTTGTCACGACGTAGGAGCTTATCGTTTTCGGGAAAGCGGTAGCCGTTGAGCCGGAACGCCTCACCGAGAACGTTGAGTTTGGGCGCGGCGGTATGGCAAGTCGAGCAGCCAGTCTTATACATTCTCGCGAACGCCGGGATTTTGAATGCGCCCGGTTCAAGGCGGAGCCCACCGTCAACACTTGACGCGGAGTTCGGCGCCGCTGCCGTTATGGCCAACGCCAGGAGGAGGACTCCGGCGGCGATGAGCAGCCGAGCGGCCAGGACCCTGGGTTTCGAGCAGGGCTCACCTGACATGTGGTGTGAATGCGTGTCGCTGGACATGCGGCTACCGATCCGCCGTCGGCAACTGCAACCTCAACCGAAGAAAGTCTCCGTCCCCCAACAGGATCTCTCTCTCGAGGGAGCCTGCCGATCGATGCCATACCTTCAGGGCGTAGTTACCCACCGGCAGGTCCTCGAGACTGAAACGTCCGCCTTCGCCGACTACCGCGTAAAGCGTCGTGGGGACAACCAACACGTACGCGACCATCTCCGGGTGGACGTTGCACAGGATGACGTGAGTTCCGACCTCGTCGAACGTGTGCGAACGAGACTCGCTAGTGGGATACATGCCCAGATCAAACCCTGGGCCGGGTCCTTGGGGGGAAAAGATGTTGTGGAGAAGCGGGTCGCTGTTCTGAAACGCGACGACGGTGCCAGGCGTGACCACGAGGAGTGGCGGAACGAAGCGCAACTGGACCTGATCGATGGTGACGGACTGCTGAGGGTAGCCCTCGCCGGTTTGCTCTTCCGGCACCAGGAACACGACAGCCCCGACAGTCGGCTCGCCAGGAGCCGTGACCACTCCCCCGATCGCAGCGCTCTGTGCACTCAAGTGACCAACGCTGAAGATGCAGAGGAGGGTCGAAACTGCACACACGAGTGACGCTCTCATCCGGCCTTCTCGCTCGCCGACCCACGAAGCTGGGCGATCCAGCGGTGAAGTGTCCTCCGGCTCACGCCAGCCGCGCGGGCGGCCTGCGAAACGTTCCCGCCGCTCTTATCGAGCAGACGTCGCACGTACCCCAGTCTGAAGGCATTCAAAGCCTCGTCGCGTGCCGTTTCGTAGGGTGGTAGTACGGCTTCTCGGGCTCCGTTGGGGAGCAAGCCCCAGGGTCGGAGCGACTCGGGCAGATCGGACAGCCTAACCTGGCCGTCGTCGTCGAGCACCAGAAGCCGCTCCGACAGGTTTTTCAATTCCCTGACGTTGCCGGGCCAGTGGTATCGCTCCAGGGCGTCCCACACTTCGGGAGAGACATGCGGGGGATCCATGTCCTGCGCAGCGGAGAATTGGGCGAGGAACCGCTGTGCGAGAAGCGTGACGTCGCCGGATCTCTCCCGCAGGGGCGGCAGGTGCAAGGGAACAACGTTGAGCCTGTAGTACAGATCCTCCCTGAATCTCCCCTCGTCCACAGCAGCCTCGAGATCCACGTTTGTGGCGGCCACGATCCGGATATCGACATCGATCAGGCTTGAGCCGCCGAGGCGTCGCACTTGACGCTCCTCAAGGATCCGTAGGAGCTTGGACTGCAGGCTCATGGGCATCTCCGGAAACTCATCCAGAAACAACGTTCCACCGTCCGCCACTTCGAGCAGTCCTCGCCTTCGTTTGTCCGCACCGGTGAATGCTCCGCGCTCGTAGCCAAAGAGCTCGCTCTCCAAGAGTCCTTCGGGCATCGCCGCGCAGTCTACGGGCATGAAGGGTTTGTCCCGCCTCTGGCTGTGGTTGTGTATGAGTCGGGCTACGAGCTCCTTTCCAGTTCCGCTCTCCCCGGAGACCAGCACGTTGGCGTTACTCGACGCCACCTTCTTCGCCTGCTCGAGCACCCGAAGCATCGCCGTACTCGAGGCCACGATCTCATCGGGGCGCGTTTCTCGGGCCACCAGCTCCCGCAGTGCCTGGTTCTCCAGCGTGAGAGCGCGGTGTCTCAGCGCCCGCTCCACCGCCACGAGAAGCTGGTCTGCCTTGAAGGGCTTGGTGAGGTAGTCGAAGGCGCCCTCTCGGATGGCCTCCACCGCAGACGCGATCGTCGCGTACGCAGTCATGATGATGACGGGGAGCGCCGGATCGTCCGCCTTGGCCACGGTGAGCAGCGTCATCCCATCGACCTCCGGAAGTCTGAGATCGAGAAGAAGTACATCCGGCTCGACGCTCACCAGGCGCGCCCGAAACTCGATAGGATCCGCGAGCGTCGAGCAGGAATAGCCCTCACCGGAGAGCAGCCGCTCGCAGTTGGCGAGCATCGCCGGCTCATCATCGACTACGAGAACGCGTTGCTCGTCCATTGCTCCCCCGACGCTTCCATTGGAAGACACACTACGATTCGGGTCCCGCGACCGTCTTCACTCTCGACCCGAATCTCGCCACCGTGTCTCTCGACTATCGTATGACAGACGGCGAGCCCGAGACCGGTGCCACGTCCAGCCCCCTTGGTCGTGAAGAAGGGCTCGAAGATGCGGTGCCGGATCTCCGTCGGGATCCCGGGGCCTGTGTCTCTCACTTCGAGCTCGGCGCCGCCGCCTATGCAGTTTCGAGTCGCCACCACGATCCGTCCACCTGGCGGAGTCGCGTCGATGGCGTTGAGCAACAAGTTCATGCACACCGTCGCGACGGCTTCCGTACTCCCGCGGAGTGCCGGGAGGTCGGTGGCGAACTCCCTTTCTATCTGGACGTCTCGGGCCTGGTAGGTTCGGTCCAAAAGCCGGATCACCCGCTCCGCCACCTCGTTCAGCCGGATGTGCTGGGACGGCTCACCCTCCTCCTCTCCGAGAGTGAGCAGATCCTTGATGACGGCGTCCAAACGTTCGGCATGTTCGCGCAATACGGCGAGATCATCGCCGAGGAAGCCGCCGTTGGCGCGCGACTTCATTTCGCGTTCCATGCACTCGACGCGGTTCGTTATGATGGCGAGCGGGTTCCCGAGCTCGTGCGCCACGCCGGCCGCCAGGACGCTCATTGCTGCCAACCGCTCGGAGTGACGCATTTGCTCCTCGAGTTTGGTTTGGAGCCTGGTGTCCCGGATGATCAGCGAGTAGCCGAGCGGACGGTTCTGCTCGTCGCGAACGACCGTTTGAGTCAGACTGACGGGGAATTCTGCCCCCTCTCTGGATGTCCGTCTCGTTTGGAAGTTGACGACGGCCCCCTTGACGCCAGCCTCGCGGCGGACAAACGCTGCCTCAGCCCTCCATTTGTCTCCATCTGGAAGAATGAGTGAATCCACATCGCGGTTCCGCGCCTCGGCGTCGGTGAACCCGAACAGCGATTCAGCTCCCCTGTTCCAGATACGGACGTGTCCATCCAGGTCGAGTCCGACGATTGCGTCGGCCGAGTGCTCTAGAATGCCAGCGAGTTCGGCGTGCGCTTCGCACAGCTCCTTGGTTCGCGCTTCGACGAGGCCTTCCAGGTGCTGATGCTGCTCGCTCAGCAAGCGCGCCATCTTGGAGAAATCCGTCGCCAAGTCCTCTAGCTCATCGTTGGTAGCTACTTCCACCGGTGCATCAGACAGGCCTTGGGCTAGCCTCCGGGCTCCGCGACGGAGCCGATAAATCGGGCGGGTGAATTGGTGAGCCGCCAGGAAAGCGAGGCCAAGAACCACAACCAGCATCGCCACGGCTCCCAGCGCCACTGATCCGATAAAGCGGCGCGCAGGTGCCTGGAGATCTGCTAACGAAACAGCCCTGTAAAGGATAAGCGGCGACATGCCCGGTCGGTTCAGGTCGATTGGCAGATAGGAAACGATCAGACCCTGCGCGACTACGGTGCCGGCCTCTCCGGCCAGAATCCTCTGGGCAACATCCGAAGTGAATTCGCGGGTCAAATCGGCCTCGGCTCGTGATGCGAGGAGGCTGGCCCAATTGCTCTTTCGCTCCGAGTGGTACAGAAACAGACCCTCGGCGTCGACGAGGCCGGTGACTCCGGCGAGGTGCGGAGATCCGCCTTCGAGCGCGCCAAACAGCTCGGACGCAAAGGCTTCTCCTACTAAGACACCATGGAAGGAACCGCCGCCGTCGCGAAGGGGCAGAAGAAAAGCGAGTGCCGGAATCGTGGATACTAGGCCGTCCAGACGCTCCGCTCCCCGAAGCTCCACTGGAAGCATGAGGTTCTGGCCAGTTGCGAGCTGCTTCCCGCGCACGGCGTAAAAGATGCCGCCGGCTTCGCTCTCCGTTTCCGCTGTGACCTCAGCCTCGTCGCCGCGCACTAGGAAAGTGAGCTCGCCCCTCTCGTCAAACGCTCGCACTTGGAAAAGCGCGGGCGAAAGGTCGACGAATGTCGTTAGCAAACCCTTAACATCGTCGCCAGATGAGCCGCGCCAGCGCCCGTTGTCGAGTAGCTGTGAGGCCACGTATTGGAGTGAACGCTGGATGTCCGTGAGAGAGTGCTCGGTCCTTTGCTTTGCGATCTCGAGATCGTGCTCCAGCGTCGACGTGGCGTGGTTCCGGATGTTGTCCACGTTAACCCGCGTGCCGACCGTACCGACTATCGCAAGCGGGATCAGTGAGAGGAGGGCGAAGGCGATCGCCAGCTTCAGCCGGATGGAGAAACGCGGGAGCAGCTTATTGATGTTCATACCACAGCCTCAACGCAGCTGGGCAGGCTGGAACCGGGCAAAAAGCGATCTCCCAAGCTAGATGGTCCCTGGATGGGAGTCTGTCGGGCCGTTGTTGCTACGATATGTGGGAGTTTTCCTCGAAAGCGCTCCATGGCTTGCGTTAGAGCCGGTGTCCAAGGGGAGTAGGGGTTGACCGGCTACGGGTCCGGGTACATGGTCTCGTCCGCCATGGCCTTGTAGAGATCCCTGATATCGTTCAAGTCGGTGACCATTTCTATCATCTCGATACCCAACTGACCGAACTTGACCTTGTGCTGGGGCTTCGTTGGACTTCTGGTGGAAGAAGCTCCCGACGCTGAAGCTGCCATCCACAATTATCGCCGTACCTCTGGCTCCGTGACAAAAGTCGCACCGAGCGGAAGCGTAAATGGCATCACCGTTAGCAGCGTCGCCGTCCTTGCCCAGATTGGACGGAGTCCATATCCCGGTCGGGTAGTTCCTTTAGAAACTTCACTATCTCCCAAATCCGGTCATCGCTCATGAACTCGCAGTAGTCCGGCATCTGGTCACCGACGGTCGAGTTCGTGGCCGGATCGTACGAGGCGAGATCCGCACCAGAGTCCGCCTGTCCGCTGATCTCTTCATCGCGTCAAACAGCTCCGGCGGCGAGCGGGTTTCCGACACCTGCTTCGAGTTGACTGAGGAAACGTTGGGTCGCGACGTCCTTGGAGCTCGGCTGATATAAGCTCCGGCGTTGCCCAACAGATCCCAGCCGTGGCACTGCTTGCAGCGGTAGAAGTTCGAGAACTGGCTGAAGTGTGCAGCGTGGAGCGCAGTCGACAGTGAGGTTGGTGCAGAGTTGAGGCTAGATCGCCTTCGCCAGAAGGCGAGAGGACGTCTCCCGAAAGAACCGCCCCAGGGCTCGCGGGCGCTCGCGCCTCAGTAGCAGTCGTTGTCAAGAAGCATTCCACCCCGTGCTGGTCGAAAGGCTGACCGGCCTCTCTCAGACGACGAAGAATCAAGAGCGTCAAGGGGCCACAATACTGCCTCACGGAATGCGAGACTCCTTTTCATGGCGATTGCCCGATGTGAGACAGCCAGCCCCTAAGGTAGCGGCACGCCTCCCATCGCACCCTGCTTGGGAGCACACAAAGAGCGCGACGACGAACGCCACCGCCAATCCGAGTACGGCGACCGCGACCCATAGAAAGATCAGCTGCCCGACAGTCGCCAGTGCCTCAACCATGTGTGCCTCCCGTCTGCCCTTCTTTCGAAACGAACCGCCGGGGCTCGGCTAGCAGCACCTTTCGCGAGAGGTACCTTTGATGCGCCAAACACTGTGACCCCTTGCGGGTTCTGTGTAAGGGTGGCTGTCAGCTGGTGTGTTCCTCCAAGATCCGCCAACTGGCGGCCTTTTCTCTTCGGATCTATGATCGCGAAGCGTCGCCTTGGACGCTTGGACGCCTGCCTACGACGTTCCCTTCAGGTGGAACGCATGCCAGTAGTGACTCCGGTCAAGAATCTCTGCTGCAGCAGGCAACGGGCCAGCGACGACGGGAAGTCGCAAGCGCAGATAACTCGTTTTTGTAGACGGTCTTATTGAATCGCTGGCCGCATCAGAGCTAGCCGCACGCATTAAAGGTGGGACACTGAAAGTCACATGTGGGACGCCCCGAGTCACAGCTGGATACAGCATCGACGGGATCAACGGCTACGAGGAGGTGACCTGACCCCCGAAAGCGAGACCGATCGTGGAGTTAGTATTGTGGTCGGTCGGAAGCATGGGGAGGAGGTCACAGATGGCACGGAAGCGCTACACAGCGGAACAGATCATCGGCATGCTGAGGGAGGCAGAGGTGGGCCTGGCCGAGGGCAAGCGAGTGGCGGAGGTGGTACGGGATCTGGGCGTAACGGAGCAGACGTAC
>Ga0255055_10001498_pt1 | contig 16968 bp, 13 predicted proteins | sample JV7_2_27_MG_FD_188633 | JGI IMG/M metagenome (GOLD analysis project Ga0255055, IMG submission 188633) | Seawater microbial communities from Jervis Inlet, British Columbia, Canada - JV7_2_27 | ecosystem: Environmental > Aquatic > Marine > Inlet | place: Canada: British Columbia | collected... | reverse complement strand
TCGTGGCAGACTTCTATTTCAACGTGAGCATCAACGAGCAGTTCGACAGCCGGCCGCCGACGTTTTTGGAGACGAACAAGAACGACCTCAGCCTCACGACCTCGCTCGGCTGGTCCTTCTGATTGGCAGGCAGGCTCTCAGACACGAGTTCCAATTAGTCGCCTGCACTCTGGCCCCGCTCGCGTTTCCCCTCTAGCCGGGCTCGGCTGAGGTCATTCCGCCCGTTCCCATGACGCGTCGGGGTTGTACTCCGTCATGGCGCGGGCCAGCTCGTGCGAGCGCTCGCCCAGGTCGTTCTCGTAGACGATTCCATCGTGGTTAACGATGAACGTCATGATTCCGCTGTCGCCGTACTCGGCAGGGTAGGCCACGAGCGCGAAGCCGCCCGTCATGTCGCCGTCCTCGACGTAGCTCCTGGCACCGCCGGGTGCTGCGTCACCCTGCGCGGTCAGGATGCGGAAGTAGTAGCCGTGGAACGGCTCCGGTCCCTCACCGGTCTTTACATATCCCTCCTCTGCCGCCTGAGCGAAGAGGTCGCCCAGCGGGCTGGGTCTCTCGCCGGGGGTGTGACGCCAGTAGAGGCCATCCTGTTTCCCCTCGCTGCTCGCGATCCTCTGCGCGTAAAGCCCGGCCGGCCTGTCGTCATGAGGGCGGCTTGCGTAGACCTCCTGTGCCCGAGCGTACGTCTGGCAGGTCTCGATCGCCCGCAGCTCGTTGCGGCCGATCCGGCGGGCGAGAACCTCCTCCCTGCCCGCCGCGACGTCGAACTGCCAACCCTCCCGGCCTTGCACCAGAGGGACCGTGAATGGCCATTCCTCGTAGCCGATCGCCACGACTCGATGACCCGCCTCCGTCTCTTCCAGGCTCCACCCTTGTTGCAGGGCAAGCGTAACGACTTCCCGCTGTCTTCGGTCGTCCACCGAGTCTCCTGAGGATAGGAGATCCTCTGCACCCTGCCCGAACAGGGCTCGGAGGGCCTTCGTATCGTGGGCCGCCCCCGCTTTCGCAAGCGCTTCGACGGCTTCTTCCGCGCTCGCGAAGACTTGCGCGCCTCCGCCCTTCTCGGAAGCCGGCGAACAACCGACGCCCCACAGCGTCGGTCCGACGAGAGAGGCGCGGGCTACTGCTTGGAGAAGCCCGGTTCGGATCTTTCGCATCGTTCCGTCCTTCGTTGGGGGGGCCTAGCGGCGTCGACCCCCGCCCCGACGTCCCATGCTGGCTCTTCCACGGGATGAGGCTGCCCGCGACGCACTCCCGCTCCCATAGCCCGAGAAGGCGCTCGAACGGGTTCCCCTTCTCTGCGCCGCGGTCTGTGTGCCCGGCATGCTGTATCCGCGCGATCCATAGTTCGCTAGGGCGCCGGACGCGGCCCCGGTCCGAGCCGCTGCGCTTGTGCGCTCGCCGGCGCGTGCCTGCGACGCGGCCTGCCGTCCCGAGCCTCCCTCCTGCCGAGCGGCCTGCCGGTCGCCGGCGCCTCCCTCCTGCCGAGCGGCCTGCCGGTCGCCGGCGCCTCCTTCCTGCCGATCGGTGCGTCGCTCGTCGCGATCGGTCTGCCGCTCCTCCCGCCTGGGTTCTACTTCCTCCCGACGATCCTGCCGGTCGTCCCACATGTCCTCGCGGTGGTCATACCAGTCGTCCCATCCGCCGCCGTACCAATAGGCCGGGGCGCCCCACCCGTAGGGGTAGTAGTAAGGGTTGACCGCCGCCCCGATGAACACGCCGGCCGTGAACCCGACGAGCGCGCCAACGGCCTCGTCGTCGTCCTCGACGACGACGGTAATCTGTGCCGGCGGGGGCGTGATATACACGACCGCGGGGTCGTACTGCGGAACGTAAACGATCTCCGGATTGGTCGGCTCGATGACAATCACCTCCTGCCCGCTCTCCGTGGTCTGCGTGCTCACCTCCTGTTGCGACGTGCTCTGCAGGTTGCCGGCGGCCTGCGCCTGCGTGCGCAGACGCTGGATGCTCTCGAGCACGGCGGACCTGTCCTTCGTGAACGCCTCGCCGAGCTCCCTCGTCCACTCCAGGTCCTGCGCCATCATCTGTACGACTTGCGGGAACGCCGAAAGGGCGATGTAGCTCGGATCGAAACCCTCAGCCTCGGCGCCTTCCGGAATCGCGCTGCCCTGAAGATCCGCGTTCGCGGCGAGCCATTCGCCCAGCTCGCGCACCTGAAAAGGGCTCTCCGCACACATCAGGATCTGGGCGAGGAGGGCGTCCGGATAGAGAGCGACGCGCGCTGTCAGCTGGTCCATGCCTTCCGGCGACGGGGCTTCCGCCTGACCAGCAGGCGCTTCCTGCGAGGTGCCCTCGGCAGCGTCGGGTGATGTATACGCCACCGCACCCGCGACGAGTAGGGCGAGTAGCCTCGGAACTGTCATGATCGGACCCCTGTCGTTAAGCTCGTGCCGCACTTCATCGTGCCCGGCTGTGCCGGCCCAGGCAAGCGCGTGCTTGGCAGCATGCTCTCGATGTCGCCCCTTCGATCCGTTCCAGAACCCGCGTTGAACGCGACGAGCCCGTTCTCACATTCGCGCAGACACAAGTTCCATTTAGAGACCCGCACCGAACCCAGGGAGCCCGCTCTCGTAGATGGCTTCCTTCATCGGGTGGGCGAACGCGGATGAACCTGGGGCTGTTGCTGGGGCTGTTGAGGTACGGAAAAGCCCCGAAAACCGCATTTCAGCTTCCGGGGCTGATCCGTAAAAAGCCGCTAAACTACGGGCTTTAGCAGGAAATGGGCGGATCTCTGGCTCGCTTGTAAGGCAGGCGCTCGATGAAGCAGGTACAGGGTCAGGGTGCCAGCGGCCTCGAGAAGATCCCTTCCCAGACGCCATACGCCGGCTTCGGCTCGAGCCGGCTGTCCACTATGCCCATGGAGGCGAAGAGAGCCAGCGTAGCCTCGCGGTCCGGGGGCAGGCCGAAGGTCGTCACGTCGAAATCCGCGAAGATCAGCATCACCCAGAGCGGAGAATCCACGCCGTCCAACAGCTCCTCGAAGCGGCCGAAGAACTCCGACTGCTCCCCGTCGTTCCCCTGGGTTCCGCCCACGTCCTCGGAGCTCCAGCCTCCCTCCACGAGAATCAGCGGCAGATCCGTGACGTCCCGGAAGCGCGACAAATAGTCGTCGGGGATCTCGGCGGGGGAGTCCCAAACAAATACCGGATAAGAGGATAGCCCCAACGCATCGATGTCGAAGTCGTCGACGAGAGCGAAGTGGTCGATGTGGGGCGGTGGAAAGGGGAAGAGGTTCCAGGCGTCGTCGACCTGGAAGGAGACGAAGACCGTGACGGACGGGATGAGCGCCCGGATCCGCGGCGATAACGTGTTGATCAGGTCCACCATCTCCGCGTACAGGACGGGGTCTCCATGGGCGGCAAGCGTGTTGATCTCGGAGGCGAGGCCGAAATAGTCGGGCCGTATCTCCCGGGCGATCGCCAGGGCGTAGGCCTCGTGGATCGCCCTGATCTCCGGCTCGAGGATGCTACGGCCCGCCCCCGCGAGCTCGGGCGGCTCGGAGGTTCTGTCGAGTCCGTCGAGGGGATCCAGGAGAAAGACGATCTCGAGTCCCAGTGTCTCCAGGAAGTCGGAGAGCCCCTTCGTTTCGGCGACCAGGTCCTCGAGCTCCTCTCCGGCGAAGAGGCGCGTCCACGGCACGGGCTGCTGGATGATCGCGTACTCGGCCACCTCGGCCATCGCCTCCGCGGTCGCGATGATGCTCTCTTCGGTGGGCTCCGGCGGCGTCAGCCCCCACCCCATGGCGTACGTACGGGGCTCGGCAGCTGGGGGAGGCGGTCCGGGCGGGCCCTCCGGCGAATCCCCGCTCCCGCAGGCCGGTGGCAGCAGCACGAGCAGGGCGAGGAAACCGAAGAGACGTCGAGGCATGACCTATAGAATATATAAGGGATCGCGGAGATCCATCCCGAATCCTCCATGAGCCACAAAGCGAAAGCCCCGCCGAAGCGGGGCCTTCTGACCTTCAGCCCGAGTCGACAACGCCCACTCTCGAGTGGGCGTGCGGTTAGGTGCAGGCTACGGCTTCGTGATCTGCATATCCCAGATGTAATCGGTGTGCGAGTCGCAGATCTGGCTGAACCGGTCGAGCGCGATCGGGTTCTCCTCGAACAGATCCTCGAAGATCGCGCCTCTCGCGGCCAGGAGTGAGCTCAGGTCCGGGGCGTCGATCACCGAGATCCTGCGGTACTGGCCGCCGATGTTGTGCTCCAGCCAGCTCCAGCCGGTGATGGTCCCCTCTTCCACGTGCTTGTTGTACACGTCCGCGAAGACATCGTCGACGATGCGGGACGCGCGGTCTTCCTCCGTGAAGTCGCAGACCATGTAGCTGGACAGTGCCACGGAGCCACGGCCCTGCTCGAGCGCGGGATCGGAGCCCGCGGCCACCGTCCAGACATAGTCGTCGTGGGACGGGCAGACCTGCGTCAGCTCGGTGGCCGCTTCCCCGGCTTCAGCGATCATGTCGTCGATGATGGCGTCGCGAGCGGCCATGACGGAGGGAACGTCGGCCGACACCATGTAGAGCAGGCGGCGCCAATGGCCGCCGGTGTGGTGGGCGTACCAGCCCCACGCGCTGATAGCGTCGGCCGCCATGTGCCGATCCAATATCGGCCCGATGGTCTCGGCGATGATCGTGTCCGCTCGAGCCTCTCTCGACTCGTTGCAGTGGAAATAAGTGCCGAAGACGGCGGGATCGGGTTCTTCTTCCTGGGCGATGGCGGGCAGAGGCGCCAGCAATACGGCGAGCGCCGCCGCGAGGGTGAGTCGCGACTTCATGTGATCCTCCTTGGGATGGGACGGGACGATTAGCGCAGTCGGCAGAAGGGTACGGGCGCCGGCGGCTCTCCTGCAATCCCCTGCCGCACCGCCGCATCCCCCAATCACCATCGGACGGCCTCCCTGGTCCCGAGCGGACGCGGAAGGTTACTTGTGAGCCATGAGCGCCCAATCCGAGATCGCAGCCGTTCGGCGAATGGTGCTGAAGCACCCTCGCGAGGCTTTCGTCAGCGACCTGTCGATCGCTCGCCAGTGGCGGGACCTGGGATACCTCGGCCGCCCCGAACTCCATCGGGCCACGGATGAGTTCGACGCCCTGGTCGAGCTGCTCGAGGGCTTCGGGATCGAGATCCTCTCCCTTCCTCCAGACGACGAAGTCGGCCTGGACTCTCTTTACGTGCGGGACGCCGCGGTGGCGACGGACGACGGATTGATCCTGTGCAACATGGGGAAGGATGAGAGGCGGGCCGAGCCCGCGGCTCTGGAGCGAGCGGTGGAAAAATGGGGACTCCCGATTCGGGGCGCCATCATCGGAGACGGCATCCTCGAGGGTGGGGACGTCGTGTGGATCGACGACCGGACGCTCGCCGTCGGGCGCGGCTATCGGACGAACGAAGAGGGGATTCGCCAGCTCGAGGAGATCCTGGGCGACAGCATCGACGGGTTGATCGTCGTTCCGCTACCGCACTACCGCGGCCCGAACGACGTCTTTCACCTGATGTCCGTGCTGAGCCCGATCGATAGGGACCTGGCGCTCGTATACTCGCCGTTGCTCCCGGTGCCCTTCCGCGAGTGGCTGCTCGCGCGTGGAACCTGGCTCGTCGAGACCTCCGAGGCCGAATTCGACTCCCTCGGCTGCAACCTCCTCACCCTGGCTCCGCGCCGGTGCGTAGCGGTAGCGGGGAATCCGGTGACCCGTGAGCGACTCGAGTCCGAGGGCGTTGAAGTCCACGTGCTCCGGGGCCAGGAGATGTGCCTCAAGGGACTGGGCGGCCCCACCTGCTTGACCCGGCCGCTGGAAAGAGGCTAGGGGGCGTTCGAGGCAGCCAAGGTCGGCCCCAACTACCTGGCGCGCTTCCCGGCCCGAAGCACCTCCCGCGCGGAGTTGTACCCGGCCGTGCCTCCGACCCCACCGCCCGGATGGGTGCCCGCGCCGCACAGGTAGAGATCGCGAACCGGCGTCCGGTACTGGGCGCATTCGGGAACGGGTCGCATGAAGAAGAGCTGGTCGAGCGCCATCTCCCCGTGGGATGTACACCCTCCCGTGAGCCCGTACACCTCTTCGAGATCCGCCGGCGTGGACACGTGCCGGTCGAGGATCGCTTCGTCGATGCCCGGCGCGTACTCGGCGAGCGTCCCCACGACGCGATCGCCTAGCGCCTCTCTCCGGTCGGCATCCCAGGACCCCTCTCCGAGCTCGTAGGGAGCGTACTGGACGTAGACGGACATCGCGTGCTGGCCCGGGGGGGCGAGGGTCGGGTCTGTCAGAGAGGGGATGACGGCCTCCAGGTAGGGGGATCGGGAAACCCCTCCGTACTTGGCATCGTCGTAAGCACGCTCCAGGTAGTCGAGGCTGGGGCTGATTCGGATGATGCCCTCGAGAAGCTCCGAGTGCCCCGCCGTTCGGTCGAACCGGGGAAGCTCCGCTAGCGCCAGGTGGACCTTCGCGAACGCCCCGCGAGTCCGCACCCTGCGCACCTTCCTGACGAGCTCGGGATCCAGCTCCGTCGGCTCGACGAGGCCGAGGAAGGTGCGCTTGGGATCCGCGTTGGACACGACCCGAGCCGCGTCGATCTCCTCACCGTCGCTCAGCGCGACCCCTGTGGCCTTCCCTTCCACGGTGCGGATCCGCTCGACCTCGACGCCGGTGCGAATGCTGGCACCGTTGGCCAGAGCAGCGCTCGCCAGGGCTTCGGTCAGTCGGCCCATCCCGCCCGTAACGAGCTCGGTCGGACGCAGCACCTCGGCTCCCGGCGACAGCCCGCCCAGCAACAGGTACGCCGTGCCGGCTGCCCGGGGGCCCATGAAGAGACCGGTCACGCCGAGGGCAGCCAGGAGACCCTGCAGCGGCTCCGACTCGAACCACTCATCCAGCAGCTCGGCGGCCGACATCGGCAGGACGCGCAGGATCTCGGTCATCTCCCGCCGTCCGGTGCGGCGCAGCCGCAGGCCCAGCTCCATGAAGGCCAGGAGGTCCCGCGACGCCGCGGGTGGAAGCTCCGGAGGCGTCGCCGCCGCCACGTGCCCCAGAAACCGGACCGCGGGCGCCATCGCGGCGCCGAAACGCGACCAACGCGCCGCATCGTCGGGGGAGTGGCGCCGAATCTCCTCCGCCGTCACCTCCGGGTCCCGCCAGATGGCGAGGTGGTCGCCGCCCTGAAGGGGGGCCAGGACAGTGACATCGGGACGCCGAACCTGCAGCCCGTGGCCACCGAGCCCGAGGTCGCGGACCACGCGCCGATCCAGGTGCCCGAGCCGGTGCGCGCAGCTGTCGAAGCGGAAGCCGGGGATGAGCTCTTCCGTGACGGCCGCACCTCCCACGATCTCGCGGCGCTCCAGGACGAGGACGCTCAGACCGGCCCGCGCCAGATAGGCGGCGCATACGAGCCCGTTGTGGCCGGCTCCGACGAGCACCGCGTCGTATCTCTCGCTCACGGTCGGTGCTCCTTCAGGATCTGCTGGGCCGCCAGCCGTCCGGGGGCGCCGCACACGCCGCCACCGGGATGGGTGCCGGATCCGCACTGGTACAGGTTCGCGAGCGGCGTGCGGTAGTCCGCCCAGGCGGGCGCAGGGCGGAAGAAGAAGAGCTGGTGCAGGGAGAGCTCGCCGTGGAAGATGTTCCCCTCGGTGAGTCCGAACGTCTCCTCCATGTCTGCCGGCGTGACGACCTGCCGGTGGATGATGGCGTCTCGAACGTTGGGCGCGAAACGGCAGAGGGTGTCGATGACCGTGTCGCCGAACGCCTCGCGCCTCTCGGCGCTCCAGCCGCCGTTCAGCGCGTACGGCGCGTACTGCACGAAGATCGACATCACGTGCTTGCCCGGCGGCGCCATGCTCGGGTCGATCATCGAGGGAATGATGATGTCCATGTAGGGCCGACGCGAAAACTCGCCGTACTTGGCATCGTCGTACGCCCGCTCCAGGTAGTCGACGCTGGGACTGATCGACATGGCGCCGCGCAGGTGCGGCCCGACGCCTGGCAGCGCCGTGAAGTCGGGGAGCTCGGCCAGCGCGAGGTTCACCTTGCCCGAGGATCCCCGGATCCGGAAGCGCCGGATCGAGGCGACGAACTCGGTCGGCAGCTCATCCGGCTCGAGCAGTCCGAGAAAGGTCCGCTTTGGATCCAGGCCGGAGACGACGAGGCGCGCCCTGATCTCCTCGCCGCTCTCCATGGCGACGCCGACCGCTCTCCCGTCCTCGCTGAGGATCCTCTCGACGGACGCTTCCGTCCGGATCTCCGCCCCCAGGCTTCGCGCCGCAGACGCGATCGCCTCGCTCACGGCGCCCGTCCCTCCACGCGCAAACCCCCAGGCGCGGAACGCACCGTCGATCTCGCCCATGTAGTGGTGCAGGAGCACGTAGGCGGTACCGGGAGATCTCGGGCCGAGAAAGGTGCCGATGATCCCGCTGGCCGCCATCGTGGCCTTCAGCGCCTCCGTCTCGAACCACTCGTCCAGGTAATCGGCCGAGCTCATGGTCATCAGCTTCACGAGAGCGGCGAGCTTCTCGCTTCCCAGATCCCGAAAGTGGCGCCCCAGGCGAGCCATCTTGGCCAGATTTCCGGGCCTCATGGATCCAGGATCCGGCGGCACCATGCCGAGGATCGGCTTCACGGCCATCGCGAGCTGAAGCATCAGCTTGCCGAACTCGTCGTACGCCTCGGCGTCGCGCGGGGAGTGCCGGTAGATCTCGCGCCGGGTCTGATCGTGGTCGGCCCACCGGACCAGATAGTCGTCGTTCGGAAGCGGCGTGAAGGTGCTCTCGAGCGGCAGGATCTCGAGGCCGTGGCGGGCGAGCTCCAGGTCCTGGATGATCTCGGGCCTGAGCAGGCTCACCACGTAGGAGCATACGCAGTACTTGAATCCGGGGTGGATCTCCTCCGTCACGGCCGCGCCGCCGAGTACCGGCCGTCTCTCCAGAACGAGGACATCGAGGCCGGCGCGCGCCAGGTAGGCGGCGTTGACGAGACCGTTGTGCCCGCCCCCGACGATGACGGCGTCGTAGTCCGTACGCTTCACGGGGCGTTCTCCACCGCCCGCTTGCGGGGCGGATCGTAGAAGGGCTTCTTCACGACCCTCGCCTCGGCCCGCTTTCTCCGATGCTCGACGGTGACCTCCATCTCCAGCCGGGTACCCGGGCCCGCCCACCCGGACCGGAGATGAGCCAGGGCGATGTACTGCTTGAGAATCGGAGACCAGCATCCGCTCGTCGCGTATCCGACCTGCTCACTCCCCGAGTACACCGGCACCGAGGTGCGCCACGCGGTGGTCGGAAGGCCGGGCGGGAGCCCGGCTTCGGCGTAGAGCCGCTCGATCGAATCCCACTCGATCTCCAGACCCTCGAACTGCCACTCCGGCCCTCTCTCCTTCTCCGCCGCGAGGGCCCGCCGGCCCACGAACGGGCCCTTGTCGAGCTTTACGGTCCAGCCCAGATCCAACTCGAACGGGGAGGACTTGCGGTCCTCGATCAGCGCCTTGTTCGCAGGGATGTAGTCGACGTCGATGAGCGGCAGACCGGCCTCGATCCTCGCCACATCCAGCGCCAATATGCCCGCCGGCGTCAGGCCGTAAGCGGCTCCGGCCTCCACGAGACCGTCCCAGAGGGCCACGGCCTGGGCGGCCTCGACCCAGAGCTCGTACCCGAGGTCGCCCGTGTACCCGGTGCGCGAGATGGTGGCCGGGATGCCGGCCACGCGGGCGTGGGTGAGCCTGAAGAAGCCCAGGTCGTCCAGCGGAACGTCCGATATCCGCTGGAGGATCTCCCGCGACGCGGGGCCCTGGAGCGCGAGCGCCGCCAGGGCCTCCGTGATATCCCCGATCGTGACATCGAGGCCTGTGGCCACGTCCTGCAGCCAGCGCAGGTTCGGCTCCGCCGCCGTCAGCCGAAAGGCATCCGCGTCGAGACGCGACAGCGTTCCGTCATCGATGACTTTGCCCGCCTCGTCACACCAGGGGGTGTACAGCACCTGATGTACCGCGCAGCGGGCGACGTCGCGGGGAATGAGGCGATTCAGAAAACGCTCCGCATCAGGCCCGGTGACGTGGTACTTGTACAGAGGCGAGACGTCGATCAGCGCAGCAGCGGTGCGGATCGCGAAGTACTCGCGATCGTGGAGAAGCTCGTACGATCCGGCCACGATGTAGCCGGCCCAACGGCGCCAGTTGTGCGCCTGGCAGAGGGCTGCTGTCCTGGGGTGGAACGGCGTGCCTCTAAGCACCGACCGTCTCCTCTCTCGTGACGCGACGGAGGCCGACCGTTCTCAGATGGCAGCTGCATCGTCGAGAAGCAAGGGCTGCGGATGCGGATCGAGCCGCTCGACGCCGGAGGGCGGCACGTTGAAGACGCACGCTTGCCGGGCCGTGCGAGCGCGGAGCATACTGGGCGCGTTCGTTCAGCCGTTCACCTACTCACCTGATCGAGGAAGCCGTGGCCGGTTACGCGCGCGTCCAAGCGTTACTTGATGCGGATCGCCCCGCGCTGCTCGACGGGGCGCTGGGCAGCGAGCTCGTGCGCCGCGGTGTGCGCTGGCGATGGCACGGCCTTCGTACCGATCCGCAGGAGGTCGCGGCGCTCCACGTCGAGTACATCGAAGCCGGTGCCGACGTCATCCGCACCAACACCTCCCAGCTGAACCACCGCCTCTACCTGAACGTCTTCCGCAGCCCGGACCACATGCGGCACATCGGAGCGCCGGGGTTGGAGACGCGCGCCCATGAGCTCACGCTGCGGGCGGTCGATCTCGCCCGTCAGGCACGCGAAACCACCGGACGGGACGTGGCCATAGCCGGCGTGATGGCGCCGCTCGAGCACCCCTTCAGGCCGGACCTGGCCCCCGACCCAGCTGCGGCTCGCCCCGAGCACTGGCAGATCGCCTCCTGGCTCAAGGACGGCGGCGTGGACCTCATTCTCCTGGAATCCATGAACACCGTCGGCGAGGCACGGGCGGCGGCCGAGGCCGCTCTCAGCTCCGGACTTCCGGTATGGGCCAGCTTCGTGATCGGCCCGGAGGGCAACGTGCTCGGTGGAGACGACCTGGGAGAGTGCGCCCGGGCCATGCAGGCGCTCGGCGTGAAGGCCGTGCTGGTGAACTGCGCACCGCCGGGAGACATCGGCTCCGCTGTGGAGAGCCTGGCGGCGGAGACGGATCTGCCGGTGGGCGCCTTCGCCCACATCGGCAAGTTCGACCCGCCGTCCTGGAAGTTCGAGTTTCACCCGCAGTTCGCCGGAACGGATGACTGGCCGCCCGACCGCTACGCGGAGGCGGCTTCCGGCTGGCGGGACGCGGGGGCGCGCATCCTCGGCGGGTGCTGCGGCACGGGACCCGGGCACGTGGCCGCCCTGCGCGACGCGCTCGATTCGGCCGCAGGAGAGGGCGCATGAGCTACGATGCGATTCGTTCCAAGATCGACGGGGATCACGTGGTCATCCTGGACGGTGCCATCGGGACCGAGATCCTCCGGCGTAACCTCTCCTGGGCCGATCATCGACTGAAGGACGAGCCCGCTGCGATCCGCGACCTTCATGCGGACTACATCCTCGCCGGTGCGGACGTGCTCACGACGAACAGCTTCCAGCTCGCCCGCCGCAGCTTTCTGGGACACTTCCGCGACGAGGCCCACATGCGCCACATCGGCGCGCCCGGGCTCGAGAATCGGGCGAGCGAGCTGCTGGCGGCCTCGGTGGAGCTGGCGCAGGAGGCTCGCGCCAACGTGGCCGCGGAGCGACCCGTGGCGATCGCCGGCGCCGTCACGACGCTCGAATGGTGCTTTCGTCCGGATCTGGCTCCCTCCGAAGCCCAGATGCGGGGAGAGTACCGCGAGATCATGGAGGTGCTCGCGGACGCCGGGGCTGATCTGATCCTCCTCGAGACGGTCAACAGCATCCGGGAGGCCTCGGTGGGTCTGGCGGCGGCGAAAGAGGCAGGGCTTCCCTGCTGGGTCAGCTTCGTGTGTGACGAAGATGGCCTGCTGTTTACGGGAGAGACGATGGCCCGGGCGGAGGAGGCCCTCGCTCCGCTCGAGACGGACGCCATCATGGTCAACTGCGCCCCGCCGGATGACACCACCGCGGGCCTTCGCGAGCTGCTCGAGAGCCGAAGCGAGCCGTGCGGACTCTATCCGCACATCGGCCGCTTCGACCCGCCCGAGTGGATGTTCACCGACGAGTATCCGCCGCCGCGCTATCTGGAGGAGGCGGAGCGGTGGGCCGAGATGGGGGCGCGGATCATCGGCGGGTGCTGCGGCACGACCCCCGAGCACATCCAGGCGATCGCGGATCACCTCGGTAACGGAGCGGCCTCGACCGGCGACGCGGACCCAGACCTCCCGGCCGGCTGAGCGGAAGCGAGGAGATCGGATGGAAGAACCCACGCGCATGCGCCGGAACGACCGGGCTATGGATGACGGCTGGATCCGGTCCTTTCTCGCGACGGCCGCGGTCGGCGTCGTCGCGACGGTGGATGACGGACAGCCGTTCCTGAACTCCAACCTCTTCGTGTACGACGAATCTCGTCACGCGATTTACGTGCACACCGCACGGACCGGGCGAACGCGCGGCAACATCGAAGCGGACGAGCGCGTGGCATTCACCGCCTTCGAGATGGGCCGGCTGCTGCCCGCCGACGAGGCGCTCGAGTTCAGCATCGAATACGCCGGCGTCGTGGCCTTCGGGAAAGCGACAGTCGTCGCCGATGCCGAGGAGGCGGAGGAGGGTCTCCAGCTGCTGCTCGACAAGTACGCGCCGCAACTGAGGCCCGGCCGCGATTATCGGCCGATCACCCCCGATGAGCTGCGACGTACGTCCGTCATGCGGATCGACGTCTCGGAATGGAGCGGAAAGCGGAAGGAGGCGGAGCCCGACTTCCCGGGTGCCTTCCGCTATCGCGAACAGGCATCCGGAGGGTCCTGAGCCCCGGACGGTCCCTCTATTACTTCTTCTTCCGCCGAGCGTGCAGCTGGCGCCGCTTCTTGCGGCCCATCTTCCGACGCCCGGACTTTTTCAGCTTCGGCCTTTTTCGAGCCAAGGAATCCCCTTCAATCGTTGCATCGCCCTTTCTCGGCGCACTCTGCGACCCCACCAACTAGCGGGTCGAGGGGCCTCCCGTCAACCGATCCTACCGGCGCACCCGCTGGTGCCGCGCCTGCGAAAGGACGTTCTGGTTGCGCGGCCGCTCTGGCTGCGACGGTGGGTCGGTTGCACGTTGTCGGATCAATCTCGGACCGGAGACACCAGGAGGCACGATGAAGCATAAGCTCCCGAGGACCGTGGCGGTCGCGGCAGCCGTCGCCATGGCCGGCTGCACGGAGCCCACCACTCGATCGGATTCCGATACGTCCGTCGAAGGTGGAACGGTCGTCGGCGATGCGGCGCTCGCCGCCGTGGGGAACGGCGACAACTGGCTCGCCTACGGCCAGAATTACAGCGAACAGCGCTACAGCCCGCTCGCGCAGGTGGATGACGGCAACGTCTCCGAGCTCGGCGTCGCCTGGTATCTGGATCTCCCCAACGACCGCTCGCTCGTCGGCACTCCGCTCGTGGTGGACGGCGTCCTCTACTACGAGGGAAGTTACAACGTCCTCCGCGCCGTGGACGCGAAGACCGGCGAGCTCCTCTGGGAATACGATCCGCAGGTGATCGAGCACGCCGGTGACAGGCTTCGGGTCGTTTGGGACTACAGCCGAGGCATCGCCTTTTGGAAGGGCGCGGTCTATCAGGCGACCATGGACGGCCGCCTGATCGCCGTCGACGCGCGTACCGGCGCCCAGCTATGGAGCCAGATGACCGTCGATCCGGAGCTGCCGCTTTACATCACCGGCGTTCCGAAGGTCTTCAAGGACAAGGTGATCATCGGAAACGGCGGGACGGAATTCGGCGCGATCCGCGGCTACGTGACCGCCTACGACGCGGCCACGGGCGAGCAGGCCTGGCGCTGGTGGACCGTGCCCGGGAGCCCGGCGGAGGGCTTCGAGAACGAAGCGATGGCGATGGCCGCCGAGACCTGGACCGGCGAGTGGTGGAAGTTCGGGGGAGGCGGGACGGTGTGGAACGGGATCACCTACGATCCCGACTTCGACGTCGTCTATCTCGGAACCGGCAACGGAGCGCCGTGGAACCCGAAGATCCGGAGCCCGGAAGGCGGCGACAACCTCTTCCTCTGCGCGATCGTGGCCCTCGACGCCGATACGGGCGAGTACCGCTGGCACTACCAGACGACGCCCGCCGAGGCCTGGGACTACAACTCGAACATGGACATCGTACTCGCGGACCTCACGGTCGACGGCCGCGACGTGAAGGCCCTGATGCACGCCCCCAAGAACGGCTTCTTCTACGTGATCGACCGCTCGACGGGCCAACTCATCTCGGCCGAACCCTTCGCCCGGACGACCTGGGCGTCGGAGATCGACCTCGAGACAGGCCGGCCGGTGGAAGTCCCGGGCGCGCGCTACGAGGAAGGCGAGGTGGAGATATACCCGAGTCCCTGGGGCGCCCACACCTGGCACGCGATGTCCTACAACCCCGGCACCGGTCTCGCCTACGTCCCGACGATGGACATCGGGGCCATGTACTCGGACGAGGGCGTCGACATCAAGACCTGGGAGTCTCCCGACTGGGCGTTCGAGGGAACCGGCGTCGAGCTCACAGTCGCCGAGGCCGAAACCAGCTCGAGTTTCCTCAAGGCGTGGGATCCGGTCGAGCAGCGAGCAGCGTGGGAGGTGCCGCTGCCCGGCGTCTGGAACGCCGGCACGCTGACGACGGCCGGCAACCTGGTCCTCCAGGGCCGGGCTGACGGTCAGCTCTTCGCTTACAGCGCGGACGACGGATCGGTACTCTGGACCTACAATCTCGGCTCCGGTATCTCGGCCGCGCCGATCACCTATGCGGTCGACGGCACGCAGTACGTGTCGATCCTGGTGGGCTGGGGAGCGGCGATGCCGGCGCTGGGCACGTCGCTCTCGGCCCAGCACGGATGGGCCTACCGGGTGCACCCGCGCCGGCTGGTCACCTTCGCGATCGGCGGCGACGTGGAGCTATCACCCTCCCCACCACCCTTCTTCCCCGAGCCTCTAGTGTCGTCTGACTTCGTGGTCGACTCTGCGCTGGCGGACGCGGGAGAATCGATCTTTCCCGGCAAGTGCGCGATATGCCACGGCTTCGGGGCCGTGGCAGGCGGTGGGGCCCCCGACCTGCGCGCATCGCCCGTCGTTCTCTCGCGCGAGGCGTTCATTGATGTGGTGCTCGGTGGCGGCCGCAGGGAGATGGGCATGCCGCAGTTCGGCAACCTGTCGGAAATCGAGGCGGGCGCACTCCAGCACTACATCCGGGCGCAGGTGCCGAGCGAGGAGGAGGAGTAGCGCCGGCCAAAGCAAACGGAAAAGAGCTCTCCGCACGCTTGCGTAGGGAGCCGGAGTCGGTGTTACCGTCAAAAGCAACCGCTGCTGCGGGCTCCTCAAACGACGAGAGCCCCGCATCGACGGGGCTCTCGCTCCAAGTCCAGGAATCGGCCAGGACCGGCGCGCCGACCATGCGGCTGCGCCGGAGCGCCGCGCGGATCTACGGCCTGGAGATCTCGATATCCCAGACGTAATCCGTGTGCGAGTGGCAGGTCTCGGAAAACACTCCGAGCGCGCCTTCCGCCATCTCCCCGATCTTCTCGAATATCGCGTCGCGGCCGTTCAGTACCCCGTTCACGCTGGGACCGTCGATCACGCCGAGCCGGCGGTACTTCCCGCCCACATCGTGAGAGTGCCAGCTCCAGCCGCTGATCGTCCCGTCCGCGACCGCGTCGTCGAACACACCGTTGAAGACGTTCAGATAGATCTCGTCGGCCAGATCCTCCCTGGCGAAGTCACACTCGAAGTACATCGATAGCCCGAACTCCGGCCGTTGGCCGATCCCGGCCTCGCCGGAGCCGCCCTCGTAGTCCCATATGTAGTCGTCGTGCGCCGGACAAATCTGGTTGAACTCCTGGCCCAAGCCCGAATCGTCCGCCTGGAACTCCTCGATCATCGCCCCTCTCGCCGTCAGAAGAGCATCCCGCGACGGCGCGGTGTAGTAGGCGAGGCGGCGCCACTTCCCGCCGATTCTGTGAGAGAGCCAGCCCCACGCCGTGATGTTGCCTGCCGCCAGGTGCTTGTCATAGATCGGCGCGAAGTGCTCGTTCACGATCGTGTCGGCCCGCGCCGCTCGCCCCTGGCTGCAGTAGAAGTAGGCAGCGAGGGACACCGGCTGATCTTCCTGGGCGGACGCCGGGGAAGGCGACAGCAGCGGCGTCAGCAAGGCACCGAGCCCCAGGATTACGGAAAGTCTGGGTTTCATCGAATCCTCCTTGGATGGGACGGGAGTTTGCAGTCGTCATACTAGTACTCACCCCCGCTTGCACCGTCAAACCACGATCGGGTCGTTCGCCAGCCGAGCGGTGACGCTAGATTCTTCCGTTCGTGCGAGGGCTTCGATCGGAAACGCGTAGCGGGTCTCCCGCCAGGCGTGTCCTTCAGGCACCCGCCATAGGAACGTACCAAGCGGAGGAATCGGATGATTGACACCGCGAGAGCCACCGCCGCCCTGGCCGCCGTCGCATTCGCTTGTCTCGGGGCCGCCATCCGGGCCGAGGCTCAGGAGGGGCCGGAGCTGCCGCCCGACGCCGAACTCGCCCTCTCCCGCCTCGCGGAATCCCCGCGGCACGGCGAATGGATCGAGTACGACGCCGGGGACGGCGACATGGTGACGGCCTGGGTCGTCTACCCGGAGCGAAGCGACAAGGCCCCGGTCATGATCGTGATCCACGAGATCTTCGGGCTCACGGACTGGGTGCGGGGCGTCGCCGATCGGCTGGCCGCCGAGGGCTTCATCGCGATCGCCCCGGACCTCCTGAGCGGAAAAGGCTACGACGGCGGTGGCACCGACTCCTTCTCGCCGGAGGACGTGCGCAAGGCCATCCGCGATCTGGACCGCGGC
>Ga0255055_10001497_pt1 | contig 16977 bp, 12 predicted proteins | sample JV7_2_27_MG_FD_188633 | JGI IMG/M metagenome (GOLD analysis project Ga0255055, IMG submission 188633) | Seawater microbial communities from Jervis Inlet, British Columbia, Canada - JV7_2_27 | ecosystem: Environmental > Aquatic > Marine > Inlet | place: Canada: British Columbia | collected... | reverse complement strand
TCATTTACGAAAATTGTTTCGCCTGGGAGCGGTTTTTGCCGCCATGCATTGGGTTTCAACAGCGTTGTAGCCCAGCAACTCATGGACTTCTCTTGTCAAAGCCCCACCGGCCTTTAGCTTCAAAGAATCCGGCAGGGCAACAATGGCGTCGGTGTTTTCGGGACTGCGTAAGTGCAGGTAGGCCCGGCACCCGCCCGGATATTTTTTTAAAATTTCATGCAGTTTTGCAAGTGCCTCGCGATCTGTATGCGAAATCTCTAAATTAAAATGGATGCTGGCCGTCCAGGTTTCCTCAGCTTTATCCATGGCGACTACCTTTTCTGCCAGAATTTTAACCGATTGTTCATCCTTTTGAATCTGCCCCTGAATCAGAATAGAGTTATCCTCGACGAGCAGCTCACTCACACTGGCATATACCCGCGAAAAAACCGTGGCCTCAACCGCACCGTGCAGATCTTCGATGGTGACAAAAGCCATCAAATCGCCTCTTTTGGTTTTGATAATCTTGGTGTTGCGAATCAGGCCGCCGATGCGAACGGCACCGCCGTTTTTTAGCTCTTTGATGGAGATCGCATTGGCATTCGTAAACTTGTCGAGTAAATCTTCATAGCGTTTCAAGGGATGCCCGCTGATATAAAATCCAAGAGATTCCTTTTCAAATGTCAGGCGCTGTTTTTCCGACCACTCTTCGATTTCCGGAAGGGCCGGTGCATTGATAACTTGCGGATTTACGGTACCATCAAATAATCCGATTTGCGGATCGAGGCGCTCCTTTTGTATGCGCTGGCCGTAATCCAGCGCATCTTCCAGGGCCGCCATCATCTGGGAGCGGTTCGCACCGGTGGAATCAAAGGCGCCGCATTTAATAAGAGATTCAACCACCCGTTTATTAACTTTTTTTAAATCCACACGCTCGCAAAAATCAAAAAGAGATGTGAAACCGTCCTCTCCGCGGGACTCAATGATGGCTTCAATAGCACCTTCGCCCACATTCTTGACGGCCACCAAGCCAAATCGAATCTGATCACCGTAAACGCTAAAGGCTTTATCGCTGTATTTGATATCCGGCGGCAAAACCGCAATGCCGTGACTGCGACACTCAACGATATACTTTACGACACCATCGGTGGAGTGCATTTCACTGGTCAGCAATGCGGCCATAAATTCGACCGGAAAGTGAGCCTTGAGATAAGCTGTTTGATAGGCAATCAGGGCATAGGCCGCACTGTGGGATTTATTGAACCCGTAACCGCCGAACTTTTCCATCAAAGAAAAAATCGGTGCGGCCTCATCGGCGGCAATCTCGTTTTTAGCGGCGCCGGTCACAAAACGCTCGCGGTGTTCGGCCATGATCGCCTGAATCTTTTTACCCATGGCCTTGCGCAGATCATCGGCTTCTGCCATGGAATAGTTGGCCAGATCGCTGGCAATTTTCATTACCTGTTCTTGATAGACGATCACGCCGTAAGTTTCTTTTAAGATCGGCTCCAGCTGGGGCAAAAGATATTCCACCTTCTTTTTACCATGCTTGCGCGCCACATAATCGTCAATCATACCGCTTTCCATCGGTCCGGGACGGTAAAGCGCCACCAAAGCGATAACATCATCAAAAGATTCCGGTTTGAGCCGCACCAGTAAATCTTTCATGCCTGAACTTTCAAGCTGAAACACGCCGGTGGTATCCCCGGCCGACAAAAGGCGGTAGGTGTCGACATCGGTCAATTCGATGTTATCAAGATCCGGCGGAGTTTTCCCCTGGTTGGCGATCAGAGAAAGGGTGTTGGCAATGACCGTCAGGTTGCGCAGGCCCAGAAAATCAAACTTTACCAGCCCGATTTTCTCGACGACCTTCATATCATACTGGGTTACCACCTCACCCTTTTTCCCTCGATAAAGCGGCATATAGTTAACCAGGGGCTCATCGGCGATGACCACTCCGGCCGCGTGAGTCGATGCATGCCTGGGAAGGCCTTCCAACACCCGGCAGATTTTGATGAGCTCATCGATTTCAGGCTTTTGACGCGCAAGTTCGCGTAGCCGGGGCTCCCGCTCCAGGGCTTCATCAAGACCGATGTTTAAAATGTCCGGAACCATTTTGGCGATGGCATCCACCTCCGCCAGCGGAATATCCATCGCACGGCCGACATCCCGGATAACCGCCCGGGTTTTCAGTTTCCCAAAGGTAATAATCTGGGCGACGTAATCTCCGCCCCCGTATTTGTCGACCACATATTTGTAAATATCCTCCCGGCCGTCGATGCAAAAATCAACATCGATATCCGGCATGCTCTTGCGAGCCGGATTGAGAAAGCGTTCAAAAATCAGGCCATGGGTGATGGGGTCCAAATCGGTAATTCTCAGGCTATAAGCCACCAGACTGCCGGCGGCCGAACCGCGTCCGGGTCCGACGGGCACATTATTTTCTCTGGCGTGTTGGATAAAATCGGCCACAATCAGAAAATAACCTGAAAATCCCATATCGCGTATGACTGAAATTTCATACTCCAGACGATCACGATAAAGGGCTTCATCGATTTGGGGGTCCTTGGCTTTAAGCCGCTGTATTCGCAGCTCAAAGCCTTTTCGAACGTTTTGGGTAAAAAGCGCATCGCTGCCCGACTCCGCCACATCGGCAAACCGTGGAAAGTGATAGGTTTTAAAATCAAAGTCAATATGACACCGGCCGGCAATGTCCACGGTATTACTGAGCGCCCCCGGATAGTCTTTAAATGCGCTGTGCATCTCAGCTTTAGATTTAAAATAAAGCTGATCGGTCCGAAACTTAAAGCGTTCGTTATCGTGGATCGTTTTGCCGGTTTGAATGCACAGCAGGACATCATGGGCGCGCACATCGTCTTTACTCAGATAATGGCAGTCATTGCTGGCTACCAGGGGGATCGATAGTCGCCGGCTGATGTCTAAAAGCGTCTGATTGACCTGTTCCTGCTCTTCGATGCCGTTGTTTTGGACTTCCAGAAAAAAATTATTATCTCCAAAAATTTCACGATACCCGTAAGCCACCTCCTCGGCCTGTTCGATACGTCCTTGCTGGATGCGACGCGGAATCTCGCCGTGCAGACAGGCGGTTAATCCGATCAGCCCCTTGCTGCATTCTTTGAGGATTTGTTTATCGATGCGGGGCCTGTAGTAAAAGCCTTCAAGCTGTGCAGCTGTGGCCAGTTTGCATAGGTTGCGGTAGCCTTCATTATTTTTAGCCAGCAATATCAAATGCGAAAGATCTTTATTGTCCAGGGGCGTCTTATCAAAGCGGGTCCTGGGGGCCACATAGATTTCACAGCCGATAATCGGCTTTATCCCGGCCTTGATGGCCTTTTCATAAAATTCTACCGCCCCGAACATCGTACCGTGATCGGTAACCGTTACGGCTTGCATTTCAAATTCGGACGCACGCCTTAATAGATCATCAATACGGATGGCGCCGTCCAGCAGGCTATACTGGGTATGGACATGCAGATGGACAAAATCGGAAACGGCTTCGGTCATAAATCACTCGTTTCTAAGTTGAAATTGGATTGATTAATTAAAGTTCAAATAAAGATCGATCATTTGTGAGGGTAAACGGGCAAGATTTTTATTTATACCATAACTGAAAATTTTTTTCGATATGCAATTTCCTGCGAAAATTCGCCGGCAGCAAACACTTCAGTACACGACGAAAATAGCCTTTAAGGATTTATAAGGTAAAACCCATCTCAAAAATCGTAGATCACGTTTCCCGCTTGAGCGCGGGATTTCACGCCTTGATTTTAATAAATTAATGTGTTCATCAAAACAAGGCGTCGATTCGGTTTAAAAGCGGAGCAAATCATTCGTGGCTGGAAGCCACTCCCACTATATTCATACATCATGTCGCGCTTTATGTCCTGGTTGCTAAAGCATGTGGGACCCCGCTCCGCGGGGGATGCAATAGCATTTTAAACCGAATCGATGAACTCCTTAATATTCATAAAAATAGATGTAAAATCCCGTTTTGGCGGGACAACGCAGCCATTGAGCGTGAGATGCATTTTTGAGATGGGTTTTACTCGAGGGAATAGTTGGGTGCCTCTTTGGTAATAATCACGTCATGCACGTGGCTTTCGCGCATACCGGCAGCGCTGACCTTCACAAATCGCGCCTTTTCACGCAGCTCATCCAGGGTGCGACAGCCGACGTATCCCATACCGGCCTTTAAGCCGCCAATCAGCTGAAAAATGGTTCCGGCGAGGGTTCCGCGGTAAGGTACGCGGCCGACAATACCTTCCGGGACCAGCTTGTCTTCATCGGCTTTTTCGGTTTGATAATAGCGGTCCTTGCTGCCTTTTTTCATTGCCTCAATCGAACCCATGCCGCGGTATACTTTATAGCTGCGACCCTGGAAAAAAATCTGTTCCCCCGGGGTCTCCTCAGTGCCGGCAAACAGGCCGCCAATCATAATGACAGAGGCGCCGGCACCGATCGCCTTGGTAATATCCCCTGAAAACCGGATACCACCGTCTGCGATCAAGGGGACGCCGGTTTTACCGGAAATGGCCCGGCAGTTCATAATGGCGGTAAATTGAGGCACACCAATACCTGCAACGATGCGGGTCGTGCAGATGGAACCCGGGCCGATACCGATCTTGACGCCATCGGCACCGGCATTTATCAAATCTTCGGCTCCCCTGGCCGTACCGACATTGCCGGCGATAAGCTCCAGGTCCTTGTGGTTACGCTTTAATGTTTGAACGGCCGCAATGACATTTTCAGTATGTCCGTGTGAGGTATCAATTAAAACCACATCAGCACCTGCATTTAGCAAGGCCTCAGCACGTTCTTCCATATCCGGACCGACCCCAACAGCCGCGCCGACCCGTAGCCGGCCCATCCGGTCTTTGCAGGCACTCGGATATTTTTTCAGTTTCTCAATGTCTTTAATGGTAATCAAACCGGTCAAGCGCTCCTTTTTGTCAACCACTAACAGCTTCTCAATTCGGTGCTGATGTAACAGTTGTTTCGAATCTTCCAGGGCAATTCCTGCATGTACCGTCACAAGATTATCTTTGGTCATTACATCAGAAACATTTTTTTGAAGATCGGTTTCAAACCGTAAATCCCGGTTGGTGACGATCCCCACAAGTTGGTCCCCTTGGGTCACCGGCACCCCTGATATACGGTTGTTTTCCATTAACTTGAGGACTTCGGCCACTTTTTGTTCGGGGCGAATCGTAACCGGATCCACAATCATACCGCTTTCTGATTTCTTTACTTTGTCAACCTCCATCGCCTGACTATGTACGCTCATGTTGCGGTGGATGAAGCCCATGCCGCCTTCCCGGGCGATGCTGATGGCCGTGTCCGCCTCGGTAACGGTGTCCATGGCCGCACTGACAATCGGTATATTTAAGGTAATGTTGCGGGTCAGCCGGGTGCTGACATTCACATCCTTGGGTAATACATCCGAATAATTGGGAATCAGCAATACATCATCAAAGGAATACGCTTCTTCCGGCGGTATTTTTGGCATGCATTTTCTCCGTTAGTCCATATCAGGCTAATCGTTAGACTTTATCAATTACCATAATTGAAAGGTTTAATTTTGATATTAACTCCGGGTCATCCAGGTTAGGCATCCGAATAGCAAAACCCATCGTCTTTAGCAATCTTTTATTTGCCGTCTTGACAATATGGCCCATTGCATATACCTAAGTCGAGCGATTGCCGATCTTACCACATCTACTGCGTCAGATGCCGTCCCGCATAGGCAACTATAGCGGGACAACATCTTCCTTGTAGCTGTGGCAACCTCGGCAATCGCTCGACTTAGGTAATAGCAAAACGTTTTCGATTAACAAACGCATCGTGTCGTGGAAGTATGCTATTTAAGGTAAATCCCATCAACCCCCAGAATCGACTCATTCAAAAGGCGGTCGACATTCTGACGAATGGCGGCATCGTCGTCTACCCAACCGACACCCATTACGGCATCGGCTGTGACATCCTGAATAAAAAAGCCATTGAACGCATCTACCAATTGAAACAGCGAAATAAAAGCAAGCCCTTCAGTTTTATTTGTTCGGGGCTCAAAAACATCAGTCATTATGCCAAGGTATCCAATTATGCCTATAAAACCATGAGAAGGCTTTTACCGGGCCCCTATACCTTTATCCTTGAGGGTTCCAAACTGGTACCCAAGATTATGCTGACCAAACGCAAAACAGCTGGAATTCGCGTGCCGGATCACAAAATATGTCTCGAACTGGTAGAGGGACTCGGAAACCCTATTATCAACACGAGTGCCACGATGCCTGACGGCAGCATCCTTAACGATGCTTCCTTAATTCATGACGTGTTTAAAAACCGCATTGATTTAGTGATTGATGGGGATATCGTGCCGGGAAAACCGTCAAGTGTCATTTCTTTGATAAATGACACACCTGAGGTTATCCGCAAAGGGACAGGGGACGTCAGTATTTTCCAATAAAAAACCTCTGCCCATTGCATGGGCAGAGGTTTTTTTAGTCGTCGTTCAGCTTTTCTTGCAAGTTCTCGCGTAAAATTTCGCCAAAAGTAGAAGTCGCCGGCCTTACATCATTGACATAATCGCTGAGCAAGCTTTGTTCATCCTCGATTTCGAGTCGTTTGATTGAAAGGCCAATGCGCCTTTCGTCCATATTGATGTTCATGACTCTGGCGGTAATGACATCACCTATCTTGAATTTTTCCATCGGTGATTTTATTTTTTCTTTGCTGATTTCAGATATGTGAACAAGGCCTTCGATCCCCTCTTCCAGCTCAACAAAAATGCCAAAATCCGTCAGGTTGGTAACGGTTCCGGTTATCTCCTTGCCGACTTGATATCTTTCAACTACGGTCTGCCATGGGTCAGCCTGCAATTGTTTTATGCCGAGGGAGAACCGCTCGTTGTCTTTTTCAATATCCAACACGATGGCCTGAACAACATCGCCTTTTTTATAAAGCTCAGAGGGGTGTTTGATCCGTTTAGTCCAGGAAATATCGGAGATGTGAACCAGCCCGTCAATGCCTTCATCAATCCCGATAAAAAGTCCAAAATCCGTAATGTTTTTTAATTTCCCCTCGATGGTGGTACCGATCGGATATTTTTCGCTGATCACATCCCATGGATTCGGAACAACCTGTTTCATCCCCAGTGAAATCCGCCGGCTTTCGGGTTTTATATCCAGGACAACGGCTTCCACCTTATCTCCGACCGAAACAACCTTGGAGGGATGCCGAATTTTACGCGTCCAGGACATTTCAGACACATGGATGAGTCCCTCAATGCCCTCTTCAAGCTCTATAAATGCACCATAATCCGTCAAACTTACGACTTTTCCCGTCACGCGGGAACCGACGGCATAATTTTCCGCAGCCGTGGACCAAGGATCCTCGGAAAGTTGTTTCATCCCCAGAGAAACCCTTTCGTTTTCCAAATCCAGATTTAAGATCTTAACGCTGATCGGATCGCCGACTGCAAAAAGCTCTGAAGGATGCTTCACCCGTCCCCATGATATATCGGTAATGTGAAGCAGTCCGTCAACACCGCCGAGATCCACAAATACGCCATACTCGGTTATATTTTTAACAATGCCTTCAATGACCTTACCCTCTTCGATAGTGGCCAGAGTGGTGGTGCGTTTTTCCTCAAGTTCTTTCTCCAAAATGGCCCGCCGGGAAAGAACAATATTGCTGCGTTTGCGGTTGTATTTTAAAATCTTGAAATCAAACTCTTTGCCGACCATATCATCAAGATTTCGAATCGGTCGCAGATCGGCCTGGGAGCCGGGCAAAAACGCCGGAACGCCGATGTCCACCGAAAATCCGCCTTTTACCCGGTTGGTAATCGTGCCTTTGACGGTACCTTCTTCATCATAGGACGTTTTAATCGATTCCCAGACTTTTATATTGGCGGCTTTATCCTTAGACAACAGCACGCGTTCATCCTCATCGTCCCACCATTCAACCATGACCTCGATGGGATCTCCCACTTTGGCCGTGATGTTGCCGTTTTCATCTAAAAATTCTTGAATCCGTACTTGACCTTCAGATTTGTATCCGATGTCGATCAGCACCTGATCTTTATCTATGGAAATAATCCTGCCGGTGACCACTTCTCCCTCGGCAAAGCGTTTAAAACTCTCTTCATACATGTCCATCACGCTTTCCATGCTGTCAACCGGACCTTTTGAAGTATCTTCGGATGAACCCTGCGGTGATTGTTGAGCTTTGATCTCTTCCTTTTGCGGTTCACTTTCCGTTTTCACTTGCTCAATCGCCTTATCATCGGCAATTTCGGGTGATCCCTCCGGTGACTGTTGAGCTTTGATCTCTTCCTTTTGCGGTTCACTTTCCGTTTTCATCTGCTCAATCGCCGTATCATCGGCAATTTCGGATGATCCCTCCGGTGACTGTTGAGCTTTGATCTCTTCCTTTTGCGGTTCACTTTCCGTTTTCATCTGCTCAATCGCCTTATCATCGGCAATTTCGGGTGATCCCTCCGGTGACTGTTGAGCTTTGATCTCTTCCTTTTGCGGTTCACTTTCCGTTTTCATCTGCTCAATCGCCTTATCATCGGCAATTTCGGTTTGATTTTCATTTTGAGTGTCATCCTTGTTAGTTTCATCAACCATGAATAATTAATCCCCCTTAGCCTATTTTATTGCAGCCGGCGTAAGCCTTAGCGCAACCTTGTATTTCTAACAGAATAGGAAAAAAATGCAATGCTTTATTTAAATTTTTGTAAAAACTGTAGGTTTTATACATGTTTATTAAGAATAGATACTATTTCTATTTCTTTTTATCGGTTTTTATCGATGTGCGATAGCATTAAATCAACCACCTTCTGAACAGACAATTCGCTGGAATCAATCCGAATTGCATCATCAGCCGGTCTTAGAGGGGCCAGGCTCCGGGTGCTGTCATTTGTATCGCGTTGCTGCATATCTTGGGCAACCTCTTCTAACGACTGGCTGGACTCGGCGTCGAGCTCTTGATATCTCCGCAAGGCTCGTGTTTTTGAAGATGCATCCAAAAAAAACTTAACATCGGCCTCCGGAAAGACGACTGTTCCCATATCGCGTCCTTCAAAAACCGCCGCTTTCTTTTGGCCAATATCCCTTTGCACTTCCAGCAAGAAGTCCCTGACGATCGATTTGGCGGAAACAGCCGATGCCAGCATGCTAATTTCCGGCGTGCGTATGTAATCAGAAATGTCAACGCCGTTCGAATAAAGACGCAGCCCCTTCCCTTCCGATTCAAAACCGAGCCGAATTCGACGACAAAGGTCCTGCAGCTCGGCTTCATTTTCGGGGTCGATTCCCCGACGTTTAACCTCATAGGCCACCCCGCGATAAAGGGCGCCGGTATCGATATACCGGTATCCCAGCCGGTCCGCGAGCGCGCGGCTTACGGTGGTTTTGCCGGCCCCGGCCGGACCGTCAATCGTTATTAGTAGTTTCTTCATAATAACTCAGGTTCAAGGTCCAAGGACTTGTTAGATTGGTTTTATTTGTTTCATTGGTTGAATTGGTTTCCTTAAACCGAATCCCTTGAACGAATTAAACCAATCAAACCAATTAAACAAATGTAACACCTGCAACCGGACTGACACCCGAAACCTATTTTGACACCTGGAAATTGACAACTATCCTCCGACTTATTTAATTATCTTTTCGATTGCCTCTAAAAACCGAATATTCTCCTCATGTTTTCCGATATTTACCCGGATATATCCCGAATATCCGTAAGATGTCATTGAACGCACGATCACCCCTTGCTTAAGAAGGTTTTCGAAAACCTCATCCGCTGTTCTCCCATCTCCAACCTGGACCATAAAAAAATTGGCCTGGGATCGAATATAAGACAGTTTAAGCTTGTCCAGAGCGTCATACACAAATTCGAGCTCAGCGTGAACCAGGTCGACAGTCTTTTGCAGAAATTCAGTATCACGAAGGGCTGCGGCCGCTGCTACCTGGGCAAGTGTATTGACATTGAACGGTTGTCGGATCCTGTGAAGCATTTCCGCCAGAGGCGCCGGCATCACGCCATAGCCCACGCGGAGTCCCGCTAATCCGAAAGCTTTGGAGAAGGTGCGCATCCCGACAATAGTTTTATCGGTTTTCAAAAAATCAAAACTATTCGCGCAATTCGCTGCCCTGACAAATTCGATATAGGCTTCATCCAACACAATAACAATATTTGGCGAAACCTCAGCGATAAAATCTGCAAAATCCTGTCTTGAAATAATGGTTCCGGTTGGATTGTGGGGAACATTTAAAAAGATCATGCGGGTGTTCGGGCTTATTTTCTGAAGCATGCCCTCCAGATCTGTTTGAAACGATTTTAAGGGAACCCGGACCGGAAGCGCACCTGAACTAAGAATCGAAATTTCGTAAAACAGAAAAGACGGTTGCGGTAATATAACCTCATGATCGGATCCCAACAAAACGCGCGCAAGCATGGCGATGATATCATCGGAGCCGTTTCCGAGAACAATATTATCCGGATCGATATTATGTATTTCGGCAATCGATTGGATCAGTTCGTAGCCGCCGGCGTCCGGATACCGATGCAGCTTTTCAAGCGCGCCCTGGATTGCTTTAACCGCCATCGGCGAAGGCCCTAATGGATTTTCATTGGAAGCCAGTTTGATGGAATCACCGATCCCATATTCCCGCTCAACCTCCTCGATGGGTTTGCCGGGAACATAAGGCTTAATCTTTGATAGATAATCGGGGATTTTTAGTTTCATTTTCCTGCGCGTTTCGGGTTGCGGGTTGTGCGCCTCGGGTTGCGACTAGCTAGTCGAGTCGATTTAGCTCGTCCTCAGGCTCATCCTCGTACTCGTTCTCGTCCTCGACACCTTATCGAATAATCTTTGTAAATTTCCGTTTTTCGATTACGAGGACGAGGACGAGGACGACGACGATTTGAAACAAACATGGACACATCCCGAAACTCGTGCCCGAGACGCGTAGCGCGCAACTCGTAACGCGCAACGCGATCAAGCCCTCGCGGCTTTTTTACCTTCTTCCAGTGCCTTCATGTTAAGAGGGATCAGTTTTTCTCTTTTGGCGAATTTGTTCTTTACGGATTCACGCAACAACTCAAAGTCGACCACCTGGCTGCGGCTTACGAAAGCGGCCAGTGCCACGATATTGGCGGTTTTGATATTTCCCAATCCCTTGGCGATTTCGATAATCGGAACTTTGATGACATCCACATCGTCCCGGTCGGCATCGATCGATATAATGGAACTGTTGATAAAGATCGTCCCGCCGGATTGGACGGTGGGAGCGAATTTTTCCAAAGAGGGCCGATTCATGGCAACCAGATGTTTCGGATTTCGAATAATCGGAGAGCCGATGGGCCGATCGCTGATAACCACCGTACAATAGGCCGTGCCGCCGCGCATCTCCGGTCCGTACGATGGAATCCAGACAACTTCATAGCCTTGATCCATGGCGGCCTGAGCCATAATTTGCCCCATTAACATAATACCCTGGCCGCCGAATCCGGCAAATTGAACTTCGCTTTGCATTATACCTCCTCCCCTAACCCGGACAAGCCGGAACAAATTGCCACAAAGGCACCAAGACACAAAGAAAACCTTCGGTTACTGTTCATCTTTGCGTCTTGGTGTCTTGGTGGCGTAAAAATTTTACCACTAAAAGCTCACTTTTTTGCGGATGATGAATTCGCTGCGCTCTCATCTTCTTCAGGAGTTTTAAACACACCTAGAGAAAAATAGGGAAGCATTTTTTCCTTAGCCCAATTGATTGCATCCAGCGGAGTCATGCCCCAGTTTGTAGGGCAGGTGCTGACCAGTTCGACAAAACTGAAGCACGTCTTTTCCAATTGATAGGTAAAGGCCTTCTTGATCGCCTTTTTGGCTTTGTTGATATATTTGGGATTCAGCAGCGTTTGTCGGGTGATGTAAGCCGGGGTCTGAAGCGCTGCCAGCATTTCGGACATTTTTATCGGCATACCGGTTTCCGCAGGTTTGCGCCCAAAAGGCGAGGTCGTGGTCCGCTGATCCGGCATGGTGGTGGGTGCCATCTGGCCGCCGGTCATGCCGTAGACCGCATTATTGATAAAAATAACCGTAAACTTTTCTCCCCGGTTGGCGGCGTGCACAATCTCACTCATCCCGATGCTGGCCAGATCCCCGTCACCCTGGTAGGTGAATACGACCAGATCGGGGCGTACGCGTTTAATGCCGGTGGCCACCGCCGGCGCGCGACCGTGGGCGGCTTCCTGAAAATCGAAAGTGAAATAATTATACATCAAAACGGCACACCCCACCGGCGCAACCCCAACGGTCCGGCCGCGGATGTCGAGTTCATCGATCACTTCCGCCACGAGTCGATGCGCCACCCCATGCGTACAACCCGGGCAATAGTGGGTGATCGTATCGGCCAGCGCTTCAGGTTTCTGAAATGTTTTCCCCATTTATTTTCTCCTTAACTTTTTAATTTTTTCACTTCCTCCATAACCTCTTCGGGAGTAGGGATTTCACCGCCGCATTTGCCGTACCAATGCACCGGGCGCCGGCCCAAAACGCTGCGTTCAACATCTTCCACCATCTGTCCCATGCTCATCTCCACGCAAAGCACAGCCCGGCAGCTTTGCTTACCCGCTGCATCAAAAATAGCCGTCCTTGGAAACGGAAACAGGGTCTGAGGTCTGATCATACCGACTTCAACTCCCTGGTCTTTCAGATTATCAATGGCAGTGCGACATACCCGGCTCATGGTACCGTAGCTGACAATAAGCACGTGATAGTCGCCCTCGACATTGTAAGCTTCATAGCGCACATCTTCCTTTTCCATTTGATCATACTTGGCCTTCAACATCAGATTATGGGAGTTGAGCTCCTCAGGGTCCAGATAAAGGGTCTTGACCAAATTGCGCTGGTTGCGCTTGCGGGTCTCCATGCCGTTGGTGGCCCATTCATCTTTATTTGAGGGTTTGGCTTTGAGATGTTCCGGAAATTCCACCGGTTCCATCATCTGTCCGATTAACCCGTCGCCTAGAATCATGACCGGGTTGCGGTATTTTTCCGCCAGGGAAAACGCGCCCATCATCATCTCAACGGCTTCCTGGACACTGGCCGGAGCCATCACCAGCAGTTTATAATCTCCGTGCCCGCCCCCTTTAACGGATTGCATATAATCCGCCTGTGACGGCAAAATACCTCCCAAACCGGGGCCGCCCCGCATAATGTTAACAAATACCGCCGGGCACTGGGCCGCGGTGATATAACTGATGCCCTCACTCATCAAACTGATACCGGGGCTCGAAGAAGTCGTAAACACCCGCTCACCGCTGGCAGCGGCACCAAAGATCATATAGGATACCGCTACTTCGCTCTCACCCTGCAAAAACACACCACCTGCTTCCGGCAGCCGGCGGGCGAGATATTCGGCGACTTCGGATTGCGGCGTAATTGGATAGGCAAAATAATTCAAACAGCCGGCCCGGATCGCGGCTTCGCCAATGGCTTCATTGCCCTTCATTAATACTTTTCCCATAGTGTCCTCCGATTATTTTTTTCCTGAATCTTGCATGAAAATTAATGAGAAGTTGAGATTTTATTTAATGGATGAAAATCATTCTATCTCATTACTTTTCACCCTTTGGGCTTCGCTTTCAGCTACGACCCAACAGGGCGGGCGAGCCGGAGGCTCCCATCTGCTGCGTTATTAAGGCCGAGGCATAGTTCACTATAGCCTCTGCCTTAAGTGCCTTGCAGCTGAAAGCCTCCGACTCGTGCAAAATTCAGGTACTACCTGCCGCTGCTTCTTCAATTTCACTGATGGTTATGGCGACATCCGGACACATCGTGCAGCATAATGCACAAAAAATGCAATCTTCAGGACGCGCCTGATAAGCCGGAAAATAGCCCTTGGTGTTAATCTCATCGGAAATCTCCAAAACATTCTTAGGGCAAACGGTTACACACAACCCGCAACCCTTACATCGATCTTTGTCAACTAAATGCTCATATGCCATAAATCAGAACTCCTCCATTATTTTTTAAACCCATAATAGCGCCGCAAGCGTTAAATCGCAACCTTCATCCCGACGGGCTCTGTTTTTCAAACGGACGTGCTTTTTGCCACGGCGGAACCAGCTGTCTTTCGATGGGTAGAACCGGGCAGGAAAATCGCCGGATGTCGACACAAGGCAATAATTCCCGGGCAGCGGTAATAAATTCAAGCGCCAAACCACTTTGTTCGGATAATCGCTTAACAAATTCATATCCGTCATAAATATCATCCGCTGAAGTTTCATCAATTAAGTTGGCGTTACCGATGATGCCATTGACAGCTAACTTGGCGGCCTGCTCGATCTCTTCGCGGACTTTGAGACAGCCTTCAATTGTTTCCGTAAAAGGCCTTAACGGATTGACGACCTGCAAAACCCTCACGGGTCGATTCTTAAATGCATCCTCAAGTGTCGCCAGGACTGTAGCGCCGACATCATCACCGCCGACATCCAACAGCGTCAAATCGGCCGGCCGGCGGATCATACCGGCTATAAGGGGACTTAGAATTGGAAGATCGGCTTGCATGTATTGATCCGGTGGGAGCACAACTTCAATCCCCATTTCTGCAAGCGGACCTTTGGCTTCACGCGTTCGAAAATACGGGTTAACCAGATCAAGATCGCCAATACGTACATCTATCCCGGCATGTTTGCGGTGCACCGCCAGATTAATGGACACTTCCGTCTTACCGCTGCCGTAATTACCGACAACAACAACAATTCCTGTCAGATTGATTTCCACTCGTTATTTGTTGTTGGAATTTGATGATTGATGATATAAAAAAGGGTAACCCTTCGGGCAACCATAAGAAAAATAGCCTGCATTTGTATGAATTATTCCCTATGATGTCAAGCTTTTTCACTTTTGATAGGGATTGTATTATGATAAATAAAAAGTGCCTAAAGTGACTAAAATGACTAAAGTGCCTAAAATTATAGTGTCGCTATGCTCCATCTATTTTAATAAAACGGACAGAATCCCTCAACTTTAGGCAATCTAGATCAACTGTTATAGTGACTAAAGTGAACTAAAATTGGAAGTGACTAAAGTTAATGAGTCGCTAGCGCTCCATCTTTTATTATAAAATGAAAGAATTCCTCAACTTTAGGCACTTTAGATCACTTTAGTCACTTTAGCTCACTTGCTTTAGTGAGCCCTTTGTGCCGAGTTACAACAGGGCAAATGCGGTTATGAAACCACCTTCAAAAAATGGTGTGCCTTTGGCAACAGTACAAACCGGACTGGAAAGATTTTTAGAATCGCCGCCAAGATGGATTTCAAACAGTCGTCTGGGACTTTTGTGTAATCCGGCTGCGGTAGACCGCAAGCTCGATCATGCCCGTTTAAGAGTCCATCAGCGCTTCCCGGGCAAGCTGACCGCCCTGTATTCTCCTCAACATGGATTTTTCGCGGAAAAACAGGATAATATGATCGAATCCGGTGATATGATGGATCCGGTTCTGCAAATTCCGATTTACAGCCTATACGGGCAAACTCGAATCCCCACCGCAGAAATGCTTGACCCCATTGACGTGCTTATTGTCGATCTCCAGGATGTCGGTACCCGGGTCTACACCTTTATGTATACCCTATCCTTTTGTCTTGAAGCCGCCAAAACTTTAAATAAAAGGGTATTGGTTCTCGACCGGCCCAATCCGATTACCGGTCTGGCGATTGAGGGCAACTGCCTGAATTCAGCTTACAGTTCATTTGTCGGACGCTATCCCCTGCCCATGCGGCATGGATTAACCATGGGTGAACTGGCCCGCCTGTTCAATGAGCAATTTGACATCGGCTGCGATCTCGCGGTCATTCCAATGAAGGGTTGGCGGCGATCCATGTTTTTCCAGCAAACCGGGCTTCCGTGGATTCCACCCTCACCAAATCTTCCCAGTCCTATTGCAGCCCTTGTTTATCCGGGACAGGTGCTATGGGAAGGTACCAATGTTTCCGAGGGTCGCGGGACCACCCAGCCCTTTGAGCTTTTTGGCGCTCCCTATATAGATCCGCCCGGAATTCTTGCTGCTGTTGACACCGAATCGATGCCGGGCATGATCCTCAGGCCGCTGGCATTTGAACCGACAGCAAACAAATGGCAGGCGCAACTATGCCGGGGATTTCAAATTCATGTCACGGACCCGGAAGCATACCGGCCGTATGAGACCAGCCTGCGACTGCTTCAGGCGGTCATCAAGCATCACAAAAATGATTTCGAATGGAAACAGCCGCCCTATGAATATGAAACTCAGCGCTTGCCTATCGATCTGATTATCGGGGACGGCGGGATTCGAAACCGGCTTGAAAGCCTTGAACCTATTGAGGAGATTGCAGAATCCTGGCAAGCCGAACTTCATGAATTTTCTGAAATCAGCCGGAGGTTTCATCTGTATAAATGAATTGGGTTTCAGGTTCAGGGTTCAGAGGTTCAGGGTTTTAGTCTCTGGCCCCTGGCTTCTGGTCACTGGTTCCTGGCTACTTGTCTCTGGGTCGGCCAGCAGCAAGAAGCAAGCAACCAGTAGCCAGCCTAAACCTCTGAAGCTTGAACGTTGAATCTTTGAACCAAGCGACATAACGAGGTGACGGAGAGTGAGTACCGACCAACCGGATTGGAAGCGAATGCGCTTTAAAAAAAACAAGGTCTGGGTGGCCGTTGATGCCACCGGAGATCCCGCTGAACAAAACGGCAAGGTCTTAATCAAATATCAGCTGGATCAGCCGCATGAATATTGGGTTCGGAAAAGCAGCATAAAACCCCTCGATACAAAGCCGCTTAAAACTCAAACGTCAGAAAAAGAAACGCAGGCGGATGCGTCTGGCGGCAGGGAAGAAATCTGTATTTTTTCCGACGGCGCTTCCTCGGGAAATCCCGGTCCATCGGGAATCGGGGTCGTACTGCGCTTTGGTAAACATGAAAAAGAAATATCGGA
>Ga0255055_10001496_pt1 | contig 16994 bp, 17 predicted proteins | sample JV7_2_27_MG_FD_188633 | JGI IMG/M metagenome (GOLD analysis project Ga0255055, IMG submission 188633) | Seawater microbial communities from Jervis Inlet, British Columbia, Canada - JV7_2_27 | ecosystem: Environmental > Aquatic > Marine > Inlet | place: Canada: British Columbia | collected... | reverse complement strand
GTTTTATATGAAAAACTTGACAGCACAACCATCTCCGATCTGATGAAAGGAAACGATTCCGATAAAAAGTAAGTCATGGGATTGCATGAAAATTGGACACGGGTCTGATTGAGGAAATAATGAATTAAGGAATTGAGGAATTTAGGAATTGAATGAATTCTATCTGTTTTAATTGATTGATTTTATCCTTTAATCCCTCAATCCCTAACCCGGAAAAGCCGGAAACAAAAAGGATTAATCACGAAAACACGAAAATTGGAAAGCACGAAATTTTTCTTTGCTTTCGTGATAAAAAAATTTTTTCATAAAATGCAAAGAATTAACAACTAAGACTCTAAATTCCCCAATTTGGTATTAATAGATATAAATAGTGTCAAAAAAATCGACTCAATTTTAGAGCTAATGACGAGGTTTGTAATTTATATATAAACATCAAATAATCAGGAGGATGCCATGAAAAAAGTTCTTATTTTAGGTTCGGGTGCCGGCGGAACGATGGTGGCCAACAACTTGCGCAAAAAGTTGAGCCCCAAACAGTGGGATGTCACCATCATCGACAACGATGAAATCCATCATTATCAACCCGGCTGGCTGTTCATACCCTTCGATGTCTACTCACCCCAGGATTGCCAGAAGCCCAAGCGGGAATTTATCCCCGAAGGTGTCAATTTCGTTCTCGATGAGGTGGTGGGCGTGGATAAGGAAAACCGCACGGTGGAAGGCAAAAAGAGCAAATATGATTATGACTGGCTGGTGATTGCCAGCGGCTGCACGATTGTGCCCGAAGAAGTCGAAGGCATGATGGATGACTACGGCAATAACATTCACGATTTTTACACCCTTGAAGGGGCCATCGCGTTGCGCGAAAAAATGAAGTATTTTGATAAAGGTCGGGTGGTACTCAATATCGCCGAATTGCCGTATAAGTGCCCGGTCGCACCCCTGGAGTTTATCTTTATGGCCGATTGGTTTTTCGACATCAACGGCGATCGCAAAAACGTGGAGATCGAACTGGTCACCCCTATGGCCGGTGCGTTTTCCAAACCTATTGCTTCCGGGATCTTAGGCGATATCGCCATTCAGAAAAATATCATGGTAACCGCCAACTTTGATATTGCCAAGGTCAATGCCGAGGAAAAGACCATCGAATCTCACAAGGGCGACAAAGTTGACTATGATTTACTGGTGGCCATACCGCCTAATTTCGGCGCCAAGTTTCTTGAAGGTTCGGGCCTGGAAGATCCCCTGCGATTTGTTGAAACGGACCACTTCACCCTGAGAGCCAAAAATGCCGACAATATCTATGTTGTCGGGGATGCCACCAACGTTCCGGCATCCAAAGCCGGGGCGGTAGCTCACTACGAGTCGCAAACCGTTGTTGAGAACATCCTTCGCGAAATTGACGACCATGAACCCAAGCCCACCTTTGACGGGCATGCCACCTGCTTTATTTGCTCGGGTTATGAAAAAGCGTTTCTGATCGACTTCAACTATGAATACGAACCGTTGCCCGGCAAATTCCCTTTTCCCGGTCTCGGGCCCTTCAGCCTGCTGGGGGACAGTTACTTGAATTATTGGGGTAAGATGATGTTTAAGTGGGTTTACTGGAATATGATGCTCAGAGGCGTTGAATTGCCCCTGGAGGATCAATTAACAATGGCCGGCAAAATGCGACACACCCTGGTAACAGAATAAGGAGGCAGCCATGACAAATGAAGAATTGATTCTGGAGCGACTCGGTCGCATAGAGGCCCAGCTGGCTCCGATTTCACAAACCGCCAGCGGCATCAAAGACCTTCGGGAAGACTTGATACCCTTGAGTGGTCAGGCCTTTCGCCTTATGATCCGGGAACTGGAGGATGTGGAATCAGGTTTCCAGCTGGAAGATCTGTTAGCGCTGCTCAAACGAACGCTGCGCAGCGTCAAACACATCATTTTTACCCTTGAACAGCTGGAAAACGTGGTGGACTTTGCTACGACCATTGAGCCCCTGATGAAATCCGCCGTACCCCAGGTAATCAACTACCTGGATGATCTGGAGCAAAAAGGCGTGTTGCGCGTTATTACAGCCATGCTGGATGTCCGTGCCAAGATCGCTTCAGCTTACACCCCTGAAGACATCGATCAGATCGGCGACGGCGCGGTGGCGTTACTTGGGCTGGCTAAAAAGCTTGCCGACCCCCAGGCGATCACCTTTTTGGAAAAAATCTCCGAACTGCCGTCCAGAGTTGATCTGGCCAATGCAAAACCCGTCGGTCCTTTTGGCATGATCGGGGCTTTATCCAGCAAAGAGGCCCGGGAAGGTCTGGGCGTGATGATGGAATTGACCCGGGCGATGGGCCAGCTGAAAAACGGCGGCAACTCGTCAACCGCGAAACAGGCGGAACCCATAGCCTGACCGGCGCGGTGATTCAGATAATCGGGAAGATGATGAATTTGGCATCAAATCCCTATATTTAAGAATCAACGCCAGGAATAACTTTAGGGGCTTCGCTCCAACCTGTCGAGAGCCTCCCTTCGAGAGCCTCAGAGTCTAACGACAAGGTCGTGCGATTGGAATAATGGAATATTGAAAAAATGGGTTTGGGATACTGGAGTGTTGGGTGAATGATCCGCCGAAGGCGGAACGCTAAAATTAAAATGGATAATATCCTTATAAAAAACCCACAATTCCATCATTCCACAATTCCATTATTCCATGATTGAGCTAAAATTTCAGATCTCAATAATACCTTATATTTTGGTTGAGTTGTAGAATTTCCGAGACGTTTAAATTAGCGGGAGAATTCCAATGGAAAAACAGATGGTCCAATGTGAAGATGGCCGACGCAGACAGGCCCGCATCCACGGAGTTCCCAAACAAGAAGGGGATTTCAGAATCTGGAATGCCGGCGTACGGTTAAAGGGCAAACATGTCTCCGGGGAGGCATGGTACAGTCACAAAACCAAGACCTGGTATTTTTTGGCAGACCCGGAGGGCAGGCATTCCCATCTGATGGAGCGGTTAAATACGCAGCTCAAAGCGGAATCCATCAGGCAACTTCAAGATCAGTTGAAGGTGATGGAATCCCGTCACATTATTGAGCAGAAGAAGATTGCCCAACATCGCTCCGCCAAGGAAGCCCTTGAGGCCGAAATAGATGCAATCAGAGCTAAAATCGCCCGGTTGGAATCAGGTGCCCCCCTGGAATCAGACAGGCCGCTGGAATATTCCCGGCAGGTGAAAAGACATTAAATCATCCCGCTAAGCTCACGCGATATTTGCGCACAAATTCCACTGGATGATAAGACAATTTGGCCTTGCGAAGCCCCTCGTCGTTTAAATCCTGTTCGCGGTTGACCGTTAGAAAATTTTGGGCCGAATGGGCAATAAACATTTGATTGATGGCCTGGTAAACCCCTTTGTATTGGGTATCGCCTTTTTCAAAATGGATAACAACGCTTTGCGGGGTTAATGCCTCGGCAACCGTATATGCCACCATGGTGCCGTCCACCATAATGGCGCTTCCCAGCGTGCCGTTTAGCTGTTCCCAGTTCTCGAGGACCCTGTAAACCGCCCGATTTTCAGCCGAAAGGACCTCGGAGGACTCACAATCACGCCAGGTACACCAGTCCTGCTGCATGGCCTTGGCCTGGCCGATTAATTGCGGTTCAAACGGTACATAGGTATACTCGTATTTTTTGACAAACTGGTTTAGCAGATTCTTCTTTTTGTGGAATCGATTGCCTTTCAGCTCGGTCAGATCGCTTACGGAGTAAATGTAATCCCAATGACCCCGCGCTTCTTCAATGGTCACCCGATCTCCGAAAGTAGCCTGCCAGTGTTCGACCAATTTTTCCGGAATCCGAATAAACGGGGTTGGACCATTCTGACCTTCCACCAGCCGCGCGCCCCAATCGATATCGTACCAGGGGCCAACCGGCGCCCAGTATAAAACTTCGGGCCGGCTTTGCCGGATCCAGACGCAATCATCATTCCAGGCCCAGCTCAGCCCGTAATCTTCGGCCCAGGCCCAGAGGTTCATGAAACTGTAATCCGAAGCTACCTGGGGACATCGGGCCAGCATTTTCAGATAGTCTTCCTGTTTTTCAAGACTGATGGGTTCAAAATCAAGGCTCATAAAATCACTCAATGGTTTCGGGTTTTGGGTTTCAGGTTTCGGGTGTAAGCACCGCCGCTGGCTTGAAAAGCGGCCAGTCTAATCGAAAAAGAAACTCCAGCATGACAAATGTCGAAGGAATGTATTCTGCCTGTCGTGAGCTTTTGTGTCGAACGGTCTATTTTATTAAAAGGACTGAGCGAAGCGAAACCACCCTTCGAAATTCTGCGGTTAGCTTTTTAATCAAGCTAAAACCTTCGAATCATTAAATTCATCCTTAATGGCTTTCGCAAGCTCCTTGCCGGCCTCGTAGGCTTCATCAATATATTCGGGAAATTTAAGCACGTCGCCCTCAAAATCAAGACCCCGGTAGAGCAACGCTTTCCAGAGTTTCATATCAATCACATCAAAAAAATATTTAAGACTGAGAAGGATGCCGTCAAAGAGCTTTTTGCCTTTGGTTGCGCCTGCCGCAATAAAAAGAGCTTTCCGCTGGGTGCCGGGTTGGCCCTTGCGCGTTTGGTCAACCCAGTATTTTTTTACCCAAAGGGATTGAAATCGGTCCATGAGAATTTTGGTATGGGCGCTGACTGCGTAAAAAAAGACCGGTGAGGCAAGCATCAGACCATGAGATGCCAGAATGCGGTCTCGCGTTTTTTGAAAATCATCCTTTAATCGGCACTCCCCGGCATTCCTGCAGCCATATATTTCAAGGCAAGGTGAGATCTTCAGATCTCTTAAAACGATTTCTTCAACCTCGGCACCGCCGTTTCTGGCACCTTCAACTGCTTTTTGCAGCAATGTCGCGGTATTGCCGTTCCGGCGAGGACTACCGTAGATGGCGATTATCTTTGGAGTAGTCATCTCTCTGCTCTTCCCCCAAAATTTCTCATTTAAATGCATAGGAAGGTTTAGCCCGTTGAGCCCGTGAGCCGGTTGTCCGGCTAAAAACCCTGACGTACTCCTTTTTTAACGGGCTAAACCGGCTTAACGGCAAACCGGCCAACCGATACTTTCAAATCTCCATAACCAGCCCTATCGGGCAATGATCCGACCCGAAAATTTCATTGTTAATGGTGGCCGCTTTAATCCAGCCCCGGTCGATGATGTCTCGGGTGACAAAAAAATAATCGATCCGCCATCCGACGTTCCGGTCCCGGGCCTTGAAGCGGTAAGTCCACCACGAATATTTTACAGTGTCGGGGTGAAAATGGCGCAAGGTGTCAATGTATCCGTTTGCAATGATCCGGTCGAGCCAGTCGCGCTCAATCCGTAAAAATCCCGATGTCTTTTCGTTTGCTTTGGGGTTCTTCAGGTCGATTTCATTGTGGGCGGTGTTGTAATCGCCGGTAATGACAAGGCTTCGGCCCTGATCTTTTAATTCATCGGTATAGTTGAAAAATGCTTCGTAAAAATCCAGTTTATACTGCAGTCGCTCTTCGCTCATCTGGCCGTTAGGGAAATAGACATTAAAAAAGACGAAATCATCAAAATCCATTTCCAGAATACGGCCCTCGTCATCAAATTTGGGCATACCGATACCGTATTTTATATTTTTCGGTTTTACCCGCGCGTAAGCGCCGACACCGCTGTATCCTTTTTTAACCGAGGCATGGGACCAGTGAGCTTCATAACCGTCGATATGTTTCATTTCTTCGGTAAGCTGGGGTTCCTGGAGTTTGGTTTCCTGGAGCGCAAAGATATCGGCATCCAGTTGTTTAAATGCGTCGAAAAAGTTTTTTTTTGCAACCGCCCGCAAACCGTTGACGTTCCAGGAAATCAACTTTATTTTCTTTTTTTTGTTAGCCACGACGAGAACCTCTCAGCCTAAATGAGGGTAAAACCCTCATTTAGGCGTTATTGGTTATTTGTTAATCGTTATTAGAATTCGATGACATCCTTAATTTAAAGGAGAAAGATATTAAAATAGATATCATTCCTTTTAAACCATTAACTAATAACGAATAACTGTAGCCGTTCACAGGTTCAGGGTTATCATTTTTCGTTGACCCAGCTCGCAGCCGAACTCATACTTTTGGCCTCCCGCCGTGACGCGGCACCGGCGCGGCAGGTCAAGTTCCCCAGGTCAACCACCAACCCGTGCACTGCATGGCTGGCTTGGACCTGCTGGCTCAGGCGTGATTTCTCCGACTGATGCGGGCCTGGACAGGACCACGTCCGTGCTTTATACGCTGAACTTGCATGCGGTTGCAAGGCATCCGGTTTGGATTCCAGCAGTTAAGGGTTCGGATTTGACATAAACCCTGAACCTCTGAACCCTGAACCCCTGAACGGTTACGGTATTACCCTTCCATCAGCTTGCGAATCCGGCCGGATATCTGGTTGTCTTTGGCATTTTTCATCACCCCCAGAACTGAACGCAGACACTCCCGGATAATCGCGGTTTTGGGCCGAGATGAATCCAGCTGGGCTTCTATGGTTTTGAAATCGGCCATCAATTCGCTCAGGGTATCAAAATCCAGACCAAGTGAGCCGGTCTGGTTTTTCAGCTCGGAGACAACCTGACCAACCGCCTGCTGCCCGCCCGAATTCAATACGGGCTCATCGCCCAGTTTTGTGTATTCGGAATTGTCTGAAGCCAATGGCCCCACTAAAGACTGGACCCTCGCGGATCCATCGGCACTGATTCCGATCCCGCCCGAAAGCGTGCGGATCTCGACGAGCTGCAGGCCCATCAATTCCAGGGCCACGGTGGAAGCAGTATCCCGGTCCATACCCAGCAGTTCTCCAATATCATACATGGATACCTGAACCGACACATCGCCTTTGGTCTGTTCAGATAGCTGGATTAAAAATTGCTCTGCGACTTCATCAAGTTCGCTGTCAGTCATGGTATCGGATTATCCCTCCCCGATGTCCAGAAGTGCGCCTCTGATATCCGGATACTGAAATGAAAACCCATGGTTTAATAATTTATCGGGTACCGTGCGTTGACTGCCCAGAAATACGTCGCCGAATTCACCCATGACCAGGCGGATCATAAACGCCGGTGCCGGCATAAATGACGGGCGGCTTAAAACCTCACCCAGCGCTTGAGCCAGGTCGCGATTTCGAACCGGATTGGGCGCACAGAAATTAAAAGCTCCGCTGGCCTCCTGATGCTCAAGAACAAAGAGGATGGCCGCCATAAGATCATCCAGATGCAACCACGGAAACCACTGATTGCCATCTCCGAGGGGGCCGCCGATAAACATTTTAAAAACAGGTATCAGTTTGGCCAGGGCACCGCCGTTTTTTCCAAGGATAACCCCGAATCGCATGACGGCAACCCGACCCCCTTTGGCGCTTGCCCGCAGCGCTTCCTTTTCCCAATCTACCGAAACACCTGCCAGAAAATCACTGCCGGCCCTTTCATCTTCTTTTACAATATCGTCTCCCCGGCTGCCGTAATATCCTGTCCCGGAAGCACTGCACAGGGTTATGTTTGTGCCTGCCGGCAGGGCATCGACGACATTGCGGGTGGTCAGAATACGGCTATCATAGATTTGTTTTTTATACTTTTCTGTCCAGCGCCTGAAGATGGTTGCCCCGGCCAGATTCACCACCGCATCCGCATTTTCAAGTTCTTTTTGCCACGGGCCTGTCCGGGTGGTATCCGCCGCCACAAAATGATAATTCTCATGATCGAAGCGGTGCTGCGGCTCTGATCTGCCGATGGCAAGAACCCGGTGTTCTCTGTTCAACAGATAATTTGCGAGATTCGATCCAACAAAGCCCGAACCTCCTGTTATGAGGATCTTCAAGGGTTACCTCCGATTTTCCTCTACCGGCCCATCGTATGTAGCAACAGCTGTTTTGTCAATATATACTGCTGATAGATTAGATGTAACCGTTCAGGTAATTACTCCGCCCTGAAAAATAGCCATAACAGGGTTGGGTATAGTAAACTTGTTCTTTGAAAATTGAAGAAAATATTTAGAAGTTGATCCGGGCGGATTAATTAATTAATCCGCCGGACCTTCGATCTAACAACTTACTTCAGTTTTAAAAGAACAATTTGCAACCCTAAATGTGCTATTTTTCAGGGCGGAGTAATTAGGGATAAAAATCGAGCAACTTAAAGGTCGAAATGGGTAGGGACTGGATGCGGCAGGCAGAGACTAGGTTATACAATCGGGGCAGATTCCGATAAACTCCAGCTTGTGTCCGATGATCTTGAAATCGGTTGCCTTTTTTAAATCATGGTTGACCGCAACATCGAAATCAGCCGGGGCATCAACCACCCGGTCACAGTGAAGGCAGCGAATGTGATAATGATTGTCTGCGATCCCATCGAAACGCTTCAACTTACAGCTAAGTTCGAGCTTTTGGATTTCGCCGTTTTTGGATAGAATTTCAAGATTGCGATATACGGTTCCAAGGCTGATGCGGGGAAGGCGTTTGCGGACCATCTCGTAAATTTCATCAGCGCTGGGATGTGTGTTCACCTTCCGCAGTTCTTCCAGAATGACTTTCCGCTGACGTGACATCCGAAGATTGAGTCCTTTTTGCAAACCTGCCTGACCTCCCGGGGAATAGTAACCGAAACAATTGACGAATGATCCGCCTGCGGCGGAACGAATTATGGAAGTCGCTTCGCTCCGTCGTAAAACAATTTATTAAAATCGATAGAATTCCTTAATTCGACATTCTTCAATCCGCAACGCTTATCTTTCATCCATTGGTGTAAATTCACACACATCAGGACCGCAATAGTCTCCGACATATTCGGATTCCGGTCGATAGAGCATTGGTTTGGGTGCCGCACCGGCAAATTGCTCCTCGATGACGTGAGCGCACCAGCCGGAAATTCTGGCGATGGCAAACACCGGTGTAAACAGATCAACCGGTATTCCCAGTGACAGATACAGTGAGCCGCTGTAAAAATCTACATTTACGTAAATATCCCTTCCCTTGCGCCGTCTAAACTCCTCTTTGCCTGTTTTTTCAAGTAGGGCGGAAATTTCATGCCATTTGGTCTTACCGATCCTTTCTTCCATCGCCTTGGACATGGCGGACACGATGTGGGCGCGGGGATCATCGGTATCATAAACCGCATGTCCCAGTCCAAAGATTACCCGGCCGGCATCAAATTCTTGATTGACATAATCTTTGACCGCTTCGGGGGAACCGATCTTAAACAGCATTTCCATCACCCGTGTGTTGGCCCCGCCATGCAAATCACCGGATAAAGAACCCACCGCAGCAGCAACCGCTGCATATATATGCGCCCTGGTGGAAGCCACCTCCCGGGCGGCAAAAGTTGAGGCATTAAAGGAGTGTTCGGCGTGAAGAACGAGGGCTTTATCCAAAAATCCGGCCACCTCATCATCGGGCACTTCACCGCTGAGCATATATAAAAAATTGGCGGCATGGTCCAGATCGGGAGACGGCTCAACCGGTTCCTCATCGTTGCGGATTCGATCCCAGGCCGCGATTATGGTCGCGAATTTGGCAATTAGCCGGGTTGCCATGCGCAAGACGGCTTCCTGGGATTGATCCCTTATATCAGGATCATGGTGGGCCAGCATGGGAACCACTGCTTGCAAGACATCCATGGGCATCGCATCTTTCGGTCGGGTTTTCATGGCGGCGATCACTTCCGGCGGCAGGTATCTTTCCGCAGCAAGTTGTCGCTTAAACTCTTCCAGTTCGTCCTGATCCGGCAATTTCTCATAGAGCAATAAGAAAGAAACTTCCTCGAAAGTTGCATTTTCTGCCAGATCCTGAACCAGATAGCCCCTGTAAATCAGGCGGCCGTTGGCACCGTCGACCTCACATATCCTGGTATCGGCAATGACCACACCCCGTAGACCCGTATTTAGGGTAGGTTTGCATTCTTCCATTTTAGACCTCTTTACCTGAATTTATGGTGGCTTATTCAAAAAATTCATCTTTTCCAGCGGTCGTCGTTCGGGGACATATTCGTGGGGAATTTTGCCCTCATTCCAATCCGTTGAAACATAAAGGTTGCAATAGCAGCTGCCAAATTCTTCGATATCCGGCACGCTGTAAACGCAGGGGCAAATGATGTCCCGGTCGGCGTCCCGATCGTCGGCCAGCAGCCTGCAGGGACAGCCCATATAACCGTAACGCTCTTTGTTGACAAGCAGGGCTTCTAACAGCTCAAAGGTACGCTCTTTGTCCTTATTAAAAAAATAGCCTTTGGCCTCCTGAACCTTTTTCATTCTTTCATAAAGCTCTTGTGCATCCATTACATTCCCAAAGCCTCCTTGATTTCCTTTTCTTTGAACCCGACGATAACCTTTTCACCGATGATGATCGTGGGAAAAGAACAACGGGGATTAAACTTTTTTACATCCTCGATGATGGCTTTTCTTTCATCACCTTTGAGCAGATCCACCTCGACAAATTCATATTTAATGGTGCATTCGCCCAAAAACTTTTTGGTTGCTTTACAATGACTGCAGGTGCTCAGAGAGAATATTTTAACATCCGGTTGCGAATTTTCTTCAGGTTGAGACATGAAAACATCCTTTCATACATTTAATAGTGAACACGATCCTCAGATAAGGACCAGATCTTGCTGGAACCGATGACAAACCGCTATAATTATAAGAATATACATAGTTTGCTACGATAGCAGAAAACGCCTCATAATTATATAAAAAATTTTCGAAATATAAATCAGCTTCCAACTGTAGGAATAATCAAGATTCGTACCAATACCGTAGAAATAATCCAACAAATAAGAAAATCTAAATATGTTAGTACAATAGCTCCACAGGGCCCCTGCTCACCCTGATTCGATGAGACGAATGAAACACAAGAAAAACGTCTCATAAGAAGATTGATACACTCCTGTATCATAAGACAAAATATTCGGTCTTCCTGGTGATAAAAAGTTTTCGTTCAACCTGTAATTTACTATAGATTTAAAAATAATTTATCATAAAATTTAAGGGATTATCGGAAATACCCTTTAAATTCCGACAATTTTAGTATACTTTAAAAATCTGGCATGGAATTTGTAGAATTAATTTTCAATAATTCCACGAAGGGAGGCAATAAATGTCTGAAAAAGAAATAATCTCCGGAAAAAAAAAGGCGCTCGATATTAAGGCTGTAACCAGCTGTGATGCAACCGCCCAAATGCTTGAAAAGGCACGTAGAGATGGTGTTGAAACCGCTTTTGACCGGGCGGCCAATATGAAGGCCTGCCCCATAGGAAAAGATTCGGCCTGCTGCAAGCACTGTTTCATGGGACCCTGTCGTCTCAATGCCAAAGACCCCTATTCAAAGGTGGGGATATGCGGGGCAACCATCGATACTATCATGGCCCGAAACTTCGCGCGTGCAGTGGCTGCCGGCAGTGCTGCCCACACCGACCACGGCATGGGCATGCTCGATCTTTTCCGAGATGTAATAAACGGAAAAATTAAAGACTACACCATAAAAAATCCGCAAAAGTGCATCGAAGTCGCCGAATCTATTGGTATTGAAACCAAGAACCGCGAATTAAAAGATGTCGCCATGGATCTCTATCATGAGCTTGAACGCACTTACACCCAGGTCGACGGCGAGATTCCCTTTGCCAAACGGGTACCGGCCAAGACTCTGGAAACCTGGCGCAAGGAGGGAATTGTTCCCCGCGGCGCTATGCGCGAGATTATGGAGTTGATGCACCGCTCTACCATGGGCGTGGACCAGCATTATGAAAACATCACCAAGGCCTGCAGCCGCGCCGCTCTGGCCGACGGCTGGGGCGGATCGCTGGTGGCCACGGAGATCTCTGATATCCTGTTCGGCACACCGTCTCCGGTGGCGGTGGAAGTCAACATGGGTGTCTTAAAGGAGGACCAGGTCAATATCATCATCCACGGCCATGAACCCAATCTGTTTGAATCCATGGTGGCATCGGTGAACGAACCGACCCTGATCCAGGCGGCCAAAGACGCCGGGGCCAAGGGACTCAACCTGGTGGGCATGTGCTGCTCCGGATTGGAGATGTTTGTGCGTCACGGAATCCCGCATGCCGGCAACTTTATGTCCACCGAGGCGGTCCTGGTTACCGGCGCCGTAGATGCCATGGGTGTGGATGTACAGTGCATTAAACAGGGGCTGGTTAAAGTGGCGGACTGTTACGGCACAAAGCTGATCACCACCAATCCGCGCTGCCATATCGAAGGCGCTACCCATGTTGAGTTTCATGAACACAATCCCAAAGGTTGCACCGATGAAATCGTCAACCAGGCCATCGGCCGCTTTAAAAACCGCACGATGCCGGTCGAAATTCCGCAAATTGTCAACACCGGCGTGCACGGGTTTTCCCACGAGTACATCAATTACATGCTTGGCGGGACCTTCCGCGCTTCATATGTGCCGCTTAACGACAATATTATCAACGGCCGGATTCGCGGTGTGGCCGGGGTGGTGGGCTGCACCACTCCACGCGTAAAACAGGACTGGCTGCACGTGGAATTAGTAAAGGAATTGATCAAAAATGACGTCCTGGTGCTTCAGACCGGATGTTCGCAGATCGCGCTGGCCAAGGCCGGCCTGACGACCCCGGAAGCAGCCTGTCTGGCCGGTGACGGTTTAAGGGAAGTCTGTGAAACCGTCGGTATGCCCCCGGTTCTGGGTATGGGTGCCTGTGTGGACAACAGCCGGATTCTGATTGCCGCATCCGAAATGGTCAAAACCGGTGGGCTGGGGGACAGCATTGCGGACCTGCCGGCAGCCGGCTGCGCGCCGGAATACATGAGTGAAAAAGCCATCTGCATTGGTCAGTATTTCGTGGCCTCGGGTGTCTACACCGTATTCGGTGTGACTTTCCCCATTGTTGAGGGTACCAAATTCCACAAACACCTGTTTGAGGAACTCGAAGAACGCGGTATGGGCAAATGGGGTTTTGCCACCGATCCCCATGAAATGGCCCGTTTGATGATTGCCCACATCGACAAAAAGCGCAAACAGCTGGGTATCGACAAGGCCCGGGATCGCGTCCTGATGGATATGGCCGACCGTCGTGATACGGAAGCGGCCTAATGGTAACCGTTAATAGGTTCAGCCCGCCCTGGCCTCCGGCTCGTAGCTTACGCTTCGGAGAGTGCGACTTATAAGATCATATTGCGGCCCGTGTCAGGTTCCCAAATATGAATCTGAATAATTGAGCAACGTAAATTCAGGTCTGGGCCAGGGGGTTCAACGTTTAGGGTTAAGGACAAAGAAGGCATTAAAGATCCGAAGTCCTGGTTAAAAAGGATGGCGTCTCAAGGCGGACGCCATCCTTTTTTTGTGCAAGTATATTTATACGAGATGTCTAATTACTCCGCCCGGATCAGCGTCAACATCGCCTCATCAGATTTCAAAGCACAAAAATATTTTACCTGCACCTGATATCGCTATTTTTCAGGGTGAAGTAATTAGTCGAAGGCCATTTCGGTTTTCCAGGCCTCCCAGACTTTGCCAACCAGATCCGGACCCGGCTTTAAAGTAACTTTACCGGGTTTCCAGCCGGAGGGCGTTGCTTCCTTGCCTTTGCTTTCCCTGACCAGCTGGAAGGCTTGTACCTGCCGGATCGTTTCCCCGACATTTCGTCCCACCGGCGGTGTAAGGACTTCATAACCCTGGACCATGCCATCCGGGTCGATAATAAACCGGCCCCGGTTCTCGACGCCTGCTTCTTCATCAAAGACGCCGAAGACTTTGCCAACTTTGCCCCCGGTGTCTGAGAGCATGGGAAACGGAACCCCCCCATCCACCATTTTGGAAAGCTCATGGTCATCCCACATCTTGTGAACAAATACGCTGTCGATACTCATGGACAGAATTTCAACGCCCAGCTTTTGAAATTCCGGATATTTTTCGGCAACTGCCGAAATCTCTGTTGCTCAAACAAATGTAAAATCACCCGGATAAAAACAAAGCAATACCCATTTCCCCAAATATTCAGATAGTTTAGCCGAAATAAATTTACCCTGCTGGTATCCCGGTGCTGCAAAATCCGGTGCTTTTTTACCCACCTGTATCATGGATGAGACCTCCTTGCGAATGGTTGGTTTATCTTCATTAATTTCTTCTTCAACGCTTTCACCGACAGGACCGCCGGTCGGTCGGGCACAGCCGACCTCCATCTCTTTGGCCATGGGTACCTCCTTTCGCAATATCGGGATTAATACGTTCGGAAACATTATAAGATAATGCTCATAATTCTTAGGCTAAATTGAAATCGGCGTCAATCTAAAAGATGCTTTTTTTTAAGCGGCGCCTACGTAAACACCAGACCCCCGTTACATGAAGTTTTATGTGTTACATCTCACCATATACGACTTTTTTTACCCCTTTACTTTTGCATTCGTTTAATTTATTCTATAAGACTATGCGATAAAAAGAGCCCCGGTTGTGGTTGCCTCAGCCGGGAAAGGAGAATCCTTGCATGGATTTTAGTATGATTAAAAGGCTGCAACTACCAAAACTGGACCTGCGCAACATTGAATGGCCCAGGTTTGATTTTTCCGGAATTCAATGGCCCAAGATGCCGAAACTCAGAATCGGTGATGCCGTTGCCAGCCTGCCCATTATTCAGGGTGGCATGGGGGTGGGAATATCCCTATCGGGATTGGCTTCGGCCGTGGCCAATGAAGGCGGCATCGGCGTGATTGCTGCCAATTCAATCGGTATGCTGGACCCCGAATATTATGCCAAAAACAAAGATGCCAACTCGATCATCTTGCGCAGGGAAATCCGCAAGGCCCAAGAAAAGACCTCGGGCCTGATCGGGGTCAATATTATGGTGGCAGTGGATGATTATCCTGATCTTGTCAGGGTCGCCATTGAGGAAAAAATCGATTTCGTTTTTCTGGGCGCCGGGCTGCCGATCAAGGGCATTCCGGTTGATGATCTCAGGGCGGCCGGGGTTAAAGTCATTCCGATCGTGAGTTCCGCCAGGGCGACGGCGTTGATCTTCAAATCCTGGTCGAAGAGATATAAGGATATTCCCGATGCGGTGGTTGTCGAGGGACCCAGAGCAGGCGGGCACCTGGGATTTAAAACGGAACAAATAGATGATCCTGATTTCGCACTTGAACGGATTTTGCCCGACGTTGTGGCCGAGATCAAGACCTTTGAGGATAAATATCGCCGGGCGATCCCGGTAATTGCTGCCGGCGGCGTTTATACCGGCGCTGATATCTACAAGGTTTTCAAACTGGGTGCCAGCGGCGTTCAGATGGGGACCCGCTTTGTGGCCACCCATGAATGCGACGCCAATATCAGGTTCAAGGAAGCCTATATTGCCTGCCGCGAAGAGGACATCGAAATTATTAAAAGCCCGGTGGGTATGCCCGGCCGGGCGATCAGAAACAACTTTTTAAAAGATATCGCCGCCGGGAAAAAGATGCCCTTTAAGTGTGCCTGGAGATGCCTTAAAAGTTGTGACATTAAAAACGCTCGCTATTGTATCTCACTGGTCCTTGACAATGCCCGCCAGGGGAATCTGGATAAGGGTTTATTCTTTGCCGGCAGCAATGCCTTTCGGGTGGATAAAATCGTTTCGGTCAACGAATTACTCCAGGAACTGATCAATCAATACCAAACCGCGGAAGAAAAAGGCGCGAGCAAGTTAAAGGATGAATATGAAAGGGCCCTTGAAAAGCTGGTCTCTCTGAAAGAAGAATATTTCATTGATATGAAGGAAGGGCTGAGTTCGTTGGTAGATGAATACGAGCGGGGCATTGAGAAAGGGGCTGTATTATTCCGTGACGAATATTTAAAGGCCATGGACAACATCAGCTTGCTAAAAATCGAATACCAGAACGTCGTGGACAAAGCCAACTTGTTAAAGGCCGAACTTGTCGAACTGTTCGAGCAGTATTCATTATTCGATAAACTTCAGATCGAGGGGACCTGCCAGGAGCCCTGCCGATAAATACTGTTCTGTGAAGATGGAATTTAGCCTTTAAAAGGGCGGACATTAAATTGTCCGCCCTTTTTTTGTAATTCCTAATTACTCCGCCCTGAAAAATAGCACATTTAGGGTTGCAAATTGTTCTTTGAAAACTGAAGTAAGTTGTTAGATCGAAGCTCCGGCGGATTAATTAATCCGCCCGGATCAACTTCTAAATATTTTCTTCAATTTTCAAAAAACAAATTTACTATACCCAACCCTGTTATGGCTATTTTTCAGGGCGGAGTAATTAAAATTTTGCTTGACAAATAAGAATTATTCTTATTTAAGAACTATATGCAGGGAAAAGAGACAAATACGCTGGTACAGGATTTCATTGAAAAGTGCCAAGCGCACAATCTAAAAGTAACGCCCCAGCGGATGGCTATTTATCGGAAGCTATTTAATTCCACCGAGCATCCAACCGTAGACGCCATGTTTCAAACCGTCAAAAAAGAATTTCCCAATATTTCATACGATACGGTTAGTCGCACGATGTTAACATTTGCTGAAATCGGCATTGTGGATCTGGTGGAAGTATACGGCGGAGCCAAACGCTTTGATCCCAACGTGACAGTCCATCACCACCTGCACTGTGTTTCCTGCGGTAAAATTTTCGATTTCCAAAACGATGAATACAATAACCTGGACACACCGGATGAGATTCAGCAACGCTTTACGGTTCTCGCCAGCCGAGTGGTCCTCAAGGGTATTTGTGAACAGTGCAGTAATCCGGGGAATAAGTCCCTCTAAAATATTGGAACCATAAATAAGTAGATTTTCAGGTTGGTATAAATTATATAGAGTCTCGAGAGTGGAGTACTGGAGTGATGGAGTATTGGATTATTGAATAACCGAGACTCGGTCGCTTTTCCATTACTCCAAAACTCCAGTACTCCAATACTCCATATTCTTTTGAAATATAGAACGACCAGCTTGAAAACCAATTTGGGGTTTATTGCTCCAAAATTCATCAACCATTAACC
>Ga0255055_10001494_pt1 | contig 16995 bp, 7 predicted proteins | sample JV7_2_27_MG_FD_188633 | JGI IMG/M metagenome (GOLD analysis project Ga0255055, IMG submission 188633) | Seawater microbial communities from Jervis Inlet, British Columbia, Canada - JV7_2_27 | ecosystem: Environmental > Aquatic > Marine > Inlet | place: Canada: British Columbia | collected... | reverse complement strand
CCGACGAGGACGCTGACCCCACAGCAGAACAAGGCGCAGAGCAGGATGCAGGACCGAGCGCAGAGCCTGGCCTGGCAACCTCCGAATCCGGGGTCGAAGGCTACTTGTGGATCGGTCCCGCGTGTCCGGTAGTCCGGCTGGGTACTGAGTGTCCGGATCTGCCCTATGAGGCGGAGTTTACGATCACCAATGTTGAGGGGGAATTCGTGGCAAGCGGCAAGTCTGATGAGGACGGTTTCTTTCGGATTCCGCTAAATCCCGGCAGCTACGTCTTTGTGCCAGATTCGTCAAAACCCATCGTCTCGGCGCGCGCCAATCCGGTAGCTTTCGATGTACGGGCCGACCATTTTACGCAACTTGACGTTACCTACGACAGCGGTCTACGCTAGAGCAATAACCTCATATCCTATGTAGACGCGCCGAACCTCTTTCAGATTCGATAGAAGAATCAACTCTCCAGGCGCCGCAATTGGTGATCCCCCAACCCCGGCGGAACCTGGAGCGATGCTCTCAGAAGATTGCCTGGGAGGCGTTTTTCGCTTCCCAGGCAATCACTACTACTAGGCTATCCCTAACGACCTATGGCCAAGGTACCGGCGAGGTTGCGAGGAAGTTGCCTGCTGCAAGCACGACGTCCAGAATGTTGATGGTCAGGTCGTCGTTGATATCGGCTTGCGCATCCCAACCCGGATCACCATCGCTCAGGCCAAACCGGAAGCCGATGAAGGACAGGTCGAGGATATTGATCACATCGTCTTCAACCGCGTCCCCACCGAGCAACTCGACCGTGGAGAGAGTCACCAGGTCACCAGACACGACAACTACGCCGGATTTGGATCCATCCAGGTAGCGATCCATCTCCACTTCAACCGTATAGGTGTCTGGGGGAACCGTCAGGAGATAGTATCCATTCGAGACGGTCGTGGTGCAGATCGGCGCGCCGCCGGCGGTGGCACAAACTTCGGCACCGCTGTCATCGGCTCGTCCTTGAAGATCTACAAAGCCCTCGATCCGACCGCCCCCGATCACAACGATTTCACCGTCCGTGACAGTTTCCACTCCGATTGGGAAGCCGTCCGTGTCCGCCAGCAACCAGCTCTCGAAGGCTACTGGACTCGTCCCTTCGGCCAGACCGCGGAAGGTGATGCTAGCCATGATCCCTCCGGGGGAACACGGCGGAGTGGGCTTCAGAGATGAAGCCGCGTATTGGATCGTCCCAAGAGTATTATCCGCTTCGTTCACGACAACGATGTCAGGTACAGGACAGTTGCCGGGGTCGATCTGTATCCCGGGCAGAGCGCCGTCGGAATCCACCACCTCAACGAGGGTTGGATCGAACGAGAGCTCAAGCTGGATCCCGAACAGATCATCCACATCCGCGACCATGATATCCACGGTCGTCTCCCCACCGGTCACCACCTCCGCGGAGGGCGGCTCGATCCATAGGTCCGCTACGCCCGGTGATTCTGTAACCTCCAGGCTCAACGGGACGATGACCAGCGACTCGTCGGGATCATTGCTGGAGATGCACAAGTCGCCGGTGTAGGTGTCGGGGAGCAACCCGGTCGAGTCGAAGGTCACGTCGACTGTGTCGGTCAGCCCCGGAGGCGTTACGCCACTGGCCGGAGCCACGCTCGCCCAGGGGATGTCGCCAGGCTCACACAGCGGTGTCCCGCCAACTCCCTTGAATCCGAAGATGAAGGTATTTGGCATCCCGCCCGTGGGCCCATCCGGCGTATTGGGCTGCCCTAGCGAGTAGACCTCTGCTCCAACGGCGGCTAAAGCCCCTAATGCTTCGCCCTCGGTTGCCGCCGCGCCGTAAAACGTGGTGAAGGTGAAGCTATCGCCTGCAGGCAGAAGACCAAAACCAAAGTCAAAGAGCGCACCGTGATCCAGGGGACCATCGTCGATGGCGTCCCCAGTGAAGTTTATGGACGACGGCCCTGCCAATGGGTCGGCCGGGGCAAATCCATCGTCGCTGGCGAAGAGCACATTGGCAGCCCCCGCGGTGCCCTGGATGGTCACGAACTCAGCGAAGGCAGTCGGCTCGACATCCCAGTCCATAACCCGCCTGTAGCGCAGGTCAACCCCGGCGCCGCTGATGTTCTCCACCGTCACCACCACCTCGTACACGTTCGGTGTGACCGGCGACGGATGGTAGTCGTGGGTGACTTCAAAAGTCGACCCGATCTGCACCACCGAGACGGCGGTGGAGGCAGCTGAAACATAGCTGATGGGTGCAATGTTGATCACCCCACCTCCGTCCTCGTTGGCAGAGCCGGTAACCCCTGAGATCGCATCGGCCACACCCCAACCCTCGCACAAACAACCAGGCGCGGTCGCTTCAGCGTTGGTCGGCACGTACCGCAATCCGACAAAGGTTGTTCCCGTGCCTGAGGAAGGAGTCCCGTCAGGCACGTTCAAGTGCCCCTCGTCGTGCACGCCCAGCTGGATGAGCCCGTTATCGATGATCGCGCCAAAGGTGCGAGGCTCGATTTCGGGGTTGAGGTTCGGAGAACCGGACCCCAAATCCCGTTGAATCGCTGCGGTGTGGGGCGATTCTTCGATCAACCAGTCTAGATCAGAGCCACCGACGTTGCTGATGTCCAACGGCTTCACCACTACCGTGTTGGGGTCTTGCGTACTGGACACGGAGGTCGGATCGACCTCGATGTCCGGAGGATCGACAACCACATCCATGGTCACTGGAACGATTACGGGGTTTTCATCAGGATCGTTGTTGGAGATGATGATGTCCCCCGTGTAGGTCCCCGGGCTCAAACCCGTCGCATCAACCATCACATCCACAGGCTGACTGCCGGCTGCTGATACGCTACCGGATATCGGGTCTTCTGACAGCCAAGGAGCCTCTGCCCCACTTCCTGTCGCCCAACCGAACATCGCATCCAAGTAGGCATCCGAACCTGGATCTATGGCGCCAGGATGAAGGTTGCCGGTGTGCATGACGATGCGCCCACCGCCATGGGAACCTGCCGCCAAAGCCACATAGGTGGTCTCCACAGCGTGTGTTGCAAGAAGGGTGAAACTGGGCCCAAGATCGCTGTCATAAACGGTGTCGAATACGCCTGACAAATCCACCGGTGACAAGGTAACTGTGATTGGATGACTCGCCGCTTCGGGAGTAAACACAAGATTCCCAGGCGAACCTGGATAACTTGCAGTCGTTACGAAGATCTCAAAGCCAGCGGGCATCATGCCTACAGGTCCGGCCACGTTCGGTTGCTCCACGACCAAACCGCCTCCGGAGCTCACATAGGCACTGATGTCCGCCTGAAATGGCGCTACACCGGGAACCCCACCGTACCCCACATAGAACACATCGTAGCTTCCGATGAGCGAGGGCAGATCGGATGCAGACGGCAGCCAATCGACGGTCGCCCCCAGTGCGATGAGACGGTCCACTTCGGAGGTGTTGATCCCGAAGGCAAGCACACTCACGCCTGTCAGCGCATTCGGCTCCTCAGGAGGAATGTATTCGCTCTGCGATCCAAAGACCAAACCCGTCTCGTCGGCCGAAACGGCATCTGACGGTACTCCCTGGATATCACCATAGGACACAGGGCCGCTGGTCTCTTGATCGACGATGTTGAACGTTAGCGTTGCGTCGCCGAGGTTGCTGATGGTCATGATCGATGCGTCGGATCCACCAAGAGGAACTACGAAGTGAAAGGAAGTAGGATCGACGTCGATGTCTGGCTCAGCGACGGCACATGACACCGGAACGTTGAAGCTATCCGACCATGGGCCACCGTTGGAGGCAGAGATATCGAGGTCGAAGTTGATAACGTGTCCATTTGGCGCGCCTGGATCCAACGCGAAGTCAAAGTCATTTACGTTTGTGCCAGTCGATCCGCCAGGAATGTCGGGATAGCTGCTGCTTGTATTGAACAGGAAAGTGACGTACGGGTCGCTTGTGCTGATAGTGGCGTTTACACCGATGGCCGTACTGGCTCCCGAATTCAGCAGATCGACAAAAAGTTCAATCGTCTCTCCGCAATCGGCGATGCCATCTCCATTGCCGATACTGTTCCCGAAGTTGTCATCGTCGATCGTATGGCTGTCATATTCGAGCGGCCCAGCGGTCGCACCGCTATCTCTAAAGTTGGCCACGGTAAATGCCGTGTTGTTGAGCGTCAGCCGATTGTCGGCATCACAATCCGGATGGCTGGTATCCCCAGTGACACACGCTGTCGAAGTGCCAGGAGGCACACCCATTGGGTCTCCGCCGTAAGTTACATCGGGGTTCGACCAATACTGCACTCTGGTACAGCTCACTCCATTGGCCGAACATTCGCTGTTGTAGCCCATGATGGTGCGCCATCGATCGCCAACATTCAGATAGGCATGGTTGTAGGTGTAGGGACTATTCACGGTGTCGTCCACATACCAATCATGGCGAGCGGCCTGGATGTGACCCAGCTCATGTCCAAAGCTGTAATAGCCCGTCGCGCAGGTACGAGCGACAACGCCGAAACCGAAGTTCTCAAACGCCGTGGAGACGGTGGTCATGATGTAAGCGATGCCGCAATAGCCACCACCATTTTCGACGACCAGGGGAACTAAGTCGGCCATATGCGTGTCACGGAGCGCATGGACATTGTCCATGTAGCCGTCCGAAGGGTTTTGGAGTCGGTTCCTATCCAGTTGTATGTCTCCCGATTCCGTGTAGCTCACCTCAGCTGTGTGAACCAGGTTCAACTGCGGATTGATCCCGCTATTGGTATAAGACTGGTTCGTTTCTGTGACGGCCAAGTTGATCAAGTTCTCCATCGCGGTCGTGCCGCCCGCACCCGCTCGGGCATCGGCGGTATAGACCACCATGATATCGATAACTGAGCCGTCGTCAGCCATTGGATTGGATTCGGCTGCGGCAATTGCTTCCTCAGACAGCTCTACAGCCGTAGGCTCTGCCTCAGATGGAAAGGTGGTTTGGTCAATCTCATAGTTGGCATGAACTCCGTTGCCGGCGAAACGGACTTGATAATTCTCACCCGGGAGCGCGATGTTGCCTGCCATCTGCCCGCCCCTTACCACCAGGATGACCTGGCTGTACTGCACTCCTTCGAGATGACCAATCCAGGAGTAACCCTCCGCGCTAGTTGCTTCCAGGCGATCCAATATGGCGGTAAAGACGACGTCGTCAAACAAGTTCAGAATCAAAGCATCGCCAACCTCGGCTCCCTCGAGGAGGCCATAGTTGATGTCCACGAATCGGACCCGGGCTATCGTTGGATCGTCCCCGGTATCCAAACTGCCCCCCCGTTCTGCCTCAGAAAACAGTTCTGTATCTGCCTGGCTGTCCGCCGGAGCGGCGAATGCTGTCAACCCTGCAGCAAAGAGCACAACGATGAATATCAGAGACCCAGCGAATCTCATACCCGTTCCAAGCGATACTCTGGTCATTTCTCTCTCCTCCTTCTTCAAGCGCAAATCTCATTCATCGGGCAAACCGGGCTCGTCCTCAGGTGGGAAGGCGGACTGGTCAATCCCATAGATGGCATGGACTCCGTTGCCGGCGAAACGGACCTGATATGCCGCACCAGGGAGCGTGACGTTGCCCGCCATCTGCCCACCCCCAACAATCAGTATCAGCTCGCTATGGTCTGTTCCTTCGAGATGACCAACCCAGGAATATCCATCTGCGTTCGTGGCTTCCACGCGATCCAGTATGGCTGTGTAGATCACATCATCAAAAAGGTTCAGGATCAAAGCATCTCCAACCTCGGCTCCCTCGAGGAGGTCGAAGTTAATGTCAACGAACCGGGTACGGATGATGGTTAGATCATCAGACGTATCCAAGGTTCCTTGATTGTCTGATTCGATGAATAGGAAGCGCGCCTCGTATTCCCCCGCGGGATGCGTTTCGGTCATTTCCGAAAATCCTTGATCAGTCGCGCCGACAAATGAAGTAGTCATTTCATTGGCGCTACTCGCTGCTGTATCTGTGGTGCATGCCGCTTGTGACAGTACGCAGGCAGATACTGAAAACGCAATCTTCAACAATGATCCAATTCGCGCCCGCGTTAAGAAATTCATCCCCCAGGTTGGACGATATTGCGTGAACCACCCTCGATTGTCCTTGCTCTCATAAGGCTCTACCCGGGCCCATCAGCGTATGGGTCAAGTGAATTTCTACGTGGAAATGCAGGCGGAGCCCTCAATTGCCTGCCCCTTGCTCCTTCATCCCTGGGTGTCGGCCGCTATGGAGAGTAGTCATTGAAGACCGCAGGAAGGTAAATCCTGAATGGGGTCGGCGTGGGCGTCGGTGTAGGGGTCGGCGTGGGCGTGCTGGTCGGCGTCGGCGTTGGCGTGGGTGCTAGGCAAGTTACGCTTCCGTTTTGTGTTGTGTGTGCAATCGGAATGCCATCGGGATCAGAAATAAGCGAGTCTGTGAATGTAACGTCGCTTGAGACACCGCTGGCAATGCACTGAAACTCGACTGTCGCTACGTCTCCCCCGTCGCATGGTGGGGGACTCGGTCCGAGCTGTATCACCGCATATCCGATCGTTCCTGCTCCATTATCGGCCGTGTTTGTGATAACGAATGCAGGGTTGGGACACGTGCCGGTACTGATTTGGACACCGCCCGTACCCGAATCCGCATCCACGACTTGGAGCACAGCTGGATCAAAACTTAGACTGAGTTGGGCGCCATACACGTTCGTCACGTTGTCCAGTTGCACAACAACATCAGTGGTCGCGCCTTGATCAATTGACGTGCTGGCTGGGCTCAACCAGAGTAAGGCCCCATTGGCGATGGCGGGGGCTATCGCCGCTGAGGCGAGAAGAATGACTAATGCCAAAAGGGCCGAAAGTATCACCAAAGTAATGCGGTTCTTACGGATTCGCACCATGTTCCTTTTCTCCTCCCAGATCTCGAATGTAGACGCGCCTGAACTCTTTCAGATTCGATGAAAAATCAAATCTCCAGGCGCTGGAATTGGTGATCTCCGAATCCCAGCAGAACCCGGAGTGCTGCTCTATGTAGGTTGCCTGGGAAGCGTCTCCGCTTCCCAGGCAACCATTATTACTAGGCTATCCCCAACGACCTATGGCCAAGGAACCGGCGAGGTTGCTAGGAAGTTACCTGCTGCAAGCACGACGTCCAGGATGTTGATAATCAGGTCGTCGTTGATATCGGCTTGCGCATCCCAACCCGGATCACTATCTGTCAGGCCAAATCGGAAACCGATGAAGGACAGGTCTAAGATGTTGATCACATCGTCCTCAATCGCATCCCCACCGAGCAACTCGACCGTCGATAGCGTTACGAGGTTGCCTGCCACGACAACTACGCCGGATTTGGATCCATCAAGGTAGCGATCCATCTCCACCTCGACCGTGTAAGTGTCCTGCGGAACCGTCACGATATAGTATCCGTCCGAGTCGGTGGTGGTGCAGATTGGCGAGCCGCCGCCCGTAGCACAGACTTCGGCCCCGCTATCATCGGTTCGTCCTTGCAGATCCACAAAGCCTTCGATCCGACCGTCCGAGATCACAACGATCTCACCGTCCGTGACAGTTTCGACTCCGATTGGGATTCCATCAGGATCCGAAAGCAACCAGCTCACGAAAGCCACCGGGCTCGTCCCTTCGGCCAAGCCTCGGAAGGTGATGCTGGCCACGATCCCTCCAGGAGAGCACGGCGGTGTGGGCGCCAGAGATGAAGCAGCGTATTGGATCGTCCCGCTAAAGTTGTCCGCTCCGTTTGCGACGACAAAATCAGACAGCGGACAGCTGCCGGGATCGATCTGAATGCCGTTCTTGACGTCGTCAACATCCACCACCTCGACGATAGAGGGATCGAAAGAGAGCTCCAGCTGAATTCCGAACAGGTCCGTGACATCGCCTACCCGGATATCCACCGTCACCTCGCCGTTGATTGGAACCTCAGACGAAGCCGGATCGATCCATAGATCCGCTTCGCCTCCTACCTCAAGATCCACAGGCACGACGACAAGCGCTTCGTCTGGATCGTTGCTCAGGACGCACAGGTTGCCGCTGTAGGAACCCGGCGACAATCCGGTTGAGTCAAAGGTCGCATCCAGCGTGTCCGTTCCACCCGGTGGGGTCGTACCTGTTGTTGGATTCGCACTGAACCAGGGGATATCGCCGGCCACGCAACCTACGCCTACGCCCTCAACAGCCATCCAACCCATCTGTATCAGGCCTCCGGGTGAGGTCTGCCCGAGCACACCGACCAACGCCGTAGCGCCGGTGGTGGTGTCGGCTATCCGCAGTTCAGGCTGGAAGGTGCCATTGTTGAAAGCTGCTAAGTACAGCTGTCCGGTTGCCGAGTCGTATTCCATGCCCTGACCGAAGTTGGCGTCGAAGCCCAATGGGCCGATGACCGTTCCGGCGCCCGTCGCCTTGTTGATGCTCATCAGCGAGTCGTTGACAAGGTCATGCCCGAACATCTGCCCTGTGTCAGTCACGCCGATGGCGATCGTACAAGGCGAGTTTGTGATCTCGCCGACCAGGGTCGTTGTTGGCGTGACTAGATCCACGACGTAAAGTCTCGATGTCGTGATGTTACAACTGCTGGCATACATCGTGTCTGTCGTTGGGTCGTAGGACATTCCGGTGTAGGCTTCGCCGTCAGGTGGCGCAGGTACCGCACCGATGACGGTTTCGGCTCCTGTCGCCGTGCTCAGCGTGACCAGCACGTTGTCATCCCGGATGTTGTACGTCTTCGAGAAGTCTGCGCCTGCGAAGTCACCCGCCCATACGAGCTGAGTAGGTGCCGGGCCGAGGTTGTTGAGCACTTCCGGTATATCCAAGTCGAACTGGGTGAAGAACAGGTTCATGCTCTCTGTAGAGAAAGCGCTGCTCCCCGGCGACAGCAGCGATTCCAGTGACTCGCCGACAGTCGAGCCTTGCGAAGGCTTGCCGCCCGTGGGAACTCCATGGGAAGGAGCTGCCGTGCCGCGCGGGAAGTCGATTCCGCTGGGTGCGATGGACACCGATGGGAGTTCCTCGATGACCTCCCAGTCCAGGTTCTCACCGCCAACATTACTGATGTCTAGCGGCTTCACGACGACACTGCCAGTAGGCTGCGCACTGAACAAGGAAGTCGGGTCAACCTCGATATCTGGAGGTCCCGATTCGACGGTCAGCTCCACCGGCACAACGACCAGAGGCTCGTCGGGATCGTTACTCGCGACACACAGGTTGCCTGTGTAGGATCCTTCACCCAACCCTGTCGAGTCGAACGCTACGTCGACCGTGGTCGTTAGAGCCGGAGGTGTGGTTCCGCTTGCAGGGGACACGCTTGCCCAAGGGATGTCTCCAGACTCACATATGGGTGTTCCGCCGACCCCTGCGAACGCAAAGATGAAAGTGTTCGGCGTCCCATCTATAGGCCCGTAACCTGAGGGTCCATCTGGAGTGTTAGGTTGTCCGAAGGAGTACACTTCCGCACCCACGGCCGCGATGGCCGCCAACGCCTCGCCCTCGGTGCCCGCCGCCCCGTAGTAGGTTGTGAATGTGAAGCTATCGCCCACAGGCAGCGGCCCGAACCCGAAGTCAAAGAGCGCGCCATGATCCGCGGGTCCGTCATCGATCGCGTCGCCGGTGAAGTTGATAAAGGTCGGCCCGGACAAGGGATCGGCTTGGGCGAACCCATCGTCACTGGCGAAGAGTACGTTGACCGCTCCCGCAGTACCCTGGATTGTTACGAACTCAGCGAAGGCAGTCGGCTCGACATCCCAGTCCATAACCCGCCTGTAGCGCAAGTCGACCTCATTCGCGCTGATATTCTCAACCGTCACTGTGACTTCATAAAGGTTCGGTGTGAGCGGGGTCGGATAGTAGTCATGCGTTACCTCAAACGTCGTCCCAATTTGGACCACAGAGACGGCCGTCGAGGGTGTTGAGACGTAACTGACGGGCACGATATTGATTGCGCCTCCGAAAAACTCGTTGGCGAAGCCAGTGACCCCTGAGATCGTGTCGGCCACCCCCCAGCCTTCGCACAGGCATCCGGGGGCAGTTGCTTCTGCGTTGGTCGGCAGATAGCGCAATCCGACAACGGTCGTGCCCGTGCCTGAGGAGGGTGTCCCGCCTGGCACATTCAAGTGCCCTTCGTCATGAACGCCCACTTGGATGACGCCATTATCAATGATCGCTCCTCCGATGCGAGGTTCGATTTCGGGTTTGAGGTTGGGCGATTTGAGACCGGTATCCGTTTGAACCGCCGGGGCAGATGACGACTCTTCGATCACCCAGTCCAGGTCCTCACCGCCAACGTTGCTGATGTTCAGCGGCTTCACGACCACATCGTTGGGTTGCTGCACGCTGGAGAGCGAAGTCGGATCCACTACGATATCTGGAGGTCCTCCAACTTCACCGCATGATGGGAATCGGAATTCCCCGATGCGTGTCTGCCAGGATGCGCTGCCGCTGACCGCGTAGTACTCCTGCGTATACCAGAAGGTGCAGTCGTCGACTGGGTCCACCGACATCATGCTGTAGTCGCCCCAGCGGCCCGAAGAATGGGTCTGGACTCCGCTACCTGAAATAAGCGTGGCCTCTCCCTGAGGCATCGTGCCTAGCGGATCGCCGGCCAGCCGTCCCGTGTAGCGGATGGAGGGGAACGTGCTGGTGCTGGAAACGCTGTAGCCGAGGGCGATGTTGCCGTCCTTGTCCATGGCGATGCTGCCCATCCAGCGGTGGTCAGAATCGGGCGCGTGGACACCGTCCTGCTGAAGCGTCCATCCGCTGCCGCTGTCGCGCAGTTCGATCCAGTGAACCCCCGCATGATCCGTGCTGTCTACGTCTACTGTCTGGTTCATGACAAGCGTTTCGTAACTGCCAAAGTTACGGTACTGGTTTCGGAACATCACTTGACCAGATATTGCGTCTACTGAGACGCCTGGCGAAGGTAGCGGGATGCAGTTGCGTGCGAAACCGCACATGTTCGGGTCAACGTCGGAGGTGTTGACGATGTTATTGGGCTGCCCCGCCACGCCAAAAGTCGAGTTGGCCGGGGTCACCCAGTCCACGTCAAATTCCCAGACGCGAACCGAGTCGTTAGGTCCGATCCAGGCGGAGTCATCCCACTCGGTAAAGAAGTTGGGCGTGCCTCCTGGCGGAGCGGGTCCGTCCATATCACTGGGCAGCTGAGCGCCAAAGTTCGGGTTCACGCCGAACTGATCGAAGTACACAAGCTGCGCCGATGCACCGGTCAGCATCTGGGATCGCTCGAAGACGGCCGCTCCGGCCCCGCCCCAGCTCAACGTCCCCGCGTTGAACTGGTTGACGGACATATAGTAGCCATCCGGCCAGACCCCGAACTTGGGATAGTCGTTCATCTTATCGACGGGCATCGTGAATTCGTATCGATAGTAGGCGCCTGTCGGATCAGGGGTCTGGGAGACGGCGATACACTCGTAGAAGGGACCATTTGGGAAATTCGGCAACGCGAATTGGCTCAGCATCCAGCGATCCGCTTGCTCGTCGTACAGCACGATCGGATCGCCATTGTTGGTTGTTTCGCAAGGTCCGCCGAACCCGCTAAAGAGCGTGTTGTTGTTGGCCGGCCCAAAGAGCAGTGTGCCGCTCTTGTCCCAAATGGCAAAGGAGATGTTGACCATCTGGACATAGTGATTGGGGCCCACGTCGCCCTGCGTATCCGGCGGCAGGACGCCATTCACATTATTGACGCCTTCGAAGGTCAGGATAGGAGCCGGCATGCTTGGATCGCCGACCGCTCCCTGGGGTGCGAGGTCACTGCTCCCCGAGGAGTCGCTCCCCTCGCGATTAGGCAATTGGAAGTTCGGGATTTCGCGAATTCCTTCTCCGGCTGCCGGCACAATGGGTGTGATGGATCTGAGAGCAGGGGAGAGGTCATTCTTGGTCGATTGAGTTACGATCGGCCCGAAGGTGTCCCCTTCCTGCGCAGTCGGAGCGGCCTTGGCAACGGTTGCACCGGCCGAACCAACTAACATTATGGAGAGCCCCGCGATACCTGTCACAGTTATGGCATGCTTGCGGACCACTCTTGTCGTATTAAAGAGAATTGTCGAAATCGAACTACTTCTACTCACGGAACTCCTCCTCTTAGAAGCTCAACGATTGTCTTCTAATGCTATAAAGATTAAGAATCCGAATAATCTGAATGAATTAATTTGGTCCTCACACGGAGACTTGAGGCGAGCTGCTCCCTGTTGTGATCTCCCGATTCGACCGATACGCTCCCGCATTCAATATCCTTTTCCTAATTACCCTCCCTCTCTATTTCCCCCCTCGGTCGGCAAACCGCAATTTAACGTCCGCTAACCCTGTTTGAGGCCCCAACGAACGAGAAGCGCGACCAAGAACGCTGCCACAAGAGCCAGGCTGATCATCGCGATACCAAATCGTTGAAACCCATCACCCGATCCGTCGTCCTGTTGTTCTCTAGCCGGCTCTCTGCCTTCCAGGTCGGCTGCAGCGAGCTCTTGCTCTACGTCCGGCGCGTCCGATGAAAGCTCGGCTTCGTCGTCAGTCAGCGGCGCATCAGATGCTGGCGCTCCATCGCTCTCAACTGCGGCGCTGCTGTACTGCGCAACAACTTCATCGTTTGTTGGTGGCACATCAGACGCTGGCTCGTCTTCGCCTTCAACTTCGCCTTCAACTACAACGCTGCTGTTTTGCGCTACAAAGGGAAGGGCCTCTCCATCTGGAGAGGCCAAAATCGTTTGCTCAAGCAGGAGATCGCTCGCCCCGGCTGCAATCGCCTGGACCTCGAATTGCACCAGAGTTCCCGCACCAGACATGGGTGGCGCAGGTGCCATTAGCGAAAACGCAAAGACGGCCGTTCCCAACTCATTGTCTACCTGATTCGCGACCAAGAAGCCGTCGCCAACTGTGAACATGTCTCCGGGCTGCAACTGAATTCCACTGGCATCAGGGTTTCCGTCAACTATCTGCACCCTCGACGGATCAAAGGCAAGATGTAATTCAAAACCAAACATGTTGGCGACGTCATCGACCTGGACGGTCGAAAGCGCTCTGTCGCCAAGTGCGAGCGCCAGGGATTGAGGTTGGATATAGACACGCGCGGAAGTTTGGGCGGCCAATGCTGCCAAAAGGCCGAATAGAGCCAATCCCAAAAGGAAGCGTATTCGGCCTCCAAGCCGGATGTTCTCAAGGCGCGATAGAAAATCCTTCACGCGGCGAATAGCGTATTCAGCTTTCTGACCCCTTGAAATGAATCCGATCGGATCCATTCGTATCAGAAGTTTGTGCTAATCAGTGGTTGGTATTGAGCGGGGATATAGCTGCGGCAGTGGTTAGGCTAGGATCCCGTCTATGATGCCCAAAAATATTCTAAGGCAATCCTCAATCCTGATCAAGATGTGAAAATTTTTGCTATTCCCATTTCGTATTGAAATAATCCTCGGAGCAGCGCCATCGCGAGCAGATCAAACTGCTCAACCTGGGCGACATAGAGCCGGGATATCTCATATCGGTGCTCCGGTGGTTGATTGTTCGGGGAACCGTGAGATTGAGGCTTTCTTGCCACCTGACTAGCTCGGGCAAGAGATTATCCAGCATCCAAGTGAGATGGTGCTGGGGTGCCTAGTCGTGTGCTACTGCGAGCAGGAATAAAGGAGGTCTCTGGCTCGGATGAAATGGACTTGACTAGGGTCCGGCCGCCTGGACAATGATCGGAAGATAAATGCTGTATGGGCTTCCCTGATAGGTAGTGGCGCAGTCTTCCATCTCTTGGAGAATGGTTTCCAACTGATCTTGATTGGCAACATAATCCATCATCATGGCCCATACGCACAGCTGCACTTCGTCCGGCAGTTGGTCATCCATATCAAACACGAAGTCTTCGGCATTGACGAAATGCTGGGCGAGTGCTCGCATCACAACGTCGGGGTATGCGTTCGGGTCGACGCCTCCATTTGGAGATACGAACCCTCCGCGAGCGGCCCAGACCTCGGCCGCATCTGGTGTGGCGAGGAATTGGATCAGCGACTGTGCTTCGGAATCCGCGCTGAATAGCAGTGCAAAGCTCGCATTGCCCATTAGCGGTTTGCCGAAGGACGGATCGATCTCAGGGAACTGGAATTGATCGTAGTCGATACCGGGGACAAGCGTACCCGGAATGAAGCCTCGGATCCATCGTGCGGCGGAGTACATGGTCCCGCTGGGAGTGGATCCGAATACCATTTCGAGCGCATCCAGGAAACTTGTAATCGGTATGGCGCTGGATCCGCCCACTACGTATTCGTCAGTTCCAACAATGTCCGAAAGTCTCTGCATGGCTAATAACACTGATTGATGAGTCCAAGGAATCTGGTGACGAGCGAGCATCCGGTGCACGTCCGGGCCGCCTGCGCGTATTAAGAGGTTCTCGAACCAGTCACTCAATGGCCAACCGCTCGCACCGCCGCTTTCGGCACCGATAGCGAACGGCGTCTGTCCATCCAAGACCAATTCATCTGAGATGCTCAGCAGCTCTCCCCAAGTAGAAGGAGCAGCCCCATCGACTGCGGCGAAGGCCTGTGGACGGTACCAAATCAGGCTCTTCTGAATTCCCTCGAACGGAACCCCGTAAAGCGTTCCCTGAATGGAAGCCAGGTTTCGCCAGGTCGAGTTGTAGTAAGTATCGAAGGAAGTCACGATGGGTTCCAGGGGCACGAGCGCACCTTGGAGGGCGAGATCGCGTATCAATCCGTAAGTTTTCAGAGGTTGGGGGACCATTGCCACATCAGGGCAGCTATCGGACGCCGTGCAGTTTAGCAACACATTGGCTATGGCATCCTCCGTGACGTACTGAGGGATGGCCAAGATCCCAGTCTGATTGTTGAACTCGTCCAAGACCGCTTCGAAACTATCCCGCGCGCCTCCGGTCATCGTCGCCATAACGGACATAGTCTGCAGTGAGACTCGCGGTTCGTCCGCCTGACCGGTGGAGTTTGCAGGGCGTAAAGGCTGCGAAGATCCCCATCCAATCACCAACAGCGGAATTGCCAGTCCGAATATGACACGTTTCATCGGTCTCCTCCCTCTGATCGGAGTTTTGGTTGTTCATTCAGAAGAATGATTCTTGACTTCATCCTCCGTCTACCTCTTTTTTGATAATGTGAAGCCTCACGGCCCATAGTTCTTTTGTACAAGAGGCACGAAGATTTGGGAGGGCGACAGCATCACCCATTGGCCATTCTGGTATCGCTCCATCCATGCCCACTGTGGGATTACGTCTCCTTTGGTGTCGAAGCCTTCGAAAGTGCCCACCACACCTTCATAATTGGCCGTTGCAGCAATCTCATCACGGATATCTGCTGAATCGGTGCTGTCGGCACGGTCAATGGCGGCGATGATGATATTGGCCGCATCATAGGCAAAAGCACCCCACAATCCGGCCTCGTCCCCATAGTTGGCAAAACCTTCAGCCTGATAGGCAGCATTGAAGGTGGCGTAACCAGGCATGTCATTAGGATGGCGATAGTGCATACCTACATGATCGCCTTCGGCAGCGGTTCCGGCCGCGGCCGTATAGCTATCAAGTACTGACGTGTCGGCGCTAAAGGTATCCCAGGCGATGATCACGTCGGTCATGCCTATGCCATCGGCGATGCTGCTCAGCAAACCAGCATTGTCGGCATCTTCATCGACGTAGAAGATAACGTCTGGGGATTCACCTTGGATGGTTGCCAGAGTGGAGGCGTAATCCGCGGTGGAAGTTACAGTGCGCCGGCTGGTGATCGTGCCTCCCAGGCCGGTAAACGTGGTCTGCATCGCGTCGGCCGCGAAGCTACTAAAAGAGCTTGCCCACTCTACGATAGCCACTCTGTCCAGGCCTAACCAAGTGCGAAGGTAATTGGCCAGCATGATGGCAGGCGAATCATCTCTGGAGATGACGCGGAAGGTCGTTTCGAATCCCTGCTCAGTGACATCTGGAAATGTTGTCGAGGGGCTGACCGCGGCCACACCTGCGGCTGCATAAAGCGGTTGGACAGCGATCGATGCGACGCTACACGACGGCCCAACGACGGCCACAACACCCGCGGCGAGCAGGTTGTTGGCGGCAGTCACGGCCTGCGCTGGATCACACCCACTGTCGGCATAGACCAGGGCAATCGTGTAGTTCGTTCCTCCGATGTCGACCCCCCCTGCGGCGTTTGCCTGATCTACCGCCAACTGCGCGGCGTTCGCCTGAGGCCATCCCAGGGAATCGACCGGAGGACTCATGGCCGATGAAACACCAATCGTGATGACCGCGCCGTTGCTCGGTATGCCGGTATCCCTGTCAGCAGATGTAGATTCAACGGTGGACGCGTTGCTCGCACCCACTCCCCAGAAGGCTGTCAACAACAGCGTTGCCAGCAACACCGATATGCCTACCGCCAAAATCCGCGTATTCAATTGGGTGAATCGTCGGGCGTTCCTCATTCTTCCCTCCACATGCGATCAAGTCGGAGCAGTTCCGCGACGATAGCCCCGGCGCGCGCGCTTGCTCCGCGGCATTATGCGCACCTGCATTTGAACCTGAGACCGACTGGCAATTCCCCCTTGAATGACAAAAGCCCAACATGTAGCAACATCGGGCTCGCATTTATCGGTGAGAGAGGGTGGCTTCCCGCGATGTCTCAGCCATCCTCAAATTAGATGATGAGAATGCCCGCGGTGCACCATTCATCATACTTGGTCTTAGCACCGGGATCAATTGATGCTTCTAATTCTTCCTGGTCCCGCTCGCTGTCGCCTCGGCAAAGGATTGCCCCCCTCCAATCTGCCAAATTTGTCCTGAACCAGTACATTGCGTTGACGCCCCCACCTTGCCAATGTATAGTGGAGATGGCGTGGCGCCGCCATGCTGTCAGCTTGTGGGGAGAATTAATTTCGACGGGCTGGCCCGCGACGGGTGAGGGAGATCGAACTGGAGGCCTGGCTTGGTGACAAGCTAGGCTGATCAATTACACGCCCAAAACCGCCGCTCCCCGCCAAAACCTTCGGGATGTTCCACAGCTCCAAGCT
>Ga0255055_10001493_pt1 | contig 17004 bp, 16 predicted proteins | sample JV7_2_27_MG_FD_188633 | JGI IMG/M metagenome (GOLD analysis project Ga0255055, IMG submission 188633) | Seawater microbial communities from Jervis Inlet, British Columbia, Canada - JV7_2_27 | ecosystem: Environmental > Aquatic > Marine > Inlet | place: Canada: British Columbia | collected... | reverse complement strand
GGGTTACGTAGTCCTGATCTGTGGCAAACTCGACCACCGTATCGCGCACCGTGGCCTCAATGCCGGGAGATGAGTAGTCATCAGGATCTTGGGTGTCGTCGTAGAGGTAAAGAGTGTTGCCCCCACCATCATAGTAAAAGTCGCCGTTTGAGGTGCAGGCGCCCGCGCTGGCTTTCCCGGTTCCTAGCACACCATCCACAAGCACATGGTACGGCGTCGTGGCTAGCGTCGCCTGGTATCTATCTCCCGAATCTACAGACCATCCGGTGATGAGATCGGCCCCTGAAACCTTTGGCGAGTGTCCGGGGTAGTTTTTGTAAGTGATGGGGTTCCCGCTCGACCCGTTAGAAGCCAGATACAGGGTGTCTCGATACACTCCCCCGGTGTCGGCGGGCAGCACAAAGTCATCAGGCGAAAACGTCTCTCCACTCGCAACAGTGACATTCATGCACTGGCTTACCTGGGCAGGGTCGCCGCCAAGAGCCGCAGCCTTATTAGCCGCAGTCCCGTCAGCCCGCATTGTGTAGTTAGGCATTCAAAATGCTCCTCACCTTGGCATCGACCACCCTCATCTCTCTGGCAACTCGCTGCGCCTTTGGGTCAGATGAGTTTTCTAGCAAGGGAATCCAGACTGTGAAACACATCCATATGTCCTGATACGCATGATTCTTCTTTTGGAGGTCCATCATCTCGGAGCGTCGGCGCTCCGTGCCCTCTTTGATCTCCTCGAGTAACGGAGCCCGCGCGGCTTGCCAATCGCGGACGAATTGAGGCAGATCAGTCGCCATGACTGACCCTTAGGTGGGATCAGCGATCCCGGCCTTCCAGGCGGGAAAATTGACCTGGTCGTCAGTCGTGACCGCCTGTGTGGTGCAAGTTGTGACCGCAAGCAGGGTCGTGCCGTCATCGAGCGCGACATGATCTCCATCACCCGTGGAATCCACATCAACAGCGGCCTGCGCCGTCATCGTGCACTTCCGACCACTGGTGTCGTCGGCAATCGTGTAGTCGCCGTTCCCGTCGCCGGCCACCATCACCTCCGTTGCCAGGGCTACCCCTGCTAGGGCCGCGTGGTTCGCTGGCTGCGTGTCACAAAGAACCATCGCCGTTGCGGTTGCCAGCTTGTCTAGCGCCGCATCGAGAACCTCGTCAGCTATTAGCTTTGCCATCATCTGTCTCCTCGTCCTCTTTCTTTTTTGGTGGCGGGAAACCTTCCGCCCCCGGTTTAATGAAAACCTCAAGGTCGATTTCGAGGTCGTCGATTTCAAGATCAATAATTGCCATCTCGGCCTCCTTTCTTTGATCGGGGATGGGGGGCCATGTCACAACCGGACGGTAGCGGCCCCGACAACCTTTGCCCCGGTCTGCGCCTGGGCGCCACCTCCCGTCTCTAACGCCTTGATACGCAATCGGGGGTAGCGGATGAGGTTCGTCAGGGTATCGGCCTTGCCAGCCGAGGCCGAGACTGTGAACTTCGTCGCTATGCCCTCGACGGTCACGTCGGCAAAGGTGGTATCAGCATCAACGACCGACATCGGATCGGCTGACGCTTGAAGCTGTAGATGGGTGGTGAGAGCAGTCATGGCAGGAGCGATGCAGCCTAAAACCGCCTCGAGCCCGAACCACACGCTATTACTCTCAGATTCTCCGTCAGGTATCGTCCACGCGCTCATGACGGTTCCTCCTGTGAATCAAGGATACCACAAGGGCGGGAGCCGGTGCCCCCGCCCCGTTCTGGTTCATTGAAGGAGAATCAATCGACCGATCGCGCTCGAGTCTCGAAGAAGCCGTGGAGCTCGTGATTGCGCTGCATGAGCATCCGAGCGTAGAACGGTTTGTAGTTGTTGTTGAGTTTGCGGGTGTCGTCGTGCGTCCTGGTGCTCAACATCTCGAGCCACCGCAGCCTCTCCCACAGGAGCGTGATCGAGGCCCGCTCGTGGCCGATGCCCTTGAGCCGCAGGGCCGAGGCGCGGAGGTGGTGGTAAACATCCGGGTTGGTCTTGTGGAACGCCCGAAACCGATCCTCGAGGGTGCGATACTCACTCAGGGGCAGTCTGGTTTGTTCCAAGCTGCGCCTCCCAGAGCACCGGATCTGGCCGGCGCAATTTCAACACCCGGTTGTCATCCTTCGGTGAGATGAGGATGGCGTGTGTCACGACCTGGTCGAACAGGTCCTTGGTCAGCCGCACGTCCTCGAGGCAGTAGTCGACCACCGCCCCAACCTCCCCGCGCTGCCACTGAACCGGTGCCATCGCTCCGTGGCCGGTCTTTTTCGCTCCGTTGAGGTTGATTGCTGCGGTGGGGTCCAGGCCGTAGCCCCCGTGCGTGGCTGGCGCGAACCGCGTCGGGTCGAGCCCGGCAGCTCGCCACATCTCGGCCAGGATGTCGTAGCTCCAAGCGTCGATGTCCCGATTGATGTTGACGCCGAGGGCGGCCCGGATCGTCTTGTTGTCAAAGCCGATGTTGTTGAAGCCGACCAGGAACTCGCGCTCTTCCATGAGAGCGGCAAACTCCCCGAAGTTGTCGGCCATGAAAACCCGCGACCGCTCGGTCACGTAGTCGTAGGCACAGATGACGCTGATGCCCATGTTTTCGTGGTCCCGCCAGCCGCCGCAATACTCGATTCCCTCGAGGCGCTCCTCTTTGCCCCCCTGGATCGCTTTCACGATCTCGATGTCATAAACGATCGCATCCACGGTGAACTCCTTTCTCGTCGTCGTCCTACTGCGACGACTATGTAATTACGAAGTAATTACTAATAATACGTGTCGAACCCGCGAAAAGGCCACTTTTCCGCAGCCTTTCCACAGGTTTTCCACAGGGTTTTCCACAGGGTTTTCCACAGGCTGAATTCAGACCTTCCGACAGACGTTGCAGACGTGGCCTTTCCGGCCGCCGTCGTATTTCAAGAACGCCCAAAAACTGCGAAGGCTCCCGCACCTGGCGCAAAGGAGCATCCCGTCCTCGTCGGATTCGCGGATCTCTGGCGGGATGCCTTCACCACCGCAAAGCTCGCAAGGGCCCTCTCCTGGTGCCGATCCGTGCCCGAGGCAAGCCTCGCACTGTGGAAAATCGCCCACAGGAGGGGTTAACTCCTCGGTTTCGGGCGATTCTGCCTCTGCTAGCTCCCTCGCGGGGGGCTCCTCTTCGGGTTCCGAATTGTCCAGTGGGATGGGGGGTCCATCGCCAGGCCCAGGCAGAGGGCCTTCTGTGGCCTCCTGCTGTGATTCCTCCGATGCGGCTTCGATGGCCTTCTCGGCCTCGGCGTCGGGCACGGCCTCGAGCGGGAGCCGATGCTGATAGCGATCCTTGTCGCGGGCGCGAATGATCCCCTGGATGTCGCTCTCGATGGCCTTGATTTGCTCGTTGTACTCGGCGTCGGCCTCCTTCTTCTCCTGCTTCACGGCGAAGAGCTGGCGGCAGAGGCGCTCGAGATCGTCGCGGCCCCCGGCCAGGCGAACAAACTCACCGATATTCTCGTCGACGGCGTCCCACTGTTCCTCGCGGGACGGCATGAGGATCTCGGGCTTTTCGTCCAGCTCGATGGTGCTTGGGCTCGGCTCGATCTCTTTGGAACCCGCAACGTCACTCTCCTCGGGCTCCTGCCAGGCCGGGTGGTTTTCCTCGAGGTAGGCCGCATCGCCGTAGGTGACGTACTGCGTCAGCACGTAGACCTTCCTCGAATACTTCACGCGGGCGTGGTGGAAATAGCCCCATTTCGGGTTGTACTCACGCTCGAGCACCTCCTCGACGGTGGCGGGTTCGAGCTTGTCCGCTCGGGTCTTTCGGAACTCGGCCAGGGGGAGCGCCGAGTAGCCGGTAAAAGCCACGATCTCGTCCTCTTCGCTTCGGTGAACGATGATCGGCACAAACGGTGCCGTGTCGTGCGGCCCCCCCTCGTCGTCGGTGAGGGTTAAAGAACAGACGAAGGCGAGTTTCCCTTTGTGGAGCTTCTCGAGCGGCGTCCTGGCCGATGCCATGAGCTCGAGATCATCGTGAGACATGGCCTCTGGACACAGCCAGGCGATCGTCTCGGCGTCCGGGTCAGGATCGAGGACCGCAGCCACCTCCTCGGCGGTTGGCGGCGTCCTGGGCTCGCTCATGGACTCGAGGGCCACCGAGAGGTTCGCACAGGCGAGGATGTCGCCGTGAATCTCCGCAGCGCGGTCGCCTAGTTCGACATCGGCGGTGGCGATCGCCGCTATGATGTCGATGAGATCCTTCGCGGGGACATTGGTGTAGGAAATCCACACCTGGCCCTCTGCGGTCGGGACGGTCCCCACCGTGGGGTTGAGGCCCGCAGCCGACATCAGGGCCGCGAACTCGTTGGTATATCGCTCGACGACCTTCGACCGCTCAAAGTCGTTGGTCGCCGCCTTCATCTGTTCGAGATAGGTCATGGGCACTCTCTCCTTTCTAGCTGAACGATTGTTCTTCTTGCTGCCAGGCACGGATCCCGACCACCTCCGGGTCGAACTTGATCCCGCCTCGGGCGAGCGAGATCGCTTTCTGTGTCTGGAAGGCTAACAGGTCGGCCGGCACCTTCTCGTCGATGATCGCTTGGCAGAGAAGTTTCATGTCGGTCATCTCTGCCTTCCAATTCTTGCGCCCCACAGACTTGCCGAAGGCCCCTCGAGCGACGTTCGACGGTGGTGGCGGCGCGACCCTGCGAACCGGTGGGGGTTCGGGCGGCACGTCACCGACCGCCTCGGCCTCTCTAGCGGCCCTTATATCGGCGGCGGCCTCGAGCCTGATTCGCTTCTTCTCGGCCTCCTGCTCCTTGATCTCTTTGAGCTTCCAGTCGGCCACGCACCCCTTCAGGTGGTCGAGGGCACCGGTCAGGGCCGTGGCGATAACCTTGTACCTCTCGTTGATCGCCAGCACCTTCTCCCGGTGAGGCTCGACCTCGAGCTTGCGAGCGGCCTCGACCTCTTTCGACAGGGCGTTGATCGTGCTACCGAGATCGGCCACCTGGCCCTCGTTGGCAGAGCTGACCTCTTTGACCATCTCAGCCGCGATACACAGCTCGTCGGCCTCTCCTCTGAAGTCTCGTTGCGGTGCTCCCATATCAATCTCCTCTCTCGGTCTGAATCGACCAGTATTTGCGCCCACCCTTCACCTCGAGGAGAACGGTGTAGCTGCCGGTGACTAGGGTTCGGATCTGACCGTCTCGAGGCCAAACGTCCGACTGATTGAGCATTTCCTTCACAGCATCCCTCGAGGAATGGTACGCCTTACCCTCTGCCTCGAGGCCGTTGACGTTCGCCAGGTGATCGTCCAGGTGATCGCTGACCATGTGGACCGCCTCGCCGGTCCCGGTCATCTTCGCCGCCGCAGGACAGATATGCGCCCAATCACAGCGGTTGCAGTAGAGCGGATCGAACACCAATGGCGGGGCCTGGCGCCCAAGCTCGAGGTATCCATTGACGCGCCCGACTCGATGGTAGGCCGCGCCCAGGAGGGCCACCCACTCCTCGCGCTCGAGCACGATGAACTTCGGCTCACCGGTGAGCTTGTTGACGAAGGCGAACACGCCGATCTCGTCGCCCGCCTCCTCGACGTAGAACGCTAACTGGTGGGGCCACTTTCGCACCCACGGCTTGTTAGCGTCCACCATGTCTTGCACGGTATTGAGGCTATTCCAGGCGGAATCGTTGAGACCCTTGATCTCGCACAGGACCCCTTTGCGGGTCTTGAGGACCTCGGGGGCCTCGGTGTCGTCGGTGCGCAAGCGCCCGTCACAGCGACCGCGAATGTTCAGCTCCTCGTTCGTGTAGAGCCGTTGTTCCTCGAGGATCTCGAACCCGGCAGACCGGAGTTTCGCCTTTGCATACACCTCGTAGTGGTTGCCGAGATCGAAGATGCACATGAGGGTGGGTTCTGGCGTCGTCGCCTCCTCCCACCTGGCCCTGGTGGCCCACAGGTAGAAGAGGCACGGGTGGCCGAGGTTCGAGGCCCATGTGCCGCGTGGCTCCTCTGGCGCCCATCGCTCCTCCTCGAGTCGCGTCATCCACTTCCGGCGGAGATACTCCTCAAGACCGGACATTGGGTTTCAATTCTTCGGTGACGCCGATGAGGTCGAGGTTAGAGATCAACGACCTGGCTCCCGGCCCGTCCTCGAGGAACCACCGATAGGACCCGTCGAGGTTGAACTGTCCACCGGCGGCACTAATGGCGCTCTTCTTCCGCTCGAATCCGTCCATGTCCTTTTCGAGTTTAATGGCGAGGGTTGGGACCGAGACGGTGGCCTCGGCCTGGTGCCGTTGTTGCTTCTTCTCGCCAGCGTGGCGGCCATCCCTAAACCCGATCGCCTTGCCCTTGATCCAGGCGACATCGAGCCCGGCCTTCTCGAGCCAGTCCCATTCCGGTTGCTCGAGGCCGATAACCTTGCGGATCGCACCACCGGCCCAATTGGTCGCCGCGGCCTTGACCACATCACCAGGACAGGCTTCGATCTTCCCGCCCTTGGTGAAGAACCCTTCATTCGAGAACCGGGAGCCATCGACCTGATGCCACAGCGGCGAGAACATCAGGCAACGAGCCCGACCGTGGAAGAAGGCTCCCCAATACTCCTTCGGGGTTCCCTGGTGATAGATGACGATCTCGGACGTGTCGCTGCGCTCGAGGTCGACGCGCATCGGGTCGCGGAGCTTTAGGGCTCCTGCGCCAGAGAGGTACGGCGCTACGTCCTCCGGTGAATCCGACTCCCTCTTGTGAACCGTCCAGTCGTGCCTGGTGGTGAGGGAAATCGCATGTAGGCGCAGATCGTGAATCATGTTGATCTTCGCCTTGACGAGCTCGTGGGCTCGCGTGAGTTGGCTTAGGGTTGGGAGATCGGACACCCCGCCCGTGATGCCCACCTCTCTCAGTGTGATAGGCCCTGCCGGGACAATCCCGTGTGGTGTGTCGATGAGGACCTCGGCCACTTCGGGCTCGAGGGGCTCGTTAGGTTTGCGATCAGGGTTTCCTGGTGCCATTCGCTACCTCCTTTCGTGTTTTCTCGAGGCGTTTTCCGAGCGTGTCCAGGTGCAGCGTTCGCCACCGCCGCCATCTGACCTCGTGGCGGAGGAAAGCGGCCAAGATCGTCAGACTCACGCCGCTCGCCAGGCCCGCCAGGTACTCAAGCATCGGGCGGCTCCATGACGACCAGGGCCATCGGTGGCGGCCCCGGCCTCATCGGGTACGGCCTGGCCTTCAGCCAGAACCCACCACCGGAGAGAACCGCCGTGATGACCGCGTTGGCGAGCCTCTCGCTCCTCTTGATGGCCTTCGCCAGCTCTCTGGCCGTCACGCCGCCCCGGCGTTTCGCCAGAGCTTTCGCCATCGTCGCGTGCCGATTCGCAAATCTCATAGGCACCTCCTTTCGTGAAAGTCGGTCGTTGGTTCCAAATCATACCACGTTAATCATTGATTGGTTCCGAATTTCACCAGGTAAAAAAGACCCCCCCGAAGGAGGGTCTTAGAAAGGAGGTTCCCGTGGCAGGATGGCACACCCGCCTCGGTCGCCGGGACTGAGTTTATCAGTCGTTATCGGGGATGTCGAACGCTTTGCGGATCATGTCGCAGAGCGGGATGACGATGGCGTCGTCGATGGGCGAAGCCGAGCCGAGCACCCTGTCCTCGATGAAGTCGAGAAGCTGATCCACCGCGTTCTTCAACAGGTCCGGGCTCAAAAGAGCGAGGAGCTGCCCCACAACCATACCGATGATCTTCGCTTTCATGGTTTTCTCCTATTCACGAGCCACCCTGCAAATTTGAGGAGCTTTTCAATTCTCCCCTGAGCGGCTCTACTTAATCGTGTTTTGTTGCGTTTCGGCAAGCGATCGGTGATCCGGCGAACCAGGCGCCGGCGAAGCTCGCCGCGGGTTACTTTCGTCTGTTCGGGGTGGCCCGGCGAACTCGGTATTCGGCTGCCGGTCCCTGAATCAGCTCCGATACGATCGTCATTCGGGTTGTGTCGAAGTCCCACCACGGTCCTATGCTCCCTGTTGAATAAAACGTCCCAAGGTGCATCGTCACCAAGAACGGGTCCGACTCGGGTTCGACGGTGAAGGACTCGAATTTGATAACCCCCCCACTTGCATCGCCCTCGAGCAGTAAATAACACTGACAATCAGGATCCCAAGGTGCCGTGATCGACGCCCCAGACCTGCCGTAGACGAGGGTTATCGCTTCGGGGCTCGAGTAAATGCGGCTCACTATCCACATTGAGGGCGGGTCAGGCTGCGACCACGGGATGTTTTCCACCCTGATCTGCCGGTAAAGCGCCACCCCCTGATAGTCCAACTGATCGCCCGCAAGCACCTCCGGGTACACCGCGGGCCATGACGCAATGCCTGTGGCCGCCAGGGCCAAGATGATGACTACCACACTCAGAAAACGCTTCATGGTGCCTCCTTCGGTTGGAGCTCTCCAACCACGCATCGCTCGATTTCTCCTGTCGTCGGTTCACACCAGCAGTCGTATGCCGGGAGATCGTGGTAGACGGGATCGGCTACGTGTTTCGAGTACCACCGGATCCGGGCCGGGTTGCCGGGGATGTCGTCGGCCCGGAACCGCATAGGACCCTCGACTCCCACCCATGAGACTTCAGATTCGCGCACGTCAGGCTCGCCCGAATCGTAGTCGACGACCAGGCGCACGTTGGTCGTCTCGATCGCGCCATCCACGAATAGAGGGCGCAAGAATGGCCGGCAGTCGTCGGCGGTCATCTGGCAGGCCACGCCCCACGGGGTTTCTGTGGGTCCGCACTCGTCCTGAGCACTACACAGACAGGCCACCGCTAGAATCACCACCACCATCAGGAATCTCTTCAAACCTACCTCCTTTCAGGATCGCAGGATCGACGAACACTTCACAGTGAACGTGGTTCTTCATGCTCGAGTCGTATCGAGCGGCGATGTCCTGCGCCTGGCCCACTATATCCCCCTCGGTCACGAAATCGCCAGCGCGAACGGCTGGCGCGACGTAGAGAAGGCGCACGATGGCCTTTCGGTTGTGGGTCAGGATTTCGATGAGTCGGTAGCCGTGGTCGTCGTCGTAGCAGTAGCCGATGCGGTGAACCCTGCCAGCCACGGGTGAAGGGACCTCCTCGCCCACGACGAAGAGGTAGTCGATCCCGAAATGAATTCGGCTACCGCGCCTGGCCGCGAAATTGCCGTCACCCTCGCTGTCCGACCGAACCCTGCGATTCGGCATATCGAAGGTCACTTCATCCAGGGCTCGGTTCATCGACGAATCGTGATTTCCGTTTGCCATCGGGTTTATCCTCTTTTCTGGGCGGGCGGGCCGCAATTTTCTCCAAAACCAACAGCGATTTCTGTTGGACGAGGAGGGTTTCCGCCCCGGTGTCGATGAGCTTTTGAAGCAGAGCATCTTGCATTTGACTCCTCTTCCATTGTTCAACACCATCAATCGGTCCGGTTCTCTTTTCGATCCGCTTCATGCTAGCCTCGATGTCCTCAAGGCTACCGAGGGCCTCTTGAACGGCGTGCCCGTCATACGGTCGATGCTGTTCCTCGAGGTTTTCAAGGCTCTTCGTTTGCCTTTCTAACGTGCTATTCAGAGTGTGAATCTTGTTCGGGCAATCCACAATGACCTTTGGTGGGCCGTTCCTTTGGCCCGGCCAAATGCGATCGAGAAACTTGAACAAACCCATCACGAGGCCCACAACCAGAGCGACAGCACCAGTAGACGCCGCGTCGATCTCCGAAATCATCAGTTCCCCCCATAGACCTTCTCATACCATTGGATTCCCGCCTTCATCTCCTCCACCTGTTCATCAGTCAACGAGGCTACAAACGCCTGTTTCTTGATCTTTGACAGGTGCCCGAGCGGGTGCTGTCCTTTGATGCTCTGGCCGTAGCTCTCGGCCTTCCCTCCGAGTTTCACGTACCGTTTCAGCCAGGCATCGGCAGCCACCTGGTCGCCCCACGTCAGGGCCTTCCGGTGGTAGTAGAGCGCATTGCCGCGCTCGGTCGGTGTTATCGAGGGCATTTCGTCGCCGTACTTCTTCTGCCACTTGATGACCAGATCCCGAGCGTGCCAGTAGGAGGCCTCGCCTGGGTCGGTACGGTAGAAGAGCACCGAGTCGAGGAGTGAACCGAATTGCTTCGGGAACCCTGGAATCTCGGTGTGTGGCCTCTTTGGCAACGGTTTGTCCGTTGCACGTGAAACCTTCCGCACAAGCCAATCCATCGACACCGTGCGAGCCAGGTGTACGGCTCGGTTGCGGATCGGTCGCGTCCGAGGTTTCCACGACTTCCCCTCCTCGAAGAAGGACGGGAACGTGCTGCGCCCGAGCACGAGCTCGAATGTGGTTTTCGAGAACGGCTCCCACGATTGGATGATGCGATTGATCGGAGCCTTGACCGCCTCGCTGGCAACGTCGAGAACGTCCTTCGTGCCCTTCATCACATCGGCAACGTCCAGCGGGTAGTCCTCGAGGCCGAACCACTCGAGGGCATCGGCCAGGGCTCCCTCGAACCGCAGCGAGATGATCGTCCCGTCTGCCCGGTGGCCGAGGATGATGTGAAGCTGGCGCCGGTTCTTGTTGATGAGCTTGTCCTCGTCGGGGAACATGAGCCGATTCCAGAGCATCACGGCCCCGTAGAGGATATGGGCCTTGAGAGCGAAGATCGCCGCCTTGCGGCCTACGGCGGCTGTGCCGGCCACAGCGCCACCGATCCGGCCAGAGGCGCGGCCCTCATACGGGAGGTTCTTCATCAGGCGCACGTAGCGAGGCGCGTTGATCTCGAGCCAGGAGTAGAACGGCAGGAGATGACCCCGGAGCCACTGACCGGCTGCCGAGATGTTGCCGTAGTCACCCACGAGCTCGCGGGCGAGCTTCGCAGCCCGATCGTTGGTGTCCTCGATCGCGTCTACCTGCATCCGGTTCGATGCGCCGTAGACCGTCTTGCCCGCCGCTATGGCCTTCTGGAAGTGCCGGTAGGCTGCCAGCCGCAGAATGTTCTCCCGCCAGGTGGTGAGGCCCTTGACGCCGTGCCAGTAGCCTTCAGCGGCCCGCTGGAACCTGTTCGGGTCCTGTTGCGCCACCAGGGCGCGGAAGGCCCCGGTTTTCTTGATGTCGGGGATCTCGTAGATGGTCAGGCCGGAATCGACCACCCCGTTCTTCATCGCGTCCTGAATCTCTTTCGATACCGCCTGGCTGGCCTTGCCCTGGACCTGGTGCGCCCAGAGGTCCTTGGCGGCCCGGTTGAACTCCTTCATGATGGTCGGGTCGTAGGCGAGCACGATGTCGAGGTCGCCACTCATGTTGTTGACGTTGTAGCGAACGGCCCGCAGCGGGTTCAGGAGCACCCACTGTTTCCAGCTCGAGAGCAACCACCTCGCCGCGTCCTCGATCTTGCCCTCGTCTCGAGGTCCCCAATTATTTAGGGTCGCCGCCAGGCCCTCGGGAATCACCCAAGTCTCTCGAGGCCCGCCCACGATGAGCATGTCCCGCACGTCCTCCTCTTGGAGCATCTTCTCGCCAGTGAGCACCTGGTCGAGAATCTTGTCGGAGATCGTGTGCCCAAAGAAGAAGTGTTGCCCCTCCTGCGGCTGCCAGGTCGTGACGCCTGGGAGATCCTTCGCCAGCGTGCGCCAGGTGGAGTATCGGCGCCCGAGCGCACCCTTCACCATCTGCTCGCGCAGTCGAATGTTCTTGAAGATCGACAGGGCCATGATCGGGCCGGGGTTGTCCTCCATGTCGGCATCGGGCTGCGAGGCGAGCTCGGAAAGGAACTGGAACCACTGTGGGTGGTCGAACATGAACGACTCGCTCATCTCCTGCGACTCACCCTCCTGCCAGGCCAGGTAGCTGTCAGCGAGCTCCTCGACGAGATGTTCCCATCCCGGCGCGTAGAGGTTGTTCTGTGAAGCCAGCGCACCGAGCCTTTCGGTGGCAATGACGATCTTCGACCGGAAGTGCCAGGTCGGGTGTTGCGTCGGGTGGAGCTCCCAATGCCCTCGAGCCTCGAGGATCGAGAGGCCCAGACTCCTCGCCCACACCTGTTCGGCCAGCATGTTGTTCCGCTGTTTCGCCATCATCTTGAGCTGTGGCACCTGGTCGTGAATGTCCTTTAGACGCTCGAGGACCTCCACCTTGGCGATCTGCCCCATCGCCTGCGCCAGATACTCGAACTCGGCCTCATGGTAGGCGAGGTTGAAGTCGGAACCACCCGCACGTTTCTTCTGGAAACTCTTCTTCCGCATGTGAACGTCGACCCCCGCGGTGGCCCCGAGCGGGAACTGCGTGGTCGCGTTCAGGTGGTCGAGCACCTGGCGGTGGTAGTAGCGCGAATCTGACAGGACCTCTGGCCGAAGGATGCCGAGCTCCACGAGCTTGCGCGTGAGCTGCCGCTGGAACGTCTGCCGCTTCTGAACAGCCGCCAGGACCTCGGGGTTGCCCTCCACGAGCGCCTTCACACGGGCATAGTCGGCCTCGATGTCCCTCTCCGGGTCGTAGTGCGGCCCGAGCTTGCGGTGGGAGTAGCCGAATGGCAGCTCGGCCCGATTGTCATACAAGCCCTCCTCAACGTCCTTGATGATGTCGCCCAAGGCCAGGTAGTCGGTGAAGAGGATCATGCGCTCGGCGTCGAGGCCTTCGGTGATATTGCGGATCGTGTCGTAGGAGAACGCTCGGCCTGCCTGGGGGCTCGCCCGGTACTGACGAAGAATGTCCACGGTGAGCGCCATCGTCGCGCTCTCGTTTGCATCGAGGTACTCGAAAGAGCTACGGAAAGACCGCTTCACCTCGCCAGCCGCCTTCGCGGCTTTCTCTCGATGCGTCTCCTCGAGGGCTCCCCGCCTGGCCGCGGCCTTGCGCTCTTCGACGGCCTGGACCTGGTGGCGCAGGGCTGGCGGGACGAATATCGGGTCCATCGGTGGTGTGCGCCTGGCGGTGAACGGCTCGGCCAGTTTGGCGATGAGGCCCCCAAGCGGGTCGATCATCGCGTAGTAGTCGGTGGAGGAGTCGGTGAAATCAGAGTCATCGTCGTCGATGCCGCGCTCTTTCGGATTCGCCACGTCAGCGATCGTCTGCCCGGCCAGCACCTTCTCGACAATCTTCGGGCCTTTCGTCTTGTCGGTCGGGATGAAGAACCGATTCTGATAGCCAGTAGGCCGCTCGAGGAGCACGCCCATGTTTCGCAGCGGGTCGTTCCAATTCCAATCAGGGCCGATGATCTCGAGCCGATCCTCTCCCTTGACGTTGCGCCGCACGAGCTTCCAGTCATTCGCCAGCGACACCACGTAGTTGTCGTTGAGCACCTGGTCGAAAACCTCCTGCGCGGTGAGCTTGATCTTCTTCTGGCCGGCGCCGAGCTTCTTGAGCGTGCCCTTCAGGGCTGCAGGCGGTATCAGACGGCCCAAGAGCACCCGGCCATCGTCCAGCCGAACACGCCGAATTTCGGTCCTCCCGTGCTCTGGGAAGCGGTCCCAAATCGGAAGTAGAGCGCCCGTGACCATGTGGACATCTTCCTCGCGGAACTCGGGCACCTCACGCGCCTGGTTGTTCCATTCGGTCTCGGCCTCCGCGCCCGTCAGCTCCTCCCAATTCTTGCCTCTCAGGTCATATTTCGCACGGAACCGCTGGCCTCGATCGGGCTTCAGTAGCCGGTACTCGTCTGTGATCCTGCCGGTGGATCTCTCGGTCGCCTGATATTCGCCAATGATCGCCCAAACCTTCTTGCTCTTGGTGTTGCGGAAGAACCTCGGCTCGCCCTTGTCGGGCAGGAATGTCAGATCCGCGACCTCATCGAACGGCACCGGGTAGTTGAGCTTTTTAAGCTTCACATGCGCGTAGCGACTCTGCGCGGCGCCTTCGGAGTAGACCGTCTCCTCGCTCTCGACTCTGGCCCCGTCCGCTTTGATCGTCTCGGCGCCGACATCGTACTCGCCGGATTTCTTCGCGTCCGCGATCGCCATCTCGTACTGCGACATGAAGCCGCCGAACACCCGGTTCTGTTGCTCGAGCGGGAGGGCCAGCACCCGGTTCATAAACGTCGGCACGTCAGGCATCGAGCCCGCGGCCTTCAATCCACCCTGCGGCGTAGCGAGGGGGAGGCCCGTGATCTCCATAAACTCCTCGAGCGACAGCTCGCCCTCGCCAGCGTCGAGCGTTCGGAAGTAGGCATTGAGCGCAGGACGCGCCCATTCCGTCTCGAGGTTGTCCATCTCGGAGTAGAGCTCCTGGCCGGATGCCTCCCTCGAGCCCTTGGTGAGTGCACCGAGCTGTTGGAGCCGTCGAGCGACCGTCGAAACGAATCGCTTCTCGCCCGCCAGGTTCGTCTCTACCAAGATCCAAACCGGGGGTTGCTTCTGGGCTGCGCGGTGGGTGCGCCCGAGGGCTTGGATGGCCTTGTCGGCCCGCCAGCCACCCTCGAGTACATAATGCCGCCTCAACCGTTGGTTCTTCCGGTCGAGCGAAGCGTGGAAGTTGTGCCCCTCGCCAGCCGCACCAATTGAAAAAACGAGGATCTGTTTGCGATCATCCATGTACGCCTTTTCATCTGCGGAGGCGTGCCTGGCCGTCCGTGATTCAATGATCCATCGTTTCTTCGTATCATCGTAGACGCGCCGTTTCGAGCGTCCTGTGACCTCTGCAACCTTCTTCGTGCCGAAATGGTTGACGACCTGATCGAGCGGCAGCTCTGGCATTTTCATCCCACCGAGCTGGTCGAGGAGGCGGTCGCGCATCGCAATGGCTTCGGGGTTGAGGACCGCCTCGCCGGTATCCGGGTTGATGACCTCTCGAACCTGTGTGTTGCCTTCCTCGTCCTCGTACTCCTCGTACATCTTCACCGGGAAGGCCGACTCGAGGTAGTGCATCAAAATGCCCATCGAGTCGATCTCGATGTCTTGGAGCTCGTCAGAGGTGAGGTTATGGGCCAGGGCTCGCTCGAGCGCAGCCTCGCCCGTACTGACGACCTGAATAACCGGGGAGCGTCCTGCGGCCAGGTCCGCGTCCATCGCCTTGATGAGCGACGGCGTTTTCAGCGATGTCAGGAAGGTATTGAAGAACCGCTGTTGGGCGCCATAAAACTGCGATCGCGCCCCTCGAGCGGCCTGTGTCGATTTCCGATTCCCCGCCTCGTCCTCTGTGACCTGGCCGGTTGCGAGGAGGGCCTTGTCCATGTTCTGAAAGATGATCTGCCAAGCCTCGGCTATCTTGTCGTACATCGCTTGCTGGTCGGGGGTCAGCTCGTGGGTGAGCCGTTCGTACTCCACGTCGAGCACCAGGTTGCGAGCCATATAGCGGCCCAAGCGTTTCATATCCTGGGCGACAATCTCCATAGCAGAGAGGCCACCCTTGGTCATCTCGTTGATGAAGTCCGTTCTCGAGGCGAATGGTGTCCCGGCCCCCCAAAATCCGAGACGTGCTGCAAAACCGAAGTTGCGGATCTCGGTTGCGCCCGTCGCGGAAGCGTAAAGGATGCGAGCTTTGGGTATGGCCTCCTGAAACTTCCAACCCGCAATTCCGCGCTTGGACGGGGGCTTCGTCCCGATTCTCATTTTCTCTGGTAGTGAGTTGCCCATCGCGTGCGCTTCGTCAAAAGCCACTACGCCGTCGAAATCCTCACCCATCCACTCGAGAACTTGATCCAGGCGAACCTGGTCCGGCTGGCCTTGTCTCGTTTCCACTCTTGCCAGGGTCGCGTAGGTGATGTAGAGGATGCCCTCTTTCCGCTTGATCGCCTCGCCGGGTTTCGGCATCTTAAAGAGAGCGCCCTTCGGCAAGCCGATAGCTGCCGATTCTTCGTTGAAATCGTTCCAGAGCTTCATGTCCGGCGATACGACGACGGCCCTGCGTCGACCCTGCCGCCAGTTGTCGAGAATGACGCCTCCAATAGCCCGGCTTTTACCGACCCCTGTACCATCGCCCAAAAAGAACCCTTTACGAGTTTCGCCATCGGGCATCATTTCGGAGTGGGCTGCGCCCGCGTAGATGATGGCCTCGAGCTGTGCCGCCGAGACCGCGCCTGATTCGATGGTTTCTTTCGGGAGATCGGGTGTGTAATCGACCTCTGGTAAGTCGATCGAACCCATGATAAGGGACTCAGAGAGCGGGGTCGGGTGAGGTTTCGCGCCTTCGATGTCGAGGGTCGCCACGTATGGTGTGAACGTGTCGCCCTGGTCCTGTTCTTTGGGGTCGCCGGTCTTTTCGAGTCGGTCGACTCTTAGAGGCCCATTCCCATCGTCTTGTACCCGTTGTCCTGGTTCCACAGGCCGTCGTGGAGCTCTTCCGCCAGGACGTTCGCCAGGTCCAGCGGGCTCGACTCCCTCAGCTCCTTCGATGACATCGGTATCTCCCACGGCGGCCTCGTCGACAGTTGGAGGACGGTGAACACCTCCTGCGGGCTCTTCGCCTCGAGGAGTAGCAGGTACTCCAGCAACAGGTCGTCCCTCTCCGGTAGCGGGCCGTGCCACTGGTCTTGCAGCAGCAGCAGCAACGTCAACATCGCCAATTGCTTCTTCGGCCTCCGTTGGCCCAACTTCAGCAACGCCCGGCTCGACGCCTTCTCGAGCGGGTGGTTCCGGAACTTGAGCGGGATGCTTCCGTTCATTTCTGACCTCACTTAGAATATCGGTCAATTCGTCGAGACTTGCAACCTCTTTCGAGATCGGAGCCTTGCCTATTAGGAGCTGTTCTCCCTTGGGGAGCTTGTCGATGATGAGGATTCGAGTGTGAAATGCGGTCCCGTGAGTCGCGTAGACGCTGCCTGGCACCCGCACGTTGGCCTTCAGGTAGCCCCCCGCTTCGCGGATCTTCTTGAAATCGTTCTTGTAGCCAGGCGCCGTGTGGTGCGCCCCGCCCTCGGGGCCTGCGTTCGACATGCCGCCACCGACGATCGCCACCACGCGCCCACCTTCCGGCAGGAGCTTCACCGCCTCGAGCACATGCCGCATACCGACGTGGATCTGGCGCCGGCCCTTCTTCTTCACGTCCCTCGAGAACGGCGGATTCATCACGACGACGGTGGGGCTCTCCTTGCCGTGCAG
>Ga0255055_10001492_pt1 | contig 17005 bp, 12 predicted proteins | sample JV7_2_27_MG_FD_188633 | JGI IMG/M metagenome (GOLD analysis project Ga0255055, IMG submission 188633) | Seawater microbial communities from Jervis Inlet, British Columbia, Canada - JV7_2_27 | ecosystem: Environmental > Aquatic > Marine > Inlet | place: Canada: British Columbia | collected... | reverse complement strand
GATGCCTGGGCGCTTCTCAACGACCAGCTCTTCCTTGGTTCCGGCGACGGGTCAGGCGAGTCCAGCGCGAGCATCTTAGGGTTTATGAACGAGGGCCCGGCGCCAACGCCGTAGCTTATGATCAACGCGCGGGCCTCGTCGGTTTGGCGAGGCCCGCGATTTCGCAAATGGAGGGCAGTACAAAAGACCAAGTCTACCGAATAGATCCAATTCGCAAGTCATTCGGAAATCCTAATAAGGAGTTGAAGTCAGATGAGTGAAGTACCCGTAGAAGTAATGGTTGCAGCTTTCCAGGACGAAAAAGCAGCAGACGAAGTGCTGAAAGAACTAAAATCGGCAAAGCGTGAAAAACTGATCGGAATCCAGAATGCAGCAGTTCTCCGTAAGGACGAGAAGGGCAAGATTCACATCAAGGAAACTGGCGACTTTAGCGGCGGCCAGGGTGCCGCGATGGGTGCGGCCACCGGAGCGGCCATTGGCATCGTCGCAGGGCCTTTGCTAATCGTGCCTGCTGCAGTCGGTGCGCTCGTAGGCGGCCTGGCCGCCAAGGCGCGTGACACCGGCTTCAGCAATGAGCGGCTTGAGACCATCGGCGAAGGCATGACCCCTGGCTCCTCGGCCATCATCGCTGTCGTGGAACACAAATGGGTCGAGCAGGTTCAGCAGGAGCTGGAAGAAATGCAGGCCGATGTAGTGACTGAGGCGCTTGCGGCTGATATCCACGAACAGCTCGAGCAGCACCATGAAGTAGCCTACGACGCCATTGCCACCGAGCACAGCTTCTCAATGGAGCGCACGGCCGGAGGCGAAGGTGAAGTCGAAGGCTCAACACTCTTGGTGGATGAATCTGGAGTTTACGAGAGCGAGTACTACGCCACTCCGGAAGGCTTTGTAGCGGCTGGCATGGTTACAACTGAGGAAGGTTCAGCTGGCGCCGTTGTAGCTGGAACTTTCGAGGATGAAGAGCAGGAGAGCTTGCCCCCAGCAGACGAAGATGGCGGCGAAGCAGCCGCAGCTCCATCCGAATAAGCCGGGAACCTTTTTACCGCAACAACAGTCCAGCGGGTCAGGGGAACACATCCTGGCCCGCTGAGTTTCAATTGGGAAGCACAAGCTACGTTTTACCTGTGCGTCTGCACTAGCAAATCCAAGGAAAGTCTCGATACATGGTCTTCATCGCTCGCGGCATCATTTGGTATGGCCTCTATCTATTCCTTATCCTGCTTCCGCTTGGCACCGCGCTTGTCTCAAATCCAGATCGAGCCGCGCCCTCTTTTCTGACCTCGCTGGGGATCGCGGCCGGTTTCATCGGATTCGCGCTCATGGCCCTGGAGTTCTCGCTGATCTCCAGGATCGAATCGGCCGCCGAGCCCTTCGGAGAAGACTCTCTTCAGCTATTCCATAACATCATGGGCGTCACCGCGCTGGCGTTCATCCTGGCCCACCCTACTCTGCTTATCCTCTCCGAATACCCGGCAAACTGCTGGCTGAACCCGTTTTCTGCTTGCGCTAACACAGCCACGATCACAGCCGCGCTTTCGGTATACGTTCTTATTTTGCTGATCGTGACTTCGATGTTTCGAAAGCAGCTTCGTATACGGTACGAGCTCTGGTACATAGCCCACGGCGTCTTTGCACTATTTGTCGTTTTCGCCGCGCTGGTCCACATCTTCATCTTAGGTCGATTTACAAGCACCCCGATCATGCAAGTGGTCTGGATCCTCTACGCCGCGCTCGTGCTTGTTCTTATAAGCTGGCACAAGATCTACACGCCGATTCTCAATTGGAGAAAAAAGTGGCGGATCGTCGAAAACAAGGCTGAGCGGGGAGACGCTCGTACTCTGGCTGTTGAGCCTATTGGCCACAAAGGTTTCGAGTTTCTACCCGGGCAATTCGCCTGGCTCAAGACCGGACGCACGCCATTCGGAATTGGCCAGCATCCGATTTCGATATCCTCCAGCAGCGAAAATCCACCCAAGGGTCGTATTTCATTCACGATCAAAGACCTGGGGGATTGGTCCGGTCAAGAAGTTCCGAGCCTCAACCCGGGGGATACGCTTTGGCTAGACGGACCGCACGGAGTGTTCTCAATCGATCGATTGCAGGCGATGGGCTATGTGCTTGTTGCCGGCGGCGTTGGGATCACACCGCTGTATGCAATCTGCCAGACCATGGCAGACCGCGAGGATGTGCGCCCGGTAGTGTTGTTCTATGGCGGCCGCAATCTCGAGAGCCTGACATTTCGCGAGGAGCTGGAGGCGCTCAAGGAGCGTATGAGCCTGGATGTCATTCATGTCTTGAGTGCCCCAGGCGATGAATGGACTGGTGAGCGCGGCTATGTCAATGCCGAGATGATGAAGCGCTATCTACCAAAGCAATATCACCGATTCAAATTCCTGATATGCGGACCCAAACCGCTCATGGATTCCATGGACGAAGCCCTCCCGGACCTGGGCGTCCCACGCGAGAGCGTTTTGACCGAGCGGTTCGACATGGGATAAATCCATGCGACTACCCTGAGCAACCACCACCCGATGTTTGCCTTCAGTCTGGAGATTGAACGATGCATCATGTGATCGTCAAAGTATTTGCTGCGGGATTAACAATCTTGTTGATCGTTGCCGCCATTGGATTCGCGGCAATTATTGCTGCCTGAGCGGGAGATCTGATATGACACTTTCCGAAAAAGTAGCGGTGATAACAGGCGGATCGAGCGGTATCGGTGAATCGATTGTCCGAGCCCTGGCCGCGCAGGGCGCGAAGGTGGGGGTTGGCTATCGCTCGCATCCCGAAGCCGCCGAAAGCACAGTTGAGCTTATCGAAAACGCTGGCGGCCAGGCGGTTGCAATCCAGGGTGACGTGAGTGTCGTGTCGGACCTGGAGAAGCTAATTGGAGAAACGGTTGAGGCATTTGGACGCTTGGACGTGATGGTTAATAACGCGGGGATTGAAACCCGTACTTCGACCCTCGACACTACGGAGGCAGCCTACGACCGCGTGATGGCGGTCAACTTGAAAAGCGCATTCTTCGGCACTCAATTGGCCGCAAAACAGATGATCCGTCAGGGAAGCGGCGGGCGAATTATCAATATCTCCTCGGTCCACGAAGATTGGCCGATGCCCGGCAACTCGCCTTATTGCCTATCCAAAGGTGGCATGAGGATGTTGACCCGCACCGCGGGCGTGGAATTAGCCCCACACGGCATCACCGTCGTGGGCGTCGGCCCGGGAGCAGTCGGTACGCCCATCAACAAGGAAACCTTGGCCGATCCCACACTCATGAAAGAACTGACCGGCACGATTCCCCTGGGAAGGATCGCCGAGACTTCCGAAATCGCCGAGCTGGTAGCCTGGCTCGCTTCGGATGAGTCAAGCTATGTGACCGCGACAACGATCATGGTCGACGGCGGGATGACACAGTTCAGTCTGGGGCTCTAGTGCAGCGACGCATCCCATTCGCGCTTTCGCTCTTCATTATCACCTTGGCGGTTGTCGGGTGCGCTGAGGAGGAAGCATCTCCCGAGCAGAAATGGGAAACCTCTGCCCATGCCGACGCCGAGGCTGCCGCGTTCACCAACTGGAACGACCGCGATCCGGCAGAAATTTCCGAGAGTTGTGCTAAGTGCCACAGCACAAATGGCTATCGCGATTTTCTGGGCGACGATGGATCCGAGCCCGGAGTCGTCAACCAGCCGGCGGCGGTTGGAACCACCATCGAATGCGAGGCCTGCCATAACGATACGGCAAGCGCAAAGACCTCGGCGGTGATGCCTTCCGGCAAAACCATCGCAGATCTTGGGCGAGAATCAAACTGCATGGAGTGCCATCAAGGCCGCGCCTCCGGCGTGCAGATACGGGAGGCCATCGGCGGCAAGGCACAGGACACTGTCGATTCAGAACTGAGCTTCATCAACATCCACAACAAGGCCGCCGGTCCGACACAGCATGGAACCCTGGCAATGGGTGGCTATGAATACATCGGCCGCACTTATGCCGCGCGCTACGATCACTCTCCGGAATTCACTACCTGCATCGAATGCCATGATGCCCATGCGCTGACCGTGCGGGTCGAAAGCTGTGGTGCCTGCCACGCCGGCGTAGCTACCGCGGACGATCTTTCCGGAATCCGAGTAACCGGCACCGACTATGATCTGGATGGAGATCTAAGCGAAGGCATTGCGGACGAGATCGAAACGCTGCTCGGCCTGCTGCTGCGGCGCATGAATCTATATGCGCTTGGGATAGAAGGTGTCGATCAGATTCAGTATGAGGACGGGCGGCCGTACTTTTTCGACGCGGCCGGAGAAGAGTATTCCACCTGGACACCACGCCTGCTTCAAGCCGCCTTCAATTACCATTATGTGGCGAAAGAGCCCGGCGGCTACGCACATCACAGCCGCTATCAGCTTCAGCTGATTCACGACAGCCTGGAAGATCTGGGTACTGACACTCGACTGCTCACTCGACCGGAGGATTAGACCTAAGGAGAATTGAAATGCCACTAAAAGAATACGAACCCGGAACTACGTTCAACGGCGTGATTGGTCGTACCTACGACCAATCTGAGCCAGCCTGGCCCAAGCCCAAACGCGCCAAAGAGGGCGCGCCGAATGTCTTATTCATTGTTCTGGATGACACAGGCTTCGGCCAGCTAGGGCCCTACGGGAGCCCCATCGAGACTCCCAATATCGATGCGCTGGCGGCGGGTGGACTCAGCTACACCAACATGCATACAACCGCACTGTGCTCCCCCACCCGCTCGTGCATCCTGACCGGGCGCAACCACCACTCGAATGGTCTGGCGTCGATCACAGAGGCTTCGACTGGATATCCCGGAGCCAATGGATACATCCCATTCGAAAACGGCTTCCTTTCAGAGATGCTGAAAGAGCATGGCTACAACACCTATGCCATTGGCAAATGGCATCTGACGCCCGCCGATCAAATTTCGGCAGCTGGTCCGTACGATCGATGGCCGCTTGGCCGTGGCTTCGAACGCTACTACGGTTTTATTGGCGGCGAGACGCATCAGTACTATCCAGAGCTGGTCTACGACAACCACCAGGTCGAACCGCCTGCGACTCCTGAGGATGGGTACCACGTCACTGAAGACCTGGTCGACAAGGCAATCTCTTTCGTCGCCGACTCCAAGCAGGTCGCGCCAGACAAGCCCTTCTTTATGTACTTCTGCACCGGCGCCATGCATGCTCCGCATCATGTCCGCAAGGAGTGGTCAGATCAATACAAAGGTCAATTTGATGATGGCTGGGAGGCGTATCGGGACAAGGTCTTTGCGAAGCAAAAGGAACTGGGAATCGTGCCTGCCGATGCCGAACTCTCGCGCCACGATCCGGACGTCAAGCCGTGGGACGACTGCACGGATGATGAGAAGCGACTTTATGCGCGCATGATGGAGGTATATGCCGGCTTCCTCACGCATACCGATCACCACATCGGGCGCATGCTCGAATATTTGAAATCGATTGGTGAATTCGAAAACACGCTCATCATGCTGATCTCGGACAATGGTGCATCGTCAGAAGGCGGACCGACTGGATCGGTGAATGAAAATCTGTTTTTCAATTATGTTCCGGAGTCGGTCGAGGAAAACCTGAAACTAATCGATGAAATCGGGGGGCCGACCACATTCAACCACTACGCTTGGGGCTGGACCTGGGCCGGCAATACGCCCTTCCGCCGCTGGAAGCGTGAGACATACCGAGGTGGAATCAGTGACCCGTTTATCGTGCACTGGCCAGCGGGGATAGAGGCCAGGGGCGAGGTACGTTCTCAATATGCGCATGCCATCGACATGGTCCCCTCTGTCCTGGATGCGCTTGATCTCGAGCCGCCCAAGAGCGTTAAGGGTGTCACTCAATCACCGATCGAGGGCGTTTCATTCGCGGCCTCTTTTAAGGACGCCGATTCACCCAGCCGACGCAACACGCAATACTTCGAGATGATGGGCCATCGATCAATTTATCACGAGGGCTGGCGCGCAATTTGCCCCTGGCCTGGTCCATCGTTTACGGAATCGGGGGGTATGTTCGGAGATCCGATCCCTGCCGAGAAGCTGACCGAACTGGACGCGACTTCATGGGAGCTGTACCACGTCGAAGAAGACTGGGCCGAGAATCACAACGTGGCTGAGCAGCACCGCGATAAACTGATCGAAATGATCGGCATGTGGTATGTCGAAGCCGGCAGGTATCAGGTCATGCCGGTTGACGGGAGGGGCGTCACCCGCTTTGCCGAGGAGCGGCCTCAGCTCACCCTGGACCGCACCTCGTACACGTTCTATCGTGGCACGCAAGGTGTGCCCCCGAGTGCGGGTCCAGCGATATTAAACCGCACCCACTCCATTACAGCGGAGGTTGAGATTCCTGATGGCGGCGCCGAAGGAGCGCTGCTTTCTTTCGGCGGCAACGACGGTGGCTTTTCCTTCTATATGAAGGATGGAAAGCTGCATCACGTGCACAACTATGTCGCCCGAGATTACCTGCGCGTTGAATCGAAGGACCCGGTGCCGACTGGAAAACATGAACTGCGGTTCGAGTTTGAGGTCAGCGGGGAGCCCGATATCAGGGGTGGCAAGGGCGCACCGGGTCGCGCACAGCTTTATATCGATGGTGAGCTCGCTGGGCAGGAGGAGTATCCACATACGACCCCGCTCAGTATGGGGCTCACTGGCGGCTGGACGGTTGGCGCCGATCCGGGCGCTCCGGCTGCGCCCTTCTATGAGTCACCGTTTGAGTTCACAGGCAAGGTCGACAGCGTGACAGTCGATGTCAGCGGTGATGTAATCAAGGACGACGAGGCCGACTTCAAGCGCTTGCTGGCGCGGCAGTAATCGAGTACCGAAAGGCTGAATTGGATCCGTCAAACTATCTAGGATTCCACAAGCCAATTTCATCCGGCCGCTCCATACACAATAAACGATTGTTAGACCACATGTTGAGTATCTTCAGATGACTTCAAGCCCTTGCCAGAACAACAATCTGGCAGGGGCCTGGTCCATAGGGACGCATCCATCCGCAACTCAACACTTGCTGTGGAATTGACACAAAAAAGTGAAAAGGGGCCTTTATCAACCACGCTGATATGACTGAAGAAGAGGAATCAAAGACAGCCATTTCCGAATCAATACGCATCACCCGCGCTCAACATCTGTTCGCCGACTGGATGAACGCTGTACTGGTTTACACCGTCATCCTCAACCTGTTCGTCGAATACTTCGAAACTTTCGTTATTGATTCATTCACGATATCAGTTCTCACTGCGATCGTACTCAAAGCCTTGCTCGTTATCATTCTCCGCTTTGAGCACCGAGTTTCGGCATACTTTAGCTCACGAGAGGGCAGGATCTACCGTGTGCTTGGAATCGTTTCGACGGTCTCCATCCTATTTCTATCCAAGTTCGTCATTCTCGAGGCCATCGATATCATCTTCCGTGATCACGTTGAAATTAGCGGATTCATCCCCCTGGTAGTGCTGATCATTACCTTACTCGTCGCTGAGCAAATACTTCACAGAGTTTATGAACGCCTCGGACGTGTCGAGTAAGCGCTGCGGGGGGGACAACTCGTCAGAGCGAGGTAACATCTCCCAAATTGACCTGCACCTACTTCTTGGCGTCCTGAGGATTACAATTTTTCCTAGCCGAGATTTGACAACAACCCCGAACGACAAAGGATATAACAATGACAGACCAAGTATCATCAACCGACAATAAGACCCAGGAAACTGATGGCTCGCCATCAATACCCCTGCCCGACGGCGCAAGCGATGTATTGCGCGACTCGATCGCAAGCAATCCAACTGTGATCGCAGAGCGCCTAGAGGAGCTGGAACTCGTCCCTCAAAACGACGCAGAATGGCTAGCGATCATCGAGGCGGATGACGAGGCAAAGGCAACAGAAGTTCAGGCCGCTATTGATCAGTCTGCGGCCTCGGTCGAGCGCGATGAGATCGAGGGGGTTTCCGTCTATCATGTGATCCCGGACGAGATCGATCCAATGCACGAGGATCACCTATTTGTGCATGTGCACGGAGGAGCCTACATTCTCAATAGCGGAGTGGCGTCCGCCGCGGAAGGCCTCGCGATTGCCCTCGGGACCAAGATGCGTGCGCTCTCCATTGACTATCGCATGGCGCCCCGGCATCCCTATCCCGCCGCGGTCGACGATGTGGTGAGCGTGTATGAACACTTGCTGACACAGCGACCGGCGCGGTCGATGGCCATGGGCGGCAGTTCAGCTGGAGGCGGCATCACCTTATCCGCGGTCCAACGATTTATCGAACTCGGGATGGATGTGCCGGGAGCCCTGTACCTCGGGACACCGGGATCAGACCTGAGCGGGACAGGCGATACATTCCACACCAACCAAGGCGTGGACCGAAATATTCCAATCTACGATGGCTTCATCGAAGCCGCTGTTCGGCTGTACGCAGGCGGTCGCGATTTAAAAGACCCGTTGATCTCGCCGATCTACGGCGACTTTGTCGGGTTCCCGCCCGCATTATTGGTGACGGGAACGCGTGACTTGTTTTTAAGCAACACCGTTCGTACCCATATCAAGCTGCGCCAAGCGGGCGTGGTGGCCGATATCCTGGTGTTCGAAGGGGTGTCCCATGCGGACTACTTGGTTGAGTTCGCTTCTCCGGAGACACAGCTCTTTTTTGCGGAGCTTGGTCGTTTTTTCGCCCAACATCTTCGATTCTCGTCGAGGCCAGTGAAACAGATGATGGCACGCATGAATTCAGCATTGGGCCAGAGCCTTCGACTGGATCGGAGCTCATCGTAGGTGACTTCGCGCCATCTGACACTAAGTACGAATCGCACTTTGTGAGCAGCAGCCTGAAAAATGCATCACTTGATTTTGGAAACATGTCGGAACAACTGAAATATCAAGGAGGTAATTCGTGTCGCTAAAGGAATATGAACCTGGTACCAACTTCCCGGGCGTGATCGGCCGCACCGTGGCCGAATCATCGCCGGCCTGGCCAGAACCGCTGCGCGCGAAGGAAGGTTCGCCAAACGTGATCTTTTTCGTGCTGGACGATGTTGGCTATGGCCAAATGTCTGCGTTCGGTGGCTTGGTCAATACACCCAGTATCGATCGCCTCGCGGAAAGCGGTTTGCGCTATACCAATACGCATACCACAGCGCTCTGCTCACCAACACGCTCCTGCATGCTGACCGGTCGCAATCATCACTCCAACGGAGTGGCTGCCATCATGGAGACCGCTACCGGTTATCCAGGATACGACGGCCGCATGCCTTTTGAGAACGGCATGCTTTCGGAGATGCTGCTAGAGGCCGGCTACAACACCTTCTGCGTGGGCAAGTGGCATCTCGCGCCAGCTGAGGAGAGCACTCCCGCAGGTCCATTCCATCGCTGGCCTCTAGGCCGCGGCTTTGAGCGATTTTATGGCTTCTTGGGCGGGGAAACCAATCAGTGGTTCCCCGACTTAACCTACGACAATCACAGCATTCCGCAGCCCAAGACTGTCGAAGAGGGCTATCACCTGGATGAGGATCTAGCCGATCATGCGGTCCAGTTTGTGCTTGACGCACATGTGAACGCACCCGACAAGCCCTTCTTCCTTTACTACGCTCCGGGTTGCGCTCACGCCCCACACCAGGTTGCCAAGGAATGGATTGACAAATATCAAGGCAAGTTCGACATGGGTTGGGACGAGTACCGCGAGGTCGTATTCAAGCGCCAGAAGGATCTGGGCATTTTTCCGGAAGACGCTGAGTTATCCCCAAGAGATCCAGATGTACCGGAGTGGGACGGGCTCTCCGATGATCAGAAACGTCTGTATGCGCGCTTCATGGAAGTCTACGCGGGCTTCCTCGAACACTGCGACCAAGAGATTGGCCGAGTCGTGCAGGCCGTACAAGAAATTGGTGAACTAGACAACACACTGATCATGCTGATTCCGGACAATGGAGCAAGCTCCGAAGGTGGCGTCAATGGCGCATTCAATGAAATGAGCAGCTTCAACTACTACTGGGAGACGCTGGAAGACATCCTGCCTAAGATGGATCAATTGGGCGGCCCGGCCTCTTACAACCACTATCCATGGGGTTGGTCCTGGGCTGGTAATACGCCCTTCCGACGCTGGAAAAAGGAAGTTTATCGAGGTGGCTGCACAGATAATCTGATCGTCTCTTGGCCGGCTGGCATCAAGGCCAAGGGAGAGAATCGAGCACAGTACGCGCACGCCATCGACATGGTTCCTACTGTATTGGATGCGCTCGGCCTCGAGCCACCCAAGAGCATTCGAGGCGTAGCACAGGCTCCGATCGAGGGAGTGAGCTTTGCACACACGTTTGATGATTTGGATGCAGAGACCAACCATCACACTCAGTACTTCGAAATGTTTGCCAATCGCGCCGTCGATCACGATGGGTGGCGGGCGGTATGTGGCTGGCCCGGACCGAGCTACAAGGAAGGCGCAGAAAAGGGTCGTGCGTTCGGCGACGAGATCACGACCGAGGTGCTCGATGAGTTGGACAGCAGCGCTTGGGAGCTGTATCACATCGCGAAGGATCCGACCGAATCGCACAATTTAGCGTCTGAACATCCTGATAAGTTGCGCGAGATGGTGGCGCGCTGGTACACCGAGGCTGGTAAGTACAAGGTACTGCCGCTGGATGGCACGGTGATGCAGCGATTTGCGACGGTGCGGCCACAGATCGCCAGGCCGAGAAACAGCTACACCTTCTACCCGGATCTTTCAGTGGTACATCCGCTGGTCGCACCGTTGGTGTTTAATCGTCCTCACAGCATTACGGCTGAAGTGGATATCCCCTTGGGCGGAGCGGAAGGGGTTCTGATTGCACAGGGCGGTGTTGCAGGCGGCTATGTCCTCTACGTGAAAGATAGCAAGGTCCATTACCTCCACAATTACCTTGGCTTAGAGGAGTTCACGGTTACTTCTACGGATGATGTGCCAGAGGGCGAGTGCGAGCTACGGTACGAATTCGAGCCGACCGGCGAGCCTGACATCCGCAATGGGCGGGGCACACCCGGTCGAGGCCAGCTTTACATCAATGGCAAATTGGTGGGCAACACTGAGTTTCCCACATCGGTGCCCATAACCTTCGGGATCGAGGGCCTGAGCGCTGGGTACGACTTCGGGGAAGCCGTTTCGCACGAGTACCAGGCACCATTCCGCTTTACCGGCGAGCTCAAGCAAGTAACCGTCGATCTATCTGGGGACCTGATCAAGGACGACGAGGCCGCCGTTCGCCAGTTGATGTCGATGCAGTAAGCACCATTTGAGAATGACTCCAAACTAGCACGTTCGCACGGTCCGTCTTCATCTCATTCCCCGAGGAGGATTATTTCTATGGCCGAATCTCGCACTGATCAAGGCCGATCTTTCCAGGGCTGGATGATCTCCAACCTGGCTATGGGCGCAGGCTTTTCGGCCTTCGTCGCTTTGCTCATTCCTCCCTATATCACGGGTATCACCGGCAATGCGGCCGACGCCGGCGTCATCATGGCCATCATTAGCCTGGCCGCGATCCTGGGGCCGGTCCTAGGAGGCCTGGCGGATCGGTATCGAGCCCATCGCTCCATCATGAGCCTGGGAGTGCTGGGGATGGCCATTGCGTTTCTTGCGTACAGCATCTCGGCAGAGGCGCAAGCCATCTATGCCCTTGAGGCGCTCCTGATGGGAGTTTCCGTGGCAGCCGTGAGTGCCGTGGGGCCAGCCTTCATCGTCGGCGCAAATCTCACGCAGGAGCTTGAGGCAAAGCGTCTGACGACTTACAACCTGGTGGCTCCGGCTGGTCAAGTGGTCGGTGGAGTTCTTCTTGGCGCTGCAGCCGCCGCCGGGATGGGATTCGAGCAGCGGTTCACTATCGCTGGTATCGTGATGTTGATCGCATTCTTGGTCACCTGGTTCACGAGTAAAGCCGCGGCCGACCGCATTGTGACCGAGGTTCCGAGCGCCGAGGAGAATGGCAAGTCGTCCGGCTTCAAGCAGGTGCTCATCTCTATCTTTGGAATGTACCTGCTTGTACTCACCCTCAGTTCGATCGCCAACAATGGCATCAACAATCAAATATCCAATATTCTGCCCAACGTATACGGGTTCAGCGAAGTTAGCACCTCGACCATGATCTCTCTGGCTGGACTGTTGAACCTAGTTCTATTCTTGGCGGCAGGACGGTGGATGGCACGCTCTGGCCCTATGACGGTATTCAACTTCGGAAACCTCATGCGCTTCGTTGGCGGATTGGGGATGGCAGTACTTGGTATGGCAACGAACTCGCCTGCTTTGCTCGTTGTGGCGTTCGTGCAGATCCTTTATCAGGGAATTCCATTCGTTCGGTTGACGCAGGCCGCGCTAGCCGTCCGCTTCGCGACGATCGCAGCAGGTCAGGCGAGTGGCTGGGTGATCGGCGCTTCGGCCACGGGCTCATTTTTGGGGAGCGTCATCGGTGGCTACTTGGCAGATAACGTCGGGTTCAACGCCATCAACTGGATGGCGGCAATTGCTGCCGGGCTGGCGGTGCTCCTGACCTTATTGAGTCTAAAACCAGCATACGCCAAGCGGGTCGAAGCTGGCGCCTAGCATCATGCAACCCGAAGGCCGTTGCAGAAGTTACTAGTGTCCAATCGGAAGAGAGAACCAAACAATGTCACCTGAGACCCTTCTAGAAGTATTCATCATTCTTTTCATCGGCATGGGACCGGTGAAGGTGTTGCTTGTCTACATGGAGCTTACTCATGGTCTGGACACATCGGTGCGGACCCAGATGGCCCGCCGGGTCGTGACAGTGGCTGGTTCGGTGGCGATTGGGCTGTTCGCCTTAGGAGCGTTCATTCAGCAGCTTCTTCACTTCTCCATTGGGGCTTTGACGATCGCCGGAGGCCTAATCTTGTTGCTTCTGGGCTTGAAAATGGTGCTCGGTAGCGCGGGGGGTGGAGGGAGTGAGCATCCGCAAAAGGATCCCATGAGCTTGGCAACCTCGCCACTGGCAATTCCGCTGATGCTCAACCCCATCGGCATCGTGGCCTTAATAACATTCTCGAGCACGGACTTAGTAATCGAAGAAATCGTGGCCATCCTTGCGTCGATAGCAGTCATCCTGTTGATTGATTACATCGTGCTCTCGTCCGCCGAACGCTTGGGCCGCTTCTTTTCGCCGGCAACGGTTGAAGTTTTGGAGAAAGTCCTCGGCATACTGCTGGCAGCGCTTGCGATTGAGCTGATGCTCAGCGGCCTAGCTGACGCACTTGGAATCGGCACCGGCGCCTAAGAACTTATGAATGAAGAAACTCTCCTTCGTGAAAGCGTGACTGCGGGCGCACCGGACAATCCCGTTTCACCGCGCATTCACGTTCTGGCGAAACCGAGCGGCGCCACTTGCAACCTCGCCTGTTCCTACTGCTTCTTTCTCGATAAAGAATTACTTTACCCAAGCAGCGACTTCCGGATGTCGGATGAGCTGCTCGAGAATTACATCCGTCAGCTGATTGAGACACACCGTACAAACGAGGTCACAGTCGCCTGGCAGGGCGGCGAGCCCACGCTAATGGGCCTGGATTTCTACCGGAAGGCGATCGAATACCAGGAGAAATATCGCCGGCCAGGGATGACCTTTGAGAACACGATGCAGACCAACGGCACCCTACTCGACGACGAGTGGTGTGAGTTCTACAAGGAGAATGATTTCTTGATCGGCCTCAGCCTGGATGGTCCACGTCAACTGCATGATGCGCATCGTGTGGATAAGGGCGGCGGGCCAACCTTCGACAAGGTGATGCGCGGGCTTCGGCTGCTGCAGAAGCACGAAGTGGAATACAACATCCTGGTCACGGTCAACGGCATCAATGCCGATCACCCTAAGGAACTGTATCGCTTCCTGCGCGATGAAGTGGGAACTGAGTGGATCCAGTTCATCCCGGTCGTAGAACGATCTAACCAGGACGGCCTGAACCTGATTCAGCTCGGTGAGGGTGTCACAGAGCGGTCGGTGCAGCCCGAGCAGTTTGGGCGATTTCTCATTCAGGTCTATGACGAGTGGGTGATGAACGACGTCGGGAAGATTTACGTTCAGACCTTCGAGGCCTCGGTGCGGAACTGGATGGGCCTGGGCTCATCCGGAATGTGTGTCTTCGATCAGACCTGTGGCGCCGGCCCTGCGCTGGAGCACAACGGGGATCTGTATTCCTGCGATCACTTCGTCGAGCCAGGCTACGTGTTGGGCAACATCCAACAGGATCACATGATCGAGCTGATGGGCACCGATCAGCAACGAGATTTTGGCCTGGATAAGCTGCACGGTCTTCCCAAGATGTGCAGAGAGTGCGACGTACGCTTCGCCTGCCACGGTGAATGTCCAAAGAACCGCTTCGCGCTGACGCCAGACGGCGAGGCGGGCTTAAATTACCTATGTGCCGGTTACATGGCATTTTTCCACAGAATTGACGAACCGAACAAGGTCATGGTCTCGCTCATGGAGCGGGGCCGGATGGCAGCAGACGTGATGGAAATTCTGAGGGATAAGGAAGACGTGCTACAGAAGGCTTATGCAGCTGCACGACCTGAGGAGCGCTGCCCTTGCGACAGTGGTTTGGCATTTCGCAAATGCCACGGGTGGAAGAAGCCGCGGCGCCGAGGGGTGAAGACTCAGACCGCTATTGGAATCCCTCGACCACCGGTGAGCGTGTCGGCCGGGGTAGCTCCGGATTAGGATTGCGAAACACGATCGTATTTTTGGAGGTGTAGATGGGTTGAACGCCAGCATCGGGGATCGAAAAGAGTCTCCGCGTAATTTCTCAAACTTGTAGCCAATTATCAACGGGAGGAAATAAATATGGCTGATCAAAAACCGAATATCTTGATTTTATGGGGTGATGACATTGGCTGGTACAACATCAGCCACAACAACCGCGGCGCGATGGGATACGAAACGCCCAACATCGACCGCCTCGCGCGGGAAGGGATCGACTTCACAGACTTTTATGCCCAGCAAAGCTGTACCGCAGGCCGGGCAGCCTTCATTACCGGGCAGAATCCAGTTCGCACAGGTATGACAAAGGTTGGCTTGCCTGGCGCAGATCTCGGACTGCAGGCGGAAGATCCAACCATCGCTGAGCTGCTCAAGCCTCATGGGTACGTAACCGGCCAGTTTGGTAAGAATCACTTGGGTGACAAGGACGAGTTCTTACCGACCAACCATGGGTTTGATGAGTTTTACGGCAATCTGTATCACTTGGACGCCGAAGACGAACCGGAACACCCTGACTATCCGAAGGACCCTGCTTTCCTCGAGCGCTTCGGCCCTCGCGGCGTGATTCACTCATTCGCTGACGGGCGCATAGAGGACACCGGTCCCCTCACCAAGAAGCGCATGGAGACGATCGACGACGATGTCACCGATCGCACCATCGAGTTCATCAGGCAGGCCAATAAGGATGGAAAACCCTTCTTTGTCTGGTGGAATTCCACACACATGCATGTCTGGACTCGGGTACCGGAAGACAAGCTAGGAATCAGCGGCCAGGGTTTTTACAACGATGCGATGGTGCTGCACGACCAGCAGGTTGGCAGGCTGCTTGATCTGCTCGACGAGTTAGGAATCGCCGAGAATACGATCGTGCAGTACTCAACCGACAACGGACCCCACTACAACACCTGGCCGGACGGGGCAATATCGCCGTGGCGCAGCGAGAAGAATTCCAACTGGGAAGGAGCCTACCGCGTCCCCACGTTCGTGCGTTGGCCTGGCAAGTTCGAAGCCGGCAAGATGCTAAACGGCATCGTCACCCACCAGGAATGGTTGCCCACATTACTGGCAGCGGCCGGAGAGCCCGACATCAAGGACAAATTGTTACAAGGGCATACGGTCGGCGACAAAACTTTCAAGGTCCACATCGATGGATACGATCTGCTTCCCTATCTAACGGGCGAGACAGACGAGTCTCCGCGAGACTGGTTCTTCTACACCAATGACGACGGCAAGATCGTCGCTATTCGCTACGGCGACTGGAAGGCGGTCTTTTCCGAGCAGCGGGCGAAGACGATGCAGCTCTGGGCGGAACCGTTTGTCGACTTGCGGTTGCCTAAGATCTTTAATTTGCGTCGCGATCCCTTTGAGCGGGCGGACGAGAACGCAAATGGCTATTGGGACTGGATGCTCGAACACGTCTTCGTGATCTACCCTATGCAAGCTCTAGCAGCTGAGCAGCTTCAGAGCTTCATTGAGTTTCCACCCCGCCAGAAGCCGGACGCCTTCAATCTTGACGGCGTGATTGCGAAGATGCAGGAGGCCACTGACGGCGGTTTGCACTAAAGGAATTCAGGCCGAGTTCGACTTCGAGGGCGGCGCCGGACGAAAGGCGCCGCCTTCCACTTGCCCACCGATCAATCTAATTTCGGCCTAAGGTGGACGAAACGAACTTTTCCGCTTCTAATTCGACTGGAAATGCAATATCGATCTCGCTTCTTCTGCGGTTGTGAAATATCAAGCGCCACAAACCTGACGGAGTCCTTGACATGACCCCAACACCCTTACTCGATTCGATCCCCTCCTGGGCGATCTATCTCGTAATCGTGATCATCGCACTACTCATGGCCGAAGTCGGCTTTCAAGCGGGGAGATGGTGGTCGAAGCGCTCCGATGCTGAAACCGACGAATCGGCGGCTGCGGTAGTCGGTGCGACCCTCGCGCTCCTTGCCTTTCTGATCGTGTTCCAGGTTGGGATCGCAGCAGACCGGTTCGATGCTCGCCGCCAATTTGTAGTGGAAGAAGGCCAGGCAGTGGGCACCGCATACTTGCGAGCCGGATTTCTTGACGAGCCCGATCAGGCGGAGATCCGTAAGCTTCTTGAGGAATACGTGGACATCCGATTGGCAGCAGCGGCCGGCGCCTCAGCGGTTGAATCAGTCGTTGCTCGCTCGGAGGAGATCCATGCTGAACTATGGGCGATCACGCAGCCCGCCGCCCTCGCAAAGCCAGATTCTGAATTAATCGTTG
>Ga0255055_10001491_pt1 | contig 17008 bp, 16 predicted proteins | sample JV7_2_27_MG_FD_188633 | JGI IMG/M metagenome (GOLD analysis project Ga0255055, IMG submission 188633) | Seawater microbial communities from Jervis Inlet, British Columbia, Canada - JV7_2_27 | ecosystem: Environmental > Aquatic > Marine > Inlet | place: Canada: British Columbia | collected... | reverse complement strand
GGGTTCCTCTACAGCTACTACTACGGGTGGGGGAAGTTCTCGCCTCGGGTTCACCTGTTCCTCGGTTTGATGCTCAACCTGGTCGGCACGGCGATCATGTTCATCGCCAACGCCTGGCTGACCTTCATGATGTCGCCCGCGGGCCTCTCGGAAAAGGGCGCGGTGCTGAGCGTCTGGGAGGCCTTCACCAACTACACCTGGATGCCGATCAACATCCATCGCCTGATCGCCAACGTGGCCTTCGGCGGTTCGATCGCAGCGGCCTACGCCGCGTTCAAGTTTCTGCAGGCCAAGACCGACGAGGAGCGGGCGCACTACGACTGGATGGGCTACGTCGGCAACTTCGTCGCGATCTGCTCCTTTCTGCCCCTGCCATTCGCCGGTTACTGGCTGGCCAGCGAGATCTACGCCTTCAACCAGGCCATGGGACTGACGATGATGGGTGGGGCGTTCTCCTGGCTGTTCATCATCCAGGCCGCCCTGATCGGCAACCTGTTCCTGGTCGCCAACTTCTACCTCTGGTTGGGAATGGGTCGCATCGAAGGCGCCCAGCATTATCAAAAGTTCATCAAGTACCTGCTGATCGCGATCGCGCTGTGTTTCGCCGTGTGGGCCACGCCGCGCTCGATCATCGCGACCGTCTCCGAGATGCGCGCGATGGGCGGATCGACGCATCCGATGCTGGGCTACCTGGGTGTGATGTCGGCGAAAAACACGGCGGTGAACATCCTGATCCTGTCGACCTACATGAGCTTCCTGCTCTACCGGCGCACCGGAAAGCGTGCGACCGTGGCCTGGCGCGCCGCGGGCAACGCGGTTCAGCAGATCGTCTTCTTCCTCGCGGCGGGGATCGTCATCTTCTTCGGCGTCTACGGCTACTTCGTCGAAGCGGCCGTTCGGATCAAGTTCTCCATCCCTCAGGTCATGTCGGTCCTGTTCGCCATGGTCGCGATCACCGTGATCGACATCTTCCTGTTCCACCGTGCGGAAAAGACCGGCGAGACGCACTGGGGCAAGCTGCCTCCGATCTCGCAGTACGCCTTGATCTTCATCGCCATCAGCTTCACCTGGTTGATGGGCCTGATGGGATACGTCCGTTCGGGACTGCGCAAGCACTGGCACGTCTACGAAGTAATGCGCGACGAATCGGTCGACGCGTTCACTCCGACGTTGGGCTACGCGACCAAGGTCGTCTCGGTAACGGTGTTGATCTTCTTCGCTCTCATCGGATTCGTGTTCTGGATCGCCAGTCTCTCCGGTAAGCAAGACTGGTCGGCGAAGACAACCGAGGCATCATGAAATTTCAGCTTCCGGTAACGGTCAAGATCGGGGCCCTCTTGCTGGGAACGACCGCGATGTACACCTACATCGGCCAGCTCGTGCCGCAAAAGGAGGTCCAGGCGCCGGTGGTGATCGAGCTGGCCGAGGATCTGTCGACCGGTGAGATGGTCGACATCGGTCGCGAAATCTTCCGAGGCAAGGGACTGTGCTCGACCTGCCACACGATCGGCAAGAGCGGTGCGCTGCGCTTTCCCGATCTCGACGGCATCGGCACGCGCGCCTCGACGCAGGTCGAGAACCTGAGCGAGCTCGAGTACCTGGCCCAATCGCTGTACGAGCCGGACGCCTTCGTCGTTCCCGGCTTCAATCCCGGGATGAAGGTGCCGAAGGACCTGAGCGATCAGGAGATCCTGGCCGTGATCGCCTACCTGCAGAGCCTGGGCGGAACGCCCTCCGTGACGATGCAAACGGACGTGGGCTACTCCCGAGGAGGCTAGCGATCGATGGATTTCTGGGGATTCAGTCTTCCGGTCATCGTGGCCATCGTCGCCGTGATGCTCGTGCTGCGCTGGCGCCGCGCGGGAATGCTCAGCTGGGCCATCGCCTGGACCGCCGGGACCTATCTGTTTCTGAGGTTCGGTTTCGTCAAGCCGATCCCCTCGTCCGTGCTCACTCTGTACATGGGCATCACAGTACTGGTGGTCCTGGCCTATCTGGCGTCGAGCGGCGAGCGCTTCGCCGGAACCGTGCGGCCGATCCTGCGCCTGATCCTCGAACCGCGCTACAAAATCTTGTTGTTGGCAATCGTTCTGACCTTGCCGGCACTGGCCGCGGTCAACGTCTACCTGAAGATGAAGGCGCCGCTCGAGGCGCCGATCTTCGGCCGTACGGTTCACCCGGCCCCGCCGGCTACGATCACGGTGCACGATGTCGAGGTCGATCTGATCCACGCGGTGAACCCCTATCGCGAGCTCGAGCGGACCGACCCGGAAGCATTCCGGCAACACCTGGAGAACGGCCGCCGTGTCTACTACGAGAACTGCTTCTACTGCCACGGGGACGGCATGGGCGGCGACGGGATGTTCGCCTATGGCCTGAACCCGATCCCGACGAACTTCACCGACCGCGGTGTGCTTCCGATGCTCCAGTCTTCCTACGTCTTCTGGCGCGTCGCCAAGGGAGCGCCGGGGCTGCCCGAGCAGGGTGGGCCGTGGGATTCGGCCATGCCGCGCTGGGAGCAGTTCCTCAGCAACGAGGAAATCTGGGACGCCGTCCTGTTCGTCTACGACTTCACGGGCAACGTCCCCCGGGCCAACGAGGAGCACGAGTGATGCGGGGGCGCGCCTCGGCCCTGCTGGTCGCCCTCGTCGCGCTGTCCGCGGCGTCGGCGCAGACCGACATGGGGACGGACGAGCAGCGCGAGGCCGGCCGGGTGCTGTACGACAAGTACTGCTCCCAGTGCCACGGGGTCGATGGAGCCGGCGACGGTATCGCCGAGCCGAGAGTCAAGCCCAAGCCGCGCGATTTCACCTCGGGCAAGTTCAAGCTTCGCACGACGCCGAGCGGGGCTCTGCCTTCGGACGCGGACATCGCCCGCTCGATTCGCAACGGCTTGCCTTACACCTCGATGCCCGGCTGGTCGCAGCTCTCGAACCAGGAAGTACAGAACCTGGTCTACTACCTGAAGACTTTCTCGGAGGATTTCGCCAACGCGGACAAGCACGCCGAAGCGATGGAGATTCCCGAACCGCCGCCGTTCAGCGTCGAATCGGCCGAGCAGGGGCGGCAGGTATACGAGCAGATGGGCTGCATCCAGTGCCACGGCCGGCTCGGCCGGGGCGACGGCCCGTCCGCACCGACGTTGAAGGACGACTGGGGCTACCACATCCGGCCCGCCGACATGACCATGCCCTGGACCTTTCGAGGCGGCCCTACACGGAGCGACGTCTTTCGCACCTTCACCACCGGTCTCAACGGAACGCCAATGCCGGCCTACGCCGAGTCGATCGAATTGGAGGATCGCTGGCACCTGGTCAACTACATCGCCTCGCTGAGCGAGGGCGAGGGCGAGGACCCGGGCTACGACAACCTGATCGTCGTGTCCTTCGTCGAGCTCGAGTTGGACCTCGAGGACGGCGCGGAGTTGTTCGCCGGCGCGCCGACCGCTCGTTTCCCCCTCGTTGGCCAGGTCATGGAGCCCGGCCGGAACTTCCACCCGGCGACGACCTCGGTCGAGATCCAGGCGGTGTACAACCGTCGCGAGGTCGCCATCCGCGTTGTGTGGCACGACATGCGGGCCGAGATCTCGGGACGCAACGATCCCACACTCGAGGTGCCGCGTTTCGAGGAGAGCGACGAGGCCGGCGAGGCAGGGGGGGCCGAAGACGAAGGCGGCGACGATTTCTGGGGAGACGATGCCGAGCAAGAGAGTGGCGACGACTTCTGGGGAGACGATGACGAGCAAGAGGGCAGCGACGATTTCTGGGGAGACGATGACGCCGGGGACGAAGGAGACTTCTGGGGCGAGGAGGAGGCCGGCGAGGCAACGCTCACGCCCGACACCGAGTTCTCGGACGCGGTGTCCCTGCAGTTTCCGCAGACCGCACCCGGAGGCATCCGCAAGCCCTACTTCATCTCCGGCGATGGGGAGCACCCCGTCGACATCTGGTTCGTCGACCTGGCTCGCAAGCTCGCGCAGCAGCACACCGGACGTGGCAGTGGGAACCTCGAGCCGCACGTCGGGGACGACATCGAGGTCGTCGGCAATTTCGAGGACGGCGAGTGGTCGGTGATTCTCAAGCGCGGTATGAAGTCGCCGAGCGGGATTTCGTTCGAGCCCGCCCGGTACATGCCGATCGCCGTGTCGGTGTGGGACGGTTTCAACCGTGAGCGCGGCAACAAGCGTGCGATGTCGTTGTGGCAGTACCTGTACTTCGAGCCGGCGGAGACCGTCTCGCCCGTCGGCCCGATGATCCGCGCCGGTCTCGTCGTCCTCGTGGCCGAGTTGCTGGTGATCGGATGGGTGCGCAGAAGATATTCCGGAGCGAGGCCTCGAGCCGCAGACGGCTCGAGCGGAAAGACGCTGATCCCGGAGATCGGCATGACCAAACAGACTCCTGGAACGAGGAGCTGATCGCGGAGGGACCATGTACAAGAAGATCTACGTTCCCGTCGACAACTCGGATTACTCCAACCGCGCGATCCATGTGGCGATCGATCTGGGCAAGCGCTTCCGGTCGAAGCTGGTGGGCTGCCACGTCTACGCGGCGAAGATGCACGACTACCGCTTCAAGCAGATGGAGTACACCCTACCGGAGGAATACCTCGAGGAAACCGAGCTGGAGCGTCAACGCAAGATCCACGACAGCCTGATCACGATGGGCCTGGAGTTGATCTCCGACAGCTACCTCGACTTCATGGCGCGACGCTGCAAGGAGGCCGATCTCGAATTCGAGCCCAAGATGATGGACGGCAAACACCACGTGGAGATACTCAACGACATCGCGCAATCGGACTACGATCTTACCGTCCTCGGCGTGATGGGGATCGGCCGCGTTCGGGACTCTCAGATCGGCTCGGTCTGCGAGCGTGTGTGCCGCCACTCCACCACCGACGTGCTGGTGATCAAGCACCTGCCCGAGAACGGCGAGCTCGCCGAACGCGACACGATCCTCGTCGGCATCGACGGCAGCCCGCAGTCGTTCGGCGCCCTTCGTTCGGCATGCGATCTGGCCCAGGAGTGTGGTAAGAAGGTCGAGGCCATCGCGGTCTACGACCCCTACCTGCACTACTCGGTCTTCAACGGAGTGGTCGACGTGCTCACCGAGAAAGCGGCCAAGGTCTTCCGCTTCGAGGAGCAGAACCAGTTGCACGAGGAGATCATCGACACGGGTCTGGCGCAGATCTACCAGTCCCACCTGGACGTGGCCGAGAAGATCGCGGCCGACCAAGGTGTCGAGCTGAAGAAGACGCTGCTCGACGGCAAGGCGTTTCAAAAGGTGTTGGACCACGTGCGCAAGACGAAGCCCTGGCTGCTGGTCCTAGGACGCGTCGGCGTGCACAGCCTCGAGGACGAAACGGGTCTGGGCAGCAACGTGGAGAACCTGTTGCGCGGGTGCCCCTGCGACATGCTGATCACGACTCGCCTCGAGTACCCGGAGCTCGACGTCAAGGCCGAGGAGAGCATCCGCTGGACGCCCGAGGCGGAAGAGCGCATGGGTCGCGTGCCGCCGCTGGTGAAGGGAATCGCTCGTACGGCGATCCTTCGTCTCGCCGTGGAAAAGGGTCACAGCGTGATCACCAGCGCCGTGCTCGACGAGGCCATGGAACGCTACATGCCGCAGTCGACCGCCAAGGCCACAGAGAAACTGGCCGAGGCCGTAGCCCTCGAACGCGCACGCCACCGGCGCACCTCGATCTGTGCGAAGTGCGGCATCACGGCAGCCGAATCCGATCCGGTCAAGTGCGGCGTGTGCGGAGGCACGGCGTTCCAGGTGATCACCGAAGAGATGCTGGAGAAGATCGCCGCCATGGAGGGCGGCGCCGAGGAGGAGGCGACCTACGACGGCCGCAAGCTCAAGTGGACGCAGGAGGCCAAGCGCGCGCTGTGGACGATGCAGGACGCCTACAAGCGTCGGCGGGTCAAGGCGCGTGTCGAGAAGAGCGCGCGGACCAAGCGTCTTCCGACGGTGACGCTCGATTTCGCCCGCACCTACGTCGAAGAGGAAACCGGCGAATCCCTCGTGCTTCCCGAGCGAACGGAGGCCGTGCCTGCTGCCGGCGGCGATGGCGATCTGAAGCTGATCGCCCGGGACGATCAAAAGAACCCGTTGTTCTCCAGCTACCGCTGGTCGGACGACGCGGTCGAGCGTCTGCTGCGCATCCCCGCGGGATTCATGCGCCGGCGAACCCAGGAACGGATCGAGGGTCTCGCGGCCGAACGCGAACCGGAGACCATCGATCTGAAGCTGGTCGAGGAGGGGATCCTTCTCGGCCGTCAACTGATGGAGACGATGATCGAGGGCTACGAGGAAGCGCGCACGGAGAACCCCAAGCGCGGGAACGGAACCGGAAACGGCAATCGCGGAGGAGGCTACCTCAACGAGGTCGGTCTCACCTCCGCGTTGCAGAAGAAGAAGAATCGCCCCGAGCTGGGCTAGACGTCGACGAGCCATCGTCGGATGCCCGCTTATCGGTTCTGCAGATCGGACGACATACCATTGTTGGTTCGCGCCTACAACGAGTGTTATCGAAGCGAATTCGTCGATCTGCCGCCGATGACGATCGAGGAGTTCAAGACCGGAATCCGAGAGCTCGACCTGTGGACCAGTAGCTGCATGGTGGTCCAGGACGGAGAAGATCTCATAGGCGTGCTGCTGGCAGCGAAACGGGAGGAAGAGAACCTGATCTACCGTATCGGGATTCACCCCGATCATCGTCGCCGCGAGCACGGACGTCACCTGCTGACGTCGTTGAGTCAGAAGCTGGCGATCCTCGGGCCCAGACGACTGGTCGCCGAGGTGCCGTCCGCGTGGACCCATGCCCGCGCGTTCATCGAGGCCTGCGGCTATACCCGCGAGCGCGAGTACATCGATTTCTTCCTGCAGGTGAGACCCGATCCACCCGAGGCGGACGACTTCGTCGTCGCGGTCTCGCTCGACGACCTGCGCGAGAGCGGCGCCTTCGACGGCCGGGCCCTCCACCGCTGCTGGGAGCGGGCCCGCGAGACGCTACTCAACCGCCGCGATCGCGTTCGAGCGCTCGCCATCGCCTCCGACGAGCGCGTCGAGGCCTACCTGCTGTACCACGAGCCGACGATCGGTGAGACGCACGAGATCCTCGGTTTCGGTTGCGCACGAGCCGACCGGCAAGAGACGCTGTTGAGCCTTCTGCTCACCAGCCATTGCTCGCGAGTCGACGGCCCCGTGACGATCAAGCGGGTCGATCCCGAGGAAGTGTCTTTCGACCTACTGGAAACCGTGGGTTTCCGGCCCGCGGCGGGCACGATCGCCTACGCGGCGGAAGCCGGCGCGGCCTGAGAGAGACGATGAAGTCCTACCACGACATCGCAGGCGACGGCGGCTCGCGCGTCGTCGAGCAGGTCGAAGCGCAGCGGGCGAGAATCGACCAAAACCTCGCCGGTGTCCGCCACCGGGTCGCGATCGGCTCGGGCAAGGGCGGCGTGGGGAAGAGCACGTTGACGCTGCTGCTGGCCCGCTCCGTGGCCCGACGGGGACGTCGCGTGGCGATCTTCGACGCCGATCTCAACGGCCCTTCCCAGGCGCGTCTGGCCGGCCTTTCCGCGGCACCGCTCCTGCCCGGCCGGCGAGGGGTCGCCCTCGCGCGAGACCGAGACGGCGTGGGCGTCGTCTCGCTAGGCAGCGTGGTCCCGGAGGGCCGGGCGCTCGATTTCGACAGCGTCGAGAAGGGCTCCTCGTATCTCTGGCGAGCGACGCGAGAGTTCACGGCGGTGGGAGAGTTGCTCGGCTCCGTCGAGTGGGGCCGCCTGGACTACCTGCTGTTCGACCTGCCCCCGGGCGCAGAGCGCACCCAGCAGTTCGCCGACTATCTCGGACCGGAGACCGCGTTCGTGCTGGTCTCGACACCCGCGGGCCTGTCGCGGGCCGTCGTCTCGCGCTCCCTGGCCGCCCTGGAGACAACGTCAAACCCCGTCCTCGGCTACGTGGAGAACATGAGCGGCTACTACTGCGCGGACTGCCGCGCGGTCAAGCCGCTATTCCCGCAGGACCGGCAGGTCGAGCTGAGCCTCCCCTGCCTCGGACGCGTCCCGTTCGATCCCTCGCTCGCCGCGGCCTGCGACCGCGGCGAGGCCGCGGACGAAGAGGCAGATCGACCCACACTCGCCGCGGTTCACGCCGTGGCCGACCGAATCATTCGCGAAGTGGAGGCCGACCGATGAAATTCCTCTGTGTTCCCTGCGACACGCGGATGGAGCTCGCACAGACCCGCCCCCCCGACCGGGGTTCGATCTCGCTGGTCTACTCCTGCCCCGACTGCGGGTACGAGTTCGCCATGCTGACCAACCCGATGGAGACGCAGGTCGTGGGCTCTCTGGGCGTCGAGATCGGCGGCGAGTCGAGCGGGCAGGCCGCCAAGCAGGAGTCCAAGTGTCCGTTCAGCGGGATGGTGCAGGAGATGTCCGCAGCGTCGGAGGTCGCCGGAAGGACGGGCTTCCCGTGGACCGAGACGGCTCGACGCAGGCTGGAAACCGTTCCCGATTTCGTCAGACCGATGGCCAAGACCGGCATCGAAAAGTACGCCAAGGACGAAGGCTACACCGAGGTCAACGACGAGATCCTCGACGCGGCCAGGCGTTTCTTCGGAATGTGATGCCCTTCCAACGACCCTACGTCGTCTCCTGGAACCTGACCTATCGCTGCAATCTCGCCTGCGAGCACTGCTACCTCGACGCCGGAGGCAATCCGCAGGTCGAGAGCGAAGAGTTCAGCGACCGCAGTGAGCTGACCACGGAGCAGTGCCGCGGAGTCATCGACGAGATCGCCGAGTTCGCCCCCGAGGCGCTGACGATTCTGACCGGGGGCGAGCCCCTGCTACGACGCGACATCCTGGAGATCATCCGTCACGCTAACCGGCGGGGGCTGTGGGTTGTGGTCGGCACCAACGGCGTGAGCATCACCGAGAACCTGGCCCGCACGCTCGCTGACGAGGGCGTACGCGGGCTGGCCCTGTCGCTCGACGCCCTGGAGCCCGAAACGCACGACCGGTTCCGTCGCGTTCGCGGGGCCTGGAACAACACGGTCGAAGGCGCGGCCATCCTGCGCCGGGTCGGCCTGCCGTTCATCGTCCAGACCACGGTCGGACGCCACAACTTCGCCGATCTGGAAGCGATCTCCGACTTCGCGCGCGACGAGCTCGGCGCGAAGGTGTGGAATCTTTACTTCATCGTTCAGACCGGCAGGGGTCAGTTCGTCTCCGAGATCACGCCGGAGGAGTACGACGCCGTGCTGCTCGATCTGCATCGCGTCCAGCGAAAGCACGCCTCCGCCATGGTCGTCAACGCCAAGTGCGCTCCCCACTACGTCAAGACGCTGTTCGAGCACGAGCCCGATTCGCCCGCAATCCGCACCTACACGGGTGGCGCGGGAGGCTGCCCCGCCGGCACGCACTACATGGGAATCAGACCCAACGGCGACCTCACGCCGTGCCCCTATCTGCCGCTCTTCGCGGGCAACCTGAAACGGGACCGGCTCTCGGACCTCTGGGAGCGATCCGACCTGTTCGTCGGCATTCGCAAACGCGGCGATCTCGGCGGTCGCTGCGGTGAATGCGAGCTCAACGCCCACTGCGGAGGCTGTCGTGCCCGTGCCTACGGAATGACGGGCGACTACCTGGCCGAGGACCCCCTGTGTACCCACCACCCGGGGACGTTTTCCCGACCCGAGTCTCTCGCCTCTTCCGCCATCGCCTACGGCGAGCCCGAGCTGCGCGGCATCGATTGGGACGACCAGGCGCGCGAGCGTATGAAGCGCGTGCCGGCCTTCGTCCGCGGCCGCGTGATCAAGGCCGTCGAGTCTCACTGTGAGAAGCAGGGCATCCGTCGCGTGACGGTGGCGGAGCTGGAGAAGATCCGCTCGCGGATGCCGACTCCGAAGTTCTTCGGCCGCGGTTAATCAATTCCAGAAGTCGTCGGTTTCCTCGCTGAGGTAAGAGGCCTCTTCCTCGAGCCAAGCCTCATACTCCTCCGCCGTGTGCACCGTAAGAAAACCGCGCATCGTCGAGTGGCCCAGACCGCACAGCTGCGCGCAGGCGATCTCGAAGACGAACTCCTCGTTGCCCAATCGCTCGCGCATCTCGGCGGTCGTTCGCGTCGGAACGAACCAGACCGGAATGGCCAGCCCGGGAACCGCGTCCTGCTTCACGCGCATGTGCGGCAGCGAGAAGCTGTGGATCACGTCCTTGCTGCTCAGGTGAATGACGACCGGTTTGTTCACCGGGGCGTGCAGCTGATTGAGCGTCGTGATGTCGTCCTTTGCCGCGGGATCCTCCCGGTCCAGACCCAGTGGGTTCGACTGCAGGTCGATCAGCTCGATGTCGGTGCGGCCGAACACGCCGTCCGCGCCCGGGTAATGTACGTTCCAGGCGAACTGCTCTCCGACCACGCGAACCACGGTGGAGTCGGCCTCGTCGGGGATACCCTCGACCCGCTGGGCCCACAGTGGAATCGAGAAGCCGACAAGCAGTACGACCTCCGCCACGAACACCGCACCCTCGAGATAGGTCGAGGCCTTGCTCTTGACACCGACGTAGTCGGCGGCAGGGTTCCGGGACCGACGGAAACGGACCAGAACGAAGCCGAAGAACAGGCCCCAGCCGACGAACAGAATCAGCATCAGCCAGTGCACCAGATTGAGCGCGTAGTCCACGTCGCCGCCGTGCGCGGAGGCGAGGTCGGGCAAGAAGAAGTTGATATCCGGCATCTCTCGACGACTCCCCTGTCCGTTCAATCAGCCCACTGCATCTCGGGATGCCGCTCGCGGTAGCGCTTGGCTCGCCGGTGCAGGTAGACGAAGAAAACAACGAAGGCCAGTTGCAGAGCAAAGACCAATCCGAATAACAGCCACACTCCAGTGCGCGCGGCGTCGATCATCGGCCCCTCGGCCTCGCCGTAGCAGACCGAGCAGGCCTCGGCGGCGCGACTGCCGAGCACGCACAGGGCCGCCGCGACCGGCAGCGGTAGAAACCACTTGCGCTTCCGCGGCCGCTCCTCCTCGAGCGTCCGGATCTTCCTCCAGAACCAGTTGCCGTAGACGATCAGGCCCACCCCGCAGACAAGACCGCCGACGCCGAGGATCAGGTAGACCGTCTCGCTGTCGCTCCTATACGAGTTCAGGCTCCATCCGCCAAAGGCGAACGCCAGCAGCGTCGAGAAGGTGACGAAAACGATGTGGACCGTTTTCAGCGACACGACTCAGCTCACCACCTGATCAGAGATCGAGGTGAACACCGGAACGAACAGCAAGAGGAAGAAAAACAGCACGGTCAGCAGCAGGACCGCGAAGATCAGCTTGCGCTCCGAGATCAGGTGCATGAAGAAGCAGGCCACCAGCGAGCCCTTGACCATGGCCACGAACAGCGCGAAGGCGATCGCCATGGGCTTGGGCAGATGCAGATAGGAAATGCCGACGGTGATCACGGTCAATACCATCAACGACACGAAGACGAGAACGTAGATCCTGACGTGTCGGTCGATGGTGGCGGCGTGGCTGTCGCTCATGATCGCTCCTACAGCAGGTAGAGGACCGGGAAGAGGAAGATCCACACCAGATCCACGAAGTGCCAGAACAGGCCGGCGTTCTCCACACGATTCGTCAACCACATCTCGTTCTTGCGCCACAGCTTGGAGCCCGGACCAGCGAGGTAGGCAATCGTACACATGCCGCCCAGCACGTGTAGCGCGTGCAAGCCCGTCAGCGTGAAATAGATCGCCAGAAAGGTGTTCTTGCCGGGATAGAGGTGGTGCGAGAACTTGCTGCCGTACTCGTAGGCCTTGATCATCATGAACACACCGCCCAGACCGACGGTGAGCCACATGTAGAGTTTGTACTTGGCCAGGTCCTTTCGCATCAACGAGGCCCAGGACATGACCATCGTCACACTGGACGTGATCAGCACGATGGTGTTGAGGGTCGCCAGCGGCACGTTGAGAATCGATGCTCCGACGGGCCACTCGACCGCTCCGACGCGTAGCATGATGTAGGTCGCGAAGAGCGCACCGAACAGCATCACCTCGGAGGCCAGGAAGAGCCAGATACCGATCTTGCCGTTGGTCAGACCGGTGTCGGGTCGAGCTTCTACGGTGTAAGGGATTTCCATGGCTGGTCAGGCCTCCGCCGGCTGGTTCTGGGGAACGAAGTCCTTCTCCGCCCCGGGAACGCTGTATTCGTAGGGCCCGCGGTAGACGGTCGGCGCGGTGGCGAAGTTGCCGTGCGGCGGCGGCGAGGGAGCCTGCCACTCGAGCGTCGTCGCCTCCCACGGGTTGTCGTCCACCTTGCGGCCGCCCCGGATGCTCCTGAAGAAGTTGATGATGAAGAAGATCTGTGCCAGGGCCAGGCCCCACGCCGCGAAGGACATCACGCGGTTGAGCCCCAGCACCTCCCCGGCGAACTGGTAGGCCGATCCACCGTCGTAAAGCCGCCGCGACACGCCGGCCATCCCCTGAATGAACATCGGCATGAAGATCAGGTTCATGAAGATCAGCGAGGGCCAGAAGTGCAACTTGCCCAGAAACTCGCTCATCTTGCGTCCGGTGACCTTGGGGTACCAGTAGTAGACCCCGGCGAATAGCGCGAAGATCGTTCCCGGCGCGACGACGTAGTGAAAGTGTCCGATCACGTAGTAGGTGTCGTGCAGGTGAACGTCGGTCGAGCTCAGACCCAAGGGCAATCCGGTCAGACCGCCGATGCCGAACATCGGCAAGAAGGCCAACGCGAACAGCATCGGCGTGTTGAAACGTATCGAGCCGCCCCACAGCGAGATGATCAACGCGCTCAGGATGACGATCGACGGGACCGAGATGATCATCGTCGTCGTCTGGAAGAACGAAGCCATCACCGTGCCCATCCCGGTGAGGAACATGTGGTGCGCCCAGACGACGAACGACATGAATCCGAGAAAGATCACCGAATAGACCATCGAGCGATAGCCCCACAGCGGCTTGCGAGTGTTGTTCGCGATGATCTCCGCGATGATACCCATCGCGGGCAGGATCAAGACGTAGACCTCGGGGTGCGCGAGGAACCAGAACAGGTGCTGCCACAACAGCGGGCTCCCACCGCCACTGACCTCGAGCACTTGGCCGCTGACCACCAGACCCGACGGTAGAAAGAAGCTCGTCCCGGCGACGCGGTCCATCAGCTGCAGGACTCCCGCGGCCTCCAGCGGTGGGAAGGCCAGCAACAGCAGAAAGGCCGTGACGAACTGGGCCCAGACGAAGAAGGGCAGGCGCATGAAGGTCAGACCCGGCGCGCGCAGCTGGATCGTGGTCACGATGAAGTTGAGCGAGCCGAGCAGCGAGGAGGTGATCAGGAAGATCATCCCGATCAGCCACGCCGTCTGACCCACGGGAGCGATGGTGGCCAGCGGGGAGTAGGAGGTCCAGCCCGACTGCGCCGCTCCTCCGGGCAGGAAGAAACTGCCCAGCATGACCACGCCGCCCACGAAGTAGCACCAGTAGCTGAGCATGTTGATGCGGGGAAAGGCCATGTCGGGTGCGCCGATCTGCAGCGGCAGGACGAAGTTGCCGAAGCCTCCCACGGCCAGCGGCACGACGCCGAGGAAGACCATGATCGTGCCGTGCATCGCGCCCAGCTCGTTGTAGAACTCCGGCAGCATCGTGCCGCCGGGAGCGCGCATCTCACCGAGCAACCGGCCGATGACGGGAATCGCCTCGCCGGGGAAGGCCAGCTGCCAGCGCATCAACATCATCAGGCAGAAGCCGAAGAACAGGAACGACAAGCCGGTGATCGAGTACTGGATCCCGATCACCTTGTGATCGAGGGAGAAGACGTACCGTCTCCAGAAGCCGTGGACGGGTTCAGCCATGGTCAGTGCTCCTCGATGTGCCGGATTCGTACGGTTATCGCTGGGGCGGGCTGAGCGTGAAATCCGCCGTTTGAGCCTCGTCGCCCTCGATCGTCAGCTGGAGAGTCTTGGCGGGGAGCTTCTCGTGCCAGGCCTCGATCTCGTACGTTCCCGCAGGCAGACCGTCGATCTTGAACTTGCCGTCCTTGGCCGTCACCGCGAAGTAGGGGTGGTTGAACACGGCGACGAAGGCGCCCATCCAGGGGTGCACGTCGCACTTGATCTTGAACGGTTTCTCGGCCTCGTCGAACTTGTGATCGAATTCGGTCACCGAGGCCGGCATGGCTCGGTTGAACGAGCTGTTGACCTCGGGCAGGGCGTGCACGTTGTGCAGGAGACCGTCGGAGTTCTTGATCTTCAAGGTTTGTCCGACCATGAGCCCGATGACGTGAGGCTTGTACTGGCACCCGTTTTGGTCCATCACGACCGTCTCGGACGGCGAGGTGTAGCTCTTTGCGGGAACACCGCTCTTCACGTGGACCAGAATGTTGGCCACCGTGTTCCCGTCGCCGAGCACCAGCATCTCGTTGGCAGCGGGCCCGGAGTGCTTCTTGGCACAACCCGGGTCGGCATCCATCTTGATCGGCCTGAGATTGGGGACCTTGCCTTCATAGTTCACGGTGCCGGTGACCGAGCCGGCCCAGGCCGTGCCGGCCAGCAGAACCGCCGCGGCGGAAGCAATGACCAAGTCGATTCGTCTGCGCATGCAAATCTCCTCAAGCTTCTGTAAACAAAGGGTTTGGACGTTCGAGGACGGATCTGAGGTGGGGTGATCGCCAGGTGCGCCGCCTCGGCACTCGCCGAAGCCTAGCAAAGTGACCCGCGGGGGACAAGTCCTTTTGCGGCAAGGAGGTAGACGTCGTGGAGCAGGACATCGGCACGATCTCAGAAGTTCTCCAGCGAGAGCGATTCCATCAGTCGGGGATCGCGCATCGGGACCAGCGCTCGACGGGTCAGCAACCAGCCAAAGAGTGCGAAGAACAGCCCCCCGATGCCGACGAGGGTGGTCAGGTCGAGTAGCGCGGGCCGTACGCCGTGGGCGTGCAGAACCGGCATGACCAACCAGTAGATGTCGAGCAGGTGTATCAGCAGCATCCAGATCGCGCCGATCACGAGCAGACCTCTGTGACGCTTGATCGTCCGCGACATCAGGAAGAAGAACGGGACCGCGAAGTGCCCGAGGGCGAGGACGATCGTGAGCGCCTTCCAGCTTCCCTCGAGGCGACGCATGTACCAGACCGTTTCCTCGGGGAGGTTGGCGTACCAGATCAGAAAGAACTGCGAGAAGGCGATGTAGGCCCAGAAGAGACTGAAGGCGAACAGGAGCTTGCCTAGGTCGTGGAAGTGCTCGACCGTCACGGCGTGACGTAGATAGCCCGCGCGACGCAGGGCCACGGCGATCAGCACCGTGAACGAAAAGGTGCCGACCAGGGCGCCGGAGAAGTAGTAAACGCCGAAGATCGTCGAGTACCAGTGCGGATCGAGCGACATGATCCAGTCGATGGCGGCGAAGCTGACCGTCACGGCGTAGAGCACGATGGCCGGACCGCTTCGCGCGGTGAGCCTGCGAGTGATCGACTCGTCACCGCTGTCGTCCTGGCGACAGGAGCCGCGGTAGTAGACGAGGGCGATGACCGTCCAGCAGGTGAAGTAAACCGCCGCGCGCACGAAGAAAAAACTGGTGTTGAGGTAGGGGGCCTTGGATTGCAGCAGGGCGTCGTGGGCCACCGCCTCGGCGTCGGTCCAGTGGAACAGGTGATGCATCCCGGCGGCGACGGGCACGAAGAGCGCGGCGAACAACGGCACGGTGGCCATGACGTTCTCGCTCAGGCGGCGGACCGCGACCCCCCAGCCGGCCCGGCAGACGAAGTGGACAAGCACGAAAAACATCGCTCCGAGAGCGATGCTGAGGAAGAACAGGAACGCCACCAGCCAGGAGAAATAGAGCTGGTCCGCCGCCTCTCCGCGGCCGAGAGCCACCGAGGCAACGACGCCGAGCATGCCGACGATGCCACTGACCAAGGGCACACGGCGCCAGGCATCCCCGGCGGAGATCGTCACGCCGTACAGCTCGATCCTGTGTGTCGCGTCCATACTCATGGTCTAGTGGTCCACCAGCTCGACCTCGATCGCGCCGATCCTTCGTAGCAGCTCGCTGGTCTCCTCCGCGTCGAACTTCGGATCCCAGGACTCAATCGAGATGAAGAATTGATCGTCGGTGACCCGATCGAACTTTTTTGAGTTGAACAGCGGGTGGTAGAGGGTCGGCAGCTGATTGAGCGCCAGCATGCCGACGACCGCGCCGAGCGCGCCGCACAGGATTCCGACCTCGAAGGTGACCGGCACGAAGGCGGGCCAGGAGAACAGGGGCTTGCCGCTGATCACCAGCGGATAGGCCACGGCACTGACCCACCACTGGAAGAGCATGGCCCCGGCGGCCCCGCCGAGTCCCAGGACCAGCACGATCCACGGAAGCTTCGAGGCCTTCAGACCCATGGCGCGCTCGAGCCCGTGAACCGGGAACGGCGTGTGGGCGTCCCACTTCGTGTATCCGGCCTCGCGCACCTTCTGGCACGCGCCGTAGATCTCGCGCGGGCCGGCGAAACGGGCCAGCACTCCGAAGTACGGCGTGCCCTCGGGAAGCTCGGGTATCAGCGGCAGTCTCAGTGCGCTCCCTCCTCGACCGGGCGCCGGCCTGCATCGAGCAGGACCTCGTCCTCGCGGTGGTGCGGATCGGCTTCGGGCAGGACGGTCTTTACCTCCGCCGTGGCCACGATGGGCAGGAAGCGGACGAACAGGCAAAACATAGCGAAGAACAAGCCGAAGCTACCCAGGAGCGCCGCGACGTCCCAGATCGTCGGTGAGTAGTAGTCCCAGCTCGAGGGCATGAAGTCGCGGTGGAGCGACGACGCCACGATGACGAATCGCTCGAACCACATGCCGATGTTGACGAAGATCGAAACGACGAACAGTGTGCCGATGTGGGTGCGCGCTTTCTTCCACCAGAAGATCTGCGGCGAGAGCACGTTGCAGGTGATCATGATCCAGTAGGCCCAAGCGTACGGGCCGAAGGCGCGATTGACGAAGGCGAACTGCTCGTATGGGT
>Ga0255055_10001490_pt1 | contig 17028 bp, 17 predicted proteins | sample JV7_2_27_MG_FD_188633 | JGI IMG/M metagenome (GOLD analysis project Ga0255055, IMG submission 188633) | Seawater microbial communities from Jervis Inlet, British Columbia, Canada - JV7_2_27 | ecosystem: Environmental > Aquatic > Marine > Inlet | place: Canada: British Columbia | collected... | reverse complement strand
CGCCCAAATTGCCTGCCTCGAGCTTCGTGTGGCCGCTTACAAAGAACTTAAGCACGCTGAACTCTTAGAACTGATCGGTTCAAGGCCCAGCAGTCGTCGTCTGTCACTTTACAGGCGTTGTCGAGGTCTTCTCTCTGTAGATACACGCCAATTCTGGGATCACCGGTCGAATGATGTCGAATTGGGAATAGGCGCTATCGGCAAACTTGAAAATTACTTCCGCTACTTTCGAACCCGTGTCCTTCCGCTGATCCATCCAATTGATCGAATAAACCGCCTGTTTGAATTAAATGACATTCAGGAGCGCAAAGGCTTTTACCATAATGCTTGGGACAATCGAAGATGGCGGTTGATCTTTAAGGCTTTTTTCTCGCGCTTTCTATTGGGTTGCTTTGGTCGCGACCCCAATTTCTTTAATTATGTCAATGGGGATGTTTCGAAGCGCTTTCTGGCACGCGCCCATTACGGCATGACAGCTCTCAATCCGTCACATAATCCGTATCTGCAGTGGATTTTCTTTGGTTGCCATAAAACCGCACTTCCCTATGCTTTAAGACCTGAAAATTTCGAAAAGATTCAGAAACACATCGAAAAGTTAGAATGGCGCAAGCAATCCATCGAAGATTTTTTGGAGACCCAGGATGCCGCTTCAATCGATCGCTACAATTTAAGTGATATTTTTGAATATATGTCCCCGGATAATTATCAGCGTTTATTAGAAAAACTTATTGCATGTGGCCGCAGCGGCACCCGACTTGCTTACTGGAATCTACTGGTCCCTCGCCAGCGGCCTGAATATCTTGCAGATCAACTGAACTCACTATCCTCGCTCGCCCACGAGCTGCACCTGCGTGACAAAACGTTTTTCTATAGCGCTTTCATTCTGGAGGAAGTCGTATGAATGAGAATCCTTATATTTCAATTTTGCTGGTCCTGATCCTCACTTCAGGATTGATGGGAGCCATACGGATTTTTCAGAAACGCTATGCCCCACACCCGGAGTGGTGTCGCAAGCTGATGCACATCGGAAGCGGCATGGTTGCGCTAAGCATACCCTGGCTTTTTCAAACGACGTGGCCGGTATTGCTCCTTTGTGCGGCCTCAGTCGCCGGGCTGTTGGCGATTAAGTATTTAAAATATTTAAAACACAACATCGGCCGGGTGGTTGGTGAAGTTAAACGGGAGTCGTCAGGCGACATTTACTTTCCATTAACCATCGCGGTTTTATTCCTTCTATCTAAAGGCGACCCTCTTTTTTACAGCATCCCGATCATGATTCTAACTTTTGCGGACGCTGCCGCTGCACTGGTCGGCATCTTTTACGGCGTACTGCACTACGAGACCCGGGACGGTCTGAAAACCATCGAAGGCTCACTCGCATTCTTTCTGGTGGCATTCTTTTGTGCTTACCTTCCCATGCTGATTTTCACTGATTTAGGATCAAAAGAAATATTTCTGATCGCTTTTCTGCTCGCCTTTTTACTTATGATTGTTGAAGCTGCAGTCGGATGGAAAGGATTGGACAATCTTCTAATACCCGTAATTGGTTTCCTGGTTCTCAAAGTGACAATTGATTGCACGCTGGCCGAGCTTATCAGCCAGGCTCTCATATCACTGAGTCTACCAATCTCATTATTGCTATTGCTCTTTCGAGCCCGGTTTAGCAACAGTGCGCCCCTGTGAGGTGTTTTCGTTGGGACCCTATGGCCAAATTCTCATATACTACCGCTTTACATGATTGAGGCAAAACGATGCAGAAATTAAAACGAGCTCAAACCCAACTTGACCTGGAGCTGTTCTGTTCAGCTTCCGGCTCATATAAATTATCCCCGGATGGGGTGGCTTCCCAGCGTGCCGATGAACACTTGATGGTAGTGGAGGGTGACTCCCAAATAGCAGCTAGGTGTTCATTGTGGTGGACTTCAACCCCTTCCATTCCGAACGCGTGTTTAGGACTGATCGGCCACTATGCGGCCGATTCGCAAGCAGCCGCAACCGTCTTGATTAGCGATGCTTGCCACCGTCTCGCTTTGAAAGGCTGTACACAGGCCATCGGTCCGATGGATGGAAATACGTGGAGGTCGTATCGTTTGATTACAAAAAGAGGCCCAGAGCCGATATTTTTCCTTGAAACGGATAATCCCGACACTTGGCCGTTGCATTTTATAAAAAATGGCTTCAAGCCCCTCAAATCTTACTACACCTCTCTGGCAACCGATTTGAGTTGCCCGCTTCCAAAGATTCATCTTCTAAATGAACGCTTAATTAAGGAAGAGATCAAATTTCGCCAGATAAACCTCGACCGTTTCGAAGATGAACTGCAGCAGCTCTATCTACTGTGCCATTTGAGCTTCAGCGAAAATTTCCTGTTTACACCCATCTGCGAGGCGGAATTTATTAACATGTATCTTCCGTTAAAGTCCTCTATTTTCCCTGAGCTCGTGTTAATTGCAGAATATCATGGTTCTCCGATTGGTTTGGTCTTCGGCATGCCAAATTATCTCCAGGCCGATCGAGGGCAGACCATCGACACCCTCATCATAAAAAACTTGGCTGTCCACCCCGCGCAAAGAGGTATCGGGTTGGGAAGTGTCCTTTTTGCCAGATGTCATTCGGCAGCGAAAGATCGAGGTTACACGCGTGCAATCCATACCTACATGATAGAGGACAATATATCGCGAAAGATCTCCGCCCACTACGCGCGGCCCATACGAGAATACCATCTGTTTAAAAAGGAGCTAACAGGAAATGAATATCGTTGAAGTACTGAAAACTCAGGCGAAAGAACTTCCGGAATCTGTCGCCTTAATGGAGCCGAAGCGAAGAAACATCGGATCGTTTACTTTCAGCGAAATCGAAAGTGCCTCCTCCCGGGCGGCCGCATCACTGGCCCAGGCAGGGCTTTGCACCGGAGATACAGTTCTGGTTTTTCAACCCATGTCCACCGATCTCTATATCGCCTTGCTTGCAATCTTTCAGCTCAAGCTCGTAGCTGTATTCATCGATCCTTCGGCTGGAAGAAGTCACATCGATCGGTGCTGCAAGCTGATCTCCCCAAAAGCCATGATTGCCACCCCTAAAGCGCATGTGCTCCAATTGCTATCACCCGCATTGAGACGGATCCCGACTAAGTTTTCAACGGGATTCCGTCTACCCGGAACCAAACCGTGGAGTCGCTGGAAACAATGCCCTAGAAACAGGAACATTGAGCCTTGCGAACATAACACACCCGCTCTGATCACGTTTACCAGCGGGAGTACGGGAGAACCCAAAGTGGCCGTGAGAACCCATGGTTTCCTACTTGCTCAGCAGCGCGTGCTTGCAAAAGAATTAAGTCTTTCGCATGCGGACAAGGTTCTGAGCACGCTCCCCATTTTCATCCTGTCACATCTGGGCTCAGGGGTTACGAGTATAATGCCGGATGCTGATCTGCGCCGCCCTGGTTTTATCGATGCCGGGCCGGTTGTCCGGCAAATTCAAAAGTATAAGGTGACAAATATCGAAGCTTCGCCGGCCTTTTTTGAGCGCATTGTCAGGTATTGCCATGTGCACCACATTACCCTTCCCGGACTCAAAAAAATTTTAACCGGAGGGGGTCCTGTTTTTCCGCGTCTGCTGGATCAACTTCAGAATCTGGCCCCGAATGCAGAAATAGTTGCCGTTTACGGTTCAACAGAGGCTGAGCCGATCGCACAAATTTCACGAGATGCCATGGATGGTAAAGACAAGCAATCAATGACTTCCGGTAAGGGACTGCTCGCAGGGCAGCCGATAAAAGACATTCATTTGAGGATTATCCCTGACCGCTGGGGATCCCCACTCGCCCCTCTCAGCCGATCTCAATTTGAAGCGCTATGTCTGCCGCCCGGTGAAGTTGGGGAAATCGTAGTTGCCGGCGATCACGTATTGCCTGGCTACTGGAGGGGTCGAGGCAATCCGGAGACCAAATTCAAAGTATCCGAAGCGATCTGGCATCGGACCGGTGATGCCGGCTATTTAGACAGAGACGGTCGCCTCTGGTTGCTCGGGCGCTGCATCGCACGAATTGAAGACCAACGCGGTATTCTCTATCCGTTTGCGGTTGAAAGTGCGGTCAGCCAATATCCCAACATCCGCCGTTCTGCGTGCGTTGCATATGCAAACCAGAGGACCCTCGCTATTGAACTGGAACACCCTGCTGCTTCCAAAGATATTGCCGCTCTGAAAGCGAAACTATCCTGGGCGGCAATTGATCGTATCGTAGTTCTAAAGCGGATTCCGGTCGATCCGCGTCACAATGCAAAAATTGACTATCCTGCATTAAATGCGCTTTTAAAGAAGTTCTCTGAAAATAATCAGCATAAATGAATTTTTCTTGACATTTAGATGGATTTCAAAATAAAGAAATACCTAGCGTACACCTGTTCGGAACTCATTCTGACACCTAAAACGGGTTCTCATATCAAATTTCTTTTCTATTCACCTCCGCCTGTTGAGTGGTTTCTCAATCTTTGATTTTCTTTCATCTTAATGATGATAAACCGATGGAAAGGAGGAACGCATGAAAACACGAGCCATTAATTATGAAACTCTGATAAAAATTACCGGCGCCATTTCTACCATACGCGATCCGGAGGAGGTTGTCCTGGTGACCGTCGAGAGCGTCAAAACCGCTCTGGATGTAAAGGGCTGCACCCTGTTTTTAATCAACCGCAAAACACATGAATTGAATATTGCGGCTTCATTTGGACTTAGTCAGAATTATCTGAACAAAGGGCCCATTAGCTCTATAAAATCCATTGCCGAATCACTCGCGGAAGGACCGGTTGCTATTTATGATGTTTCAGATGATCCGCGTCTTCAGTATCCCGAGGAGGCAAAAAAAGAAGGCATCGCCTCTATTTTGTCCGTGCCGATTGCCGTTCACGGTAATGTTATCGGTGCCTTGCGCGTTTACACAGCTCAACCCTGGGAATTTACATTGGAGGATGTTAATCTGGTCCAGGCGGTAGCTCAAATTGCAGGAATGGCGATAGATTTGTGCAGGCTTAACAAAGGCTATAAGAGCAGCATCGAAATCCTAAAGACCATGCGGGATCCAAAACTGCTGAAATCCGCCTGACATTTGAAATATTTGAAGAATACCCCACCCTCCGGCGCGGGATTGTCATCGCCAAGAATATGGATAACCAGGGCCACTCCCGAGAACTTGAAGACACCCGGGTCATCGTCATGAATATAGACGACCTTGGGGAAGACAGTGAAGCCCGATCAATTGACACCCGTGACCGGATCGCACAGATGCTTGAAGCGCACTGTCAGGCTGAAGTTGCCAAAACAGTGTTATCCTCCACCCGGCCTTCCTACGAATTCGAATTATAACTGTTTGTTATCAAGTATTTTTCGAATACGCCGATATCATTGATGAATACTTAGGAATCGATCGCAGCTCAGAGTCACCGACCACCCGCGGAGCGGATGGCTTGGATTTTTCCGCCATAGGCGGGAAAAAACAAAGGCACGGCAGTGCCTTAATCGGTGCAGGTGTAACCGGGTGGTTATTTGTGAACAGACCGGGTGCTGCGCACCCGCTCACAAATGCAATGATTGCGAACTGACCTTCGCTTGTTTTTCCGTCCTGCGGCCGGAAATCCAAACCATCCCGCTTATAGAGCGGTATGATCATTGACGTGCACCCGGTTTGAAAACACCCAATAGATTCGATTATATTTATTACAAGGCTTCTAAAAAATGGACGAAAACCCTGAAAACAGAGACAACGCCCGTATCAAGCATAAATCACCGATAACGATCGAAAACTTGAAAGCCGGCATTATTTATCAAGCCAGGATGCTCGATTACAGTAAATTTGGCCTGTATTTTGAGACAGACAGCTTGCTGCCTCTGGGTGATAAGGTTTTCATCGGGATCGAATATTCACCGTTTGCTGATTCTCACGATACGTACGAATGCTTACGCGCAAAAATAATGTGGCGCCGAGAATTGCCGACTTCTTATTTTAAGTTTGGCTACGGTGTTAAATTCAGCATTGATTATGATAAACAGCGTTCGCAATCCAGCAATTTGAAAATAGTAGAGGACCAGAGGAAACATCGAAGAAAACCGTATTCCAAACCCATCGTTTATTCCACTAAAAACCATCTCATCAAAGGCATAACAAAGGACATTAGTCCTGCCGGCGTTTTTATCGAAACCGATGAGACCCTCCACGCCGGACAAATAATTAGCCTGGCGGTTCCATTAAAAAATGCCAAAACGGCCAAGATTAAAGGTCAGGTTGTATGGTCGAACCGGGATGGCTTCGGGGTAAAATTCTTGCGTATCAAAAAATAAGCATTTGACAACCTTCATAAACCCAACTCAAAAATCTCAAAGACGTTGATCTGTTTTTGAAACAGTCCCCTCGCTCCTATCATCTCTGCAAGCAATACGCTCCCTGCTGCAGGGTCCCGGCAGTGACATTTACTTAATTTTTGATTTATTGTAGGATATGCATTATTAAAAAAAATAGTGTGAGAGCTCATTCTTATCATCACATCAAGTTGAGGAGAATAAAATGACCGCAGCAATTATTATCGGGGGAATCCTGCTTTTGGTCGTCATTTCGGTCGCCGGCATATACAACAGTCTTGTTACGCTTCGAAACCGGTACAAGAATTCATTTTCTCAAATCGATGTTCAGCTTAAACGCCGCTATGACTTAATACCCAATCTGGTTGACACGGCCAAAGGTTATATGAAACATGAACGTGAAACGCTTGAGGCTGTTATCAATGCCAGAAACAGCGCCTTAAGTGCCAGTCAGAAGGCATCCGGAAATCCCGGCGATCCAGCCGCAATGAAAGATCTGGCCAGCGCCGAGGCTTTGCTTTCGGGGACGTTAGGCCGGCTTTTTGCTCTGGCCGAAAGTTATCCTGATTTAAAAGCCAATGAAAACATGCTGCAGCTGCAAGAAGAATTGACTTCTACTGAGAACCGCATCGCTTTCGCACGCCAGGCGTTTAACGACTCGGTCACCACCTATAATATCGCCTGCGAAAAATTTCCCCATACGATCCTAGCGGGCATGTTTAACTTTTCTCAGGCGCAATTGCTGGAGTCCACCGAGACACCCGAAGAAAGAAAAGTGCCCAAGGTATCCTTCTAATGGATTTTTTTAAAGAACAGGATAAATCAAGATCAAAAACTACCCAGCTAATCGGTTTATTTGCCCTGGCGGTGTTGGCAGTGGTGCTGGCGATATACGCGATTGCCGTCATCATCATGTTTTTCCATGGCGCTCGCCAACCGGGATTCAGTCCGGCGGGCTTTGACTGGGTCCAACCCCGTCTGGGATTCTGGGTGGTTAGCGTCACCCTGCTGGTTATTTTTATCGGCAGTGTAACTAAAATTATCGCATTGGCAAAAGGCGGAAGTGCTGTCGCCGAAAACCTGGGGGGAAGACTTATCAATGCTTCGACCACCGACCCCGACGAGCGCAGGCTTATTAACGTTGTTGAGGAGATGTCGATTGCTTCGGGTGTTCCTGTGCCCCAGGTATATATCCTTGACCGCGAAAAAGGTATCAATGCGTTTGCAGCCGGTTACTCCCCCAATGATGCGGCGGTCGCGGTTACCCGCAACTGTTTAAAGTTGCTAAGCCGTGATGAGCTTCAAGGCGTTATCGCCCATGAATTCAGCCATATCTTAAACGGTGATATGCGCTTAAATATTCGCCTGATCGGGTTTCTCAGCGGAATTATGGTTCTTGCCAATATCGGATATCTTGTTCTGCGAGCCAGAACCGGCAGCCGAAAAAGCGGAGCCCAAATTGTTCTGATCGGAATAGGCCTGCTGGTCATTGGATTTGTGGGTCAGTTATTCGGCAGGATCATTCAGGCAGCGGTATCACGCCAGAGAGAATATTTTGCAGATGCCGCTTCGGTTCAATTCACGCGAAATCCCAAAGGAATTTCAGGCGCATTAAAGAAAATCGGCGGACTTGTGCAGGGATCCAGGATTCAATCCCCTAATGCCGGGGAAATATGTCACATGTTTTTTGGGAAAGCAATCCGCACGTTGTTTGCCACCCATCCGCCATTAACAGATAGAATTCATCGCCTGGAGCCTGATTTTAATGGCCAATTCATCCCACCAAAGGTCTCCGGCGCAGAACCAGGTGCGGTTTCCCCTGCCCTCAAAAAGCCCGCAACCGGTGCGGTAGCCCCACCTGTTGCGGCGCTTGCCATCGGTGCTGATTCGGTTATCAAGCGGCCGGGCAATGTGACCCCGCAAGATCTTAACCACAGCAGGCAGCTTTTGGCCGCAATTCCAGATCCGGTCAAAAAAGAACTCAGCGACCTCCTGGGATCGCTTTCAGCCACCTGCGCACTATTGTTAGACAGAGATCCGGCAGTAAAAGCCAGACAGATCGAAGATCTGCAGAAGGTTGTGCCGGCTGCAGTCCTCCGACAAATTTTACTTATTGACAACGAATTGAAGGACGTAAACCCTCAACTGCGGCTCCCCATTCTGGATCTTGCCCTGCCGTCTTTACGGCAGCTGTCTGCCCGGCAATATGCAAAATTCCGTGAGATTATTCAGATCCTGGTGGAATCTGACGCCAAGCTTTCCCTTTTTGAATTTGCGCTTCAGGAAATCTTGACGCATCGGTTGGAAACGCTATTTAAACGTCATAAAAGAAAAATCGTTTATAAAAATATGGATCCGCTGGCATTAGATGCCGTCAATATTCTCTCAAAGCTGGCCCTTGCGGGACATCCTGATGAAGCTGCAGCGCGAACCGCTTTTAATTTCGGATGGGCAAAATTACATATTAAGGATTCAAGATGGGAAATGCTGCCGGCCGGGAAGGTGTCGTTCAGTGCTTTGCGGGTAGCCATGCAACGTTTTTCACTCGCCTCGGCGGGGGTTAAAAAATCTGTCCTGGATGCCTGTGCCCACTGCGTGCTGCATGACAGGAAAGTCACGGTTGAAGAGGCCGAGCTTTTGCGAACAGTGGCCTATGCTTTAGACATTCCCCTGCCTCCATTTATAGCAGCCTATACCGATTGATCTGGATCTATTTTATCAACCTGCTTTTTCAAATATAAAGGTGTCAGTGTTTTGGCCTCTGGCTTCTTGCTTCTGGCCAGGAACCAGTGACCAGGAGCCAGCAGCCAGAGGCCTGACACCTGAAACCACTTTGGGGGGTATGACATGAACGGGTGTTGCAGAGAGGTTATAAATGTTTCGGATTCAGGGTTGTTCGGAAGCCGATAAGATGCGGCGAGCGGTCCAGTAATATTTTCCCCAGTAGATTTTATCGATTTTAGAAAGGGTCACGCCATTGTTTTTGGAGGCGTGCACAAATTCTGATGCGCCTAAATAAATACCCACGTGACGGGGAAAGGTCGGCGGTTGAAAAAACACCAGATCTCCGGCCCGAAGCTCCTTAAAGAGTATCGAGTGGCCCTGCTTTACCTGGGCTCTAGTTGTGCGCGGCAAATCAAGATTAAACACATCTTTATAGACCGCTTTCACAAAACCGGAACAGTCGATTCCCCGGCTGCCGGTCCCCCCCAGACGATGCCGCGTCCCCTTCCATCTTTTATATTCCTGGCGCAGTCGTTTTTCGATTTTAGCATCATTCATATTCGGTTCGGCAGTTTGGGCATACCCTGTTTTCAGGGTAGTTGCTTGAGGCTGTTTCGGAGTTGTCGTACATGAAATTGTTATTAAAAATACGGCCGGCGCAAACAGATTCAGATAAAATAACAATTTACACCTGGTGAGAGCTTGCATCGCAATACGCATTTTATTTGACTCCATGTCTGTAAATAATGAATACCAACCAACTTTATGAGATATTCTCTAAATCAGATAATCGGCTAAAATCCGTATTTCTTGAGTCTTCGGCTTCGATTTAACGACCAAGCCAAAGCATACGATATTGTTCAATATCTGGGGACGGAGAAGGCGGTGGGAAAGTTTACGGAAGCACCACATTTTTCTGAAGAAAGAATTTCTAATTAAAACCCAAGCGTTTTGTCCCCATGGTTAACATCGCGGAGCAACTTGCCACCAGACTTTTTATAATTATTTTTAAATAGAATCTGTTGCCCAGACGCAAAAAGCGCTATATAATTTTTGAAGTCGATGAAAAACCATGAATTGGAGATTTACTTATGCAACAGACGCAACCCTTAAAAACAGTGGTCGATCCGGTGTGCGGCATGTCTGTAAATCCTAAGACAACAGAAATCGTCGCTACCGTCGACGGACAACATTATTATTTCTGTGCTGAGGGCTGCCGCAAAGCCTTTGAAAAGAATCCCAAAAAGTTTCTTGAGCTGGAATGCGACAAGCCAAAAGGCTGGTGGGGTCGTTATATGGCGAGACTTAAAAAAGCGACCGATGGCAAACCGATGAAATGCCATTAATGTCCCCGCAGCAGAAGACAAAGCGATAGGGGCGTTTCTGAGCTGCTAGTCAAACTTTATTTCAATTAGGCCTTTTCCAGTTTTGCAGTAATCGAGCCCCCCAAATCTTTCAGAGCTTCTAAATCTCCCTGAATGCTGCCCACTGTCAAAATGGGAACTGCGGCGGCCGGCGCATCGCCGCTGCTGGCCGGAGTGGGACCAAAGAACAGGCAAAACCATTGATTGGGCGCATGCCAGCCCAAATCGCCGACCTTCATCACCGCGCCCTTCTCACCGGGATGCTCTCCGAAATCCACGCTTGGTGGGCCGTAAAATTCATCACCCCAGCGACTGCCGCTCCAATTAAAAGGCAGTGCTGCCGCCGCCGCCTGGCCGGCCGGCGTGTCGTTAAATTCACCTTTAAGCTCAAGTCCGTCGATTTTAACAACAATGCGTGTCGGCATAATCTTAACGCTCCTTTCTGCTCTTGTTAAAGAGACACTATATCATCTGACAGTCGATGTAAAGATTACGTCAGAATGGCTCCGGGTGTCGGATGGGTGGGCCGGCAGAACATCACCTCCAACCATTTGCCCCCCCGAAAACCGCGCGATCGGTGGCGGACCGGATGTTGTGATCATGTTTGTTTCAAGTTTTAAGCTGTAAAGGCCGATAAAGGCTATATGCCAGCATCGGTTTGCTGCCCAAAAGCAAAAATTTGATTTCCGTTTAGAGCGTTTGTCAGAATTACGTTCCGATAGCAGCGCTTTTTTGAATCTTTTTTGGGTTATTAATAACGTCTAATATTGCTTGGTCCAAACGCTCTAATAATTTTTCTTTATTATCGGGCCGTTTCAACAGCTGCTGGAGTCTTTGCAAAAACGTTTCACGCAACTGCTCATCTTGTTTGTGCGGCCAAGGCTGAGGCGTCTTTAGCGCATAGCCTTGATTGAAATATGGCACATCGTTCCGCAAAAGTCTAGATTTTTTTCATTAAAAAAAATAATATAGCGGTTGTCATGTTTGTAATAATTTTAGTCTGTTAAACGTTATATTGTCGCCTTTTAGAAAATCCGGCAAACGGAACATATTTATGACAACCGGTATAGGTGCTGGAAATATTATGCTATCAAGGAATTTATAATGGATACGATCGAAATAAAGGCCAACAAATCCTGGGAAAGGCAAGTCATCGAGTATTTTGAGGATCTGGAAATTATTTGTTTTGATTATAATCGTACGGTTTTAAGATATCTGGGAAAATTAAACGGCCTGCTGCACGAAAAACGAATTGACCAGTCCGAATACGACGCCCTCAGCAAAAGCCTCCTGAAAGCCTCAGAAGCATTGAATGAGGTCCCCAGGACCATCCTGGACCTGAAGTAGGATTCATTGTTCTGGGTTCAAAGGCTGATAGGCTTGGAAGCTATAAGGCGGGGAAGCTTGAAGGCTCTAAAACTTCCAGCCTTCCGGCCTCCCGGCATCCCAGCTTCAAGCCTATGACCTATGAGCTATGAGCTATCAGCTATCAGCTATGAGCTATTTGCCTGACACCCGAAACCTGAATTCTGTGGTGACCTAAATGCCTTTGCGAATCGGGTAAGCCGGCGCTTCCTTCTTAGGTCTCCAGTGAACAATCAGAATGCCCGCTACAATTAATACCAAAGCGATCAGCAATTTTGGCGTTATGGGCTCACCCAAAATCAAACTCCCCAGTGCCACTCCGGCAATTGGCATGATAAAAATAAACGAATGCAAGGCAACCGCCCCGTACTTTTGAAGCAAGGTGTTCCAAATCACAAACCCGAATGAGGCGGTGACGAGACTCTGGTAAAACAACGCTCCCATTATTTTTATATTCAGGTAAGAGACCATGGGGTGATCCCAAATGAGACCTTCCAGAAAAAAGATGGGCACGGCAAAAACCATGGAATAGAGCGTCACATGAAACGGGCTGAAGCCATGGATGATGCGCTTCAGATATACTGCATTGCAAGCCCAAATAAAAGTCGCCCCCAGAATGATGCTATCTCCGATTCGAAAATCGGCGGTAATACCGCTCTGTTCAGAAAACATAAAGGCCACACCGCTGAAGCCTAACAGAACTCCCAAAAGCTTCCGCCGTGTAATTCGATCGCCGGGAATGAAAAAATGAGCTAGAAATAAAATAAAAAACGGGATCAGATTCGCCAGCAATGTGCCGCGGGAGGCATTGGATTTACTGAGTCCAAAATAAAACAAAGAAAGTTGCGTCGCAAAAAGCGCCCCGAGAATCAGAACCTGGTGTGTCTGGCCTTTTTTGAGTGCCAGCGATTGCCCGGTTATCCTGGCCCATATATAAATCGCAAAAGCCGCAATACTGAAACGAATGGCGGCGGTGGTAAATACCCCGATCCCGGAAAAAGAAAATTTTACGGCCACAGCATTGGAACCAAAAATAACGCACAGAAAGGCGGTAGAAATACCGGCTAAAAAGGAAAATTCCTGATTATTGATGGGCTGTCTTTCCATTGCTTCAAAGGGTCCTAAAGGCAAAAAATCTTTGTTGAGGTAAATGCGAAAAATGAGTGAGTGAACTTATATCAGAAAAAATTTATATGGCAAGGGGGTATTAAAGGGATCATGAAAAACTGAAAAGTGAATTGAATGGTTTGACATTATCAATCCAATTGCCTAATAAATTCTGATACAGCAAAATCAAAGACTAAGGATCATATTCCGTGCTTGCAAATTTTTTTTTCAACCTAGCAGAAGTATTTCTTCTAAAAAAACCATTAAGTCCGCTAACGGACATCACATTTATAATCAGGATAAGAAAGCAAAAGATTTGATGATTCCATCCTTTACCTACAATCTGACTCCCTCAATAAAATTCGGCTGTGGCCTGGCAGCAAAGGTCGGGCAAGAACTTGCATTCCTCTGCGATGGAAAACGAATTGTGATGATCAGTGACCCGGGTGTTGTCGGTACGGGTCTCACTGAAAGGGCCGTGACTTCTTTGAAAAAGAACGGGTTTGGCGTCGATCTTTTCAGCGATTTAACCGGCGAGGCTTCTGCAAAGTCTGTTGGAACTGCAGCTGATCTGATACGCACCATCAAACCATCAGCCGTCATTGGACTTGGCGGTGGTTCCGCTCTGGATGTCGCCAAATTAGCAACCGTCCTGGCATCCGCCAATCAAAAAGCGGAATATTACGCCCTCACGGCCAACCCGCTGCCCCCCAAAGCCACAAACATCGTCTTGCTCCCCACCACTGCCGGTACCGGGGCGGAGGTAACACGCACGGCAGTATTCACTAACTCCGCAAATCAAAAGGTTTGGGCCTGGGGACACGAACTGGCGGCCGACCTCGTAATCCTCGATCCGGAATTAACGCTCAGCTTGCCCGAATCTCTCACGGCCGCGACCGGTTTGGATGCCATGGTGCACGCCATTGAGGCCTGCATCGTTAAAAAAAGCCATCCCCTGGTCCACTCGTTCGCACTGCATGCCATTCGGCTGGGGGTTCAAAATCTTGAGAAAGCCATTGCGCAACCAGAGAATTTAGATACCCGCGGAAAGCTCCTGATTGCATCGACCCTGGCGGGGATGGCGCTGGACGGTGCCGGCGCAGGCCTGGCGCACAGCATTGGCCATGCGCTGGGAACTATCGCCGGCATCCATCACGGCAGAGCCGTGGCATTGGCACTGGATGTGGTTTTCCCGAAAAATGCAACGACGGCGGTCAAGGCCCATGTTGAAATTGCTGCAGCATTGGGCGTTCAGCCCCACACGGAGCCTCCTGAGGTTCTGGCCAAAATGGGCGCACAGGCCTTTGGTGACTTTATCAGACGCACCGGCATTGCCATGTCGCTTAAACAAGACGGTCTCTGCGAAGATGATCTGGAGCGCCTGGTTGATGTCATCCATTCATCAGAAAATACACCCATGCGCGACAACAATTGCTATTCCGCCAGCGAAGAAGACATTCGGTTATTTGCCCGACGGTTGCTGGCCCGCTGATTGGTTGTTGACTCGAATTTAAGAAAGGGTGGGCAATGAAAATCACCTCTATTGAAATAAAAAATTATCTCATGCCGCTGGATCCCCCATTTAAAGCTGCCTGGGACCCCTCACCCCGCAAAAAATTTGGGGCCAGCATTGTACGCGTAAACACAGACGAAGGAATTACGGGAATCGGTTCTGGAGATGCGATGATGGGTTTAAAAGGTCATGAGCATCTCTTTATCGGACAAGATCCTTTTGAAATCGAGCGTCACTGGCAGGTACTGGATAATATTGACTTCCATTATGGCCGCTGCTGGCCCGTAGATATTGCGCTGTGGGATATCATGGGCAAAGCGAGCAATCAGCCAATCGCAAAACTTCTGAACGCAAAGAAGTCAAAGATTCTAGCCTATGCTTCCACAGGGGAGATCATGGCGCCGGAGGATCGGGCGCAGCGGGCGCAGAAGCTCTGGGAACAGGGTTTCAAGGCTATAAAAATCAGGTTCCACCATAAAGACTCGCGCGAAGATATGAAGGTAGTGGAAGCAGTTCGCAAAGCTGTCGGAGACAAGTTGGAGATCATGGTGGATGCCAACCAGGGCTGGAAAATGCCCTGGGATACGGCGACGCCCTGGGATTTTGAGCGCGCTTACCACGTGGCAAAAGAACTCGAACAGCTGAATGTCTATTGGCTGGAAGAGCCGTTACCCCATTATGACTTTAGAGGACTCGCCCGGCTTCGAGAGAAGACAGAGATTCGCATTGCCGGCGGCGAAATGAACCGTCGCTGGCATGATTTTCAGGAAATGAACATACTCGGCTCTCTGGATGTGTATCAACCGGATGCGGTCCTGGCCGGGGGCATTACAATGGTGAAAAAAATCGCCGAGTGGGTACAGGGCGCCGGCGCATGGTTTAGCCCGCATACCTGGAGCAACGGCATCGGCCTGATAGCCAACCTGCATCTGGCCAGTGCTCTGAGCAAATGCCCTTATTTGGAATTTCCCTTCGACCCACCGGCCTGGACGACGGAGCGACGGGATTACATGTTGCGCCCGCAAGATCGTCTGATGATAGATGACAGCGGATACCTGCATGTCCCTGAAAAACCAGGACTCGGCTGTGAGCTCGATGAACAGGCCCTGGCCCGATACGAAGTCAACACGGTTTATGTCGGAGACAATTAAAGGAGGACCTAAAATGGATCAACGCAATCGCGATATGGGCATTAATTACATTAAAACTCGCAAAAAACACCCCTGCTATGGAATGGGCCTTGGAATAATCGTCCTGGATGACCCGTACCCCGGTTTTCCGGGAGATGTTCGCAATGCCAGCGCTTTTCCATATCCCATTCAATACGAAATTGCTGAAGGTGTCGACAACTACACGCTGGTTTGGAAAGAGGATAAAAGCCCCTGTTTGGAGCCGATAAGGCAATCCGCCAAGCGGCTGGAAAAGATGGGCTGTCGAGCCATTGCGGCCGAATGCGGTTATTTCGCGTATTTTCAAAAAGACATCGCCGGCTATGTGGATATACCGGTATTTATGTCGAGCTTGCTGCAGGTGCCTTTTATTCAGCAGGTTATCGGCCCTCAAAAAACGGTCGGAATCGTATGCGCTCAAAAACGATTCTTAACCGACACCCATTTGCAAAATGTGGGTATTGATCCGGGCAGCAATTTTATTATTGCCGGCGCCCTGGACGAATACGGCTGCCCGGAATTTACCAACCTTTGGGATCCTGAAAAAAGACCCGAATGTCCGGAATCTTATTACGATAAAGCCGAAAAAGATATGATCCGAGTTTGCTCAGAGGTGTGCAAGGCCCATCCTAATATCGGCGCGCTGATGCTGGAATGCACCGGCATGCAGCCCTTTGCGAGGGCGGTGCAGCGGGTGGTTGATCTACCGGTTTTTAGCTGGGGCACGCTGCTGGATTATGCGTATGCGGTGGTGGTGCATAGGGACTACTACGGACACGTCTAACTAAAGTGGTTTTAAAGCCTCATCTAAGACCCAAATGCTGCGTTGTCCCGTGGATTGCAATGCTCACGTACTAACGTGTACGCTCCGCTTCCAATCCACGGGACGTCTTGTCTTTGGGCCTAATCTGGGGCTTTAAAACCACTTTAAATGACTAAAATTAAAAGTTCAGATATGTGCCCAATCTCACGAGTTTTAATGGTAACTCATCCTTGTGAGTATTGGAGAGGTTACATTAGGCTCATAACTGTCGATGAATTTTCTTTGGTAACCGACCGGATGGCGAGCAGTTAAAGGTCGGGAAATCAGTTTTCGCGACAAAATAACCTTTTATTTGTCGCGACTCAAGTTTTTATGACATAAGCTCTATGCTAATCTGTATCCAAATTTTTCTGAACCTTGTAGTCCATCCAGAGATTAAAGGCTCACAAAAACGCAAATGTTTAAGCTAATCACAGGCTGCGGGATGTGAAAATATTTAAGATTGCCAGATGATACATGCAAAAGATGTTTGTTACGGGTACATAGCCGAAATGTAAAATTGAAAAGATTTCGGAATTATAACCCATAAAAAGGCTGCTTATTAGTCAAACAGGTTCAAGGCACAAAATGCCACCATTTAGCGTTCTTCGTAGCTGTCTACCGGAAGCACGA
>Ga0255055_10001489_pt1 | contig 17031 bp, 11 predicted proteins | sample JV7_2_27_MG_FD_188633 | JGI IMG/M metagenome (GOLD analysis project Ga0255055, IMG submission 188633) | Seawater microbial communities from Jervis Inlet, British Columbia, Canada - JV7_2_27 | ecosystem: Environmental > Aquatic > Marine > Inlet | place: Canada: British Columbia | collected... | reverse complement strand
TCCCACAACGTCGGCGAAGATCTTCTCCCCGTCGAAGCGGCCGTTCTCGATGAAGACCTCGGACGTCTTGTGGCCGTGCGTGATGCTGCCGGCCATGTAGACGCCCGGAACGTTCGTCTCCAGGGTCTCCATGTCGATCGCCGGGACGCAGCTGTCGGGGTCCAGCTCGATCCCGACGCGGCGAAACAGATCGAAGTCCGGGTGAAACCCGGTCAGTGCGTACACCCTGTCGCACGGAAGATCCTCGGCCTGGCCGTCGGCGTTTCGGATCGTGACGGCCGCCGGGGTTATCCGGAGAACCTCCGCCCCGAACCTCGCCTCGATCTCTCCGGCCTCGATTCGGTTCTGAACATCCGGAACGAGCCAGTACTTGACCGTCGGCCGGAACTCGGCATGCCGGTTCACGAGCGTGACGCGGGCCCCGGCGCGATAGAGCTCGAGCGCCGCCTCCACCGCGGAGTTCTTGCCTCCGATGATGACGACCCGTTGTCCGAAGCTCCGGTGCGCCTCGTCGAAGTAGTGGCTGACGTGCGGGAGATCTTCGCCTTCAACGCCGACCGGGTTCGGGTGGTCGTAGTAGCCCGTCGCCAACACGAGCCTCGAGCAGCGGATCGATTCGGGTCCCAACCGCGTCTCCAGTCGGCATTCGATGCCGTCCTCGTCTCGGACCGCCGAGGCGACTCGAGCGTAGGTCCGGACGCGGAGCCCTTCGGTCCTCACGACCCCGCGGTAGTACTTCAGCCCCTCCTCACGGGTGGGCTTCTGGCCGGCACAGGTCAGGGGATGCCCGCCGATCTCCATCCGCTCCGGCGTTGTGAAGAAGGTCATTCCGATCGGGTAGCGCACGATGGAGTCGCACACCGAACCCTGGTCCATCACGAGCGGATCCAGACCTCTTCGCTTGGCGGATACCGCGCAGGCCAGCCCCACGGGCCCCGAGCCAACGATGATCGCGTCTTCCATATGTCTCCTCTTCCGGGGCTCAGATACGGTGGAGGCACGGCTCCTGTTCCCGACAGGAAGGTGCCGGCTCGCTCGCTGGACGCTTATGGCTTCTCTATGTTGTTGACTCCTATCCTCTTCGGAGCGGCGCACGATGCCCATCGAGTTGGATCGCCTCAGGTCGTCCCTTTCCGGCCGTTACGCCATCGACAGCGAGCTCGGCAGGGGCGGTATGGCTACGGTGTATCTGGCTACCGATCTCAAACACGACCGCCGCGTGGCTTTGAAGGTCCTTCGCCCGGAGCTCGCCTCCGCGATCGGCTGGGAGAGGTTCAAGCGCGAGATCCGAATCGCCGCTCCCCTCAATCACCCACATATCCTGCCGGTCCACGATTCAGGCGAAGCGGACGGACTTCTCTTCTACGTGATGCCGCTCGTCGACGGTGAGTCCCTGAAGGAGCGGCTACAGCGAGAGGGCCGGCTCACCCCGGCCGATGCGCTGATGATCACCCGGGAGGTCATATCAGCGCTCAGCTACGCCCATGGTCACGGCGTCGTGCACAGGGACATCAAGCCCGGCAACATCCTGCTGTCGGCCGGAGAGGCGGTCGTCGCCGATTTCGGGATCGCCAAGGCGCTCAGCCAAGCCGGCAGCGACCAGATGACGCAGACCGGTGCCGCGCTGGGCTCGCCGGCCTACATGAGCCCGGAGCAGTCGCGAGGTGAGCCCGAGATCGATGGGCGCAGCGATATCTACTCGTTGGGCTGTGTTCTTTACGAGATGCTGGCGGGCGAGCCACCCTTCGCGGGAAACACGCCCCTGGAGATGATAGCGCGAAGCCTGCGCGACGAGGCTGCGCCACTGGGAAGCAAGGTGGAGGGAGTCCCGCCCCCTGTCGAGGCGGCGGTGCATCGGGCCCTGTCGAAGGCCCCCAAGGACCGGTATTCCACAGCCGAGGAGTTCGGCCGTGCGCTCGTGGCAGGGACCCACTCCGAAGAGCTGCGCACCGCCCCATCCGCGCGGCAGCGAATGGTCGCCGGGGTCCTCCTCGCCCTGGCCTTCGTGCTCGCCCTCACCCTCGCGTGGCGCTTCGTAGGCGAACGCGGGGAGGAGGCCGGCGGTCCGGCGAGCCTCGTTTCGGACATCGCCGTGCTTCCCTGCAGCGCCGTCATGCCCGCGGACAGCGGCGCCGCCATAGCGATCGCTCGGATGACGGCACTAAACCTCGAGGGCATCCCCAATCTGAGGGAGACACCGGTCCATACCGGCTTCCGGTGGTGGGACGCACACCATGAGTCCCCTGACCGATGGAGCCAGGCGGCCCGCGCGCTCGGCGCCGAGCGCGCGCTTCGGTGCACACTCGTGCGGACGTCCCCGGATCGATTCGAGGCCCGCTTCGAGCTGGTCGACCGGTCGGGAAACGTGCAGCACGCCTCGGTGGTCGGCGGGCCCGCGACGAGCACGCCGGTAGGCCTTGCCGACTCCCTCACCCTGGCCATAGTCGACGCGCTGCGGCCGGCGGTTGTGCTGTCAGACCTCGGGTATAGGGCACTCTCGGGGCACCACGTCGAGGCGATCCGGGCTTTGCTTGCAGGAGAGGCGGCCTTCCAGCGCGGCGCCTGGTCGCTGGCGCAACGACACTACGTAGACGCCCTGAGTATCGACTCGAGCTTCGTTCTAGCTCGGTGGCGGCTCGCCGACGTCCGCCGCTGGACGATCACGGCGACTCCCACCGATCTCCGAGGCCTGGACTCGGCGGCCGCGACGCAGCTCGGGCAAGTGGACCGGCTGCTTCTGCAGGCTCGGCTGATGGGCCCCAGTCCACAGCAGCTGAAAGCCTACGAGGCTATAGTCCGGGAGTACCCCGGCGATGCCTATGCCACGCTCATCTATGGGGATGAGCTGTTCCATCGAGGGCCGCTATGGGGGATCCCGCTGGACAGCGCCCGAACGGTTCTGCGACACGCCGCCCAAATCGACACGTTCCTCGTACCGGCATTCGACCACCTGGTCCAGGCCGACATCCAGCTTGCCGACAGCGCCAGCGCTCGTCACGCGCTGGAGCACCTGTTCAACATATCGGCGATTCCGCCGGACGTGGACGTCTATCTGCCGGCTCTATGGGAGCAGGCGTACCTGGAGCGTTTCGAGCCCGAGACGGCAGCAGCACGGCGCTCCGAGGTCTTTCAGGTGGCTACCCCACCCGACCGGCAGGCCACCGCGCTGGCCGCGCGGAGAGGTCTATCGCTCGACCTCGCCGTAGCCGAGGAGGCCCTCGGCGCCATGCTCGCAGAGGCAGAAGAAGGCCATGCGAGCGAGCGCGTCACAGGCCGGGTGGCGCAGGGGCTCGCGGCGTTCGCGATGGGACGGCCGCAGCAGGCACTCTCCCGCTTCGATGCGGCCGCAGGGATCGGCGACGCAGAGGCGAGGTTTCAGGCCGCCCAGTGGCGGGTCCTGCCCGATGCGCTCGGCCTGGATGGCACCCCGGAAGCGGAACGGACGGCAGGCAGGAACGCGCTGGAAGCAGTCGCCGCCGCAGCCGGACCGGACGCCGACCCCGGTCGGGCCATCCGGGCGGCGTGGACGCTCGGCCTCTCGGCACTGCGGTCGGGAGACACCCTGGCCGCTCGGCGCCTGGGCGAGAGTCTCCGAAACCTGGCCGGCCAAACCGGCTACGCCGGGATGGCCACGCTCCTCGACGCGGCGCTCGAAGCCTCGACGGGACGTTACGATGCGGCACTCGCCGCCAGCGCTCCCCTCCTGGCGTATGACTCTCTGGGCAAGGTGGGCCGGCCGTTCGCCCGCTCCGCGGTCCACCTGCTGCGGGCTGAATGGCTCGAGCGGATCGGCGACCTTCCAGCCGCCGCCAGCGAGCTCGTGTGGCACGAGAACGAGGATCTGGAAGGCCTGCCGGGCGGCCCCTCCCAGGCGGCGGAGGTGGATTGGGCACTCGGCACGTACGCCAGACTCCGGCGTGCTCGGCTCGCCCTTGCCATGGACGACCTGGAGAGCGCCTGCCGTCACGCCTCCGACGTGACCCGCTTCTGGAATCGGCCGGAGCCCGCGCTGGAGCCTCTGGCGCAGGAAGCGCTCCGGCTTCGAGAGGAGGCGTGCGGCCCTTGATCCACTGCAAGACCCTCGGCGCCGCAGAGCTGAGGGTGGATGGCTCTCCCGCTCCGCGAGAGCTCCTCTGGCGCAAGAACTTCGCTCTCCTCGTCTACCTCGCTCGTTCGCCGCGGCGGCGCCGGACACGCGAGCATCTCCGGGGGCTCCTGTGGGGCTCCAAACCCGAAGAGGCGGCCCGCCACTCCCTCAACGAGGCGGTTCGAGTCATCCGACGTCTCGCGGGAGAGGATGTCCTGTCCTCGGAGGGAGACCAGATCACCATGTCGCCCGAAGCGATCGTCCTCGATACGGACGAACTGGAGGAGAGGGTCGCCGACGAGGATTGGCAGGCGGCGGCATCGCTGGTCGGGGGCGTCTTCCTGGAAGGGTTCGGCGTTCCGGACTCATCGGACTTCGAGGATTGGATATCGGCCGAACGCGCGGCGTGGCTCCATCGTTCCGTCGACGTACTGGTCAGGTACGGGGAGGCTCGGCTCGCGTGCGGCGACTCCAGCGCGGCATCCGCCGCCGCACAACGAGCTCTGGGTCTGGACCCCTTGAGCGATGCGGCGGTGCGGGCCTCCATGCGTGTGGCGGCGCTCGCAGGCGACCGCTCTGGATCCCTGTCGCTGTATCAGTCCTTCGAGACACGCCTTTATGCCCAACTCCGCATCGAGCCGGAAGTCGATACCGTTCGCCTTGCCGATCGCATCCGGCGCGAGCGCACGTGGCGGCTGCCGAAGGCCGTGGAGCAGGAGGAACCGTCTCCCAAACGTGCACCGTTGATCGGACGAGATAACGAGCTGCTGAGCGCGCTGGAGGCACTGGGCGCGTGCCACTCCGACGGGAAGAGTACCGTCCTCTTTATCGAAGGCGACGCCGGCACCGGCAAGACACGGCTCGCTGAGGAGCTCCTCTCGCGCGCCCGGCTGGACGGTTCGGTGGTGATCGGCGTTCGAGCCGTCCCGTCGGACCGCGATACACCGTACAGCGGCCTCCTCGCCCTGTGCCGGGCCGGCCTGATCGACGTACCGGGACTTGTCGGAGCCCCGGCTGCGGCGCTTGCCGCACTCGCGGAATCGGCTGGCGGCTGGCAGGAGCGCTTCGCCGTGGAGATCGGTGCGGCCAGACCGGCCCCCCTGGGCCAGGCCTTCAGCGACTTGCTCCGCGTAGCCGCCGAGGAGCAGCCACTCGTGGCCTTCATCGATGACGCCGAATGGCTGGATCAGGAATCCGCGCTCGCCCTGACCGGAACTCTGCGCGATCTCGGCCAGCTTCCCTTCGCACTTCTTCTCGCGATCGCGCCGCATCCACGCCGCGCGGAACTGGAGAACCTCCGCTCCCACATCGGGCGAGATCAACCGGGGAGGACCATCACGCTGGGACCGCTTACGCTCGACGGGCTGGTTGGTCTCTCGCGCTGGGCGCTGCCCGACTACACTCCCGAGGAGACCGATCGCCTTGTCCGCCGCCTGCAGGCGGACTCCGCGGCGCTGCCCCTGCTCGCCGTGGAGATCCTGAACGCGGTCTGCCTCGGCCTGGAGCTGAGCGACGAGCCTTCCGCCTGGCCTCAGGCCGACCGAACGCTCGACCAAACCCTTCCGTCCGAGCTGCCGGATTCCGTCGTGGCGGCGATCCGGATCGGGTTCCGGCGACTGCAGGAGCCCGCCCAGAGGGTGCTGGCCGCCGCTTCGGTCCTCGACGAGCGAGTCGATGCCGCGACGCTGGCCAGGGCCACGGAACTGGCTGACGAGGCGGTGTTTGAAGGGCTCGATGAGCTCGAGTGGCAGCGGTGGCTGACCGCTGATCCCAGGGGCTACACGTTTGTGGCGCGCATCGTCCGTGACGTGATCGCCCGCGACATGCTCACCGCAGGTCAGACGGAACGCCTCAGGCATAAGGCCAGGTCTAGATCCTAGCGCGCGGACCTCGCGCGTGGTTCGTCCTCGTCACCAGGGGGAATGCGCTCTGGTGCGAAAGGTTCGAGAAGTGGGTCAGTACCGAAAGGTGAGGACGAGGGCGAGGAAGGAGTCCTGTCGTGTGGCGTGCGCGGGCTCGCGGGAGGCGGCGCCCAGGAACACCCGGCCCTGGAGGTCAAGCGTCAGGAAGTCGTTGAGACGGCGTGCGGCGCCGGCCTTCAGGATGGTGTTGCCCGAGTCCGTATCCAGGTAGACGCCGGCCTGGACCCTTCCCTCGGGAAGCAGCAGCTGGCCGCCCAGAAAGAGATCGTGCTCGTACGAAGTACTGGATCGCTCTCCTCTCGTGTCGAACATGTACTCCAGGAAGACGCTGAGGTATTCAGCTGGAGCATACTCGAGCCCGCCCGCCGCTTCCCAGTGACGCTCACCGACGGAGCTCCGAGTCAACGCCTCGAGCTTCCACAACCAGGAGCCGCTCGTCCACTGAACGTCGAGGCTCGTTTGCGCCATGAGATCGTAGTGCGGGACCAGGATCGTCGCTTCGCTCCGGTCCACGTCGAGCTCGAAGCGCGGGTCGCGGGTCGTCCCGGCGAAATGGGCTACGCCCACGTCGACGCTTCCGAGGGTGTGGGACCAGCGGACAGCCCAGTCGACATGATCCGCTTCCGCCGGCGACTCGTAGACCGGCTCGTCGTCGACGACCGGTAAGGGCGACCAGAGACGCCCTGCGCCACCCTCGAACGGTCGCTCCCTGAACCGTGGGAGCAGGATGGCCTGGAGCGTGCCCCAATTCCGGATCATCACGAGGCGGAGGAGCGGCTGTCCCAGCTTCTCGTATCCTCGTACGCTGCCTACCGCATAGCGCTGGTTGATGACATCGATGACCGGTCGGGACTCGGCGACCCCCCAGAACAGCTCGGCCATCCCCACTCGCAGCTCCCAGCTCTTCCACCGTCCGATCCAACTCAGCTCCCGCAGATCGAAGCGAACGCGCTCACCGGTGAGGAGGCCGACCCGCAGGAACGGCTCGACCACGAGGCGCTGCGCCCGCTCGTCCCATTCGAATTGCGCCCTCGACCAAAGGACAAGACCGAGCTCCGCCTTCGATTCCTCCGGCTGTAGGCCACCACCGGCGAAAAGTCGGCTCTCTACCGCGACTTGCGCCTGCCACTGAGCGATCAGGGGTCGAGGAGCCGATCCGGGAAGGGGAAAGACGGCGAGAGCGAGGCACAGCGAGAAGCGGCGCATTCCGATCGTTCCCTATCCCGCCCACTCCAGACTTGCGCGATCGAAGTCGCGCTGGTCCAGCCCCACCCCGAACGCATACTCGTGCCACAAGATGCGGGTGCTTCGGCTTGTCTGATGGTTGACCATCTCCATCTCGTCGGGCCGCCAGAAGCGGTCGAGGTGCCGACGAAAACCCTTCAGCCGTAGCGTCTTAAGAAGCTGTTCGTCCCGGTCGTAGTAATCGATCCGTCGGACCCGGTGCTCGGACCGGTCGATCCAGATCAGCTGCCTGCTGTAGGTGGATTCGGGGTCCCTGGGCACTCGCTCTACGATCCAGCAATCGTCCCCCTCCAGGGGCTCCTCGCCCGCGAGCCGGTAGCGATGTCGGGCGATTGCCTGGGATCGGATATCCTCGTAGGAGAACTCGCTTCCCATGAACGAGCCGGACCTGCCACTGGAGGCGATCCGTTTCACCCGCTTGAGGGCCGGCAGATAGAGCCACTGGCTATCGTCGCCCGAGGGGTTTCCGTGAGTGAGCAACGCCGTGCCCCGAAGGTCGCGCGGGTTGTCGAACACCAGAAGCGTCCGCTCCCCATCCCCCTCCGTCTCGAGCACCTGTATCCGCATCTCCCGGCGACGCTCCCGACCTTTTCTGTCGCGCAGCACCATGGTGAGGCGAGCCGTCAGGTCTCCGTAGCCGCGGGCCAGTTGGTCCGCCCGTACGGCGATCTCGCGGCCTCTCTGTTCGTCGGTCTGGCAGACCGACGCGGCGGGCACCGCTGCCGTGGCAACCGCCATCAGCACCCATGATCGGGTCCACATCTTCAAGCCTCCCGTATCTGATTGGGCATCCTCGTCCCTCTCACGGACGCGCGACGCCCAATACCCAGGATGGACGGGATCAGGAAGAGGTCGGCACAGACGGCGGAAAGCGCGCTCACCACCGTCATCAAACCGACCAGGAAGAGAACCTCGAACTGCGAGGCCATGAGAAGAGAGAAGCCGGCGCTCACCACCACCGTGGTCATCAGAATGGCCGGTCCCGCGTCCTGCACGCTTTCCACCAGCGCATCGCGGACGCCTCGGCCGTGATCGACGGCGCGCCTGAACCGGCCGAGCAGATGAATGGTGTCATCCGCCGCGATTCCGAACGCGACCGAAAAGACGAGAATCGTGGAGGGCTTGAGGTCGAAAGCGAGCAACCTCATGGCACCCAGGAGCACAACCAACGGGAACAGGTTCGGAACGAGAGCCAATAGCCCGTACTTCAGGGAGCGGAACATGTAGACCATGATTCCCGTGATGACGAAGATCGCGATCGCGATGCTGGGGCCGAAGCTCTCGAGGATGCGGGCCTGGTAGGACTGAAGCAGATACACCGTACCGGTGGGGGCGGCGGCGCCCACGGGCGGCGGATTCGAGGCCAGGAAGCGGTCGACCCGATCCAGGAACGGCAGGATCACGACGGACCCCTCGTCCCTCACCGTCACGATGATCTGGGCTTCGCCCTCGACCGGGTGGAAGACATCCTCGGCGAAATCGGCGTCCTGCAGCTGGGCCATGAGGAGCAGCTGACCGGACTCCTCGAGCGTGGTCGGCAGCTCGACGGTGGCCTCGGGGTCTCCCAGGGCTGCGGCGCGCAGTTGCTTCATGTAGTCCGGCAGACCGAGCGTGCCCACCACCAGCGGGTCGCGGCTCACGAAGGACTGGAAGCGTGCCATCCAGGCCAGCGCATCCGGCGCATGGAGCGGCCGCCCATCCATCTGTCTCAGGTAGAGGTTGACCTGGAAGAGCCCGAAGCCGTTCCGTTCGATCCACCGCAGATCCCGCAGCAGACTGGACCGGGGCTGAAGGTCATCCAGCAGCAGGGTATTCGGCCTGAGTCCCGTCGCCGCCGCCAGTCCGAGAAGGCCGATGACCAGAAAGAGGACCGGCACCGCTCGGACCGGGCGGGCGGCCAGGGCGGCGGCCGCGTGGACGGTGCGTCGGATCCACCGGGGCCGCAGCCCTCGATCGTCGAACGAGGTCGACCTCGACAGACTCAGAAGCGCCGGGAGGAGCGTCATGCTGAATCCGAAAGCGGAAAGGATCGCGAAGGCGGACAGAACGCCGAACTCGACCACGATGCCGATCCGTGTCCCAGCCAGCGCGAGGAAGCCAACCGCCGTGGTGAGCGAGGTATAGAAGCAGGCTCCCGAAAGCCTCGAAAAGGTCGCCACCACCGCTCCCGCGCCGTCGCGCCGAGTCCGTATTTCGTCCCGGAACCGTTCCAGCAGGTGGATCGCGTCGCTCACCCCGACCACCAGCACGATGATCGGGATGAAGCTCGTCAGGACGGTGAGGGAGATTCCCGTGAACCCCATGACCGCGATCGTGACGAGATAGGCGGGAAGTGCGGATCCCAGACAGAGCAGGACGTGGCCCGGATGCCGGAAGAAAAGGAGAAGAATGCCCAGGAGGAGCAGGAAGCCCCCGCCCAGGAGCAGTCTCTGGTCCGCCTCCAGAAGCTTCGGCAGGCGCGACCGGATGACCGGGATACCACCCATGGCCAGGGTCACGCCTTCCAGGTCCAGCGACTCCAGCCGCTCGGCCAGCGCCTCGTCGATGTCTCGCCGGCTGCGGTCGTCGCTGTGGGCCTCGTCCAGATACCCGTGAATGGCGAATGCCGTCTGGTCCGCGTTCCACAGGTATCCGCTGTAGAGGTTCTCGCTCCGGTGGCGAGCCAGCTCCCGGCGAACGTAGTCATCGCTGAGCCGGTCTTCCTCGATGAGCGGGTGGACGCGCAGACCGAGCTCGCCGTCGATCGCCTCCGTCTCTACGACGTCGACGCTCCCGATCCAGTGGACGTCCCGCAAACCCACCGCCTCGAATTGGTCCGCCGCCCGCTGCATGTCACGGAAGAGGGCGACGCCCGGCGGACGTGAGTCCTTCCAGACGAGTGAGAACCGCGTGTCCTCCCGGGAGAAGGCGCGCTTGTACTCCTCGAAGAGGGCGCGGGTCTCGCCGCGGGCCGGAAAGAGCTGCTCGATCGTGTAGTCGACCTGCACGTTTCTCGCGCCGACGGCACAGACACCCAGAAGCGCCGCGGCGGTGGCCACGACGATCAATCGGTGGGCGATGACCCAGGCGAAGAACCGCTCGGCTCTTTCGGGTCTCGCGCTCATCTCGCGCATCGCGCCCTCTCCGTCGTCGCGGCAGCCGCCAGTCGTGCCAGGCCCTCCCGGTAGGCCCCGAGGTCGCCGCCGACCTCGCCGAACAGATTGCGAACCGCGGTCGTGTCCAACTGGCGGAGGGTCCCATCGATGGGGAGCGTCAACCCCGGCTCGCGGACGGCTTCACCGAGATGGAGCGGCCGCCACCCACGCGCGCGGACCACCGCCAGGAATCGCTCGAGGCGGCCGCGCGGCACGGTAAAGAGGAGCTCGTACTCGCCGTGCGGTCCGGCGAGCAGCATCCAGGGCGGGATCCGGGCCCTGGACGCGGCCGCCGCCGCCGCCGGGTGCAGCGACTCGGCCGCGGTGATCCGGAATCGAAATCCGACTCCGTTCAGCCGCATCAGCTCGTCCAGTGTGGGCAGCGCACCGTCACTGGTATCCATGCAGCCAGAGGCGAAGGGACGGAGAAGCTGGCCTTCGGTCAGCCGCGCGACGGGCCGGAAGGGGATCCTTTCGCCGTCGGCCTCGCTCCCGCCCAGAAGCCGGGCGAGCGCGAAGGCACCGCCGAGCCCGAGCGGCCCCGAGGCGAAGAGCAGATCGCCCGGAGCACACCCCCGACGGGTCATCGGGCGACCTTCGGGCACGACACCCAGAGCGCAGCCGCCCATCTGTAGCCGCGGGCCGAAGTTGGTGTCCCCACCCAGGACGTGCAGGCCACAGGCGTCGCACGCCTGCTGGATTCCCCGTTGCAACGCCGTCAGAAATCCTTCCCCGACATCCGGGGGCAGCGTCTCGTTGAGCACGAGGCCCAGGGGTCGGGCCCCGACGGCGGACAGGTCGCTGGCGTTGACCATCACCGTCATCCACCCGATCAGCTCGGCGTCAACGTAGAGACCCGCCTGGATCTCCTCGGCGATATGGTCGGTCGTGAGGGCCAGCACCGGATCGGATCCCGGCACCCGCAGCAGTTCCGCGTCGGTCTCGTGCCGTTCGTTCAGCTGATGCGACGAGCGGGTGAAGGCGCCGGCCAGCCGCTCGATCAGGGCGATCTCGTGGACGGTCTCCGTCCGGGGCTCGCGGGCGCTCACGCCGCGATCCTCAGCAGGCGAGGCATCACGCAGAACGATGCCTCGCGTGCGAGCACGACCTCTCCATCCCCTTCCAGCGCGAACGGACGCTCGCTTCGAACGACGACCCGGACGGCTCGCCAGGAGCAGGCGCCTCGCTGTCCCGAGAACCGGCCCCGGGCGAGTCTGCTCAGGGCGAGCAGCAGTCTCGCAAGAGACACATCCGCCAGGAGATGGACGTAGAAGTGACCGCTTGCCGGCTCGATCGGTGAATCGTATCGGAGCGAGCCGGTGAAATGCGGGTTCTTCACCACTCCGAGGTTGGCGACCTGGATCCGCAGTTCCGTCGAGCCGTCGATCGTCACCGTCAGATCCTGGGAGCGACGACGCACTAGCGTCCGCAGCGCGGCGTACGCGATCGCCAAGCCCGGGGCCAAGCGCTTCAGAAGCCGCAGCGGGCGGCTCGGGTGATTGAAGAAGTGGTTCGCCTCCGCGGTAGTCCCGATGCTCGAGTTGATGAGCCACGGACGCCGGCGCCGGGCGCCCTCCTCGTCCCGAAAGGTCACCAGGCAGACGTCATGCAGTGTCGCCGAGGCGAAGTCGAGGCGGCATGGAGCCCCCTCGATCCGGCCGCAGGCTTGGATGGGCTTATGGAAGTCGTTGCTCGACCCGAGCCCGATCGCTCCGAGTCGGATCTCGCGCAGATCGGTGGAATCGATGTGTTCCACCAGGCTCCGCATGAGCAGGTTCACCGTTCCGTCCCCCCCCGCGGCCACGAAGGCGGTCTCGCCGGCTGCCAGCCGCTGCGCGACGACTGCCGGAACTGATTCCGGATCCTGGGTCACCACGGTCTGAAACGGCCCGACCCGCTCCCGCACCTTCGGCTCGATCTCCCGCCACCTGGCGAGCGCCCGGCCTTCACCGGCCTGTGGATTGACGACGATCAACATCTCGACCTCCGTGTCTATCGCTCGATGCTCAGATCTGCTCCCTCTCCGGTCGGGTGCGCATGGTGATCCAGAACGCTCCGTAGAAGAGGACGAGGCCTCCCGCCCAGGACGGCCGCAGAAGGGCGGCTATCCCGGCGAGGAGGAGGATGTAGGCATGGACGACGGGCTGGATCGCCCGGTACGCGACGGACTCGTGGTCCACCCGGTGGAGCCGGATCTGCCCGAGGGCCGTGGCGCCGACCCCGGCAGCGAGGAGCGCCATACTCACGATGGGCAGGGTGGCGGTGGATGCCGTCGTGAGCGCACCTCGGACGGCCAGGATGACCCCGAGCAGCGAGAGAAGGGCGAACGAGTCGCTGACGGCGGACGACAACCGAAGACCGGACACCACGGGCAGGGTTCGGTAGCCCGAGGCCCGATCCGCGGAGATGTCCTTGTAGTAGCCCGTGAGTACGAAGTTGGCGTAGCCGAAGAAGACGACGACGGCCGTCCCCACGAAGACAACCGAGCCCGGGCCACGCCCTTCGACGGCTCCGGCCGCGCCCACACCCGACGCGTAGCCGATGAGAAGCAGCACCGCCACTATACCCGCGTTGTAGAACGGCCCGCTCCACGGCCGGCGCTTGAAGTGGGTGTAGGTCGCGAGCCCCACCACGGTGAGGGCCACGAACGGCAAGTTCCACGGGTTGTACCGAACGACGACCAGTCCGCAGGCCAGCAACCCCGCCAAACTCACCGCGAGCACATCTCTCCGTCGGATCGTCCCGCGGACCAGTGGTCGATAGGGAGCCGAAATGGAGTCGGTGTCCAGTTGGAAGCAGTCGGTGAGCGCTTGGCCAAACCCGTAGGAGAGGAAGAAGACCAGGCCAAGGAGCGCGGTGCCGAGGGCCGGGGGTCGGGAGGCCAGCGCGAGACCCGCCACCCCGGTGATCCCGGACACAAAGAGGAGGTACGGTCTCATCGTGACCACGTAGTCCCGGACAAACCCGGCGGGGGGCGAGAGCTTCGGTTCGGTGATCATCGAGCCCTCGCCGGGCGAAGCCGCCCGCCGCGGTCCAACTCACGATTCTCGCCACGCACGGCAAAGGATCCGGTCGTGGGGAAGAGCCGGTGCCCGGATCGTCGGTTCGTGGCCGGGCGCGCGCTTCTGGCTCTCGCGAGCGTCCTCCGCCACTGGGTCCAGCCGCGTCTCAGTCCCCAGGCTCCACCGCCGATGCAGAGCAGGTTGACCGCCAGCTCGAAGAGTCCCGCTCCGGTCAGAGGGAAGTAGTGCCCCTGACGCCCGTAGAAGGTCGCGTCGAGGATCCCCAGGTAGAGAGAGGCGGCCGCCGCGGCGACGAGACAGAAGGTCCCCGCGGTCCTGCCGCGGAGCAGGGACACACCGGCGGCCACCAGCATGATGACCAGTGCCGCGTCGGCGAGTGGAAAGGCCGATTCGAACTCGCGGGTCAGTTCATCGGAGCCGCTGTCGATGACTCCGCCGAAGTACAGCCCCCAGAAGGCAACCAGCGCCCCCGCGCCGCACAGCGTGGCCCATCCTGCCCTCCGGTCGCGGATTCCGTTCGTTTCGTCGATCATGACACACCTCCAGTGATTCCACGACCGGAGCGTATCCGAACGGGGTCAAGAGGCGGTCAAGCCGCTCCTAAGGAGCTGCCGATCGTCGCTTGACTCTTTCTTGAGGGTGCCCGTCCTACCTTGCGCCGAAACGAGGGACGACGTGCGCCAAGGACGATGCGTCGTCGACCGGGCGATGGGGCCCATGCGGTACGGCTCAGGTACTGAATGCCGCCGCGGAGAGCGGCGGAGAGGAGATGAGGTGACCGATGAGCAAGCCGAAGCTTCAGATCATCGTGCTGTTTCAGAATCTGGGCGAGGAGCACACCCACTACGCCCGCTGCCCCTCCCCGCCACTGTCCGGAATCCTCCTCGCGGGCCTCACCCCCGATCTGGTCGAGGTCGAGGTGCTTCACGAAATGGTACGGCCGATCGACTACGAGACCGACGCCGACTTCATCGCGCTGAGCTTCATGGATTTCTGCGCCCCTCACGCGTACGCGGTGGCGGCACGCTTTCGAGCGCTCGGGAAGACGGTGGTGGCAGGTGGACGCTACCCCTCGACCTTCCCGCAGAACGTGCTGCCGCACGTCGACGCCGTGGTGGTGGGTGAAGCGGAGCCCGTATGGGCGGAGGTGGTCGAGGATCTGGTTGCGGGGCGGCTGAAGCGCACCTACACGGCCCCCTTCGCCCCGTCGCTCGAGGGCATTCCGCCGCCCCGGTACGATCTCGTGGAGCCGGTGTTCGACGTGCCCGTGGTTACCGAGTCGTCCCGCGGCTGCCCGTTCGGCTGCACCTACTGCGCGTTGAACATCAAGACGAAGCCGTTTCGCTGTCGCCCGATCGAGGACGTGATTCGGGACCTGACCGCCACTTCCGCTCTCCCGTTCCGCAAGCGGAAGATGGCCATGATTCTCGACAACAACTTCGGCGGCGACATGAAGTACGCGAAGGCGCTGCTACGCGAGATCGCCGAGCTCCATCTCTGGGCCGTGGGAGTCCAGTTCAGCTTCAACTGCCTGTACGACGACACGTTCGTGGATCTGCTCGTCGAGGCGAACTGCTCGATGGCGTTCATCGGACTGGAGTCGCTGAATCAGCCGAGCCTGCTCTCGGTCAACAAGCGACAGAACCGCGTACACGAGTATCGGGAGCAGTTCCTCAAGCTCAAGGAGCGCGGCATCCTCACGTTCACTGGAATGATGCTCGCTCTGGACGGGGACACCCCCGAGTACTACCGGCAGTTACCCCGGAAGCTCGAGAGCGTGGATCCTACCGCAATCTTCCTCTCGATCTCGATCCCGATTCCGGGCACACCGTTCCACTGCGAAGTGGAGTCCGAGGGACGGATCCGGGATGAGAACTTGGCGCACCACGACGGGGACCACCTGGTGTTCGAGCCGAAGACGGTCTCACGCGCGGAGGTGCTGACGGCGTTCCGGCGGGTCATGCTCACCTTCTACTCGTGGCCCGCCATCGCGAGGCGGTGGCTCCGGCTGATCGGCACCTATTTGTTCCGCGGGCGGTCGAAGCGTCGGCTGCGACGGGTGCCCCTGCTCTCCTTCGTGTTCCTCAAACTCTCGCTCTTCCAGCGCGATCGGGCGAGGCAGAAGGTGTCAAGGGTGGCCGCCGAGGTGGCGTCGGAGCGTCTGAAGGCCGTTCGGGACGCGGCGTGACGGGTCGCCCCCCCCTCTCCCTTCGGAGCCCAGCTCCTCACGCAAAGGCCTTTGCGATCACTGGCACCGCGGAGCCTAACACCGAATAAAACCCGAACATACCCCGCTCCCGCGTGTAGGCCCTTGAATGAAGCCGCTTCCGATCCGCGGACGAGGAGCCGCCGAGAACCCGCCGAGCCGGTTTGTCCCCATCTCGGTGGAACGGGAATCCTGGACGGACGACGATCCCCTGCCCCGGACCCAGTTCTTCCGGGACAACTCCAGATCGATCATCACATACAACGACAGCCCGGACGTCGGCTTCAACGCGAGCATCAATCCGTATAGAGGATGCGAGCATGGCTGCGCCTGGTGTTATGCTCGTCCGACGCACGAATACTACGGGTTGTCGGCAGGGCTGGACTTCGAGACCAAGATCTTCGTCAAGGAGGATGCGCCGGAGCTGCTTCGCCGTGAGCTCTCGTCAAAGCGGTGGAAGCCGCAGATGGTGGCGCTGAGCGGCGTGACGGACCCGTACCAGCCCGTCGAACGCCGGCTTCGCATCACCCGCCGATGTCTGGAGGTCCTCGCTGAAGCGAGAAACCCGAGCGCCATCATCACGAAGAACCACCTCGTGACCCGGGACATCGACGTTCTCGCACAGCTCAGGGAGTATGGGGCGATTGCAGTCAGCCTCTCCATAACAAGCCTGAACCGAGAGCTCCAGCGGGTCATGGAGCCGCGCACTTCGGTGCCGACGCGAAGGCTGGACGCGATTCGAAAGCTGGCCGCTGCAGGGATCCCGGCCGGAGTCTTGGTGGCGCCTGTCATCCCCGGTCTCACGGATCACGAGATGCCTGAAATCCTGGCCGTGGCCGCCGAGGCGGGAGCGACTCGGGCAGGGTTCATCATGCTGCGCCTTCCCTGGACCGTGGCCCCACTCTTCGAGGCCTGGCTGGACAGGCACTTTCCGGAGAGGAAGGAGAAGGTGCTGAACCGCCTGCGCGATCTGAGCGACGGGAAACTCTACGAGGCGCAGTTCGCCCGCCGGCAACGGGGCGAGGGACCGTTCGCCGAGCAGCTTCGGCAGATGTTCGAGATCAGCTGCAACCGGCTCGGGCTGGCCAGGAGTTCGCCGCCCCTGTCCACGGCCCGTTTCCGGAGGCCGTCGCTGGGCGGTCAGCTCGGCCTGTTCGAGGTCGGCTGATCGCGCGGCGCCGAGGTTGTCGATCACAGGTCGAGCCGTGCGGCCACCGCTTGATGTGGCGGGATGAGATCCCGAGGTTGGACCGGTCTACTCGAGATCCAAAACCAATCGCCTGCAATGGAAGGCCCGATCGATGCCTGCCTACGTCATCGTCGATATCGATGTGAAGGACCCCGAGGGATTCGCACGCTACGTCCAGGAGGTCGCTCCGATGCTGACGCGATGGGGCGCCCGCTACCTGGTGCG
>Ga0255055_10001488_pt1 | contig 17043 bp, 15 predicted proteins | sample JV7_2_27_MG_FD_188633 | JGI IMG/M metagenome (GOLD analysis project Ga0255055, IMG submission 188633) | Seawater microbial communities from Jervis Inlet, British Columbia, Canada - JV7_2_27 | ecosystem: Environmental > Aquatic > Marine > Inlet | place: Canada: British Columbia | collected... | reverse complement strand
ACTACCTCCCCCGATGATCAGCACACCGCTCTTGCCTTCATCCCGTTTCGCATCCAACACGATGGCAGCGGTCTCATTCACGTCGGCCGACACGTCGTAGGCAACGGCGTAGCCGTCCAGCTGCAGCTCTGCGACGTTCATGCCGATGGAAGAGTCGCCCGGCGAGGACGTGTAAATGGGAACGGCGTGCTCGTGGGCAGTCGCAAGTAGCGACTTGCGTTCGAGTCCAAGCGCGAGCTCTCGCTCCCGCATGTACTTGCCCAGCAGATAGTGGTACTCGGCAGAGCTCATGGTGTGCTGGAACTCGTCCTGCTGCGACACCAACCGCAGGAACTCATCTGTCTTCAGGAGCACGGCGTAGTCGAATACGATGTCGTAGATCCGAACGACACCCTGGTCCCGCAGCACGACGTCGTCTGTGAAGGGACTGCCCCGATGTAACGAGTGCCCCAGAGCGAAGTGACAGTCGTGGTAGAGATTTGCCCCGGTTGAGACGATCCAGTCGACAAACCCCGCTTCGATGAGGGGAATCACCGATGACATGCCAAGTCCGGCGGGAGTCATGGCACCCGTGAGGCTCATTCCGACCGTCGCGTCATCGGCAAGCATGCGCTCGGTAAAGAGCTGGGCAGCTTCCCTCAGTCGTCCGGCATTGTAGGCCAGGAACGCATCGTCGATCAGTTCGACAACCGTCTCTTCTCCACTGATCGGTCGCGGGCTAATCGACTTCCCGCCGAGGAGCTGCTGTTTCTTATCTTTCATCTCACCGTCCTCTGCAACTCACCAGGCTACGGAATCAACTGTTCGCCCTGCCCGTTACGAGCTTCCACTACGATTCTCACGACGTCGTCCGGATCATCGACTACTTGGAAGATGTTCAAGTCCTGCGGGGAGATCTTCCCCTCAGCCAACAATGCGCTCTTCATCCAGTCGAGCAGACCCTGCCAATAGGCGCTGCCGAACAGAACAACCGGCATATGACGGACCTTCCCCGTTTGGATGAGCGTTAGCGACTCGAACAGCTCGTCCATTGTCCCAAAACCGCCGGGGAAGATGACGAACGCCGACGAGTATTTCACGAGCATGGTCTTTCGAACGAAGAAATACCGAAAATCGACCACCCGGTCCAAATACGGATTCGCGTACTGCTCCTCGGGCAATTCGATGTTCAAGCCGATCGACAGCGCCCCCACATCTCTGGCACCTCGATTCGCGGCTTCCATGATCCCCGGTCCCGCTCCAGTGAGAATCGAGAAACCCTGCTTCCCCAGGCGGCGGGCCGTCTCTACGGCCAAATCGTACGTCGGATCTCCAGGCTGAGATCTCGCCGATCCGAAGACCGTCACCGCCGCTCCGATGTCGGCGAGCTCGTCAAAGCCGGCGACGAACTCACCCATGATGCGAAGCACCCTCCAGGGGTCCGTCTGTGTAAACGGTACCCTTTCCCGGAAGGGCGAAATGAAGAGTTGCTCGTCGGCCGTGACCCGTTGAGGCGCCTTGTTACGAGATTCACCCTCTGAGGATTTCGATGGCTGCGTCATAGTCTTCCGGCAGGTTGTAGAAGAAAGGGGAAATTCGCACGTGACCGGGTCGGGCATCTGCAACGATACCCGCCTCAGACAACTCACGGACGGCGGCAGCGGGGTCATCCCGCGGAATCATCACGATTGCGGAGCGCTCCTCAGACCGAGAGGCGACACGAGGCATCAAGCCCACCTCGCTCGCTCTGTGAATCAGGTCGTTCGTGAGAGCGTGTGTGACTTCTCGAATCGCGGGGACACCAAGTGTCTCGATGAGCTCGAGGCCACCCAGCTGCGTGTAGACAGCGGCGAGCGATGGCGTCCCCTGCTCGAAGCGGCGCGCGTCTTGGTGCCAGCGAATGGACCTCGGGTCGAAATCGAACTGTCTCTCATGAGCAAACCACCCTGTGACCGTTGGCGTCAGGTCACGGCACAGCCCATCACGAACGTACAGAAAGACGATTCCTGAGCCACCAAGCAACCACTTGAGGCCGCCCGCACTCAGAAAATCCACCTCTGTGTCATGAATCGCCAATGGGACCTGCCCGACGCTCTGATACGCATCCACATAACACAGGGCTCCCTTGGCGTGGGCAATATCAGCCACCGCGCGGATATCCTGAATGCACCCGGATGTGAAGAAGACGTGTGAGGTAGCGACCAGCGCGGTTCGCTCATCCACGGCACTTGCCAGCAGGTCGATCGGAACACCGATCCCGTCCGGGCTTTCGACTATCTCCAAGTCGATTCCTGCTTCGCGTTTGGCAAGCCACTGATATGCAACAGTCGGGAAATCGAGCGATGTCGTCACGATCTTGGAACGACCCGTGTAGTCGAGCGCACTGGCAAGCACCGCGGTTGCAGTCGAGACTGAGGCGTGCAAGGCGATCTCAGAACTCTCAGCGGCGATGACTCCCGCGTACCGCGCTCTCAACTCTGCAAGCGCCTCCCACCACACGTCATACCACGCAGCCGCTCCCCGAGCCTCCCAAACGTCCAGGTACTCATTTACTTTTTCCCGTGACCGAACCCCTAGTGGTCCTAGGGAACAGGTGTTGAGGTAGCGTTTCTTCTCGAAGATCGGAAATTCTGCGCGATAGCCGGCAAGTGCATGGACACCGTTTGTCGTGGCTGACATAGCCGCCAATATACAAGTAAGTTGAGAAGGCAGTCAGTTCGGCACAGTAACCACTGTACCACGGCGAACCATCCACATGAGACTAGGAATTGCACGCAAGCATCGGTGAACAGGGCCTGACTCGGTACACGAGTTGGCCTCAGCTAGCGTTGTCACTGACCCTTAGGGCTCTCGTCAACCCGCGCCTTGCCGTCGATCTCCTTCGACTCGCGTGGGCATTCCGCGCCCGCGAGTGGTATCGCCGCGCTCCGTTCCTGCCACTTCCACCGCGAGAATACATGCGGTGGCGCATGCATACCGCCTACGGTGACGAGGAGGCCGTTCCTCCCGTCGAGGACGTGGTGCGTTTCGCGCGCTGGCGCCGGGAAGTCATGCATCTGTGACGCCTGAGCATCGTGCGCTTCTCGTCAAGAAGTTCGCTCACGAGCTCGGCTTTGATGAAGTAGGCATCACTGACCTCACACCCGTCCCGCATGCCGACGCTCTGACGCAGTGGCTGGAGTCGGGCATGGCTGCCACGATGACGTACATGCATCGCCAGGCCGATCGACGACTCGAGCCGGCAACCATTGCACCAGGTGCGACCCGGGCGGTTGTCGTCACCAGGAACTACTACGCACTGGACGGGCCCGCGAATGCCGGAGCCGGGCGGATCGCCAAGTACGCCCGTGGCCGGGACTACCACGACGCCCTCAGTGAGCCGCTTGAACACCTCGCTGACTACGTCGTCTCACTGGGCAGCGAGGGCACGATCGCGAGGGCCTACGTGGATGCGGGACCGGTTCCGGAACGAGAGCTGGCACAACGGGCAGGTCTCGGCTGGATCGCCAAGAACACCATGCTGATCAGCCCGCATCGTGGCTCGTTCTTCTTCCTTGCAACCATCTTGACCAGTCTCGACCTCGCCGTCGACGGCCCGTTCGAGGCTGACCGATGCGGCAACTGTCGCCGGTGTCTCGAGGCTTGCCCTACGGTCGCGCTAACCAAACCCAGGACGCTCGACAGCCGGCGCTGCATCTCCTATCTCACCATCGAACACCGTGGTACGATCGACGACGAGCTGCAGCCACTCCTTGGACCGTGGCTCTTTGGGTGTGACATCTGTCAGGACGTGTGTCCTTGGAACAAGAAGTTCGCGGAAATCGCCGATGACTCAGCGCTTGGGCTCGATCCGTCTCACGAGTACTTGGACCTGGACGAGGTGCTGGAGTTGACGGATCAGGAGTTTGCCGATCGGTGGGGCCGGACGGCAATGGAGCGGCCGGGGAAACAAGGAATGCAGCGCAACGCGAGAATCGTCTCGCGCAACGTCAGGCAGCCTAGTGCCGGATCACAGCCACACCATACAAGCGGGCCCCAGAACTCGGGAAATCCAACTGGCTGAGCGAGTCCACTAGCCAAGCGGCCCGTCCCGTGGGATCCGGTGCGAGGATCCCAGGCGGCTGCTGCCGCGTTGACATCAGCACAGCAAAGCGCACACCGCCATCGGGAGCAAGCGTCACACACGCGACCCCGCCTCGGTTGAGCGGCTCGGCAAGAGAGAACGGGCCATAGGTCAAGAGGTTCCCCAGGGAGTACAGGATGATGGCCCCCCCGTACCACTCGGCCGCACGCATCACGTGGGGTCCGTGGCCGATCACCGCCGAGGCACCTGCGTCTACCGCAGCGCGCGCGAACGCAACCGTGTTTCCCCTGTCCTCTCCGAGGTACTGCTCGCTCTCGTCGGGTGTGCGCTGTGCTCGCACACCTTCGGCGCCCATATGCATCGTCACCACAACCCGCGCGTGGTCAGCGGCAGCACGGGACACGTGTCTGCGCACCGCCTCGAGATCGCGCGGATCCGGACCGGCCTGGGCCGTCGAAAAACCAAGGAACGCCACTGTGTCCCCGCTTGCAGCCACAACGGCTGTCGCGAGGGTGTCAGCCCCGGTTACGTACACACCGGCAGATGCCAGGTGACGTTGCGTAGCGACGAATCCAAGGTGTCCCGCGTCCATGGCGTGGTTGTTGGCGATGTTGCCAACGACCGCCCCGCTCTCGCTAAGCCGACGGAGTGCACCGGCAACCTCGGTCGCTTGCCGGAATGCGTAGCAGTTTCGCGACCCGGTGCGGCACTTGGAGGTTGCAGGCCCTTCGCCGATGGCACCCTCGACATTCAGCAGCACAATGTCGGCGTGAGCGACAGCCGGTCTTAGCGGGTCAAGCAACGCATCCGGGTCGGGTGTGGACGAGACCTGCCTGCCGAGCCGGGATGACACCCGCACGGCCCACGTCGTGTCCAGGTTGTTGCCGAGGAGAACGTCTCCCCCCGCACAGATGCGGATGTCTGGTGGGTTTTCACGAATCTGTTCTGCCGGAACCGAGACGGCCTGAATCCGTGGGAGTACATTCGGTTCTGTCTCAACCCACGGCACCGGCGTCAACGTATCTGCCCGGTAGGACGGCAAAGTGATCGAGTCCTCCGACACGACTGAGACGGAAGCAGTCTCAGTCCATCCCGGATCCCTGGGAGAAGGTGATCTTGCACACGCCGTCGCTGCAAGACCGATGAAGCCGAGGGAAATGAGGCGTTTGCTCGACGAACGCACTACAGACCCGTTGGGTGGTCGATGAACTCCCACGGAAGGCCAAACTGCTCCTCGAGGTGTCCGGCCAGCGCCTTCACACCAACAGTTTCCGTAGCGTAGTGACCAGCATAGACCAGATTGACACCTGCCTCCTCGGCTTCGAAGTACGTGTGATGGCTTCCCTCGCCCGTCACGTAGGTGTCCAGGCCTGCTTGTGCAGCTTGCGTGATCAACTTGCCCGCACCACCCGACACGACACCCACTCGCTTGACAGACTCCGGTCCTGTGGAGATGACCTTGGGTTCGACTCGCAGCACTTCGCGGATGCGCTGTACGAGTTGGTCACGAGATGCTGCCAGCGTCCCCGCATAGCCGATGGTCTCGCCCTCGTACTCGCCGAAACGCTCGAGGTTGCTCAGTCGAAGAGCTCGAGCCAACACGACATTATTGCCAACCTCTGGATGTAGATCGAGTGGCAAGTGGGCGGAGTAGAGCGCGATGTCGTGCTTGATCAGCGTGCGCACTCGCTGCCCATGATGGGCGACGAGCGGTTGGAGGCCACCCCAGAAAAGACCGTGGTGCACCAGCATGCAGTCAGCACCGATCTCGACGGCGCGATCGATAGTCGCGCGACAGACATCGACGGTGGCCACCATGCGGGTGACCGTCCCGCCGTTCTCAACCTGCAGACCGTTGAGCGCCTGAGGGCTGTCGCTGATGTCCGCGACGCCGAGATACTCATCGAGGTAGGAAGTGAGGTCCCGGAGGTTGACAGTCATGCCGGGGCGGGGCGGGGCAGCCCGTTAACGCCCTTCCGCCACTTGCAACCCCTCGGCGCCTTGCTCCCCTGCCTGGGTATCACCCATGTGAATACTCCCATTCACCTCACCACCTTCATGCACCACGAGGCGTTTGGTGGTGATATCTCCTTGTACCACGGAATCCTGCTGGACTTCCACCCGTTCATAGCCGTGAATCGAGCCGACGACCCGGCCGCCGATGATGGCCTGGCGCGTTTGGATGTCACCCTGCACCAGCCCATCCTTTGCGACCAGGACTTCCTGCTCGGCATGCACGCTTCCTTCGATGACCCCCTCGACCTTCACCACACCAGACGTCTCCAACTCGCCTATCACCCGCATGCCGTTGGCAACGATGGACAGGCTGCTCTCCCGGCCGTGACGGCCGGAACTCTCTGGCGATCGCTCGCTACTGCCTGACGTAAACACAGCCATGTTCAGGTACCCTCCTGCACCAGTGTACGGGGATCGACGGGTTGCCCCTCATGCAAAACCTCAAAATGTAAGTGGGGAGCGGTCGAACGACCGGTAGATCCCGACAGAGCGATTACTTCTCCGGCCTGCACCGTGTCTCCCACTTGGGTGAGTATCCGGGACGCATGGCCGTACATGCTCTCATACTGTCCCGGGTGCTCCAATAGCACGAACAACCCGTACTCGGGATCCCACCCTGCACTTGCCACAGTAGCGCCACCAGTGGCACGTATGGGCGTTCCCATCGCTACGGCGATGTCGAGCCCAGTGTGCTGCTCACCATCGTCGGAGTTGGTGACCGTGCCGCGTGTGACAAACCCGCGCACGTCGAGCGGCCAATGCTGCGGTGGCGACAGTCCGTCTCCGTACGGGCTCTCTTCACCAGGCGCCCGAGCGAGGATGGGTTGCACCACCAGCGCATCGTATGTTCGCGTTCTCGGAGGCACCACGTCACCTCCGAGCATCGTCCTCACTTGCTCGTACTGCTGCTCCATTTGCTCGAGTGTCCCGGCCAGGTATCGCACCTGGTTATTCTCTTCTCGAAGTTGTGCCACTTCGCGGTTGAGACCTGGAACCCGTGCAGCCGTTCGCACGATGGGCGCATACAGTGCCAACGAAAGGACGATGACGACCGACAGCACAATACCCGCACCCGTCAGGAGCCGAAACAGCCACAACGGGATCCGAATCGAGCGGGACGCAAGGGCTCCGTCTCGATGGACCATGATCGTCACGGAACGGCTACGGTGCGTCATCCTTCGTACGGCGTCCCGAGAATGAGTTCGAGAACCCGCGCGAGGTCGTCATCCGAGTAGAAGTTGATTGTCAGGCGTCCACTGGACTTGCTTCTGGTGGAAACGCGGACGTCGGTCTGCAAGCGCCGTCGGAGAGCTTCTTCGACACGGCGTACTTCTGCGTCACGCGGCTTCTGTCCCCGCTTGACCCGCGGACGCCGCGCAGCTGGTTTGCCACCTCGGACGAGTTCCTCGACCTCACGAACCGACAGTTGTTCCTCAACCACTTTCTTCGCTAGCGACTCTACGCGTTTCCTATCGGGAAACGCCAGCAAGGCACGGGCATGCCCTGTGGTAAGCGCACCCGAATGCACCATCTGTTGCACGCCGGCCGGAAGTCCAAGCAGTCGGAGAGCATTCGTCACGGTCGAGCGGTTTCGTCCGACAAGGCCTCCGATTTCGGCTTGGGAGACATGGAAATCGTCTATCAGCCGCTTGTACCCGAGTGCTTCGTCGATGGGAGACAGCGCGTCACGTTGCAGGTTCTCAACGAGAGCCAACGTGAGAAGCGTGCGGTCATCCACATCACGGATGACTGCGCCGATCTCCAGCCAACCGAGCTTCTGGGCTGCCCGCCAGCGACGCTCGCCGGCAATGAGTTCAAAGGTGCCACCGCGCGAAGGACGAACCACGACCGGCTGTAGCAGACCTGATTCCTTCATGGAGGAGGCCAACTCTGCGAGGGCCGTCTCATCGATCACGTGTCTCGGTTGATACGGATTCGGCCGGATGGAGTCGACACCGATTTCGGTGAGCGCTCCCTCTACCCTCGCCTGGGCGACGGTATCTGGACCGAGAAGGGCTTCGAGCCCACGACCAAGCCGCCGCTTCCCTTGGGCGCCGGTCATGCAGACACCTCCTTCGTCGGAACACCGCTCTGACCAGATGTCCCATTGGCTTCCCGTCGTGCAACCCGCTTGCGCAGTTCCTGCCCAAGGGCGAGATAACTCTTCGCACCGACCGACTGCACGTCGTACAGGAGGATTGGTTTCCCAAAGCTCGGTGCCTCGGCGAGCCGGACGTTCCGCGGAATGACCGTGCGGTACACTTGGTGCCCGAAGTATTCCTTGGCTTCGGTAGCTACCTGTTTGGACAAGTTCAAGCGCGCATCGAACATCGTGAGCAGCACACCCTCGATGGCCAAAGCTGCATTGTAATTCTGTTGAACGAGTCGGATTGTGTTAAGGAGCTTCGACAATCCTTCGAGAGCGTAGTACTCGCACTGTATCGGTATCAACGCAGAGTCCGCTGCGGTGAGCATATTGAGCGTCAGCAAGCCCAGAGACGGAGGGCAGTCGATCAGCACGAACTCATAGCTCTCCCTGAGTTCGACGAGGCTTCGACGCATCACCGACTCTCGCCCCGGCCAGTTGACCAGCTCGACTTCGGCGCCGACCAGATCCTGAGTGGCAGGAACGACATCGAGCGTTGGGAAATTCACGCTCCTGTGCACGGTTTCCTTCAGTGGTACAGCGTCCATGAGCGCGTCGTAGAGCGAGACCGGCGAATCGGACTGCTCAACACCAATCCCACTCGTCGCGTTTGCCTGTGGATCAGCGTCGATGAGCAAGGTATGTCGTTCGGCGGCGGCGAGGGAGGCCGCCAGGTTCACGGCTGTCGTCGTCTTTCCGACGCCACCCTTCTGATTCGCGACTGCAATGACACGGGACATATAGTAACAACTTGTTATATAATGACTTATGCGACTATTGCACCAACCAGAACTCACGAGCGAACCGGCAATATACCGGTGCGCGGTGCCCTCCGCCAGGAGATGCACCGACTGGTTTCACGTGAAACTCAGGCTGTCATGCGAGAAGCATGTGTCGCCTTGAGCCAAAGCAAGCGAACCGGTTGCGCGACGCGCAGCTTGATGGTGGCTGAACGTGTTTCACGTGAAACTGGGATTGGTCAGTCTGTTTGGTGAGATCTCGCCGTTCTGCGGCAATGGTGACTAGGACGCTCGTCTTCGTACAACCTCAAGCACCAGATTCTGAAGATCAGCCGGTGAGACCCCGGGAATTCTCCCCGCCTGGGCCAGCGATTCAGGTCGAACGTGATTGAGCTTCTGGCGAGCTTCTGTGCTGAGGCTCTTCAGCTCGAGATACGGCAGATCCCCTGGTAGGTGGAAGGATGCCAGCTCGACCAACTTCCTGGCGGCCTGTCGCTCGCGCTCGAGGTATCCGGCATACTTGATCTCAATCTCAGCCGACATCCAGCTGTCCGGATGAACTTCTATCTCCTTGGGCTCTGCTCTGAGCAGCAACTCTCTCAGCGGGACATGAGGCCGCCGGACGAGATCGGCGACCCTCCGACGATCCGTGACCTCTGTCTGGCCTACCGACCGGAGAACTCGGTTTGCTGCTGACGCATCGATTCCAGTGCGTCGAGCGCGCTCGAGAAGCTCCTCTTCCTCCTGCACTCTGCGCTCGAGTTCCGCCATTTCTTCCGCCGGGAGCAGACCCACCTCCGCTGCCAAGGGGCCGAGTCGCTTGAGCGCGTTGTCCTGGCGGAGTAGCAATCGAAATTCTGCCCGTGACGTGAACAGTCGATACGGCTCATCAACTCCCCGGGTAACCAAGTCGTCGATCAGCACTCCGATGTATCCGTCATCACGACCGAGGACAATCGGCTCTTCGTCTCTCATCCGTCGTACAGCGTTGACACCGGCGATCAGCCCCTGTCCTGCAGCCTCTTCGTAGCCCGTGGTCCCGTTCACCTGTCCGGCGAAGAACAGGTACTCTAGCGCCTTGACTTCGAGCCACGGAGTGAGCTGCTGCGGAGGATAGTAGTCGTACTCGATGGCGTAGCCCGGGCGTGTCATTTTAACGCGCTGTAATCCTGTAACTGATTGCAAATACTCAAGTTGCACATCTACCGGAAGCGACGTTGATAGCCCGTTGACATACAACTCCGTGGTATCCAATCCCTCTGGCTCGAGAAAGACCTGGTGCCGTTCAGCGTCAGGGAAGCGCACGATCTTGTCCTCAATTGATGGACAGTATCGTGGTCCCCGACCGGCGATCTCCCCCCCGTAGAGAGCCGATTCCTCAATGTGTGACTCGATTATCTCGTTCAACGCCTTGCCCGACCACGTAATCCAGCATGGGCGTTGCTCCGGTCGAGGTGTCCGCTCGAAATGTGAGAACCGGAACGAGCCGTCCTCCCCGTCCTGGCGTTCGACCTTCGCATAGTCGACCGTCCGCCCGTCGATACGGGGTGGCGTGCCGGTCTTGAACCGCTCCACCGTTAGACCGAGTGCCTCGAGTTGCAGCGCAATTTCGACCGCTGGAGGGTCGCCAGCACGGCCTGCGTCGAGTCGTGTGTCCTTCCCAATGTGGATTCGGCCCCGAAGAAACGTCCCCGCCGTGAGCACCACAGATCTCGCGTTGACCTCCCTGCCATCGGCAAACCGCACCCCGGTCACGCGATCTCGGTCGACCAGAAGGCCTGCCACCATGCCCTGCAGAAGGTCCAACCGCTCATGCTGCTCAAGTAATGACCGCACCGCACGCCGATACAAACCCCGGTCGCACTGAGCACGAGGCGCCCATACGGCTGGCCCTTTGGAACGGTTGAGCATGCGGAATTGGATGCCCGCACGGTCCGCTGCGCGACCCATCACCCCACCCAAGGCGTCCACCTCACGCACCACGGTTCCCTTCGCAATGCCCCCGATCGCGGGATTGCAGGACATCTGACCAATCGTTTCGAGGTTCGCCGTCACCAGCAACGTGTGTGCACCGAGCCTCGCCGCGGCTGTGGCGGCCTCACATCCCGCATGCCCACCGCCAATGACAATTACCTCATATGCAGTCGTCATAGGTCGGAAAAGATAATCCCGCGCGTGGACCTTCAGGAGAAGACGTTTCGCCGTGGCTCATGGCGAGGGAGGCAGGCTGCTTTCCGTTCTGCGCACCGCAGACGCATATCCGCGCCAGCGATCGCGTATCCGAAGAACGTATCTGACCGGCTCTGAACAGCGGCAGTATCCGTATCGCGCGTTGCTCGCGTACTCCCTGCGTGCGAGCAGCGGCATGATCTCAGCCACGTTGTCAAACCACAGGTTCGGGTCCTTTCCCATCCGATCCGCCAATAGCCTGGCATCGTCCACATGCCCAAACCCTGCGTTGTACGACGCCAACGCAAACCACAAGCGATCGTCTTCGCGAACCTCTTCGAACGAGCCGTACTGACGGTTGAGATAGAACACGCCCGCATGAATGTTATGGTTCGGTACCTCGAGGGAGTCGAAGCCAAATCCCTTTGCGGTAGACGGAAGGACCTGCATTAGACCAACCGCACCCGCGAAGGAGCGCGCGGTTGGATCAAACCGGCTCTCTTGATACATCTGCGAAGTGATCAAGAGCCAATTGAAACCGTACTCACCCGCGTAATGCTGAACAAGCGAATCATACGGGGAGAACACACCTGTTCGTTCGGTGCGCTCCGTTGTCAACGCCCGGCCATCCTGAGCGGCACCAAAGTATTTCTCACGGGTGAGATTGTAAAACGCTCCCCGAACCTCCTCTTGAAAGAAGTCGTTCACCGCGCGCAACAACTCCTCATCACCCTCCCGCACTACCCAAACGTGGGAAACGCTGTCGCTCACCGGGAACGCCCCGACTACATCGTCTCGCCACGAGAGTTTCGCATCGAGAATGTGACTGTCGGCTATCGTTAGGTCGTAGGTCCCGCGCGAAACTCCTTCGATGACTTCTTCCGTCTCAAGTTCCGCCGGTGCAGCAACGAGTTCAAAATCGAGCCCAGTACGCTGCAAACGCTCGGCCGTTTCCCAGTATGAACTCGCACGACGCACCACCACGGCCCGGCCCGCGAGGTCGGCGACCGACTCGAGCGTCGAGTCTGTGGTTCGTCGGACCACCGTCTCGACAACCCGATTGTACGGACGTGAAAACAGTACACCACTCCGTTCACGCCCAGGGGTGAATGTCACGCCTGCTGCAATGACGTCTCCAAAACCCTCTGCCAACCACCTGACCATTGCCTCGTGCGTGGGTGCCACAATGAACTCGACGGTCAGGTCGTGCCGCTTGCCGAACTGCATCGCAAGGTCGTGCTCGAAGCCCACCAGCTCTCCGCGCCAAATGAAGTACGTCGCGGCGCTGTTTCGTGTCAGCACGCGAACGATGCCCCGTTCCTTGATCTCCGGAAAATCACCCAGCGTCCGCACGGGTCGGCTTACGATCAGCTTGAGTTCGTCGATGTACGGATTGATTGCGCCAAGCAGTTCAGGATTGTCGGGCCGAACACCCCAAGCAATCGACCGCGGGCCTGCAAGAGAAACGTCAGCACGTAGTGTCGGCAGATACGCCGCGGCATCTTCCACCAACACATCATCGGCGATCGTAACGTCCAAGCGCCCGTGTGCGACACCATCCAGTAACCCTTCGGTATCCATGTCCTCTGGAGCTGGAACTACCTCTATTCCATCGAACTCCTGCCTCAGTGAGTCCAGGGTTTCCCAGTAGGACGATGACCGTCGGACCGTCACGCGACGCCCAACCAGATCTTCCGCGGACTCTATTGCGGCTGAATCGCGGTGTGAAACGGCACGCTCTTCCACAGTGATGAACGGGCTGCTGAACGCTATGCGTTGCCCACGACTTTCGGTGGCTGTGTACATCGCTACGATGACGTCACCGTGACCCTCGAGAAGCATCGGGATCAAGTCTTCATGGGAGTCCACCCACACCCACGTCGGCTCGAGCCCGAGATCGCGAACCACGTTCTCAGCAAACCGCCGCTCGAGGACTGGCGAGTGGGTGCGTCGGGGAAGACCGTGCACTTCTTCCCCGCGAGGGGCAAGCAGGCGAACGGTGCCGCGTTCTTGCAGAGCAGCCAGATCGCCAGTCTCGACGTACGATCTGTCTCGCTCGGGACCCCCACACGCGAGAAGCATGAAACACGCGAGCCCAAGCCAACCGGCGTGGCGCCTACTACTCATGAGCTACCGTCGTCACGCCGCCTTTACCCAGCGGATCAGCTCCTTCGGCGTCGGCCGCTTGCCGTGCATCAGAATCCCAACGCGGTAGATCCGTGCCGCTATCCAGATGACCAACCACAGTGTCACCGCCAGGATGGCGACTGATGCCACCATTTCACCCGCGGGAACTGTGGCCGCCGCCCACCGCACTGGCATGGCAATCGGTGAGCAAAAAGGGATCAGGGACAAGGCCACGGCCATCGACCCATCTGGTTGCTGCAAGATCCCCAGCATGAGGACCGACGGAATCACCAGTAGCATGACCACCGGCGTCTGGGCTTGCCTTGCTTCTGCTTCCGAGTTCGACATCGCTGCCACAGCGGCAAACATCGCCGCGTACAAGAAGTACCCAAGAAGGAAATAGACGAGCACGATGGCCACGGCGGCGAGCGAGATACCGGGCAGGGAGAAGCCCTGACTTCCTGTGGCTTCGATCCCGAGAAGCCCCAACACAGCATCTCGTTTCTGGAACAGCACCCAGGCAGAGACGCCCCAAATGAGGAGCTGAAACAGACCCACGGCCCCTACGCCAACGACCTTCCCTGCCAAGAGCTGGAATGGACGAAGACTGGAAACGAGCACCTCGATCACCCGCGAAGTCTTCTCCTCAACAACGGCCCCCATCACCTGGACACCATAGAGCAGAATCGACATGTACAGCAGCATCCAGACACCGTACGCCAACACGAACGTCGTCGCGCCCGATTCGTCGGTGAGCTCTCCACCGCGGATGTTCGTCGTCCGCATGCGCATACCACCTTGTGCTTGCGCAACGACCAAAGGGTCGACGCCAGCGCGATCCAGCCGCTCGGCGAGCACGGCCTGCCTGACGACCTGTTCCAGCACCTGCATGTCGGCGGGGGAAGAGACGTTGGAGCCTCGGTACTCGACCTCACCATCATCGATTGCTGCATCCGAGATGATGAGGTACCCGTCGAGCTCCTTGGTCCCAACAGCGGCAGTGAGCGAGTCGGCAACGGCCTCGAGGTCGACCAGGTCGACGTGCATGAGCGTTGCGTCTACCGGAACCGGACCGTTCAACACGTCCGTGAGTCGTCCGGCAAAATTGTCTGTCCCAACATCGAGTACTGCGATCCGACGCTCGCTCGCACCCTTCTCGGCCAAGAGGATCGGCAGCACCACGAATGATGCCATCAGGAGTGGTCCAAGCATCGTCGAGATGATGAACCACTTGTTGCGGACCTTCTCGATGAACTCTCGGCGAATGACCACCCAGATCTTACGCATCGCCCCAATCCTCCTCCGCCCTGGCAGTCGCTGCTTCAGGACCGACCAGATCGACGAAAATCTTGTTCAAAGTCGGCTCGGCGATCTCAAACCGACTCACGCGTGCCCCGCTGCGTACGATCTCCTCCAGTAGACGTTGCGGGTCGGCGTTGGGCGCAAGCTCAACCTCGGCGTACTTGCGGTAGTCATCTGCCTTCTCGACGAGTGAGCGATCCGCCAGGATCCGCTGCAGTTCTACTCCACCGTCATCCACCGCCAGGATGACGTGTCGTCCACCGTGCTGGCGCTTGACCTCAGTCATGGGTCCGTCCAGCACCTTCTGCCCAAGAGCGATGATGCAGACCGAATCGCACAACTTCTCTGCCTGCTCCATGATGTGCGTGGAGAAGAGGACTGTCGCACCGCCGCGAGCAAGCTCGACCACAACGTCCTTCATGAGCTGGGTGTTGACGGGATCGAAGCCCGAGAACGGCTCGTCGAGAATCAGGAGTTCCGGTGCATGCAGCACGGTTGAGATGAATTGCACCTTCTGTTGCATGCCCTTCGAGAGATCGTTCACTCGCTTCTGCATCCAGTCCGCCAGGCCAAGGCGCTCTAGCCACGACTTGGCCTGGCGCTTCGCCTCCCTTCGGGGCACCCCTTTGACTTCGGCTAGGAAGACCACGAGGTCCAGCACTTTCATCTTCCGGTAGAGTCCGCGCTCCTCGGGCAGGTACCCAATGTGCTGACTCAAATCGCGGCCGGTACCAGGGATGCCGAACAGCGAGATCCGACCCTCGTCGGGCACGATGATGTTCATGATCATCCGGATCGTCGTGGTCTTCCCGGCGCCGTTCGGGCCGAGCAACCCGTAGATCGAGCCTCGGGGGACATTCATGGAGAGCTTTTTCACCGCGGTGTGACCGGCAAACCGCTTCGTGATGCCCTGTATTTCGATGACGATATCGTTGGACATGGCCTGGAGAGTGGGAAAGGGTCTGCGAAACAATAAGACTCCGTCCGTTGGTCTCCAAGCCGCTGGTAGTGGATGTCGACTAGGACGTGTCGGGGTTTCTGGTCTGCGGCCCTGCAAAGATGAGTCGCACCAGGATTCCAATTCCCAGGATCATCAGGCCCGTCAAAACCGTCTTCCACGACAGCGAAAGGGCAAGGAGCGCACAGATCGTCACGCCGACCCACGGGACCACGTCGGGGATGATCTTGGACCCTTCTGGCATCCTGGTCGCGGCTACGTTGGCGATGCCGTAGTAGATCAGTATCGCGAACGCGGCGGCGGCGACGACCCCACTGAGCGTACCGGTAACCGTCACGGCGGCGGCGGCCAGACCGACGACTACGACCCCCCGGTGAGGCACCCCGGATCGTGAGTGAACCCGGTCGAGCCCGGCCGGCAGATCACGGCGCCGGGCCATCGCGAAGGTCATCCGGCTCAACCCGAGCAACTGCGAAAGCAGCACGCCAGCCATGGCCGTGATTCCACCCACTCCAACCACCAACGCCAGCCAGTCACCGCCGGCCCTGCGCGCCGCAACCTCGAGAGGCGCCGAGGTCGCAGCGAGGCTTTCGGCCCCTGCCACACCGACGGCCACAACGGCAACGAGCGCGTACAGCACCAGTGTGAAGACGATGGTGAGCACGATGGCCCTCGGGATCGTGCGGCGGGGCTCCCGGACTTCTTCACCAAGCGTGGCGATCCTGGCATACCCAGTGTAAGCAAAGAACAGGAGCGCAGCCCCCTCGAGTACACCGCGGCTCCCGTTTGGCGCAAACGGCGAGAAGTTCTCCTGTTGGATGGCACTGGCACCAGCTGCGACGAAGACCAGCAGAGCCGTCACAGACAGTCCGACGATGACCAGATTCACCGCGCTGGATCGTCTGACACCTGTGTAGTTGAGTGCGGTGAACAGTGCAACAGCCACAACCCCAATGAAGCGAGGGGAAACACCGGGCAGATGCGGCGAGAGATAGCCACCGAGTCCGAGTGCAACGGTACCGGCCGCAGCGATCTTGCTGACGAGGAACATCCACCCTGCGACGTACCCTGCCCATGGACTGAGGACACGGTAGCCGTACTCGTAGGTGCCTCCGGCCCGCGGATAACTGGCCGCAAGTTGTGCTGAACTCAGCGCGTTGGCAGTGGCACCGGCACCCGCGAGAAGAAGCCCCACCAACAACGCCGGCCCGCTGATACCCGCGGCAACGCCGAGAACCACGAAGATTCCGGCCCCAACGATTGCCCCCACCCCAATGCCCACTGCATCGATCAGCCCCAGCGTTCTACGGAGGTCTTCAGTCATTTAGTGCGCACATGCCGGGTTGTTACTGTTGCGATGGTGTCGTCGATCACTCTGTCGAGACGGAACCGCCTTCGCCCAGTAGAGCTTCGTGCATCGTGTGCCACGGGAGGTTGGCACACTTCACCCTAGCAGGAAACTGCCTGACCCCTGCAAGGGCAGCGAGCTTGCCGAGCTTCGTCGTGTCCGGTTTCGTACCTG
>Ga0255055_10001487_pt1 | contig 17048 bp, 16 predicted proteins | sample JV7_2_27_MG_FD_188633 | JGI IMG/M metagenome (GOLD analysis project Ga0255055, IMG submission 188633) | Seawater microbial communities from Jervis Inlet, British Columbia, Canada - JV7_2_27 | ecosystem: Environmental > Aquatic > Marine > Inlet | place: Canada: British Columbia | collected... | reverse complement strand
TCCGTCCTCGGGAAGCACGGTGCTCTCCGGGCGGTACCCCCAAGCCAGTCCGGCGATGGTGGCGAGGATGCCGATGGCGGCGAGTATGCCCACCCAGCGCCAACGCGGAGAGGGAAGTGCCCCGTCGGGGAACAGGAGCAGCCCAAACGTCAGCAGGGTGAACAAGGACCCGGCCCACAGCGGTGCCGTGAACACCAGGATCCAGGCGGCGGTCAAGGGGAGGTCACTCCCGGTCGCGGTGTCGTTGATAACTGCGTTCACCAGGTCCGGATTGTCAATGACAATGAGCGCGACACTCGCGGTGCCGGCCGTCGCCAGGCCTCCAAAACAGGCAAAGGCCGCCATCGTCCACACCACGGGGTTGCGGAATTGCTCGGGGATCACAAACCATGCGAAGGCGGCGAAGAACAGCGTCGTCAGGGCGAGAAACGCGCCACCACCTGCCCACCAACTGCCGGCGTGCCCGATGGCGATGGCGATCGCCGAGCCGATCACGGCGAGGGCGGCGCCGACGACAACCGTCGTCCGGAGGAGGCCGGTGATGGTCCCGTCATTCATTGTTGGTTCCTGGGGCCCATAGGGGGCACCGACCTGGACCGACTGGGGGCGGCAACGTCTTCCAGACGGCCAACCCGACGGGAGTTGGCTCGCCCGGCAAGGTGCCCAGGTTCCGGGTGGCAAGGAGCAGGATGACCTCCGCCGTTGGCTCAATCCTTCTCGCAAGCCGTTACGGAACCATTACGGGCCGCCGAACCGGCGGTGAAGACCCGACACGGCCGGCGGGGAGTCCTCAGGTCAGCTTCGATTGCCAATCGATGGCAGCCTCCGCCCATCCGGGGGCGGACCATGTCGAAAACCAGACCGGCGGCGTTCGCCGGAGTGTGATCCCTCGTCACCCATGGGTTCCCAGGGCCGAGGATCGACACGCGAATCTCACCTTCGGCCAGATCCTCCCTCCCCGGCAGCTAGATGACGGGACGTTGTCGATCGGGGGAACCGACGACGGGCTCCGTGCTCAGGGCAGTTTCACCACCCAGGTACGCCGGCATGAACTTCGACAAGGTTGTCCTCCTCAGGTCACTGTCGGATTCGAGCTATCGCGGTATTGCGGTCCTACCGGCATCGACTTCGCTCCGAAAATCTTGGATTTCTTTGGCCGGACGACCCGTTCTTGTCACTCGGTTCTGGGATGATGGGGTCATGTTCGGCTCAGAGGTTGAGTCGATCAAGGCCCTCCGTGAGGCGACAGACGTACTGACTTCCCACGACCCGGATCGGCTCTTCGATGATCAGATAGAGCACTCCGTGGTGGAGTTGCATCGGCTCCGAAACAGTCTCGATGCGGTGTGGTTGCGCCACGTCGCCGAGCTCGAGACTCGCCACACGTACCTCACCCAGGGGTATACGTCACTGGCAGCGTGGATCGCTGATCGTTGCCGGGTGGCGTGGGGGAGGGCCAGACACGTCATCGGCGTCGCCCGCAGCCTCTCCGAGATGCCGAAAACGCAAGAGGCGTTCACGGCGGGTGATGTGAGCCTGGTGGCGGTACGTCAACTGGTCAAAGGCCGGTCCCGGAACACCGAGCTGTTCGCTCGCGACGAAGAAGTCCTCGTGGATGCGGCGAGGGACTTGTCGCCGCGTGATTTCTCCAAGGCGTTGGCGTATTGGGTCGACGCCGCGGATGCTGTGGCTGCCGCAGCCGACGCCGAAGAGCTCTATGCGCGCCGCCGCCTGCACCTGTCCGCCACGTTCCAGGACATGGTGGCCGTCGATGGGGAGTTGGATCCCGAATCGGGTCAGGTCGTCACCACGGCGGTGGCGGCGCTGGTGGATTCCTGGAACCGCGACACCTCCGATGACCGTACCGCAGCGCAGCGCCGTTGCGATGCGTTGGTCGAGATCTGCCGCTACTACCTTGATTACGCCGACACACCTGTGACGGGCGGCGAAAAGCCTCACATCTCACTCATCGTCGACCTCGAACGTGTCCTCAACGGTGAAGGACGCTCCGAATACACCGACGGCACCGTCATCACCCGCGACAACGCGCTGCGGCTGCTGTGTGACTGTTCGATCTCACGCATCATCACCAAAGGCGCCTCCGAGGTCCTCGACGTCGGCAGACGCACCCGCACGGTGACCGCAGCCCAACGCAGGGCGCTGGCGATCATGTATCCGACGTGTCAATGGCCCGGTTGTGACCGCAAATTCAAATGGTGCGACATCCACCACGAGATCCCGTGGGTCGAAGGCGGCCGCACCGACCTCCAACACCTCGGCCCGTACTGCCGACCCCACCACATCTGCAAACACCAAGGCAAACGCGCCCCACCGAGGATCTAGGGGGCCGGGGCGCAGAGGTCCTCCGATCGATCTGATTCAGTCAGCCTTGGTGCCGATTGTGAGGAGGAAGTCCCAAGACACGCGGTAGCTACCGTCGGTTGCCTCGTTGGTCCGGTCGAGTGCGGCACGCATCCGGGCGTATGCCTCGTCCCACAGGCCCATCTCTTCGAGAACGCGACGAGCAGCGATGAGACCACCGGAGTTGTCGAAGGCGAACGATTCGAATGCCTCGACCGACTTGAACGTCACGGTGAATTCTGGACACTCGAACCGCAGGGTGACGCCGTGGGACTCGAAGAGATCGCGGACGTGATCCGGGTCCCCCCACAGGATGCTCGGTGTCACGAACTCAGGTGGAGATGGAAGCGCCTCGACCAGTGTCGACAGCACGGCGCTGTTGGCTCCGTCCGATGTCCACGCAGTCATTCCAATGGTCCCGCCGGTGCGGCACACGCGCACCAATTCGGCGGTGACCACATCGTGGCGGGGAGCGAAGATCGCCGCGAAGCTCGACAACACGACATCGAAGGACTCGTCTTCGATCGGCAACGCCTCGGCGTCGCCCAGCCGCAGATCCAGCGATACTCCAGCCGCATCCGCCCGGCGATGGGCCTCATCGAACCAAGCATCGGTGATGTCAACGCCCACCACCTCAGCCCCTGCCAATGCAGCAGCGACGGCAACGCTGCCCGATCCCGTGCCGACATCCAATACCCGCTGGCCGGCTCGTACTCCGGCCTCGCTCACCAGAATCTGGGCCGCAGGCTCAATGAGACGACCCACCGACCGGTAATCGCCGTCTTCCCACATCTGGCGCTGCCGTTTCTTGAATTCCTCGAGTTCGGTCACAGCTGTCTCACCCACTCTGACGGCAAACCTGCCTACCGACTCAAACCCTAAGTCGACAAGGCGACCTCTGCGGGCCGTAAGCCGCCTCCGTCAAGATCTGTGCGTAGAGTCGGCAGCGAGCAATAGATGAAGGTCGGCCTGATTCGGACGGTGGAGTGTGGCAGACGATCAGGTCACGATCGATCCAGAGTTCGATCCGCGCCGACCTGGGTCGAAAGTCGGCCAAGACCGGTGGCTGAGGTGGGTCGGATGGGCAGCGATCGTGGCTGTGGCATCGCTCTCCTGGTTCCTGCTGAGGTCGTCTGCACCGACAGATTCCGAACGCGGCGAAGAGGTTACGCCCGTTACCACGGCGACGGTTTCGGAGCCGACGTCGAGTTCGACTACTACGCCCGTTTCCACGACGGCAGCTGATGATCCCGGCGTCGTTCGAGCCGAGTACGAGAGTGCTGACGGGCTCCTGGGCGGGCTGAAGACTCCGAATGATGTGGTGTTCGACCCATCCGGCGGCCTGTTTGTCACAGAAACCGAGGCGAGGCGGGTCAGCAGGATTGAGATCCTCGCGGACGGTTCGCTTGGTGAGCTGGAAGTGGTCGCGTCTGGTATCGACGACGCTGAGGGGCTGGCGTTGTCCGACGACGGCGTGCTCTACGTCAGCGGCGCGACCGCCGTGTACCAGGTCGCCGACGGCATGGCCATCCCATTTGTAGGCGGCTTCGCCGATCCAGAGGGACTGGCGATCGACGCCGACGGCGACCTCTACGTTGCCGACGACGCTCAATCGGGCATTCGAATCACCAAAGTCACTGTCCTTCCCGACGGCACCGCGGGTACTGTCACTGAAGTCGTCATCGTTCCCGGAGAGAGTGCAGCCGACATCGACTTCGGTTCAACCGGCGAATTGTTCGTTGCCAACTCCCGGGACGCGGTGTGGGTGGTCGAGTTCGCCGATGACGGATCCGCGCGTCCCCGTGCGCTCGCAACCCTCTACGGTCAGAGAGCGCTGGCGTTCGACCAATCCGGGACGCTGTATGTCGCAGGCGGCGACGCCGGATCTGTCTGGTTGATCGAGCCAGACCTCCCGCCGATTGTCGTCGCGAGCGGACTCGACCAGGTAGAGGGCCTCGCCCTCGGAGCCGAGGGCAGCCTCTACATCTCAAACGTGGGTACCAACGAGATCCTGCAGATCGATATCGCTCCCATCGATGCGTCCAGAGCGGTCGCCAATCCGAGCACGACACTGCCTGACGTAGCAGGGGCGGTTCGTGGCGACGACGGTAGAGTCCGACTCCAGTTCGGCGCGGTTGACGAGAATCCCGCCGGGCCATACCTGGACTTCCTCTACGAATTCTGCGAGCCCGTTTGCTTCCGGGACGCCGTGTTCGTCCACCCGGACGACCCCACCGCAGATCCTGACATGGCAAATCAGCGTTTTCACGTTCGTCACGGGTTTGTCAACAACAGTGTCGAGCCGCTCGGTGAAGGCTTCGATGTGGTGATGTACCTCACCCGCTGGAGCGGCCCCGACCTCGCCGACGGTGTGTTCGAACTCGGCCGGACCTATCGGTTCACGTCCGACTATGTGCTGCGGGGCAGCAGCGACCAATGCGGTCCCACATACAGGATCCAGACCGAATTGCAGACCTGCGAATGGTTCGTCCACGACTTTCCAGACGGGATCCCCCAAGGCCGTTACGACCTGTGGGCGGTGTGGCAGGCGCCGTGCTCGGCGTGGCTCGAGCTGGCGTTCACCGACAGATGCGACGATCCCAGCGAAGTGATATCTCTGTTCTCTTCCGGCGTCAACTCGCCGTTCGGATGGGATTGACGCGGCTTTGGCAGGGCTCGCCGATGCCCTATTCGAGCATGCTGCGCAACATCCAGGCGGTCTTCTCGTGGATGTCGATGCGACGAGTGGCGAGATCGGCGCTGGCAGCATCCCCAGCTGCCTCCGCCACGGCGAGGGTGCTACGCGCCGTTCCGATGACCGTCTCGTGATCGGTGACGAGGTTGCGCACCATGTCGGTCGCCGCAGGCAGTGAGTCGTCCTCGGTGACCGAGGCGAGCTCGGCGAATTCGCGGTACGTGCCGGGAGCCGGGTAACCGAGGGCGCGAATACGCTCGGCGATCTCGTCGACGGCCAGCGCCAGCTCGTTGTACTGGGTCTCGAACATGAGGTGGAGCGTCTGGAACATGGGACCGGTGACGTTCCAGTGATAGTTGTGGCTCTTCAGATAGAGCGTGTAGCTGTCGGCGAGAAGCCGGGACAGCTCTTCTGCAACGGACTTGCGGTCGGTTTCGGCGAGACCGGTTCCGATCTCCATGGGGTATCTCCTTGCTTGCCTGTGGAGAGGATATATAGGGAGAGGATCGCTGATTCCACGTCCCGGTTTCAGGCGTGTTGCGATCTCGCCGATGAATCTCACGACAACGCGAGGGTCTCGTGGCTCGGTACACCGTGAGAGTGCAATATCTGGGGAGCGACGGCTCGTCGTCGTTGCCGACGCGTACTCGCACCAAGACCTTTCGGATGGGAGGTGTCCGGACGCCACGAGAGGCCGGCCGGAGGGCCCTCGAGCAATTCCGTGTCTGGACCATCGACCGCGATCTGTACCCCGTGTTGGGATGGCATCTCGTGGTGACGGACCGGGGGAGACCGGTGGCGTTGGCCTCGGGCGATGCCGAAGACTTCAGGCGATGTCGCATCGAGTGGAAGCGACTCGAGCGACCCTGAGCGAATCGTGGTCGCAACAGCCATCCCGGTCGGCGCCATCGCTTGATACGATGGCCGGAGCCCGAGGGAGGCGGTGTGGAGACACCACCTACAGGAACCGTCTCGTTCCTCTTCACCGACATCGAGTCTTCGACCGTCAGGTGGGAAACCGATCCCGAATCGATGAGCCGTGCGGTGGCGGCGCACGACCAGATCCTCCGCGAGGAGATCGAGATGGCGCAGGGGTACGTCTTCTCCACCGGCGGCGACTCGTTCGCCGCGGCGTTTTCGCACGCCTCGAGGGCCCTTGCGACGGCAGTGGCCGTCCAGCTGGCCCTCGAGGACGCGGACACGAATCCACGGCTGCGGGTACGTATGGCGGTGCACACCGGCGAAGCCGAAGAGCGGAGCGGGAACTACTACGGACCAGCGCTCAACCGTTGTGCCCGTCTCCTCGGCCTGGCTTCCGGGGGCCAGATCCTCGTTTCGAGCACGAGCGCCCAGGTGCTGCGACAACAGCTCCCGCCGTACGTCGGGTTGCGTGAGCTCGGCGAGCACCGGCTGCGCGACCTTTCGGATCCCGAACGGATCTTCCAAGCGACCCATCCCGGCCTGCGCGTCCGCTTCCCCGCTCTGACCGGAGCGATTGGCATCGTGCACAACTTGCCCGAACTGCGGACGAGCTTTGTCGGCAGATCCATGGAAATGGGGGAACTCGGGGTCCTCCTCAGGACGGAGTCACTGATCACTCTGGTCGGACCGGGTGGATCAGGCAAGACGCGCCTCGCTCTCGAAGCCGCCAGGAGCGCCATCGGCGGACATCCCGACGGCGTGTGGATGATCGATCTTGCCCCGGTCGCGAGATCGGAACTGGTCATCGAGCAGGTAGCTGCTCCACTTGGAGTCCAGGACCTGGAACCGGAGGCAGGGCGCGACTTGATGGAGATCATCACCGATTACTTACAGCACAAGAAGGTGTTGATGGTGGTCGACAACTGCGAGCACGTCATCGAAGCCGCGGCGAGTGTCGCGATTCGGCTGCTCGAGCGGTGTCCCGATCTTGCGATCTTGGCGACGAGTCGCGAAACGTTGGGTGTCCCCGGAGAGGTGACGTTCCCCGTCAGACCGTTGCCTCGTAGCGCCGGTCAGGTCGACGAGGCGTCTGACGCCGCCCGGCTTTTTCTGCAGCGCGCAGGGATGGCGGATGGCGTCGCGACGAGCCGGGAGGACCGCGACGCCGTCGACGAGATCGTGGAGCACCTCGACGGTATGCCGCTCGCCATCGAGCTCGCAGCCGCCAGGGCAGGGGTGCTCAGCCCGCGAGAGATCGCAGACCGCTTGGGAGAGCGACTCGATCTGTTGAGCCAGCGGAAGGGGCGCTCAGAGCGACACTCGACGCTGCGTGCCACCCTCGACTGGAGTTACCAGCTCCTCGAGCCGCACGAACGGACGATCCTCTCCAGACTGGCCGTATTCACGGACGGGTGGACACCGGCGAGCGCAGAGGTGGTCTGCTCGGACGAGGAGATCTCGCCGACCGGTGTCCTGGATGCTCTCGGTGGCCTCGTGGACAAGTCGCTCGTCGACACCACCCGTGAGCGCGACGTGACGCGCCACCGCCTTCTCGAAACGGTGAAGCAGTACGCACTCGAGAAGCTGGAGGAGCAGAGAGCCGCGCGGGAGCTCCGAGATCGGCACGCCGATTACCACCTCGAGCTAGCCAAGACGACCGACCCGCGTCTGCGGGGCCCGGAGCAGGGGCGGTATGTGGCAATGCTCGACGCCGAGCACGACAACATCCGTGCCGCTCTCGAATGGGTGAGCAGTCGCGATCACTACGACCGGGCGCTGGCCCTGGCCGCGGCGATGGGATGGTTCTGGTGGATGCGCGGCCATTGGGGAGAGGCGAGGCAATGGTTCGAGCGGCTGTACGAGCCGTCACGAGGGCACGCCGACGAAGAGCTGCGGGCGGGCATCGTGGTTGGTCTGGCAGCCATCGAGATCATGCGGTCTCGACCCTCCGAGGTGCGGTCCTTCATCGAGGAGGCGCTGGCCGTGCTCCGTGAGGGTGCCGACGTCCGCGCCACGGCCTGGGCGGCGGCGCTGGCAGCGGACGCTACGGCGTTCGAAGACGATCGCTGCATAGAGCTCTACGAGGAGAGCGAGGTCCTTTTTGCAGGTGTCGGTGATGCTTGGGGTGAGGCCTTTGCCACCTTCTCGCTGGGTACATTGTTGATTGTTCGCGGCGCGGACGCCGAGCGTGGCGAGGATCTAGCGAGACGGGGCCTTGCCGCGATCGAGGCGACGGGTGATCGGTGGAGCGCCGGGTGGTTCTCGTTCAACCTGGGCTCGGCCTTCGCCACACTTGGCAGGTTCGACGAGGCGCGAAGTTGCATCGAACGTAGCCTCGACCTCGTCACCGGGACGGGAGATGTGTGGGTCGTGCCTCACGTCCACTGCCGGCTCGGCGTGGTCGCCGCGATGTCGCATCGGTACGACGAGGCGGTCGAGCGGCTGGAGAGCGTTCTCCCGCAACTGCAGCAGATCGGTGACGAGGGCTGCATCGCGTTGTCTTCTCTGTACCTCGGGGAAGCGGTGATGGCCCGAGACGGAGTGGACCAAGCCGCGCCGCTGATCATTGCCGCCCTCACCGGCTACGGCGATCTCCGTAACAGATCGGGTATTGCAGGGGCGTATCGTCGGCTGGCCAGGCTCTCCCTGGAGCGCGGCAACACCGCGGGGGCGATCATTTTCCTGGGAGCTGCCGACTCTGAACGCGAGGCGATCGGCGGCTACATCTCTTCGCACGACAAGGAATACCTGGCAAGCATCGAAGCGCCGCTGGCTGGAATGATCGACGGGGACGAGGAGCACCGCCTCCGCGCCGAGGGAGCCGCGTTGACCGTCGACATGGCTCTCGATCTCGCCGCGGAGATCACGAGAGACTGACACCCGCCGCTCCCGCCCGATTGTTCACCTCCTCTTGTCTATCGAACATATGTTCGATAGAGTGCTCTTCCGGTGATGGAAAACCACGCCGGGGGGACGAGCGAAGGACACGGCTTGGTTACAGGGGTCGAACAGGTTGCAGGGATCGAGCAGCGGGCATGGGTCGCATCGGAGATCAGGCAGCCGGAGATCAGCAAGCTGAAGCCGCCGGATTCGCTGCTCCATCTGGAGAAGGGGCAGGTGGCGGCGCTCATCGGTGCTCCCGGCTACGGCCTCACCCGTCTCGGGCTCTCCTTGCTGGCCGACCATGCCGAGGACGGGCCGGTGGCCTATCTCGATGTACGTGGCTGGCTGAGCCCACTCGCTGCCTGGGAAATCGGCATCGCTCCCGATCGTCTCCTCGTCGTTCGCTGTGGTGACGTGGTGCGTTGGGGGAGGGCTGCGGCGACGCTGCTCGATGGGGTGCACGCTCTGTATGCCGAAGTGCCCAACGGGGTCCGGGACACGGCGCTGCGCAAGCTCGGGGCGGTGGCGAGACGAAACCGCACCCCGCTCGTGCTGCGCCCACTGCGCGGGTCCATCCCCTCCGGGGTTGCCACCTTGCGGCTCGAGGCCGACACCGTCACCTGGGAAGGCGTCGAGCAAGGACATGGGCGCTTGCAGCTCCGGCGGGGTCGCTTGATCGCCTCGGGCAAGGCCGTTCATGGGATGACCCGACGGGTGGAAGTAGAGGACGATGGAGCGAACGCTGTGCGTCTGGTGTCCGACATGGCCGTTGCGGAGGTCGGACGCGCCACCGGATGAGCCCTGCCAGGCGATCGGAGAGGACCACCGGGTGGTGGCCGTCAATGCCCTCGCCGTCGAGGCAGGCGTGCGCCTCGGCATGCACCGGCGCGAAGCTGAAGGAATCTGCCCAACCGTGGTTACGGTGGTCGGCGATCCCGGTGCGGAGGCCGCCCGTTTCGAACCGGTGGTGACGGCGGTTGAATCCCTGATTCCTCGTGTGGAAATCGCGATACCAGGTCTCCTCTTCGTTCCCATCACCGGAGCGGTGGGGTATTACGGCGGGGAGCGGGCACTTCTCGACCGGATGATCGAGGAGGTCGAGTCCGTTGCCGGTGATGGGTTCCGGTTTGGTGTCGCCGGCGGCCCGTTCCTGGCGCACCGTGCCGCCGAACTGGCGGCGGGCCACCCTCCACTGCGGGTCATCGAGGACGACGCGGAGTTCCTCGCCTCTCTCGACATCGGTGCCGTCGATCGAGAAGAGCTCGTTGCCACCTTCCGTTGGCTCGGGATCGCCACACTCGGCGATCTCGCCCGTCTTCCTCGCGCGGTCGTCGTGTCACGGTTCGGGGCGGAGGGAATGGCCGCTCATCGGTTGGCCGCCGGCGAAGACCGCTCGGTTCTTCCCCGCGCCATTCCCGCCGACCTCGGGGTGGAGGAGCGCTTCTCGCCACCGCTCACCGATCTCGAACAAGCATCGTTCGCGGCTCGGGCGCTGGCCAATCGGCTCATCGAATCGCTACGTCCGTACGGCATCGCACCCCATCGCGTGCTCGTCGAGGCCGAAGCAACCGACGGCAGCATCCGGGCCAGGACCTGGCGCAGTGCCGATCCTTTCGACGATGCCGCCCTCGCCGACCGCATCCGTTGGCAGCTGAGAGCGTGGATCGAAGGAGTCGGTTCGGAGATCCGGGGCGGGTTGCGAGCACTGCGCTTGGATCCCACCGATCTCTCCGGCGCGGGGCGCCAGATGTCGCTCCACGAAGATGCGAGGAGTGCCGCGGAGACCCATCGGGCCCTCGTCGAGGTGCAGGCCATCGTCGGGGCGGATGCTCTGCTGCATGCCGAGCCACAGGGAGGGCGTGATCCCAACGAGCGGGTCTCCTGGCATCGTTGGGATGAGGCACCGGCGGCACCGGTCCGTGATCCGGATGCACCCTGGCCGGGTCGTATCCCGTCGCCATCGCCTGCACTGGTGCCGCCTTCGCCGCGACCGCTCACGGTGGAGTGGGATGGCGGCATGCCCACCCGGGTTCGGCTCGGGAGCCGCTGGGAGCCGGTGCTGTCGTGGGCCGGGCCGTGGCGGTCCGTCGGACGCTGGTGGGTGGGTGGGGGCAATGATCTCGCCGACCGCTATCAACTGGTCACCTCGGCGGGGGCGTTCCTCTGCGAGGTACGAGCAGGGACGACGTGGTTGGTCGGGATCTACGATTGAGATCCGGGGTGCGACCTGCGCATCTCGTCGTAGACCTCGAGCATCTGCTCTCGCGTGTCTTTCAGCAGGCCCGATACGTCCTCCCTGATGGTCATTCCCGTGGTATCGATCGGTGCCAGGATGCGTACCCGGGCTCGAGCCCGTCTGATCAACCACTGATGCGGAGGATTGGCCTCCCTCGTCCCGTCGATCACCACAGGCAGAATGGGCAGGTGGTTGTCGATGGCGATGCGAAAGGCGCCTTTCTTGAAGTCCTTCATCTCGCCATCGACGCTGCGTGTGCCTTCGGGAAAGACCATCAGCGAGAATCCCCGTTCTTTGGCGTTGGCAACGCCGGCATTGATGGCTTGATGTGTCGACATACCGGCCTTGCGATCGATCTTCACGATGCCCACGGTGTCCATTGCCTGGGCGACGAACGGGATCTTGTAGATCTCCTTCTTGGCGAGGAACCGGATCGTGAGCGGCACGGTGCGGAAGAGCAAAGGGATGTCGAAGTTGGACAGATGGTTCGACACCACCACGTACATCTGCGTCTCGTTGACGACCTCGGTTCCGTCCACCTCGTAACGGATCGGTGGGATCGACAAGAAGACGCTCGACCAGGCGCGGATGACGCGGTCGTTATGGGGGGAGTCCCGGCGGATGTGGCCGACGATGGTGACGTAGATCGCAGTGATGAGGGTCAGGATGAAGAACAGCGGAACGAGCACAATTGTGCGGAACGCAGCGGGGAGCGTCGACATCACGGTTAGCGTACCCCGCCCCGCGGAGCCCGACCGATGCACAAGCTGACCATCGACCAGGCGGCGAGACTCGCTCTCGCTGCCCAAGGATTCAACGAGTCGCGCCCGAGTGGCCGGGTCGACGTGCGCCACTTCCGTCGGGCGCTCCGCCGCATGGGGGTGCTCCAGCTCGACTCGGTCAACGTCCTGGTCCGATCCCACTACCTACAGATGTTCTCCCGGCTTGGCGGCTACGACCGGTCGAGCCTCGACCGGTGGACGGCACGTTCGGGCGAGCTCTTCGAGTACTGGGGGCACATGGCATCGCTGATCCCGGTCGGCGACTACCCGCTGTACCGATGGCGGATGGAGTCCGCCGAGCCGGGGCAGCGGATCCGCCGCTTGATGAGCGAACGCCCCGGATACATCGAGACCGTTCACCGCGAGGTGCTCGACGAAGGCCCGCTCGCGGCAGGAGATCTCGATGATGGTGGCGAGCGCACCGGGCCGTGGTGGGGCTACGCCCCGGGAAAGCTCGCCCTCGAATGGTTGTTCCACACGGGCGACGTCACGGCGCACCGCAATCGTGCGTTCGGTCGGGTCTATGCCGACCCGTCCCGAGTGATCCCGTCCGAGGTCCTGTCTGGCCGGACACCGTCCGAGGAGGAGGCATACCGGCTTCTGTTGCTGGCGGCGGCCCGCCACCACGGTGTGGGTACCGCTTCGGATCTGTCCGATTACCACCGTCTCCATGGGCCCACCGCGCGTCAGGTGATACGTCGGCTGGCGGACGAGGGCCTTCTCGAGACCGTCGAGGTAGAAGGTTGGAAACAGCCGGCGTACCTGTATCCCGCCGCGATCCTGCCGCGAGAACGACGCGGGACTGCGTTGCTCAGCCCCTTCGATCCGCTCGTGTGGTACCGGGATCGGACGGAGCGGCTCTTCGGCTTCCACTACCGAATCGAGATCTACGTCCCCGCCAGCAAGCGAATCCACGGATACTTCGTCCTTCCCTTCCTCATGGATGGAAGGCTCGTCGGCCGCGTCGATCTCAAGGCAGACCGTGCCAACGGCCGGTTGCTGGTTCGCAGCACCTTCCACGAGCCCGCTGTCGACGTCGACGCCATGGCCGCCTCGCTTGCGAAGGAACTCGTGGCGATGGCCGAGTGGCTGGAACTCGGGGACGTCGTCGTCGAACCGAGAGGCAATGCCGCCGACGAGCTCAGGAGGGCATTGTCCGCCGGTTAACGTCTGGCCAGACACGTGGAGGAGTGCGATGATCGATTTCAAGGACCGGGTTGCCGTCGTCACGGGTGCCGGTGGGGGCCTCGGCAAGCAGCATGCGCTGTTGCTTGCATCTCGCGGGGCGGCTGTGGTCGTCAACGACCTCGGGGGCACCGTGCATGGCGAAGGTTCGAGCGCGTCTGGGGCCGAGCGAGTCGTTGCCGAGATCAAGGCTGCCGGCGGTGAGGCGGTTGCAGAGTTCAGTTCGGTAGCCATCCCGGATGGTGGGCGCGCAGTCGTCCAGCGCGCCATCGACGAGTACGGCCGCATCGACGTCGTCATCAACAACGCCGGGATTCTCCGTGACCGAACCCTCACCAACATGACGTGGGGAGAGCTCGACTCGGTTCTCGACGTGCATCTCCGTGGCGCGTTCTACGTGACCAAGCCGGCGTTCATCCACATGAAGGAACAGGGATATGGTCGCATCATCGTCACCACCAGCGGCTCCGGCCTCTTCGGCAGTTTCGGCCAGAGCAACTACGCCTCGGCCAAAATGGGCCTCGTCGGCTTCATGAACGTGATCAAGCTCGAGGGGGCGAAACACGGCATCACGGTGAATGCCGTCGCCCCGCTCGCTCACACCAGGATGACCGAAGAGCTGCTCGGGAACCTGGCCGATGAGCTCGAACCCAGCGAGGTCTCCCCGGCTGTGGCCTACCTCGCCTCCGAGGCATGCGAACTGTCCGGCGAGATCTGGTCGGTCGGCGGCGGATCGGTGAGCAGGGTCTTCATCGGCCTCGTGCAGGGATACTTCAAGCACCCGGAAACCCAGGGCCCGCTGACCATCGAGGATGTCGAGGCCAACGTTCCACAGATCCGGTCCGAGCGCGACTACATCGTCCCGTATTCGGGACAGGACGAATTCGCCAAGCTCGGTCCCCTGCTGCTGGGGTGAGGGCTGCTGCTGGGGTGAGCGAGCCGAAGGGCCACGACAAGGTGCAATGGCGGGCGTGGGCCCACCGGATCTGGAGCGAGCTCGACATCGCCGCCACATCTGAGGCGATCGTCTTCGCCCTCAGTGACTGGGGAGGGATCAGGGGCACGGTGCTCACCTACCTGCCAATGCCCGGAGAGGTCGACCTCTCCGGCCTCGACGACACACACGGTGTTCGTTGGGTCGTCACCCGGACGCCAAACCACGGTCCGCTCACCGTGCACGTGTTGGAGGGCACGTTGGAGCGTCACCCGCTCGGGTTCATGCAGCCGGTGGTGGAGTCTCCGAGTGTGGAACTCGGAGAGATCGACTCCATCCTCGTCCCCGGGTTGGTCTTCGACGAGACGGGAGGTCGTCTCGGCAGGGGAAAGGGTTACTACGACGAGCTGCTCGGACGGTTCCCGATTCATACTGCTCGCATCGGGGTGGCCCCTCTTGCCGTCGTTGTGGCCTCCCTCCCAACGGAATCGCATGACCAGCCCATGAGCCACCTGGCAACCGAGGACGGAGTCGTCCAGATTGGTGGTCGTGCCGCGGTGTATCCACCGGTAATGTGATCTCACGAGACGGGGGAGAGAACATGGCCGATTGGCAGAACAGCACGGCGCTCATCGTCGTCGACGTCCAGAAAGGCTTCGACGACGAATCCCACTGGGGGGAGAGGAACAACCCGGATTGTGAGGAGAACATCGCCATCCTGATCGGCGCGTGGCGGAAGGAGGGCTGGCCGCTGGTGTACGTGCGTCATGATTCGGAGACTGCGGGATCGCCCTTGCGCGCAGGCAGCGCCGGCAACGAGTTCAAGGACGTCATCGACGGCAAGCCGGATTTGCTCGTGACGAAATCGGTGCATTCGGCGTTCTACGGGGACCCCGACCTCGATGCCTGGTTGAAGGACAACGGCATCACGGCCGTCGCCATCTGCGGCATCCAAACGAATATGTGCTGTGATACGACGGCGCGGATGGCCAGCGATCTCGGGTACGACGTGATGTTCGTGATCGACGCCACCCACACCTTCGATATCCAGGCGCCGAACCATCAGGTGTACCGGGCTCGAGAAATCGCTCGTTTCACCGCTCTCAACCTCGCCGCTGATTTCGCCAAGGTCGTCCAGACACGCGAATTGGCGGGTTGATCAGTCGCGGAGATGGGCGACGGCATCCCGGCGCGCGGCGAGAAACGCAGTGTCTCCGGCACTCCAACGCTGCATCGTGCCGACGGCGACCTGGGTCCCGTCTCTCGTCACGGCGAGCACACGGTGCCCTCCGGCAGAGAATCGGTCGTTAACGATCGTGACCGGGCATCCCCGGCCATCGATAGAGAGCGTGAGGCGATCCGGGCGAAGCAGCACCGAGCCCCCCTCGTCGTCGACGCTGAAGCCGGGCCACGTTGCCACGGTCGCGGCCGGGATGATGTTGTCGAGACCGATGAGTCGGGCCACGAAGGCCGAGCCGGGGTCGTCCCAGAGCTGTTCGGGTGTGGCCGAGCGGATGATGGATCCTGACTGCATCACTGCGACGCGGTCGGCGATCGCAAAGGCCTCGTCGCGATCGTGGGTGACGTAGACGACCGGTGTCGCCAGCTGGTCGAAGATCGCCCTCATGTCGTCGAGGAGCTGGTCGATCAAGGCGCGATCCAGGGAGCCGAGGGGTTCATCGAGGAGCAGGAGTCTCGGTTGAGGTGCCAGCGTGCGGGCCAGGGCGACACGCTGCTGCTGGCCTCCCGACAGCGTCGCGATCGCCCTGGGCCCGAGTCCGGCGAGCCCAACGAGGTCCAGCATGTGCTCCACGCGTCGATTCACCGCAGAACGATCGAGACCGTGCATCTCCAGCCCGAACGCGATGTTGCCCCGGACGTCGCGATGGGGGAAGAGGGCGTAGTCCTGGAACATCAAACCGAATTCGCGCCGGTGGGCCGGGATCTCATCGATGACCTCGCCGTCGAACGAGATCGATCCGTCGTCGAGAGGCTCCAGACCGGCGATGGCGCGCAAGAGCGTGGATTTGCCGCTGCCCGACGGCCCCATGACGGCGACAACCTCACCGCTCGCCACCGCAAGGTCCAGATGATTGACCGCAACGATCGGACCGAAGCGCACCGTTGCCCTTTGCACGTCGAGCATCAGATGTCACCCCCCGTACCGCGGCGGAGGCGATCGATGAACATCACCGACGCGCCGGTGAGCACCATCAGGATCACGCTCAAAGCCATGGCCCGTCCGAAGTTCGTCGCACCAGGCAGCGAGAGGAGCCGAAAGATCGCCACCGGCATCGTGGCATTCCCGGGTCGGACGATGAACGCAGTCGCTCCGAACTCGCCGAGAGAGATGGCGAATGCGAACGCTGCTCCCACGCCGATGGCGCGGGCGACGATGGGGAGGTCGACTTCCCGCCACACCCGCAGGGGGCCGGCACCGAGCACCGCAGCGGCGTCGCGTAGGCGCTGCTGGACGGAGCGCATCACCGGAAGCGACGTGCGGATCACGAATGGGATGGCGACGAGTGCGTGGGCGATGGGTATCAGCATGATCGACGTCCTGAGATCGATCGGCTCGTCGAGCGCAACGAGAAACCCGAAGCCGATCGTCACCGCGGACGCCCCGAGGGGCAGCATCAAGCCGGAGTCGATCATGGCTGCGATCCTGCTCGACGAATATGCGGATGACACGGCGGCCAAGACGCCGATGACCACGGCGATCACGAGTGCGGCGAAGGCGAAGAGGAGCGAGTTGGTCATCGCTTCGGGAGCGGTCACGAAAAACGCCGAGTCGGTCGCGGTGAAGAGCCCCACGTAGTTGTCGATGCCGAACCCGCCGGCTGGTCGGAGGGAGCGGACGACGAGGACGGCGATCGGGATGCCGAGGAACAGCATCATGAAGGTCACCGTGGTCCATACGAAGAGCCGTTGTCCTCGTGTGCGCGGCGGTCGGGCCGTGTCTCCAGCCTGCAAAGGGAGCTCCCGAGACCGTCGCGCCGAGGTTCGGCCGTACACCACGAGGAGCACACCGACCCCCACGAGTTGCAGCAC
>Ga0255055_10001486_pt1 | contig 17050 bp, 17 predicted proteins | sample JV7_2_27_MG_FD_188633 | JGI IMG/M metagenome (GOLD analysis project Ga0255055, IMG submission 188633) | Seawater microbial communities from Jervis Inlet, British Columbia, Canada - JV7_2_27 | ecosystem: Environmental > Aquatic > Marine > Inlet | place: Canada: British Columbia | collected... | reverse complement strand
AAACCCTACCTACAAGATCTAAATCTGATAAGATTGGTCGGATTGACAAAAATGTTTGCCGGAACTGTTATGCGCCTTGAAGCCGTGGGAGAGCGCCACCTCAATGACCTCTAATAACACCCTGCACGATAGCTTGGGACGTCAGCTGGCATATTTGCGCATATCGCTGACCGATCAATGCAACTTCCGCTGCACTTATTGCATGCCGGCACGCGTCTTTAACAACGGCCACCCCTACATCCCCCGCGCTGACTATCTGAGCTTCAACCAACTGGCCAGGCTAGTTCGTGTGCTGGCAGGCATGGGTGTGCGAAAGATCCGACTTACGGGAGGGGAGCCTCTGATGCGCAAAGGTGTCGAGCAGCTTGTTGGTACGCTCATCCCCATTGCAGGCATCGATGAGGTCACGATGACGACCAACGGATACATGCTAGTGCAGCAGGCCGAGGCGCTGAAGCGGGCCGGTTTGAGCCGTCTTAACGTGAGCCTGGACAGTCTTGATCCGGAGGTTTTCCGTGAAATGAATGGGGGGCGTGCTGAACTGGAGGCAGTATTAGGAGGAATCGAGGCTGCCGAGGCGGCAGGATTTGAATCGATCAAGATTAATACTGTGATCAAACGCGGGGTGAACGATCACGGCATCGTCGATCTTGCAATGTATTTCAGGAAACGTGGTCTTACGGTTCGGTTTATCGAGTACATGGACACTGGCACGGTCACCGACTGGCACATCGACCAGGTTGTTACGACAGATGAGATGATTGCCATGGTAAATGAGAGCGCTCCTATCGAGCCGTTGCCACTCGAAAGGGATGACGATGTTGCGCGTCGCTATCGTTTCGTCGATGGCATGGGTGAGGTTGGTTTTATCACTTCCGTCTCGAATCCGTTCTGTGAGAGTTGCACCCGGCTGCGCCTTACAGCAGATGGGAAGCTATTCACTTGTCTATTCGGTGTTGTGGGGCATGATCTTCGAAAGCAATTGCTCGAGGGTGCCACGGATGGTGACATAGTCGATTTCATAAACAAAGTGTGGCGGCGAAGGTCGGATCGCTACTCCGAAGTTCGCTCTCAAATAAACATCCCCTTGAAAAAGGTGGAGATGAATCGGGTAGGTGGCTGATGAGGATGTTCGCATGAAGGTGCGAGTCAAATTCTTCGGGATACTGAAAGCGGATACAGGGAGAGATACCATCGAGATGGATGTAGGTGAGATGGGTGAGACCGTATCCGGGATTCTGAAGGAGATCGGAGTACGTTTTCCACAATTAAAACCGCGCATGGACACGCTCGCCTATGCTGTAAACCAAGAAATCGTTGATGCTGATTATGCGCTTTCTGATGGGGATGAATTGGCGCTACTCCCGCCGGTAAGCGGGGGTTCCGGGAAGATAAGCAGGATCACAGAAGCGCCACTCAATCTCGACGATCTTATGGCTGAGACAGAGGACCATCCGAGTGGTGCGTTAATCGTCTTTGCTGGCGTGGTTAGAAATCACAATGAAGGTCAAGCTGTGGATGGGATGACATACGAAGCAGATGGGCCATTAGCAGAGAAGGTTCTCGCCGAGATTGAATCCGAGGCGCTCTCAAAATTTATAGTGCGGCACTGCCGCATTCAACACCGTATCGGGGAGTTAAAACTGGGTGAGACGAGCGTCATCATCGTCGTGCGGTCTCCGCACAGGGCTGAAGCTTACGAAGCCTCGCGCTATGCGATTGAAGAGTTAAAGCGAAGGGCGCCCATCTGGAAGAAGGAACACTATGTAGGCGGGGGGAGCCGCTACCTCGAAGGTACCCCGCTGCAGAAAGGTTCGACATCGTGAAGGATGTGACTGAGAAAAACCCGACGCTGCGCACCTCGATCGCCGAGTCCAAACTCACCATGCCGCCAGAAGTGCAATCCCTGATGCATGAGGGGAAGCTCGAGAAAGGTGATGCTCTCGAGATTGCCAGGGTCGCCGGGGTGATGGCGGCAAAAAAAACGAGTGAGATGATCCCCTACTGCCATCCGCTTGCATTGACAGGCGTGGCGATCGATTTCGCGTTCGATGAGGATGGGGTTCGAACACGAGCGACGGTCAAGACCATCGGTCCAACCGGGGTCGAGATGGAAGCGCTCACGGCTGCTAGTGTTGTGGCCCTCACTCTTTACGACACACTCAAACCACATACGCAGACGATGGAGATTGCCTACGTGCGCCTGCTCTCCAAAACCGGTGGGAAATCCGGTGATTACGTGTACGAAGGATGAATCGGTTGGCACCCCCGGTTGAATTCAAGCGCAATGCAAAGGTGGGAATCTGCCTGTTAATCATCGCCCTGCTGTCAGCATGTCGTGGTCTGGCTGGACTCGCGCAGGGAGGGAACCCGGCTTTGACAATTTCGACTGCATCAAATTTGATCCCCGCATTTGAAGAAATCGGCGAGCGCTTTGAGGATGAGACCAACATTGTGATTGAGTTCAACTTTGGCGCCTCGGGGCAATTGGCTGATCAGATCATCCAGGGAGCACCGGTGGACGTGTTCGCCTCTGCAGATGCCGCCTACATCGATGAGCTACTTGAGGAGGATCTTCTCGTGGAATCCTCCATTACAGAATTTGCCAGAGGACGCATCGTCCTCTGGGCGGCGGAGGGGAGTAATCTAGAACTCGACGAGCTCCAGGATCTGAGCCAGCTCTCGGTGGAAACACTGGTGTTGGCGAATCCCGCCTATGCCCCCTTCGGGAAAGCAGCCAGGGAAGCGCTCGAGAGCGCAGAGATGTGGGATGTGCTTGCGGATAAGGCCGTGTACGGCAGCTACGTCAGCCAGGCGCTGCACATGGCCGAAGCTGGTTCTGTAGATGCTGCCATCGTGGCGCTTTCACTGGTTCTAGGTAGTGATGGGGATTGGATTCTGATTCCGGAGACCCAGCATCAGCCTATCCGCCAGGTCATGGCAGTTGTGCGCGGTACTGACCATATAGAGGAGGCTGAGGCTTTTATCGAGTATGTGCAAGGTGAAGTTGGGCAGGAGATATTGCGTCGCTTTGGATATGAGGCGGTGTCGCCGTGAGCTGGCAGCCGCTGCTTCTCACCTTACAGGTCACTGCCCTGGCGAGCCTGTTCATCGTGGTGATCGGGTTGGCGTGCGCATGGCTGCTGGCCAGATGTCAATTCACAGGAAAGCCGCTGCTTGAGATCCTCGTTCTCATCCCCCTCGTGATCCCGCCCAGTGTGCTTGGCTACTATCTCCTCCAACTCTTCGGACGGGAAGGATTATTCGCCACAACTTTCCACATCGATGTGCTCTTCACCTGGCAAGCAGCTGTGATCGCCTCGGTGGTCGTCGGTCTTCCGCTGATGATCCAGCCAGCGCGAGCTGGCTTGGAGGATGTCGATCGTAAGCTCGAGGAAGCGGCCAAGGTGGATGGAGCTGGCAGCCTGCAGGTGATGCGCTTCATAACACTGCCGCTGGCGCGACGCAGCATACTTGCGGGGGTCGTCCTAGCGTCGGCAAGAGCGATGGGTGAGTTTGGGGTGACTCTCATGATTGCGGGAAACATCCCGGGACGCACCCAGACGCTGTCGCTTGCCATCTACGATGCGGTGCAGACAAGGCAGTACGACGAGGCGAATATAATGGTGTTTGTCTTGACCGCCCTCGCGCTAATGTACATCTGGGGGTTGGTCCAGCTTGGCAATCCTTTACGTTTGACCAGACAGAGGTAGGAAGTTTAAGCTGGCATTGACCCAACTGGATTTAACGAGGGCAGCCTGGTTATGCTGCAGCTTGGATTCAACTACGAAGTGCAACAGCGGATGAATTGTAGATTCAACTCGCAAGTCCGACACAGAAGAATGAAAGTATGATTAGAGGCGGTTACTGTTTTAGGCACCGACTATTCTTGCCAGGTTGACTCTCTGCGTGTAGGATAAAACAAACCAATGCTCGCTGGGTTCCGAGTAGTCGAAAATCGCAAGGCCACCCTTAGGACACCAGCCTGACGGTCCAAGGCCCCTGTTTTAGGAAGCGAACTCACACCGTACCAGCCGGTTACGGTGCGGTGTAACCTGGCTCTTGATCTCCGAATCTTGGCCCCCCGAACGAAACGAAGACCGTCAGGTTTTCAGAATAGAAAGAAATCATACTCATAGAGTAATTGGGATTGGATGAACCCTGACTTTTGGGGTGGATACCCAGTTCCAGAGAATTACCCTCCCAGCCATTTCCATTTTTTGGGCGCCCATTTTCCAGAAGTTCCTTCTTTGAGAACAGGTTCAATGAATAATCTTGCAGCCTGTAAGGCTTTCGTTAGATCGTTCCATGGCAATTCGAGCTCTTCTCGGAACCTTGGGAACGACCTCGCCCATTCAGAGGGTGGATCAGGCACTTGTGTTGGAATTTCATGTGTGGCTCGTGCCTCGAAAGTCGCGCGGAGTGCACGTATTAGATCTTCACTATTTAACTCTGATGTCATCGCTATCAGCAGGATATCGACGAGATCCCTGACGCGAGTGTTGCTGCGCGTTCCATATTCGCGTGTATATGCATGGATCTTCTCAGCTAGGTGTTGGGATACAGGATAACTTGGAAACGTCGTCGGCTGGATGCCCGCGAATTCCAGGATTGGGAGCCCAGAGAGCTGTTCCGGCGTGGCTACGATCGGATCTCCTGCGCCGACATCAACATGAAACCGTTCAAAGGTCCTTCCGTCGAGTAATGAATGCACTGGATATCGAGCGGTGCCTGGTTGATTGCCCAAGTCGGTGCTGACCGCACGTCCAACCTCAAAGGAAAACCAGTCCTTCACATCAGAGGAGGTAGCATCGCTAAGTAAGTCATGAGCCTCGACTGAAGGGTGTTGTAATAGAAGATCGATATCCTTCGTCGTTCGTGCTCTTTCGCCAATTCGGAGTTGAAGCGCATAACCGCCTTTCAACACCCAGGTATCGGGGTTGGTGATCACAAGCCGGGCGAGAAATCGATCAAAGGCAACCAGTTTGCGGAGACGCACAAGGGGCTCGCCCGTTCTCAGGCTTCGATTTCGAAGACGGTCCTCCAACGCTCGCCGAAACGCACTGCCGTCTTTGTATTTCACTTCTCACCCATGCCGAGTGTCTTTAGTATCAGGCGACGAGCTCTACCGCCATACCTCTCGGCAGCCTCTCGCAGAGCTCTTGCATTGCTAAGACCACGGTCTAAGGCTTCTTCGATAGCTTGTCGTATATGTTCTTCCGGAAGACCCGATCGCGCCACATCGGCGATCGTCCTCGTGACCGTCGTGACTGGAAGTCCATCTCTCGTTGTGATTTCCGTCGGCGTGATGCGGCTTGTATGAAGCCGGATGCCATTCCTCCTCCGGGAAGCCGTTCTTGGCACCGTGACATGGACCTTGGAGGGAATGATGTCCGTTAGATCGTAGAGCGTGAGCGCGCTTTCATGCGATATTGCCGAATCCGGTCCTGTACGCAGACATGCAACAATGAGGTCTTCAAAGGGCGACATAGGGAAGCGTGTAAGTCGGTATATGCCCCTTCTGATGCGCGAGAAGAGGCCATTCTTCGCGTAATACGAGAGGCGCTCATCGCTGAATCCCGCCTGGTGAGCTTGCCAAGTCGCGAAATACCCACCCTGGCTCTCGGCTATTCGGTAGAGATGATCGTGGTCAGGTTTTTCCATTGTGTGTGCAAATCCTTTGGATAATACTAAGGTAATGCACACATAATAGCATTTAAGCAATGGGCTGTCTACCCTCACATATTTTACATCTTAGGGAAAGCAATCATGACGTATATTCAACTCGCAAGTCCAACACAGAAGAATGAAAGTATGATTAGTGGCGTTCCTGCCCTATACCCCAACCGCACTTGCTAGATTGACTCTCCGCGGGTAGGAAAATTTAAACCAATGCTCGCTGGGTTCCGAGTAGTCGAAAATCGCAAGGCCACCCTTGGAATCCCAGCCTGACGATCCATGGCCCCTATTTTGGGAAGCGAACTCACATCGTACCGCGCCGGTTACGGTGCGGTCTAACCTGAAGGTCCTCAGTTCCCTTCGACGGAGTTTATCCCGAGCGAAGTCGAGGGGCTCAGGATAAAATCCTATGAGCCCCGCTACCTTAAGGGACCTGAAAAGGTGCCTTTTTCTTCATAGTTCAATGCTCATATTTTCCACATAGTTTCTAGGTCATCCATGTGATACACTGCTGGCTGGAAAATTCAAAAAAAAGAGGTTGGTATCAATGACATCACGTAAATGGTTCAGCACAGTGTTGATCACGCTAGTCGCCGTGGCAATCTTAGCAGTTGGTGGATATGCGCTTTATCGGTATGGTTACAGTCGCGGATCTATAGCAACACCCCGGGGCGAGGAGTTCATGTTCCACGATTTTGGCGAGATGCCCTTCCAGGGAGGGCATATGAGTGAACTTCCGCAACGATTCCAGGACCGGTTGGAGGTACCTTTCCAGCGATTAGATCCCCGGGCAACCGCTTTCGAACATATGCTACCAACACGATCGATCTACTCACCATTTTCCCTCGTCTTGCGGGTGCTTTTCCTCGGTCTAATCGTTTGGTTGCTTTATAAGTTTATCTCGCTCTTTACCGTGGGGAGGAGCTGGCAGCTAAGCTTCAACTCACATCCAGATGGTGAACCAGAAGAAGAAGTAAAGGAAAAGGGAAGGGGAAAGTCAAAGTAATTCCCCCAGAATGTTTAAATCAAGGCATTAATTTATAGGCATGGGGGCGAGGAAGTCCCATCAGACAATCCTAGCCCCGTAACCTGGAGAGAAAGCGCCCGCGAGGGCGCTTTTTTCCTTGCCAAGTATTATTTCAGAGTTCGTGAGACAAATTTGCTGTAACGGTTGTGGTAACTTTTTAGCCCCAAATGGTTATTAGAAGTATGGAGTATCCGCATGCTAGCAGTATTGAGAAGGCGTAATTACGGACTGTTGTGGGTTGCACAGCTAATTTCTATGATTGGCGATTGGGCGTTGTTTGCCGCGTTGCCGTTCTTTATTTACGAACTGACCAGTTCGGTGATGGCCACCGGCGCGATGTTTATGATCCAGGTTGTGCCGTCACTGGTTTTTGGATCAGTCGCCGGAGTATTTGTCGACCGCTGGGACCGGCGCTGGACGATGATTGGCTCGAGCCTCTTCCGCGGGGTGGTGCTGGTGATCCTGCTGGGGGTTCGCTCAACCGATATGATCTGGCTTGTTTATCTCGCGGGCTTCCTCGAATCAACCGCTAGTCAGTTTTTTGGACCAGCTAATAACGCCCTTTTGCCAACGCTGGTTGATGAAGATCAATTGCTCACCGCCAATTCGCTTGACTCAATGGGGGAGAACAGCGCCCGCCTGATCGGGCCGGCGCTTGGCGGTGTCTTGCTGGCCTCGATCGGTTTGCAGGGCGTGATCTTCTTTGATATGGGATCGTATTTAGTGGCAGCACTGTTGATGTATTTCATCCGAGTCCCGGCGGGTGAGGTGGCGCCGGGACTCGCTGATGACGGCTCTGCAGGCAGTGCCCTCTCGACCTTCTGGGGTGAATTTGTCGCCGGGCTTAAACTGGTGGCGGGCAAGCCGGCCCTTTCACGGATATTCCTGGTGCTGGGGATCGCCGCCCTTGGCGACAGTATCCTCACCGTATTGCTCGTTGCCTTTTTCCAAGACGTCGTTGGGGTAGGATCGGCGGAATTTGGTTTAGTGCTCACGGTGCGAGGGATTGCTGGTCTTCTGGGGGGGATCGTGGTAGGAGCGATCGGGAGTAAGTTCAAGCCCAAACACCTGATTTCCTTTGGCTTGATCGGTACGGGGGCAGCACTGGTGGCGATGGTCGTCTGGCCATTCTTTGCTATCTCGCTGTTGATCATGATCCTGCTCAGCGTACCGCTCATGGCCTGGTTGATCAGCAGCCAGACCTGGGTGCAGACGCACGCGCCCGGTGAATACCGGGGACGAGTATTTGGTGTTTATGGAACGCTGAGTGCCCTGCTGATGTTGATCGGAATGGCATTTGCAAGCGGCCTTGGCGACACGCTTGGGATCTCTCCCACGCTCTACTTTGGTGGGGGGATCTACATCCTGTCCGGGTTGCTGGCATTTATACTGTTGGGTATCGGTGACCCGTAGGCCGAACTGCCTAACGATCTATGTGAAGTGATAACATTAGTCCAAGGTGCTAATGATACGACATACAACTTTACGCCTCGCCGCTATATTTCGCTCGCTGATCAACATGTTTCGTGTGAGTGATGGTCAAGGCTTCACCTCTTGGGTTGGGTCGGGGCGGTCAACGACGGCCCTCCAAGCGAGATGGCGTTCTCGATCCGGGGCTAAGGAAAACATAAAACGTCTGCTCACCCATAAATATCTAATCGGGCTGGCGTTGCTATTGGCAGTCGTCCTCAGCCTACCAGCACTGTGGAGGGGTTGGGGTTTCGAAGACGATATCTATCACCGCGCCATCCTGCTCACTTCATCGCTCCCTGATGCGATGAGGAACCTTTTTGTGTTCCTCGATCCAAGTACGACCCGGCTGCAGATGGAAGTTGGTGTGTTGCCTTGGTGGACACTCGAGACCACCCAGATTGCATTCTTCAGGCCGCTGGCTGTAGTGACATTCTGGATAGACTACCAACTCTGGCCCGATAACTCCATGCTCATGCACGCCCATAATCTTGTTTGGTATCTGGCTGTCTGCGCGGCGGCCGCTCTGCTTTACCGACGGTTCATGGGGCGCAACCTCGCCTCGGGTTTAGCTATCCTGCTCTTCGCCCTTAATTTTCCTCATGTAAATGCGGTCTACTCGATCGCCGCTCGCAGCCAACTTATGGCGACCTTCTTCGGGATCTTAGCCCTGTGGGTGCACGATAAATCATCCCGGGGCGATTGGAAAATCGGTTTCTTTATCGGACCGGTCTTCCTGGCGCTGTCCTTATTCTCGGCGGAGGCGGGCATAGCTATCGTTGGCTACCTGGCAGCACATGTGCTCTTCATCGATCGCGGGGTTTGGAAGGATCGATTAATCCAGTTAATCCCCTATGCACTTGTCGTGGTGATCTGGCGATTGGTCTATTATTCCTTGGGTTATGGCGTCTGGGGTTCGGGATTCTACCTGGATCCCCTGAGTGAACCTTTTAGATTTGCCCTGAACGTCGTCGAGCATGCGCCGATCTTACTCCTTGGCCAATGGATTTTACCCGATCCGGTTGTGTATGCAGGTTTTTCTAAGGTGGGGCAAATCGGGTTCTGGTTGCTCGCCGTCGCAATCCTGATCGTCCTGGCGATGATGCTGGCCCCAATGTTCGGCAAGATCCGGCGGGCACGATACTGGGGTTTGGGGATGCTGCTTGCCGTGATTCCGATTTGTGGAGTTTCCCTGGCCAGCGGCCGTCACCTGCTCATCCTGAGCATTGGCGCAATCGCGTTAATGTCCCAATTCATCACCGGCCGCTTCACCGAGAATTACAGACTGCTTTTTAATCGACGCTGGAAGAAATTTTCCTTTGCCGCCGCTATTTTGCTTCTAAGTTTGCACGCGCTCATCTACCCCATTATGGCTTCTACGATCCGATGGGTAGCGGATCCCACCCCGGCAATGATGGACTTGGGACCGTTACCCGGCGTTGAGGGTCAGGACCTCATCATCGTAAATTCCCCTAGCCCAGGTCAGTCGTTGTATTTGCTACCCCTGCGTGCGGTCCGCGAAGAGACGATCCCTGAACATCTGCGCATTCTTGCTCCGGCGCACTCGCAGATTGAGGTGACTAGATTGGATGATCACACCGTGTTGATCAAACCCGAATCTGGATTTCTGCTTCCTACCGAGATTGATCTCGAGAGTGACCTCAAGCCTTTCCCGCTGGCGCATATTGCCTACACATATCGCTATGGGGACGCTTTTTTCCGGGAAAACACCATGCACATACCCTTGGATGGGAGGGTAGATCTTCCTGGAATGGCCGTGGAAGTGAGTTCGCTCACCACCGATGGTCGACCGTGGGAAGCGCGAATGGAATTCGAAAGACCTCTAGAGGATCCATCGCTGCAATGGCTGCAGTGGGATTGGGATATTGAAACTTATGTGCCCTTTAATGTCCCCGAGGTTGGGCAGACCATGTATGTGGCCGGACCTTTCTAACGTTGTTATTATCCGGTTATCGAGTCAGGAAGTACATTTGAAGTCAAGGCCAGTGGGTTTATGGATTTCGATAAATCCCATTCCCTCAATATAAGCGCCAACTAGAGCGCGGATAGTGCCAAGTCAATGACTTCACTATATGATCTATTTATGAAGTCGTGGACGAAATGACTGGATAGCTAAACCATAATATTATCGACTCGGGGAGGGATCATGAACGCTCAGAAAATCAGTATCGTAACCGATAGCTCGGCCTATATCCCGGATGAACTCATGAGCGGGTTAAATATTCATGTGATCCCGCTTTCGCTTATTTGGAATGAGGATCGATTGCTAGATGGCATTGATATTCAACCGCAAGCTTTCTACGAACGCTTGCGGACGTCAAAATCCCTGCCCACTTCTTCCCAGCCATCTGCAAAGGAGTTTGAGCACTTCTTCCTGGAATGTGGGAAAGATTGTGATGCTGTCGTCGCTGTTCTGGTTTCGACCAAGATCAGCGGGACGATAGATTGCGCCCAAGCTGCAGTGAACGAAATTTCCGATCTACCGATCCAGATTGTCGACACCGGCTCCAGTTCGATGGGTCTCGGTTTTGCCGTTCTGGCAGCAGCTCGTGCGGCTGCGGCAGGGAAATCGATCGAAGAGGTTGTCCTTGCAGCCGAGCGCATGCGCGACCAAGTACATTTACTGTTCGTAGTGGATACCTTGGAGTACTTACACCGCGGCGGCCGCATCACTGGCGCGAAGCGTCTCCTCGGTACTGCGCTGCAAATCAAACCGATCCTCCACTTTAAGGACGGTTTAATCCAACCGCACTCCCAAGCCCGGACGAGGAAGAAAGCGCTGGAGCAGATGTTGATCGCGGTTGAGGAACGACTATCTGGAAATGCGATGGCGGGGGCTTGTGTTGTCAATATCGACTGTCGCGCTGAGGGCCAGGCACTGGTAGAGATGGTTAAGGACCGCTTCCAACCTGGAAACATTTATCTTGCGGATTGCAGCCCGGTCGTCGGCACACATGTCGGGCCAGGAGGTCTCGGTCTAGCCTATTACCCTGAAGTATGATGATTTGTGGTTCGCGATTTAGAACGAAGCGCCCGAGAGGGCGCTTCGTTTGTTAGTGAACCCGTATTTAAATACGCAACCAGATATTTTTAATATCCTGGTTCGATTCCGTAACCCCCACTACATGAAAACCGTGGCTTCTAAGCCACGGTATTTTCTCTTCGAAATTTACGGATTGTATTTTGTGAGCATCGCAAACAAGCTTTCTATTTATTAAAACTTATCTCAACAATTTCACCATGATATGAAATATCACCCTCCCAGCGTATCCCTTCCGAATCGTTATGAACCGTAACAAGGTAGCTTGAAATCAAAGGGGCAGCCGGGGCAAATTCAATCTCTACAACCCAGGAGCCTGATGCAAATGCCCTCACCATCGCATCGGCATCCGTTTGGGTAAAACCCTGGTCGATCCACTCAGCAAACGAGGGGAACGTGTATGTGTTTATCATATATTCCAAAGCGGCATCACGAGCTTGTTCTTCGCTGAGAATCGTCGCCGGGGGTATTACCATACTTTCTGTAATGTCTCCATCAATACTCAAGGTGCCTTCCCAATAAAAACCATTTACGATAAAGGATGCTTCTTCTATCGTATACATTGAAGGTCCCGGTGCTGCGGCGGGCGCTGAGATTACGATCGTCAACGGACCGGAAACAAAGCGGACCGTTGAAGAGCCAACAGCATCTTCCGGAGTGATATTCTGTTCTATCCAGGGTTCAGTATGCTTAAAGCCGTAATCATCGTAAAAGTATTCGGCGATAAAATCGCGCGCTTCAGTAAACCCAAGTATCTGGATGGCTTCTTCTTCAATTACTACAGGATTATCCCCCAGTGAACACTCACCTGAAAAGAATAGGAATTCGTCACAGTAAGAGTTGTCAGGGAATCGACAAATTCCGATATTGGTCCCTTCATCTAGATCAAACCCCTGCGTTTTACAGTACGTGAATTCTTGACCGCAGCGTCCTGAAAGGAAATCCCACTGAGCGCATCGCGTCCCATCGGGGAAGATGCAGTCGGCATCCCCGCCGCCGTTGCGAATGACATTCTCCATAGAATATCCCAGCCCCTCACAATATACCGCGGAAGGATTTGCCATACCGGCGATGTTTTCGTCCGCTTCTTCTTGATTTTTAGGATCGGGGCTAATGCTTGAGCATGCTGAAACGAAGAGCAGTGCGGCTGCTAGAAGTCCAATTGCCTTTCGAAACCAAAATTTACTCAAGTTGACCTCCAATAGAATGATACGTGAAATGTGTTAATTTTCACAACAGTAACGTTTTCGGCATGGTTATTGTTCCCTCTATAATGGATCGATGAGGTAACTCTTAAGTGCAACTCGATAAGTAGAGGACTAAACTGATGCTCCTAACCCCTCTACCCGAGATCGAAGCGCCCATGAGGGTGCTTTCTTCTTTGCCATGCATACAAGTCTGGGAACCTGGGGGATCCAGCCGGAAAGGCGCTCATCGAGCCCACAATCACCGACGAAGAGACAAGCCTCGCGTACTACTAGATTCGCCAAAGACAGGGTAAGAGAGCCTGTAATGTGTGTTCTTCACACTTCTTGATGGAATTTTTATAGTCACCGCCGCCGGATTCTCCGCAATATCGCGCCTTAGAAGGAAATAGAGCGCCCCTGGTCGGGCGCTCTTAGAATCCTCAAGCCGAGAAATTCAGAGGGAGACGGGGGGGCGCTGGTGAAACCAGGGCTGCGCCCGTTCTAGTTGCCCTGCAAGCTGGAAGAGCTTGGACTCATCAGCATAGCCACCCATGAAGTGCATGCCGATCGGCAGCCCATCCTGGTTCCAATACAGCGGAACCGACATGGCGGCGCCCCCCGAGATGTTGTGGAGCGGTGTGGAGGGGACGAATTCAAAGACGTCCTCCGCAGCAGTATCGATTAGTTTTGCTGCCTCGAGCACCCAACCAGCGTTCAACTTTGTCAATATCTCCACCATAGTTCGCTGAAAACCCTGTATCTGGAGCGAACCAGTGATGGGAGGGGGTGTGGAGAGCGTGGGAGTGAGCAGAAGATCATACTCTTCGAAGAATGCCCCAAGCGTGCGGGAGGACTCTTGCAGTGTGCGCAAGGCTTGGATAAAGCGACTTGCGTTCATGCGGCGGGCGATGAGGACCAGAGCCCAAGTCGAGGCTTCAAAATCCTTATGTGTCGCTTTTACTCCTAGGAGCTTCTCGGCAGCTTTGACTTCGGTAGCAACGCCATTAGCAACAATGGTCATCATGGCCATCGAAACCGGCAGGCGGTCAATAACTGGCGTATCCTCGATAAGTGTATGGCCCTGTTCTTCCAGCAATTTTACGGTCGCGTCGAGTCCGGCGATGCAGTCGGGGTGCATGTTCTTGCCGAGCAAGGGTTTTGGTGTGAAGGCGATACGCAGTTTGCCTGGATCTCGCTCGATCTCTTCTAAGTAAGGCCGCGCCGGAGGTGGGGGAGAATGGGGTGCGCCGGTGTGGTAGCCATGGGTTGCGTCGAGCATGGCGGCGCTGTCACGCACGCTGCGGGTGAGTGCGTGTTCGACCACTACATCGAACCAATAGGCGCCGGCGATCATGCCGCTGGGATTGCGGCCCCTGGTAGGTTTCAAACCGAACAACCCGCAGCAGGAGCTGGGGATGCGAATTGAGCCACCACCATCTCCTCCGCTGGCCAAGGGCACCATCCCGGCTGCGATGGCAGCACCCGATCCGCCGCTCGAGCCACCGACAGTTCTCTCTACATCCCAGGGGTTGTTGGTGGGCCCGAAAAGCTCTGGCTCGGTGTAGGGGAGGATGCCGAACTCGGGGGTGTTGGTTTTCCCGACGACGATGACCCCCGTCGACTTGAAGCGCCGGACTAATTCGCTATCCTGGTCGGGTACAAAATCATTCAAGAATCGAGAACCGCTGCGCAGCGGTTCTCCGGCGAGTTCGGCGAGCAAATCCTTCAGTAGGAAGGGCACGCCCTTAAACGGGCCTTCCGGTAGTCCGGATTGAGCAGCGGCGCGGGCTTGATCGTACATGGTGTGGATAACGGCGTTGAGCTGGGGATTGAGCGTCTCGATACGGCGAATGGCCTCTTCAACCAATTCAAGGGGAGTGACCTCCCCTTGACGGACCATTTCCGCCAATCCAAGACCGTCCTTCTCGCTATACAACGATTCGATCGACATGGGAATCTCTCACCGGGCGGTTACCCTATCATCGCGTATTCCTCGAAGAACCTCAAATCTAAATCCAGTCTCATTGACGAATGGATTTAATGATGAAAACCACGAGAGCGATCCCTGATGGACTTGACATTGACGTAACGTTAAGGTGTATGATCAACACTGGTGAGTGACATCATGGCATACACGATTAAAGAAATTGCTGATCTGGCTGGAGTGACAACCCGTACGATTCGTTACTATGACGAAATCGGGCTGCTACCCCCAACCAAGATAGGGAATAACAGTTATCGTTATTACGATCGGGAAAGCCTGCTGCGCCTGCAGCAGATCCTGTTTTTCCGGGAGATGGATGTGCCCTTAAAAGAGATAGAACTCATCATGAGTCGCCCGGATTTCGACTTGTTGAGCGCCTTGGAAAATCACCGAGCGGCGCTCCAGACCAAAGTGAGTAAGTTGGAAACGCTGATCGACACAATTGACCAAACAATAGCATCGGAAAAGGGAGAAGGAACCATGTCGGATAAGGAGATTTTCGAGGGCTTCGACGAAAGTCTATATGAAGACGAAGTCCGGGAGCGTTGGGGTGACTCGCCCAGGTACGCTGAGTCCCAGGCGAAGTGGTCTAGTTATTCGCAAGTGCAGAAGGAGGCCATCAAGGCTGAAGGTGGCCGGTTGGCGGTTAGGATGGTTAGCAAGGATCCCAACGTGTCCCCGGACGACCGGGATGTCCAGGCTGCGATCGGTGAATACTATGCCTATCTCAATCAATATTTCTACACCTGTGATATCAGCTTCCTGCGCGAACTGGCAGGTAACTGGGTCCAAGATCCTCGTTTTGCAATTAATTACGAGAGGATCCGCGAGGGCGGGGCGGCGTTCTTGCGGGAGGCGGTACAAATCTTCTGTGATACAAACGAGTAGCCCACAATTTATGGAAATCGGGAACAAGTAGTAAAAGGACAATTGACGGAGTAGAAGCGCCCGTGAGGGCGCTTCTTGTATTTAGGAATCCACTTCGCTCCATATATGCGCCGAATCTACAGCTAATATTATTAACTAGACAATACAGTGTTATACATAGTATAATGCGGAGCATGATGAAAAAAGAAGAGCTATCTAAACTGCAGGCAAAGCTAACGCAGGAACTCCGCCGAGGCATCCTGGTCTTGGCCACACTCAGCCAGCTTAAGGAGGCGAAATACGGGTATGCGTTGATTAACAGCCTGGCTGAGCGCGGACTGGATATTGAGCAGGGAACGTTATATCCACTGCTTAGGAGGCTGGAATCCCAGGGGCTGCTGCAGAGCGAATGGAATGTTGAAGGCTCGCGTCCTCGCCGCTATTACGCTATCAGCCAGGCAGGTTCACGTCTGCTTGAATTGCTAAAGGCAGAGTGGCGCGACCTAACGACTGTAATTGATGTTCTGTTGGATGGAACATCCACGAGAGGAGAAAACAAAGAGTCTAATTGATCGATACATTCACGAGGTAGGGCGGCACTTGCCGCGGAAGATCCGGTCTGATATCCAAGCCGAGCTGCGTTCCTTGCTGATCGATGCGTTGGAAGATCGAGCGGGTCGTGAACCAGCAGAAGACGAAGTTGCCGAGATGCTGAAAGAGTTTGGTGTCCCGAAGCAGGTGGCAGCTTCCTACTATCCCGAGGGACAGTATCTGATCGGTCCTGCGCTCTACCCGCTATTCCGAATGGTAGCCGGGATTGTCTTGGCCGCAGTGCTGGGAGCGCAACTGCTGGCCTGGGGGGTTACGTACTTTATCGCGCAAAATCTTATTGCCCCTCTGGGGGCCTTGGAGGGTCTGATGAACAGCATTCCTTCTGCATTGGGGATGGTGGTCATCGTGTTTGCGATTTTGCAGTGGTTTGAAGTTCGCCCTGAAACCGAGGGTGAGCCCTGGAATCCGGAAAGTCTCCCCGAGATCAACGAAGCTGAAACCGTTAAAAGAGGTGAGCGAGTCTTCGGCATCGTTATGGGTATCGTAATCTTGGTCGTCCTGGTTTTCTTCCCAGAGAGCATAGGGTTTGTAAAATCCCCTGGCAGTGGACTCTTTACCAATCCTGTGATCGCCCAGTACATTGGCTGGATCAGCTTTTCACTATTGGTAGGCATCGGTTTGGATATCTACCTGCTCTGGCAAAGGCGCTGGGGGACAACTACTCGGCTTGTAAAAATCGCCGCGAATTTGCTGAGCGTTACCATCCTTTTCCTGCTAGTTCAGGGCTACACTGCCTGGCTGGAGAGCCACGGGCCGAGCGGTTTTTTCGCCGCTATCGAACGGCTCTCTGATATTTCCGAAGGTTGGCAAGTTATCGGCATGGAAGCGTTCCGATTGGCGTTTGGCGTGGCGCTGATCATCATCTCTCTCGAGACGCTGGTGATGATCTTCCGCTTCGTCCGCGCGAATCTGAAAAGCGGTTTCTCTCCAAAAACGCTGCCCCCTGGTCGGATTTGATACATCTGTATCAGTAGATGGTCAGCGAACGAGCCAGATTGAAGAATGCTGGCTCGTTTCATTGTGGGTAAATACTAAAAGGGCGATATTGACCAAGGTTGTTCAACCGTGTGCAACGTGGAATAATTCATAACATCTTTTGATGCGTGTTTAAGTACGCATTTAGCGCTCGCCCTCATTTCTCTGCAAGCTGGAAGGTTGGTGAT
>Ga0255055_10001485_pt1 | contig 17052 bp, 17 predicted proteins | sample JV7_2_27_MG_FD_188633 | JGI IMG/M metagenome (GOLD analysis project Ga0255055, IMG submission 188633) | Seawater microbial communities from Jervis Inlet, British Columbia, Canada - JV7_2_27 | ecosystem: Environmental > Aquatic > Marine > Inlet | place: Canada: British Columbia | collected... | reverse complement strand
TAAGGATGAATTTTCTTGGTATGAATGGCCTTTCGTAAACTAGTGAACTGTATTTTTCTACTAGTCGGTAACACACTATTGTGGATATGGATGGTAGTGTACATGTACCCGACGCACGAAATCAATATTATCGGTCAGGACCTGTTCCACCCTGGTTGCGATTCGGTCCCCCTCCTCAACCGATAATCCCCCATCCACGCAAATGGTGATGTTGATCACAAGGTACGGACCAAAGCGATGAGCCTGGATTTCCTCGATTTGTTCGATTTTGGGGATATCATCCAATAGTCCAATTATTTGTTTACCTAACGCCTTTCCAGGTATTGTATCCATAAGATCAGCGGTAGATTCACGCAGGATAACAATTCCTGTGCGTAAAATGACTAATGAGACTAAAGCCCCAGCTAGAGGATCAGCCCAGAGATATCCCAAGATTCCGAGAAAGATTCCAATTGCTGCCGCACTCGCAGAGAATATATCATTCCGATGATCGTACGCAAGTGCTAGTATAGCGGCATTGTTGGTCTGCCGTCCAATTTTCGTTGTATAGATAGTTAGTAAGACCTTAACCCCAATTGTAAGTAACGCCACCCAAAGTGCGATCGTTGCCGCGCTCCAACCAGTACTTTGCCCTGATATGAGATCAAAAATTACATCAATCGAGTTCCAAAAAATGGCGATTGCAGTTGTGATCACAAAAGATCCAACAACCAGAGCCCCTATACTTTCAAGCTGGGTGTGGCCATATGGATGCTCGTCATCTGGGGGCTTACCTGCCACGCGCATGAACACTCCAACAACCAGATAATATGCCACATCGGATGTCGAATTGATACCATCAGCCAGCAAAGCCGGACTGTGAGCTAGAATACCAACGCTGGTTTTTAGAGCCGCCAAGAGGATATTAGCAATCAATCCAATCGTGACAGTAGTGAAAGCCTTTTTTTGACGTGGCTCGTTGTTCTCAGGGTACCGGGCTTGGATGTTAATCCTCCAACGATCTGATTATTTAGGAAATATTACTCAGGACGAATTCCCACAAAGAACTTTTATACCAGTCGGTCCAGGATCTCCTCCCGTGGGTTCTATTGTGATCCCAAAGGCAGGATAGATTCGAATGCTTCAGAGGGAAAACGCAGAAGGTTCCGAAACATTGTTGTTCTAAAATCCTTGTGGTGAGTATTCAATGAAGTAATCCACTCTGTCACTATGTATCCTGTCATCTGTCGCCTATTCACCAGGCCATTTAATCTCAATACCTGCTATGTCAAGAACCTGATAAATCACAATACGTAGGGTAAAGATAATCACTAGAGCAGCCAACAGCGCGACAGCAAGGGGGAAAAGTGTTAGCCTAGCTTCCTGTGGCCATAACAAGAAGACTCCCAGTAACAGCAAGAAAACTTTTCCTTGTTTGCGTAACAATGCCTGTGGCAAATGTCGGAGAGAGACCTCTGGCAAGGGGGCCAACCACCGGCCTACCAGCACGCCGAATGCGGCCGCCACAAGCACCAATCCAATCCCCGTGATGTCAACAACCGTCAACGATACGTGAGCCTGCCTACCCAACAAGAGCCAGGTTCCAGCCATTAGCACAAAAACCCACCCTTGGTCCAGGGGTGATGGCCAATCTTCCTTAGAGGGCCATAAGCCCGCACTATAGCTATACGAGGCCACAACCAATCCCGTCATTGTTGCCATCGTGATCCCTGAAGTATCTATCAACACGCCCGCTAGGTATGCAAAGTAGATCAAGCCCAAATAGAAAAGATCACGAGTCTTACCGGCCGGAAAACGGGGTGCAAGCCGTACCCCAATAAATCCAAGTAACAACCCTAAAGCAGCGCTTGAGAACAGGCTCCCCAGGAACGACCCAAGTGGTTGAAGTGCCACGTCTACCTCAACCAATAGCAAAGCCAGGGTCAACAGGCCGAAAGCTCCCAGATCGGAACTACCGGTGGCACGCTCTCGTAACTGCCACATCAGGCTGGCAGCCAATATACCCATGAGCAAAGCATTAGCCAATGACACCTTACCCCCCAGGCTAAGGGCAAGCCCGATCAATATAATCATCAGCAGCCAGGCAAGTAAGGTCCGCCAGCTAAAAGCTGGACGAGTTGTCGACAAGCGTAGTGCCACCTGCCACAACAAAGGGGGTAAGACCAACGCTGAAATGATTGGCCAGGCTGGCTCGATAATATGTATTGGTGTGAACATGGACAAAGCCACACCGCCAACGATCACCAAAGGCACATATCGCTTATATTTCCCGTGAATGCTCAGAAGCCCGACCAGCAATAGCAACATGATTAGTGCGTGTTCCAGTTCTAAGGGGCTTCCCGCCACCTGGTTGGATAAACCATTAGCAGAAATCAGTAATTCTTCTACAAGCATGATAATTTTCCTCTCATGCACACCAATCTAAAAAGCACATTTCACTCCTCCACTTGGAGAAGATTGTGGCGAACATGGATGCTGGCGATGCGTAATCGATCCATTTCCTTCACAGTGAAAATATAGCCGTGTTTGCCGAATTGTTCCCCAGTTCCGGGGATTTTTCCCAGGCTAGCAAGAATAAATCCAGCCAGGGTAGTGAATATTCCTTGCGACTGGAAATCAATTCCAAGCAGTTCCTCGACCTCAGTGATCGGAGTTGTTCCAGCAAAAACCCAATCTCCGTTCGTGGGATGTTCAAGATGCTCAGTTATTGGACTGTGTTCATCCTCAATCTCACCCACGATTTCCTCCAGCATATCCTCTAAGGTCAGTAGACCATGTGTACCGCCATATTCATCCAGCACGATGGCCATATGGGTTCCGGTTTTTGTAAGAACATCAAAAGCGTCAGGTAGCGATGCGCCACTGGGGATGAAATGGATTTCACGGGTATATGGGCTTAGATTGGTATCCTCCATAGCCCAGATAATATCCTTGATATGCACGTAACCCACCACTTGGTCAAGGTCGTTGCGGTAAACAGGGAAACGAGAATAGCCAGATCGCTTCGCCATACTTAATGCTTCTGATGGCAATGTCTCTACATTCAGGGCAACGATGGAAGTGCGTGGTGTCATCACGTCCTGAACGCGGCGGTCTGTATAATCAAAGACACCACTGATCAATCTCTCTTCCACGGGTTGGATCACTCCTTCAGCTCTTCCTTGTTTCACGAGTAATTCGATTTCTTCTGGACTGGTGGATGGGTATTGTGCTGAAGCGCTACCGATTAGTTTCAGCACTGTATCGGCCGAAAAAGAGAGTGCACGGATTGGCAAGTAGGCTAGGCGGGAAAGCAAACCAAGCGGACCAGTAAATGACAAAGCCATGTTTTCCGCGTTTCGCATGGCTAACCGCTTGGGTACAAGTTCGCCAAAAACAAGGGTGAAGTAGGTTATGACGAATACCACAATTACCAATGCGATTTCCTGTGCATACGGTGCCAGCCGCTGGATACTGGCGATAAATGGCGAGAGAACCCGAACAGCCTCAGCCCCCCCGATAGCCGCGGCTGTTGTACCAATCAGGGTGATGCCAATCTGCACCATTGCCAAGAAATCCCCGGGATTATCTTGTACAGCCAGGACCTTAGCTGCTCGCTGATCGCCAGCTTTAACAAGCATTTTCAAGCGCGTTTTGCGCATGGTTACCAATGCCATCTCTGCAGCGGCGAAGAAACCATTTGCCAATATCAATATCCCTATCAAAACTACATCTATAAACATCTGCAATCTCCACTCAGTGGATCCTGTTGTAAAAGCGGACAACCTCCCTTATCGGACTGTTCAATAAATATCTGACCGCATTAGATCTCTACTCCGTGCTGATAAAGCAGCAGGCAGCACCTCCCACAGGAAAGTGAGAATAATGAGCAGCGAGTCCATTTACTTGAAACAAAACCTCTGTTCCTGGAGGGCAAAGTTCCTGAGCAGACCAAGGTTGATTAACAGCAGTGCAATCAACCCAGAAAGTATTAATTTGCGTGGATATCGCAGAACAGAAGACCTTGGAAGCGAAAATCATGTCTTGATTTAATTCCTTATAAGTAACGCACCCACACGTACAAGCTGGCCAGTACCAGGGACAAGAATGTGGTGATAACACCATAGCGCAGGAAGAGGCCAAAGCTTATTGGTTGTCCGCTTTTTTCAGACAGGTTGGCAACAACAACGTTGGCCGCGGCGCCTACCAGCGTAGCATTGCCCCCCAAACAGGCGCCTAAAGCCAGCGACCACCACAGCGGACCCGCTGGCATGGCCTGTCCCAGGTTCTCTACCACCGGGATCATCGTAGCTGTGTAGGGGATATTATCCACAATACCAGAGGCAATAGCTGAAAGCCAAATCAACAACATCGAAGTCATCTGAAGGTTTCCATCCGTCAGGTTTAGTGCGGCTTGAGCTACAGCCTCGATGATCCCCACTTCCACCAAGGCCTCCACCATGATGAACAAACCGATGAAGAAGAAGAGAGTAGTCCACTCGATTTCTCGCAGCACGTGATCGAGGTCAATTCGTCCCCACAGGATTAAAACTGTAGCCCCTGCCAAGGCAATGGTGGCTGGCTCGAGATGCAGCGCACCATGTAATAGAAAACCCAGGATCACACCGCCCATAACTACCAGAGATTTGCGCAGCAATGGCTTGTTGGTGATCAATTCTGAGGTATCTAGAGCATCGATGCTCAACGGATCGATTTTAGCAACTTGTAGATCCTTCTTAAAAAGGAACCAAGCCAGTCCGATAAACGCGATCAAGATTACCAAGGAGATCGGAGCCAAATTAGCGGCGAATGTTACAAAATCAATGCCGGCGGCACTGCCGATAAGTATATTGGGCGGATCACCAACTAGAGTTGCAGTCCCCCCAATGTTGGAAGCCAGAATCAAGGCAATGAGAAAGGGCATTGGACTGATCCTCAAACTGGCTGTAATGAATAGGATCACCGGCGCCATCAATATCACGATGGTCACATTATCGAGCAGCGCTGAGGTGACAGCCGTCACAACCACCAAGATGATCATGATTCGGTAAGGGTTTCACTTCCCCAGCCGGACACTTTGGATGGCGATCCACTGAAAGAGACCCGTCTCCCGCAACACATTGGCAATCATCATCATACCTGCCAGCAAGAAGATGACATTCCAGTCAATCGCGTGGAAGGCTTGATCCTGGTCAAGCACGCCGATGAGGATGATGGTCAACCCGCCCAACAGGGCTGCTATCGTGCGATGAACTCTGTCAGAGACGATAAAAGCATAAGTGATCAGAAAAATACCTGCGGCAAACCAGGTTGGGTTCATAGTCCACCAACCTCGCCGGTCACTTCATCCTCTTGCTTCATACAGATCGCCAGGAGTTCCAGCAAATTGATGTATCCCACCACTTGATATAGATCATTCACCACAGGCAGCCCCGCAAGGTCGTTCTCATGCATGCGTTTGAACGCGTCCTTTACGGTTTCCCCTTGCTTCACCCAGACGGGATCTTGCATGGCATCGGCTGCGGTACGCATATGACTTCGGTTAGCAAATTCCAACGCCTCATCCAAGTCGCTGATTTCGCTGAGAAATTCTTCGGGTATGATATGGAAGAACAAATCGTCTGCAAGAGCACGTAATCCGAGCAATCCCACCAGCCGATTATCTTCAGCAACCACGCATGTCACGTGCACATCCGGATGGATCAGCATTTTTTGGGGAATCTCCTTTAGCGGAGTGTCCTCATTGACAATAGTTGGCTCCAGATTTAAGACCGCGACTACTTCTTCAATAGGAGTGTCTCGCAGGACAACCCAGTTCGGCATTACAGCAGGGGGCAATACATCTTGTGACGGTTGTTGCATCACTTTCTTCAAGCCCTTTACCTGGGTCACAGGCAGGACCAATAACAGACCGCTATCAGGCCGCTCAAAACCATCCATTACACGCTCAGCTTCGGCCACAGCCCGAGCTAACAGCTCATCGTCTTCGATGGCAGCCATGAGCGTACGTCGACGAACTTCTTTTGAATCGGAAATGCGATCTAGCCCACCAAGCCCAACCCGGCTGAGCCAGGATTCTGCCCTATAAGCCCCCACGCTCTCCAGGATGGTCGTGCCCGGAACCCCGATCGTCCGCCAGGCTTGGAGCAAATCAGGCATACGCGTCACGTCATCTAAGATTACAAGCAATAAGTGTGTCATCAGTTCCTCATCAGTTCCTTTATATATTTTCATATCTTCGGCTATGCATCCAGTTTGACTGGTGTGATAAAACCCTCCGGCTTGACGGTTAATACGGAACAATCCACCTGACGCAAGACCTTTTCGGCGGTGTTACCGATGAGTAAACCGGATATCCCGGTGCGGCTCACCGTGCCCATAACGATGAGTTCGACATCTTTTGCCGCTGCCAGAGCTGGGATCAAACTCGCTGCTTCCCCCTTCAATAAATACACCTGGTGCATCAGGTTTTCTAAATCATACAGCTTCAGAAGTTCTCCAAGTGAACGTTTATGTTTATCTCGGGCGCCTCGACCCCATTCGTCTATCGAGTTTTGGGAAACATGAACACGCCCGCTGCGCACATGGGATTCCAGGGGAAATGACCAGGTATGGAGGATATGCAGCTCACAATGGTCCCTATAGGCCAGGGATGTTGCCAGATCCAATATTTGAATATTGATGGGGCTCCGTTCCTCATCAGGCGGGGTTGGGTCGACAGCGGCCAGGATGTGCTTAAGTTGTTTGGGTTGATCCGGTTTCGTGACCCAGACCGGGCAGGGACACTGGCGCATCAGGTGCATGCTTGTGCTGCCCAACAAAGCCTCTTTAAATCCACTCCGGCCTTCGGCAGTTATCATCACTAGGTCATACCCTCCCCGCAATACCTCACGGATGATCTCAAGGAATGGCGATCCATATAATAATTTGCTACTGACCGGGACATCTGCCTGCTGGATAGATGCGACAATCTGCTCCAAGTCACGCTTTTCTTCTTGAATGATTTGCTCTTGAACATCCATGGGAAATTCTTCGATCGTGACGGGAATTTGCTCCTGAAAATCCTCCTGTGTTTTCGATGTAACAGGCACAGGCGTATCGCAGGGAAATTCCTCAATAATATTGATGATAGGTTCCTTAGAAACCACTGGCGGCTCTGCTCGGAGTGGCATGCGCGCTTTTTTTATAACAACAACCACTGTCAGGCGGGCCCGGTTTCTCTGGCCCAATGTCACTGCCCGCTCGATGAGGGCTTTATTACTGGATCCACGGTTAACTACGACTAGAATGTTCTTAAAACGTTTCATGACTTATTTTTCCTTATCTTGATCAATAATCCAGGCGATCGGGAAGAGCAGGGGGATCAGTGTCAGCAAAGCCAACGAAAGCCCTATCTGGCGCGCCCGGCGCAGCTGGTTTTCGGGTAATTTACTCCCCAGAATAGAAATAAAGATGAGATAATCTATGCCGAGTACAATTCCCAGGACTGTCAGGGTGGCAAGCCAAATCCAAATTTCCGAGTTGGCAATCCAGGCCATTTTTTTATCTCCTTTGACTCTCGTTTCGGGTTGCTCAACTCTCTGTGGCTAAGTACAAAAGATGATCTTCAACCCGATACAAAAGCGGGGCTATTGGAATTTTGGGAAACCGCAAGCGCAAACGCTTTGCTTCGCTTATTACAAAATCTACTTCATTTGTTATTTCAAACAGGGGAGCAAATTTAATAAAGAATTCTTCAGCGTATTTTTTCTCCCAACCTACATTATCTACCAAACCCTGTACGAACAGCTCTCGTCTAGCGTTTAGGTTCACCATCCCGCACTGTGTATGTCCGATGAGCGTGATCGCTTTTACGCTGCCAACCGCAAACGCGTAGGCAATCTGAAACTCGTTTTGCTGAAGATTGGCTCCGCCAGTCCGGATAATATAGGCGAACTTATCCGGTATGCGTATGCGCATACGATGATCCATGCACACGCCAATCAACAGCTGCCCATCTGTATAAGTATCAAATGGGCGACCCAGGTTGTGGTACTCTAGAAGGAGTCCAATCGGCGAGTCTCTGTACTTAGGAGAAATATCTTCTATTTTTCTTATGGGAATTAATCGGTTCATAGCCATGCCTTACCCACAGACCGCCTCCTTTCAGCTCGCCTGCCTGGGATGTTTCGGGCCCGTATAGGTCAGGTCTACCGAAAATAAAGACGGGTTGGAAATCATTGGATATATTAACCTTGCTGCCTTCGCAGGAACCACTTCTCCAATTCCACGCCCCAGAAGACCACTGTACTCAATCCCAAGCTAATAAGCAGGGCAGTGGGTGGAAGCGCTACGGTCTTGAATATTTCCTGCATAAAAGGCAGGTACATAACGGCCAATTGAAGGATAAAGGTGAGCAATACAGCGCCTAGCAAGGCTTTGTTTGAAAACAAACCAATCTTGAAAAGGGATTCCCTGCCAGATCGAATAGCTAAGGCATTTCCCATTTGAGACAGAGTCAAAGTTGTGAACACAATAGTTTGCCAGTATGATTTGTCAGCACTCCAGGCCCACCATCCCACCCCCAGAGAAACCAGTCCCATCAGCAAGCCTATCCAGAAAATATGACGTAACATTCCTCCAGCAAAGATATTCTCCTGTGGATGATGAGGTGGACGGCGCATAGTGTCGACCTCAGCCGGTTCTTGCGTCAACGCCAATCCGGGCAATCCATCCGTCATCAGGTTGATCCATAAGATCTGCAGGGGCAGCAACGGTAATGGCATCCCCAGGAAGGGGGCCAGCAGCATAACCCAGATTTCACCGGAATTGGATGTAAGGGTGTACTTAATAAACTTGCGGATGTTATCGTAAATCACCCGGCCTTCTCTCACAGCGGACACAATAGTGGCGAAATTGTCATCCAGGAGCACCATGTCAGCAGCTTCTTTGGAGACATCGGTACCGGTGATACCCATGGCTACCCCGATGTCGGCTTTTTTGAGGGCTGGAGCATCGTTGACTCCATCCCCAGTCATGGCGACGATGTGCCCCCGGTTTTGGAGTGCTTGAACGATTTTTAGTTTGTGATCAGGGGAAACCCGGGCGTAGACCTGTACGTCTTCGACGAAATGATCCAATTCCTCCATTGATAATTGAGCTAATTCCTGACCCGTCATGGCGCGACCGTTGCCCGAAATACCCAACTCCCGGGCGATATTCAGGGCTGTCAAGTGGTGGTCTCCTGTGATCATGACAGGACGAATGCCTGCCGTTTTGCAGGTCTGAATTGCTTCTTTTACTTCTTGCCGCGGCGGGTCGATCATGCCGACCAAACCGATAAAGGTTACCTCGCGCTCCAAGACATCTTCCTCAACGTTTTCGGGCAGCATGGATAAAGGCCGAAAAACAATTCCCAATACGCGCTGTCCGTCCTGTGCCAGGGAATCATTGGCGGCTAACATACGCTGGCGAAGTTCATCTGTCAGTGGGATTGCCCGGTCGCCGGACCATACCTGGGAGGTGATATCCAACAGGCTGTCCACGGCTCCTTTGCCGAAAGCTACATAGGGTGCATCCCGCCAGGGAGCATCAGTCTGATTTGGGAAAACGTCAACGCGGTGGATGGTGGTCATGCGCTTGCGCTCGGAGGTAAAGGGGATTTCGGCGACTCGCGGCCAACGTGTGTCGAGCTCCGGCTTCAGCATTCCCAATTGGGCGGCAGCCACGACCAGCGCGCCTTCGGTAGGGTCTCCAATCGCCCGGTAATAATTGCCATCATTTTGCTTCCTTTCCAAGACCGCATCATTGCATAAAGTCGCGGCTTTAACGAGCAGCCCCAGGCTGCGGACGCGGGGTTGTTTTAGAAAGGTCAAATCGGCATCCAACACAGGGGTGCCCTTACTCAATAGGGCATCAATGGACTGGGTTTCACCAAGCACATCCAGAATGGTGACCGTCATACGGTTCTCAGTCAATGTACCGGTTTTATCGGAGCAGATCACTGTGACGGAACCTAAAGTCTCAACGGCTGGCAGTTTACGGATGAGCGCCCTTCTTTTGAGCATACGCTGTGCGCCCAATGCCAGTGCAATAGTGACTACGGCTGGGAGTCCTTCGGGAATGGCTGCTACGGCCATGCTGATGGCAGTTAATAACATCAAGCGGGCGTCCTCGCCCCTGAGTATGCCCAGCACGAAGACCACCGTTACAATCCCAAGCGCGATCACTGCTAGCCCGCGTCCCAATTGTTCAAGGCGCCTTTGGAGGGGGGTTTGCTCACGCTCCACTGTCTGGATCATCTCGGCGATATGTCCCAGTTCGGTGTGCATGCCAGTCTCGGTCACGACGGCCAATCCTCGCCCATAAGTCACTTCCGTGCCCATATGGACCATGTTTCGCCGGTCCCCCAGGGGGAGGTTTTCACCGGTTAATATTGCGATGTTCTTTTCCACCGGCTCCGATTCACCAGTCAGGGCTGCTTCCTGGGTGTGCAAGTTTATGCTCTCCAGCAAACGGGCGTCGGATGGCACTAAAGCGCCGGCTTCCAGCAGAATGATATCCCCTGGCACTAGCTCGCTGGCCGAAATCTCCTGCACCTGACTATCACGACGGACTTTCACTGTGGGAACGGATAATTTTTTCAGAGCCGCCATAGCTTTTTCTGCTCGGTATTCCTGGGTGAAACCGAGAATCGCGTTGAGCACGACGATAACTATGATGGCTACTGCGTCTATGTAATCGCCAAGCAAGGCTGAGATCACAGCGGCAATGATCAGAATTACAACCATGATGGCGATCAATTGCTCCCATAAGATTCGCCAGGGATTCTTGCGGTCTCGCTCGATTAATTCGTTCGGGCCATATTCGACCAAACGACGCTGTGCTTCAGCCTGGGTCAATCCTTGCCGGGGATTGACCCCCAGGAAAAACAAAACCTCTTTCACTTCCATACAAAACCAGGTAGTGATACCCATATTGCTCTTAAATCCTCTTAGTTTGTTATCCGACCGAGTCTGGGCAGCTACTTTTCGGCACCAAGAAAAAGTAGAATGTATTTCAAAAACTAATCTAAGATCTCTTCGTCACCTTAAATTCGTCTCGATCTATGCATCCAATTTCTACCTCAAGCGTACGCATGGTTTTACCTTTCTTGTCTCTCTCTTCAATCCTTAACTCGTGGACGGACTATTCGGGAAATCCGGGGCGAATTCCTCTTCAACCGCACGCAAGATAATCTGATTTTGAGCGAACCTGTCAGCAAGTCGCCGGAGAAAGGCAGTTTTGTCCATTCCTTCTAAATTCCAAGGCCGTGAACCCTATCACCTTAATTGTTAACTAATAACATTGTCACTGTACCAATTGCCCCAACTAACACAAGGACAATGAAAACAGGGATAATCATGCGGCGTAGTTCATGGGAGCCAGCAAAATAGGCGATGGCACCTTTGGCAAGCGTGTTCGTGAGAGCTGCGAGGATAATTGCAATCCCTGCCACCTGGTGGTTAAGTTGATTGCCTTCAACTAAGCGGGATAAGCTAAGTGTGATGGCATTCACATCCGTAAGACCGGCAATTGCACTGGTGAAATAGACTCCAACCGAGCCGAAAGAGTACATTGCGAACTCAACAAGGACGAACACCACGGCAAACAGCAGCCCAAATTTGATAGCTGTCATGAGCTTGAGCGGGTGTGCCAGGGTCAAGGCTTGCTCTGGAGCTTGTTCGATTATCTTAAATTTCCGTTGGATAACTAAAACAACTACCAACCCAGCAACCAGCATTGCGCTGAAGGGAATAATTACCGTACGCAGGAGAGGCGGGTAAATTACAAGTATTAGCAGCAGCATACGAGGAACCATCACACTGGATGCCAGAACCACTCCCTGCGCAAAGTGAGCTGATAAGCTCGGGGTTTCACGGCTGCGTGTGGAGAAGCTTATCGTCGTCGCAGTGCTGCTCACTAGGCCGCCTAACACGCCGGTCAGGTTGATGCCACGGGTAGGTCCCAACACTTTCATCAATACATATCCACTAAAACCGATAGCGGAAACAAAAACGACCACTAACCAGATCTGAAAGGGATTTAGCAAGCCCATTGGATCGATAGCCCGGTTTGGAAGTAGAGGTAAAATCACTGCCGCCACAAGCGCAAATTGGAGTGTTAAGAACAAGTCTTCCGATCTCATCTTACGGATCACATCATGGAGTCTGCCTTTGAGCGAAAGTAAGAGCGCGGTGATCACCGAAAGGGCAATGGCAACCTCCCATTTATCGGTCATCACAAGAACGCCGAAAAGGAACGTTAACATTGCTGCCACCTCAGTAGTGATTCCTTCCCCCTTCCCGCGGTGCATGAGATCGCCAATGTAGCTCACTACGGCAAGCAGAATCAGCCCGCCGAAAGACATGGCCGCAGGCAGCAAACCCATATCAGCCGTCAAGAAGGCTGCAACTGCTCCCAACAAGGCAATCAACGCAAAGGTGCGGATACCTGCAAAATCCGGTGCATCTTCTTTTTGTTGAATGAACTCACGTTCCAGACCGAGTAGCGACCCAATAAGGAGTGCCATACCAAAGCGCCACCAAGGCTCGATGTCCAACGAGCTAATCATTCCTCACTTCCCGTAGGTATCAAACAATTTTGCCGATGTCCCAATTAATTACTTGCACTATGAGTGATGGACTATCGTGGTTTTGCATTTTTCTCATCACTCATTAACTCAATAATGAAATTATTCGGATTATCAAGGGGGAAATCCTCTACGCCCCTGCGCAAGATAACCTGATTATGTGCCAACCTGTACGCAGGTTGATGCAGAAATGATGAAACACTCTGCAGATCATTCCTTTCCTCGCATTTGAAGAGCACGATTTCTTTCGCCATAGTTTGTCTCAGTTTCTTAATTTAGGAAAAAATATGTCAAAAACACACCCAGAATGAATGCACTGATAAGCATTAGACATAGGAGAGATCTGTCGAATTGGACAAAATCTGAGGATACATCTTTCATGGTCCGGTTTTTCCACAAACCTCGGGACACCAACCCTAACAAGTATCCGAGTAATACACCTATCATCATAGGTATTGAAAACGAGGGTGAGATCTGCATGCAAACCAATTCACAAATCTTGTTGAATATTTATGAGGTAATCCATCCTCGCCTACTTGTATAGTAGGCGAGGCGCTTCTCCCATATTGCATTTGATTGCCTGACAACCAATACTTGATATTGGGCACGGCCTGCTATATTTTTTAGGTAACATATTCGATCTGATCGAGTAAAACACAATCAAGATCAAAAACGGCATTCACCAACAAGTTATTGTTGTTCAAGATGGTTCAACGGTCGTTGTGTAATCGCAACGCAACAGGAAATCAGGCAACCACCAATTATGCACAGGATAACCTTCAGGCTCCCCCTTGTCCTTACGGGAACCTAACAATACCCGAAAGTTCACCTAAAGGTGTAGGGGAAAAGAAGATTTATGATGAGGAATCAGACGATGTGGATTAGTGAATTTTCAGGAAATGTGATGTCTGGCCCCCGTTCATTCAACTAACACTTAAATAGTTTGACGTTCATTAGATCTGAAGGGCAGCCAGATTGTAAAACTGCTGCCTTCGCCAGGTGCGCTTGTGAATTCCAACCGCCCATGATGCGCCACGACCAGATCACGAGCGATGCTCAAACCTAAGCCCATCCCTTGTGGAAATCGATTTTCAGAAAGCCCGCGGTAGAAAGGAGTAAAGATGTTCGCTTGTTCATCGAGGGGGATACCCGCCCCGGTATCATTTACGCGAATCCAGACCTCGTTATCTTGAACACTAGCATCCACCGATACAGTGCCGCCTGAGGGTGTAAACTTGATGGCATTATTGACCAGGTTTCCAATTGCCTGGGCTAAACGATTGGGATCAGCTTCAATGGTCGGCAACTTCTCGGAAATGGTTACCTGCCAAAGCAAACCTTTGACATTAGCCGCTTCCTGATGAGTTCGAAGAACATTTGGAAGCCATTGCGTCAGGATAATCGGCTGAATTTTCAGTTCCAGTACCCCCAAGACCTGATTATGCAGTCCAGTAAGATCATCTAAGAGTCGCTGCAGGATGCTCATTTCTTCTTCCATACCAGCCAAGATATCTACACGCATCGCTTCATCTTGATCCGCTCCAGACTGCAAGGCTTGAACGGCAAGGAGAAGCGCTCCCAAAGGCCGCCCAATTTCGTGGATAAGATTGGTCAGTAATTTACCCCGTGTGTTCTCTAATTCTCGCAGTCGTTCGACAAGCGAATTGACAGATCGTAATAATATCCGGATCTCTTCTGGTCCTTGTTCTACCAGTTGTTTATATTCTTGTCCAGAAGCCAATAGTTGGACGGAATTTGTTACCCGCTGGAGTGCATTGCTCAAGTTTAATGCAAGCAGTATAGCCATTGCCACTCCAAGTAGAGTCCCGACGGCAACAATCCCAAAAATTACATACCGTAGTAAGAGAAACTGCCCATACACATTTTCCAAATGATACGTCATACGAACAACGCCAATAACTTCCCCATCTGCTGTCATTGCGGGAACCATAACCTCTACAACATTTGTCTCTAATTGGCGGCTGTAGGTTGTCTTGATGCTGATACCACGCGCAAGAGCTTCAACGAATTGTTCCTTTGGTTCAATCACTGTTCCCATCTGCCATGCATTTAACGGATCCGTTGAAGCAAGTAATTTTCCTTGTGAATCCAATAACATCACAAATGGATCCAGGATTGGCTCGAGGCTATCTAAATAATTTTGCGCAGCAGCCGAACTATCCCATATGGGCTGATTGTTTTTTGTCATCTCAACGAATAGCTTTGCCTCATTAATCAACTCATCAGATAGGATTGGGAGAAGGATGCGAGTCTCGAGAACATAATCCAGAGCGACTCCAATCAGGAGGAGAACTATCAACAAAGGTAGTATGTGGCTAATTATGATTCGGGTACGCAGTGTACGCATCACTAATTCTCCGGCGGCTCGAGTTTATAACCTACACCCCGAATGGTGATAATCCGACGAGGTTGACTGGGATTTTCTTCTAATTTCTTGCGGAGCCTTCGTAAATGGACATACACCACCTGGGGTTGGCCTACAAATTCTGCACCCCACACACGCGAGAGTAGATCATCTGCAGAGAGTACCCGCCCGGCTTCTAAAGCAAGTGTGTGAAGCAATTTAAATTCAATCGGAGAAAGGTCAATAGAACGTTTGTCAATAGAAACTTTATGTGCAGTCGGGTCAATGACTAAGTCACCAACAATTAATAGCTCATACCTTGAGAGTAGTGGAGAAGTGCTTGGACTTCTTCGGAGAACGGTTTTGATCCTGGCGAGGAGCACAGATTTATCGAAAGGTTTAGTGATGTAGTCATCAGCTCCCAATTCTAAACCTAAAGCTTCATCCAATTCACGCCTACGAGCAGTAACAAAAATTACCGGAACTCCGACATGTTCCTCAAAATGACGCAATGCTGCTAAACCATCCATACCTGGAAGGCCGATGTCAAGGAGAATCAAATTTGGCTGCTCTCGTCGGGCTAGTGCTAACGCTTCTTCGGCATTTGCGGATGCGTATACCTGATACCCTGCCTGTTCAAGATGAAAACTAAGGGTGCGCCTGAACAATTTGTCATCATCTACAAGCAGTATTTTTGTTGCCATTGAATCTCCATTACAAATTGTGGGAAGTACTTAATTGTAATTCATGTTGGTCTTGTTTATACTCAGTTAGGATATTCATTGTTTCTGCGTGTTTCCCAAGAATATAATTGAAGTTATTTTTTTCACTGCTGTGATTGGTAGATAGGTAAGGTAACCATCCCCTAAAATAGTACCAACTAAAAGTGGAATTTTCTGGCACAATACAACAGGAGATTCCTATGAAAAGGTCAAGATATACCGAAACTCAGATTGTCAAAATCCTCAAAGAAGCAGAAACAGGCGTAGCCGTAGAAGAACTAAGTCGCCAGCATGGGTTTAGCAGAAGTGCGTTCTATAAATGGAAAGCCAAGTACAGTGGCATGGATGTGGCGGCCTTGAAACGGCTCAAGGAACTAGAAGCAGAGAACCAAAAACTGAAAGAGATGTATGCAGACTTGAGCCTGGAACACAAGGTATTGAAGGACATAGTTGAAAAAAAGTTATCACAGTAGCGGAGCGTCGAACCATGGTTCATTATGCGATCGCTACCCATCAAATGAGTGAACGTCAGGCGTGTGCCCTGCTAAACCTGAGCCGTTCGGTGTACAGATATCAAGCCAGGCCTTCTGATGATGAAGAGCTGCGCGAGCAACTGCTCAGCCTGGCAAGCAGAAAACCACGCTGGGGCTTTCAGAAAATGTTTGCCTATCTCAAAAATCAAGGTCGCAGTTGGAATCACAAGCGGGTTCGGCGGGTATATCGAGTTTTAGGGCTCAATATACGGGTCAAGCCCAAGAAAAGACTGCCTGTGCGGGATCCACTGCCACTGATAGCCCCTGCAGAAGCCAACATATGCTGGTCTTTAGATTTCATGCATGACAGTCTGGCCAATGGGCGCACGATCCGCACCTTGAATATTATTGATGATTTCAACCGAGAAGGATTGTGGATTGAAGTCGATACATCCATACCTGCAGCACGTGTGGTGCGGGTTTTGGATATGCTGGCGCTCTGGCGAGGATATCCAAAGGACAACGGACCCGAATTGATTTCCCATACCCTGGCAGACTGGGCAGCCGAACATGATGTTGCATTGGCTTTCATTCAACCCGGGAAACCGGCCCAGAATGCTTTCATTGAGCGCTTCAATCGCACGTATCGTGAAGCTGTTCTCGATGCCTTTCTATTTCATACTGTCGCGGAGGTCCAGGCGATTACAGAAGATTGGCTGGAGGAATATAATGCAATCCGGCCACATGAGGCATTAGGTGATGTGCCACCCTACCAGTATGCCCCGAAACAACAGTGATTTGTCCACTTTCTAATGGTACTAAAATTGGGCCCTTTACATTAATTTCAGAAAATTTTTTACACACCACTCGTCGCACAAGATTTCAATGACGACATGAGCTCCA
>Ga0255055_10001484_pt1 | contig 17052 bp, 19 predicted proteins | sample JV7_2_27_MG_FD_188633 | JGI IMG/M metagenome (GOLD analysis project Ga0255055, IMG submission 188633) | Seawater microbial communities from Jervis Inlet, British Columbia, Canada - JV7_2_27 | ecosystem: Environmental > Aquatic > Marine > Inlet | place: Canada: British Columbia | collected... | reverse complement strand
CCGGCTCCAGCACTGGATCCTGTATGAATGCTGCTTCAAGGCGGGTGGCTGCGATCCTGCAGCTGGTCCTTTTCTGAAGGAACTGATTTCCGCCGATATGATCCGCATTTGAGTGGGTATTTATGATGAGCTCAAGGGTCCAACCCTGCTCGTTCAGGATTTTGAGTACCTGTCGCCCGGCCTCCCTGTCATTGCCGCTGTCGATGAGTACGGCTCTGTTGTCACGAATATAGACGCCCATGATGACAGGTGCCTGAATTACATACGTATTTCCTGCAATGTGCTTCAGCGCGGTTGAAGCCATGCTTGCTCCGGATGCTTCATGCTTTGCGCCTCAGGCGGTTTTGCACCGCCTCGCTTTCCAGCTCTCTGATTGCACCAGATGCAACCCATCGAGCAGTCCGTGAATCGATCTCCCGTATCTGCCTGGCAGCGTGCAACGCCTCCATGTTCAGGTTGAGGTTTCGCTTTCCAATATGCCTGAGTGCCCAGTTAACGGCCTTTTTCACGTAGTTGCGTTCATCCGCGGCCGCATCTCGTATCACCGGAAGAAGATCGACAAAAATCCGGTCGTCCGCCTCTTTGTCGTGCCAGGCCAGACAGGCAATAAGCGAGAAGGCAGCCCGTTTCACAAACTCCTCTTCACGAATAGCCCAGTCCCTCACCTTCTTCCATGCATGGGGAGTCTTGTCAAAGAGGTTCATGCACACCTGGTCACAGACATCCCAGGAGTTGAAATCCTTTACCCAATCCTCCATCTGTTCTTCGGTGACTGCCCGAGCATCATCAATCAGTGCAGCCAATATCATCGCATCCTGTATACCGGTTTTCCACAGCTGAAGGGCAAGTTCGTGGTCTTTTCCATTTTCTTTGGCAAGCTTTCTCAGGTCTGGAATCGAAACCCCGAGTCGATTCTCTGTTGCTATTCCATACCGGGCCATGCCGTCCAGTCGGTCGGTGTGGGCCTTTTCCCTGAGTTTTTCGAGTGTTTCCTCAACACCGGCCATATCTCCTCCCCACCTCCCTGAGTGATGTCATCAGCCCAACATGTGCACAAAGCCTGATATTTTTTCATAGAATAGATCAGGATTATCGTACTGGGGAAAATGATTGCTGCCCTCTATTTCTACTAGCTGCACACCTCGCCGTTTAAGCTCTCGAACAAATGGGATGTTTCTGTTTTCAGAACCGTACAGGTACAGTGCAGGCAGTCCGAGTGTGAGCATTTTATCGAGCAGCATGCCACTGTCCGAATATGATACCAGTGATGGACAGTAGTCATAGAATGCCCTGGGATTAGTGTGATTCTCCAGTATTCTCGCATATTCCCTGAACCCCCTGTTTTCTCTCATGTTGAGCCCGCGTACGAATTCGGGAAACAGGCTCTCTTTGAAAGGGGTATAGTCAGTCCCCGCCGCTTTTCGAGAAAAGAAACAGTCATCACTTGCCAGGTTGCCCTCAACATTCACCAGAGCCCTGACCGATCCTGGGTTCCGTTCACAAAAAAGTAGTGCAACGAGCCCCCCCATGCTGTGTCCAATCAACACCACATCCTCGAGAGCAATCTGCGACACAACAAGGGTTGTGAGGGAAACAAGATCATCAATATCAAGTGAACTATTCTCCACATAGGGTGATCGGCCGCAGCCTGGAAAATCAAATGACACAATCGTGTGCTCATTCAGGGATGCAATCTCATAGGCAAGCAGGAAATCATCCATAGAACAGCCAAGTCCATGCAAGAACAGGAGTGTATCCCTTTTACCTCGACGAAGGCGGTAGTGAATCATTATTCTTACGTTCTGGTACGCAAGATACAGATATTTAGTTTCTATATCACCCACTGTCGTTGCCTTGCCGAGCCTCAAACTTTTACAAAGTTTTGTTTTCCCTCTACCCCTGTCATTGGAGCATCTCATTTATCTTTTTTTCAGTCTGTTCCAGCTCATGGGTGGGATCCGTCTCTGTCAAAATGATACGCTCGAGCATATCACTGATTTCCTGATTGATCTTCAGAAACTCCGTATGGTGGGGAAGAGGCCTGGCATACTCCAGGGCCTCAAGGGCAATGTTGTAGTTCGGGTTTTCCCTGATGAAGGACTTGAGTTCCAGTGAGTTCAGCGATGATTTCCGGAGTGGTACGAACCCACTGTCCCTTAGAAACCGCACATCGTTCTCCTTTTTTACAAGCCAGCGGGAAAAGTCACCAGCGGCCTGTCGCTTCTTCCTATGCTTTGAAAAATTCACCAGTGCAGTTCCGCTCAACAGAGCGTATCGCCCGCCGCCCATCCGTGGCATGTGGGCTATGCGCACAGGCCATGGAAGGTTCTGTTCACTGAAAGGGAGGGCGGCACTGATGAACCAGCCCATGGCAAGATTTCCGGTGAGGAAAGCCTGTGCATTTTCCCATCCTGTCCATGTCCTGGCCATTATTTTGTGCTTGAAAAAGAGATCGTGAACCATCAGAATTGTCTTTTCCATCTCAGGTGATGTGAGATGCACACGCATACCATCATTCGTGAAAAAGCTGCCGCCGTTGGCCCACAGTATGGGGGCGATCCCATACATCCCATCGAGGTAAAAGGTCATTGCGTATGAATCCGGCTCACCGTCCCCGTCAGCATCGCGTGTGAGTTGCTCTCCCATGACAATCATCTCATCCCATGACTCGGGAGGTTTGTTTGGATCAAGCCCGGCTTGTATAAATGCGTTCTCGTTGTAATAGAAGACGTCAGTAAAAACACAGAAGGGGATTCCGTATATATCTCCATTATACTCAACCAGGCTCCACATCTTTTTCCGTATATCCATTCGCAGCTCTTCAGGGATTTCATCATTGATCGGCCTGATGATACCGTTGTCTATATAGGTCTGAAGGAACTGGACTGGAACCTGGGCCACCTCAGGGAGGCTCTTCGAAATAGCAGAGGTTAAAAGTTTGACCTGGGCGTCTTCAAAAAAGCCTTGAAAATCTGCTTTCACCACAACGCCGGCGTGTGTTTCATTGTATTCCTCGACCATTTCTTCGATAACCGGTTTGGCATGATACCCGAGGATATGCCAGAAGCTGATGGTTAGTTTCTTTGCAAATAGAGATGATGAAACACATAAAAAGAGAAACACATACAGGGCCCATCTCATCTTATCCGTCTCCCCCTCCAAGGAATGTGTCTATGGTCTTTTTTGCCTCTTCAATGTCTGTATACGCATATACCTCCACATCAGGACTGCCGGCAATCATGGCGGAAAGTTTCCTGCCCTTCCTGGGGTTGTACAGACAGAGGACCTTTCTTTTCAGATGAATGGCCATTGCGATTTCATATCCAACTCCCAGGCTCGGTGTGCTTACCTCTGCTATCATAAGGTCAGATGATTTCAACCAATCCAGGTCTCTGGAATGGATATATGAAGCATTGTACCCTTCGCCCAGATCACCCGTCAATGATTGATCCCCGACATGTTCGGTCAACACCTCGGCATATCGCTTAATGAAACCAATCAGTTCACTGTACAGGGCCGCATCCTGTCTGCCTCCACGTATGGAACCGGCAAAATATACACGCATGGGCATCACCTCTCTTAGTATGCCAGTGAAATACAAATACTCGTTGCAACGGCTGGAGAATATGTGAAAACACGGGAAAAAAAGGCAAGCGAGTGCTCAGAGTTGAAAAAAGAAAATCAATACAATATTGGGGCATGAAAACAGTGTGCAGCAGTTCTTTCGGGCGCAGGTATTTTTCAATGTCACATGAAAAACATTTTGCCCCTACAGTCGTTGTCCGTTGAAAACCGTTCTTCTGCTACCGGATGCAGCCCTCTTCGGTTGCTATTTTTCCGACTTGAGAAAGAGGTTCATCTTGGTTCCGCATTCAGGACATATACCCTTTGCCTGCCGACGACCTTTCTCATTCGTGACAACCTGTGCATCCTTCATCATGCGTTTGGCCTTGCATTTCACACAGTAGGCTTGAAATTCACTCATATTCCCCTCCTTCTGTTTGTATGGGACTTATTGTAGATAAATAAACAGAAAATACAAGGAAATTTAATAAATAATGAACACGTCTGCAATGACTGATATGCCTGCTTTTGTATACTTGGGAAGAGTCAATGTACCATTTTTTTCATGCAATTCATGTTATACATGATATTCACAAACCTCGTCTGAGCACCTCTCAGTGCGCATTCTTTTTAATCGAGGAAATTCCAACCAATATCAAAACAATTAACAGGGCGAACACTGCTATCTGAAAAAGTGACTGCCGAAGCACCTCCCAATCCAGACGCATGATGCTGATAAACAGGAAGGTAAGCAGGTTCCCAATCACCACAATGAGAATGAAGCTCGATATTTGATACAGTTTCGTTTTAAAGGAGATGTATATGTTCGCAACACCTGAAAACAGGAGTACAAATGAGATTTGGTGCCAGGGAACGTACACACTGGTCTTTATCAGCTCTATCAAATTACTATCCATGACCACTCTGAACACGTTGATTTCTCCAAAAATTGCATGTGCAAAGGAGAGAAGCACGAGCAATACACCGCTGATAAAGAGATAGATGTTCATGACAAACCTCCTGATGGTTGTGGGTATCTCATTGAGATTATCCACCTCCATCGCTGTCTTGTAAAACCATTTTTTCTCATTAAGGCAGTATTACTTGGCGTTCATATCACTTTCCATTACACCGAAAAGTGTTCCTTCGGTGTCTGTGCATTGGGCAAAGTAACCAATCCCTGGAATGGGGCCCTTGGGCTGCACGATTTTTCCTCCAGCTTTTACTATGTTCTCAAGGGTGTCATCAATTGATTTTACCCCAATTGTATTTACAACTCGTACATCCCCACCCTCTCTAAGTGATAGTCCACCGTCAATCCCAGGCTCATCTTCGGGACCTGTGCTGACCATCCAATATTCCATAGGCCCTTCCCATTTGGTGAACTTCCAGCCAAATGCAATCTCATAAAACTTAATCGACCTTTCAACGTTTTCAGCAGTTATGTCAAAGTGTATAATCCGTGCCATTGGCTTTCTCCTTCTGGATGATTTTATAAAGCGAAACTACCTATTTATGAACATTGTTACAGTACAGCAAATTTGAGTCTGTCAGATCAGCATGTCAATAACACCATACATTATACCTTGACATCCCAGTTTGACCATACAGTGGTTTATCTACGGCGTTATTCAGGTCATCATCTGCGGGATAGTGGCAGCTGCGCTGTTCAAACCGGCAAAATGAGCGGCGGCCTCAATTGAAGTGAGCTTTATCTTGTTCTTCCATGTTCAGTGTTCATGAATCGTTTGTATTAATCGCACCATTATATAGATCCAAAATAATCTCTTCATATTTCTCAGGTGCTTCAATGTGTCCCCATCCCATCTGGGTCTGATACAATCCATCCAGTGCAGAGTCATAGTAGCTTTTCAAAACGCAGGGTATCTCTGCTTCATCAAGAAGCTTCTTCAATAAGGATGCCTCAATTTCATTCTCAAGGGTGAGAATCTTTTTATATCGGTCCATGCCGTATACAGTAATATGCTCCGGTGAGCCTGACGAGTTATTTAGGCTTTTCCGTCGACCAGGATAAGGTTCGTTACTGCTGCCCGATATTTATCGAACTCATCTCTGTCGTTGATAACCTCCAGTGCAATGATATAAGCTGGCATACCCTTCCTCCTTACAATCTACATAACTGCATAGACATACTATTTTCTCTCAGCTAAAGCTTTCAAAGCGCTGTTCATTTCCTCTTTACAGCGATTCCAATTCCTTCAACAACCCAAAGAGTGTACGCAGTCTTTCACTGATAATCTCATCATCCCTGTACAGACACTCATCAAACAAATCGATATCACCCTCGACGTTTGATGCCAAAGAGTAGCAAAGACAAGATGTAGGGCCAACATTCATAATAGTGCATAGCCCGGAATAACAAGCCAAATGTCCCGAAGGGTAAGCGACCGGAGGGAGCGCAGCGTAAATGCCGTGTTATCTGCAGTTTTAGCCCACTTCTTTATTACAATTACTTGGAGAATTTAAAGTTCATAGATTGATACACCAGAATTTACTGCAACTTTGAGTAACTGCTTGTCTAAACTCGCTAGAGAAGCATTTTTCCTGATCGACAGTTCGAGATATCCAGCGTCATAGGCTGAAAGTTTATTAAGATTTGCGAGCCTGTAAATTTCTTTTGAAAATGGAATACCACTTGAATTATCTGTTTCTATACGAAGCTGTTCAAATAACAAAGTTACTTTGACAACATCAGCATAATTCAAACATTTTCTTCTTTCAGCAACAATTAACACATTTGTGATTTCATACCACCATAGGGAAGGGACGTATACTTGATCTTTTTTTGACAGGTTTGTGAAAAAGTCACGCACTTTTAGAGAAAATTCATCAGGCAGAAACAGAGCCGCAGAAAATGAACAATCAAGTACCCAATTCATTAATATTTTCTACCTTCTGCAATGTAAGATTTAATATGTACCTTTCCTTTTACCGATTCACGAATTGTATCAAACGTTTCTAATATTTCTTTAATGCTTTCATTCTTCTTTTCATTTTTAAAAGGAATTAAACGAGCAATGGGTTTCCCTCTTTTTGTTATAGTGATTTCATTTCCATTTTTGACTTCTTCTAAAAGCTGAGATAAATGAGTTTTTGCATCGAATACGCCAATTGTATTGTTCTTTGTTTTCATATAACTAGTATAATAAACCAGTTAGATAGAATCAATGAAACAATTTAAAGAAAAATAGTTATGTACACATAGCGGGCTAAAATTGCAGATAACGTGCTCAGTATAACCGAAGCCGGTTATAGATGAGAAGCATTCACCAGCTTACTCCCTGTATTGATAATTGCCTGATAGGGGTCTGGCTCCTCAATATTATTTCTCCGCAATGACTAACATTTCAAAATCTTCGGTTGTTAACTTATCATTTCTGCTAAATGCTCCTAATTTTGCTCCATAGATATCAATAGTTTTTAAGGTTAGCGATTTAAGCAACCATGTTATTTCAGACGGAACATAATATCTCTCGTTGCATTGAAGTTCATTTTTATTACCAAAGTCATCTTCGACAGAGGTGCTATTATGATCACGGAAAGTCATCAAATCGAATGAATTCTTGTCGTATGTTGCATTTCCTTCTTGTGTTTGAGACGCAAGAAAATCTTTTACTGAATGAAAGAGCGGAAATAGACCGTTCAATGTTGTAAATATTAACTTTCCTTTTTGTTTTAAAGCTTTTACAGTGTTCTGGAGTATTTGGTAATTCATCTCATCAGTTTCCATAAGTGGAAACGCCCCTTCACACAGCATAATAACTAGATCAAATTCTTCTTTGAAGGTCAGGCTTCTTGCATCTGCATTTTTAAAATCAACATTTACTTTTTGTTCTATTGCTTTCTCTTTTGCGCGTTTTAACATCGAATCGGACAAATCAACCCCTGTTACCGAATATCCACGCTTTGCTAATTCTATTAAATGGCGGCCCGTACCGCATCCAATATCTAAAATTCTAATATTTTTATTATAGTCAATTTCATTTTCAATAAAGTCGCACTCTCCAATAGTTCCCTGCGTAAAACATTCTTTGTCATACTTCGTACCATAGTTTTCAAATAGAGTTTCATACCATTGTTTCATAACGATTCCTCTTTTGTACGGCATTGCATATATCGTTCCCTACATGTACGACTTTTGACAGTAAAGAAAAGCAAAATCAAGATGTTATGGCAGATATTAATAAGAATGCAAAGGCTATATCAATGAGCCAAATGTCCCGAAGGGCAAGCGACCGAAGGGAGCTCAGCGTATACCCGCTGTTATGCGAAGGCGTCCTGAGTTTGTATACTACCGTTCGTAGCAATCTACATATCTATGCAATATATGGATTCTTAACCTGTACACCACGAATGACCTTCCCCGCATTCAAATCTTCTGTGTAAAGATATTCACATTTTGCACACTCTGCAGTTGCAATAATGAGCGCATCCCAAAAGGACACCTTGTTGAGAACACTCACATCAATCGCCTCTTTTATGAGATCTGTATCGATAATCACTATTTCGAGATTTTCAAAGGAATGCAGAATATTTTTCATCAGGATTGAATCTATTTTGAGCTTTGTTGTCCCGACAACATAGAGTTCTTGCAGGACCTGGGTAGAAATAACGACAGTATCTTCTCGAATGGTATTTTGTAATAGTTGCCTGCTCTGTTCCTTTTTTTGTTTATCGTGCTCATCGAGTGAGTATACAAATATATTTGTATCCAAGAATATCTTAGACACGATAGAGGTCCTCTCTCTTCCACTTCTTCCCTTCTGAATTGGCTTTTGCTTCATCCATAAGTTTAAAAGATTCTTCAATCCACTGCCCGGATTCTTTCTGAATTGTTTGTTTTATCAAGCGTCTGATGAGAGCATTGAAAGAAATGTGGTGTTTTTTCGCATATTCTCGACCAGCCCTCAATGAGTCTTCATCTATTGATAGTGTAATATTTTTCATCAATCCTCCTTTAACACATTATACGTGCACATTGCTTATGTGTCAAGACATATCTGTATCGTAATTTTTATCGTAGCCGACACCTCTTGTAGAAATTTTTTATGAAAATTCAATATTTTTCCTTGACTTTCGGTTGAGTTTCGGCTATTCTTTTCTTCGGTAGACTTTCGGTTCACCCAAGGAGGTAAGCGTGTATCTCACGGAAAAACAGCGGGAGATCTATCAGTTCATTAAGGGCTATATCGATGCCCACGATATTGCGCCGAGCTACGAAGAGATCAAAGACCACTTCGGGTTCAAATCCATCAGCACTGTATTCGATCACATACGGATGCTCGAGCGCAAGGGTGTCCTCATACGGGGCGGCTCCAATCAGAAGCGGGCACTGCAGCTCGTGAGCTTCGGAAAACGAAGCGTCACCATCCCTCTGGTGGCCACGGTTGCTGCCGGGAGCCCCCTCGAGGTGTATGAGATCGAGGAATCCATCGATGTGCCAGAGGAGATGCTCGGCGGCGGCGACAATGTTGCCCTGAAAGTCCGGGGAAACTCCATGATCGACAGCGGCATATTCGACGGCGACATCGTGATCGTGAAGCGTCAGAACACCGCAGAGAACGGGCAGATTGCGGTCGCGCTCGTTGACGGCGCGGCGACGATCAAACGTATCTACTTTCACCGTGACAGAATCGAGCTGCGGGCGAGCAATCCGGAAATGGGGCCAATATTTGTTGCCGAGGGGCAGTTGCTCGAGATCTACGGTGTTCTTGTGGGCATGTACCGAAGATACAATCTCTGAGCCCTTTGCAGGGGCCTTCGCCGCTCATGGCGAGGCCCGAGGGAAGGTTTACATGAGAACAACAAGACCACAAAAAAAGATAGCCTTTGTATCTATCCCCCACATGGTGGTAGAGAGTGAGGAGGCCCGGGTGGAAGGCGAGCGGCTACCCCTGGTGGTGGCCTCCGGCAACCAGCCCAAGAGCATTGTGCTCGACTATTCCAGGACCATTGAAGACTCACCGATCAAGAGAGGGCTCTATCTCAAGAATATCGACTTCCTCAGAGAACAGACACGCGTGCTTCCCGTTGACTATGAATATGTCGAAGGGTTGAACGAGAGGGTGATCGGTTACCTGAAGAACTACTCCCCCTCCGTGGAGAATCCGGGCATAGGGGAGTACTTCATCGATTTGAGCGGCACCGAAAGGCTTTTCGGACGAACACTCGATACCTGCGGAAAAATAATATCGCAGCTTCACAGGGTTTTCCGCCTTACCGCACGTTGCGGCATAGGAAACACCACACTCATCGCACGGCTTGCCTCGGAGGTTACGGGAGACAGGGGTGTCTACGAGATCCTCCAAAACCCGGAAAAACTTTTCTTCCCCCCCCTCAGCGTCACCCTCCTCCCTGACCTCCCTCTTTCCATCAAAAACGAGCTGCTCATGGATTACAGCATACGCTGCATGGGCGACCTGCTCCCATTCAGCAAAAACGATCTCAGAAACCTCTTCGGCACAGAGGGGGAGCTGCTCTACAACTATGTCCGGGGCATCTCACGCAGCACGCTCATGGAAAAAAAAACTGAAGAGGTTCTGCAGCGCGACTGCATCATCAGCCATGAGCGAAACGACGACGAACTCATCCGACGGGAGTTCTTCAACCTCATACTCGAGCTCTGCGAAGAGATGCGCCGGGAGCACGTGTTCCCGCAGAGTGCAAAGATCACGGTGGTGTACCAGGACGACTATCGCTACACCACCGCGGGGAAGCTCGATCAAGCCTCCTTCTACGAGGAGGAGCTCTACAGAGAACTGGTCTTCCGTTTGAACCGGGCGCTCAAACGGCGAACCTGCGTGAAGAAGATCATTCTCACCTTCTCCCGCTTCACCGCGCCCTCATACCAGCTCAACCTCTTTCATGACGTCTACCGGACGAGCGAGCTCGCAAGAGCCTTCGATCATATACGCCGGCGCTTCGGAAAGAAATCCATCGGGTACGGCACATGAGCATGGAAGAGTTCGTGCTTCTGGAAAACCACTCCGTCTACTCCCTCTGCGAGGGCATCGCCTTCATGAGCGAGCTTGCGGCGCACGCAAAATCACGGGGCGAGGAGTATCTCTCTATCTGTGACACAAACGGCTTCTACGGACTCGTGCGTTTCCTGCAGGAGTGCAGGCATGAGGGGCTCAAGCCTATCATCTGTGCCCGCCTGCAGAACAACGCCTGGGACGGGATTCTCGTTGCCCGCAACATGAGGGGATATGCCCGTATATGCTCGCTCATCACGGGCATTCATCAGAGGGACGACTTCGATCCCAGGCAGGAGCTCCTGAAAAAGCCGATACGCAACTGTTTTGTCATCACCCGCGACCGGGACCTGCTCTCGAAAAACCCCCAGAATGTCTTTGCAGAGATAAACGTACTGCGCAGGGACTACGCAAAAGACTATGCCTACGCAAAGCGGGTGGGAGTCCCGCGGGTCTTCATCTCACCTGTATACTTTCTGAAAAAGGAGCAGCATCACCTGCACCTCCTTCTCAGAGCAATCTCTCAGAATGTGAAGCTGAGCGCTCTTCCGCCCGGGCATTTCGAGAGCCGTTACGCTTATCCACGGAGCAGAGAGGAGATCGCCTTCGAATACGCAGCGCTCGGGGACGCCCTGCGCAACACCATGCTCATTGCCCGGGAGAGCCAGTTCGATTTCCCCCTCGGCGAGCCCATCTTCCCGAAATTCTGCGAAAACAGCTTTGCACGGCTGCATGACCTCTGCCATGAAAACCTCGAGAAGCGCTATCCCCGGGTCACGCCGCCTGTTCTCAGGCGTCTCGAAAAGGAGCTCTCCATCATCGAGCGCAAGGGTTTCGCCGACTATTTCCTCGTGGTGCACGATTTTGTCAAGCACTCTCCCTACACCTGCGGCCGCGGTTCGGCAGCCGCCTCGCTTGTCTCCTATCTGCTGTTTATCACCCACGTCGACCCACTCAGACACAACCTCTTCTTCGAGCGCTTCCTCAACGAGGATCGCACCGATCCGCCGGACATCGATGTGGACTTTCCCTGGGACACGCGTGACGACGTTCTGGAATACATATTTTCACGCTACACAAAAAAAAACGCCGCAATGGTCTCCAACCACATCACCTTCTCCTCCCGCTCCTCGGTGCGTGAAGCGGCAAAGGTGTACGGGATTCCGGAAAACGAGATCTTGGGTGTGACAAAGAACATCGGTTACTACTACAACCGCACATCAGACGAGTTCCAGGAGTACGCGAAGCACAGGGAGTCATCCCCCTCCTTCATGGAGGTGTTCCGTGATGCGGTGGAAATACACGGACGGCCGCGCCACCTCTCCGTGCACTGCGGCGGTGTGGTGATTACTCCCAGACCCATCTACTACTATATCCCCGTGGAACGGGCGCTCAAGGGGGTGAACATCATACAGCTCGAGAAGGACCAGGCCGAGGATTTCGGTTTTGTGAAGATTGACGTGCTCGGAAACCGGAGCCTCGCTGTGGTACGCGACTGTCTCGAGCTCATCGAGAAGCACTACGGGGAGAAAATCCGCTACGAGGAGTTCAACCCTCTGAACGACCGCCGTACCATTGAGATGCTTGCGGCAGGGGACACCATCGGAGTTTTCTATGTGGAGTCCCCGGCCATGCGTCAGCTGCAGAAAAAGACCGGCAGGGGTGATTACGAGCACCTGATCATACACTCCTCGATCATCAGGCCGGCGGCAAACATCTATATCAGGGAGTATGTGGAGCGCCTGCGCGGCAAGCCCTGGGAGCCTCTGCTTCCGGAGATGGGAGAAATACTGAAAGACAGCTACGGAATCATGTGTTATCAGGAGGACATCACGAAGATTGCACTCCGGATCGCCGATTTCCCCCTTGGCGAGGCCGATGAGATCCGCAAGGTGATTCTTCGAAAAAACAAAGCGCGGCGCAAGCTCGAGCTCAAGGATAAATTCCACACCAACCTCAAACGCAAAGGCATAGAGGAGGACATAAGCAACCGGATCTGGGAGATGATCGAGTCGTTTTCCGGCTACAGTTTCTGCAAGCCCCACAGCGCCTCCTTCGCACTGCTCTCCTTCAAGTGCTGCTATTTGAAGGCCCACTACCCGGCGGAATTCTTAGGGGCCGTGCTCAAGAACCAGGGCGGCTACTACAGCCCCCTGGCATACATCTCAGAGGCGCGGCGCATGGGCATTCGGGTGGAGCTGCCCGACATCAACGTGAGCCGCATGGGGTACTTCGGGCAGGGCAACACCATCTCCATGGGTTTCATGCAGATAAAGAACCTCTCCGCCGACATCGTGGAAAGGCTCATCCGGGAACGGGCAAAACGGGGCCACTACGAGGGGCTCTTCGATTTCATGGAGCGCACCGATGCGGGGCTCGTCGACACCGTCATACTCATCAAGGCAGGCTGCTTCAGACACGTCGAGCAGTACAACCAGCCCCAGCTCCTGTTCATGGCAAAGAGCTATTTTAACCGCAGGGAGCGGCAGCAAGAGGACATGCTCTATGACCTTAACCGCTACAGTGCACGGGTCACCCCTCCTCCCATGCGCGATATCATCAGAGAGCAGAAGCTTCGCATCGAACAGGAACTCTTCGGATTCATCGCGTCCATACATCCCCTGGAGCACTATCGGAAACATATCGATGATCAGGATGTGCTGCCCGCTGTGGAGCTGGAGAAACACAGCGGCCGCACGGTGAAAGTCGCCGGCATTCTGGTTACCGCAAAGACCGTTATGACAAAGAAGGACGAGCTCATGCAGTTCATAAGCTTTGAGGATGAAACGGCAATCTTTGAAACGGTTTTCTTCCCCAAGGTGTTCAAAAAAAACGTGCTCAGGCTGTGGAATCAGGCCCCCTATATTCTGACAGGACGGGTGGATTCCGAATTCGGTGTGATCAGCCTGAACGTGGTTGACCTGAAGGCCATATGCCGCAGGGGGGCCCAGTCCCTGACAGGAGCTGGCTCGATGTGAGGGAAGTTTGTCAATCGGCCAGAGTCTTTAAAAGATGTCTGCTGTATCATTTCATGCTATGTTATTTGAGGAAAGGAGACGAGCGCATGTGCGGGCGTTTCACGCAGAAGTCAGAACGAAAGATCATCTCTTTGGAGTTCTACATAAAGGACTTTCTTTCCGATGTGCTCGTGAACTACAATGTTGCTCCCAGCCAGGATGCCGGGGTCATTGTCAAAAGTGATGTGTACCGCTATGTTCGCTGCCGGTGGGGGCTCGTGCCCTTCTGGTCAAAAGACCCGAAAATCGGAAACAGAATGATCAATGCCCGGTCAGAAACAGTGGCCGAGAAACCCAGTTTCAGACAAGCCTTTGCGAAGCGCCGCTGTCTGGTTCCTGCAGACGGCTTCTATGAGTGGAAAAAGGAGAATGGATTTAAAACACCCTATTACATCTACCATGCTGCAGGCAAACCCATGAGTTTTGCGGGTTTGTGGGAGTCATGGACACTACGGACTGAGCCAAGGGTGCAGCAACCTGAAGAAGACCTCTTTCCATCCAACGCTGAAAACGGAGATGAAAAGCCGCCGCCCCTGCATACCTTCACCATCATTACAACAGGGGCAAATGAAAAGCTGAAAGAGCTTCACGACCGCATGCCCGTTGTCATTACGCCGGAGATGCGTGATGTCTGGCTCGACCCGGACACCCATAAAGACCAGCTCGTCGAATTGCTCCGACCTCTTCCGCCTGAGGAGATCGAATTCCATGAAGTGTCTCGAATGGTGAATTCACCGCAGAACAATTCACCGGAATGTATCGAGCCACATAAAAATTTAACATAATTTTTAAAAAAAACTTTGATTTACAAACATTAGTGGGTAGATTAAATTACATTCTTGTTGTACAATACAGAGCCATCCAAACCGACATGGTCTTGCCTCGAATGACAGCAGCCATCTTCTTCTTTCAGTAACGTCAATACATCAGGGGAGGGGAATGTATGCCTTTGGCAGAGAAAGATATTAAACTCCAGTTAAACAACAATGCCCTCACAGTTCTAAAGAAACGCTACCTCAAAAAGGACGACAAAGGCAATCCAATAGAGAAACCTGAAGACATGTTCAGGCGGGTCGCTAAAAACATCGCTGAAGCAGACAAGCTCTATAACAAGAACGCTCCAATCGAAGAGATTGAGCAGACGTTTTACAACCTCATGACATCACTGAGCTTCATGCCCAATTCTCCCACACTCATGAACGCCGGCAGAGAACTGCAGCAGCTTTCGGCCTGCTTTGTACTACCCGTAGACGACTCTATTGAGAGTATCTTCGATGCCGTGAAATACACGGCACTCATTCACAAGAGCGGCGGCGGCACAGGTTTTTCGTTCTCCAGACTCAGACCCAAGAACGATGTGGTGAAAACCACAAAGGGAATCTCCAGCGGTCCCGTTTCCTTCATGACCATCTTCGACAAGGCGACGGAGACGATCGTGCAGGGAGGCACGAGACGGGGAGCAAACATGGGGATTTTGGATGTACACCATCCTGACATCCTGGATTTCATCAAATCAAAGTCTGAACAGAACCAGCTCAACAACTTCAACATTTCAGTTGCCGTTACCGATGACTTCATGACAGCTGTGCAGACAGACAGCGACTATGAGCTGATCAATCCTCGAACTCGAAAAATCGTAGGCACGCTCAGGGCGCGTGAAGTATTCGACCTTGTCGCTGATCTCGCGTGGAAATTTGGCGACCCGGGCGTGGTGTTCATCGACGCGATCAACCGGTATCACCCAACGCCTGCGCTTGGAAAGATTGAGTCCACCAACCCCTGCGGCGAACAGCCACTGCTGCCCTATGAGGCGTGCAACCTGGGCTCGATCAATCTGAAGAATGTGGTCAGGAATGCAAAGATAGATTGGGACTTGCTCAAGGAGACAATCCATGGGGCGATCCATTTCCTCGACAACGTGGTAGACATGAGCGTGTTTCCCCTAGACCTCATCGAAAATATGGTCCGCAGCAACCGGAAGATCGGTCTCGGGATTATGGGATTTGCCGACATGCTCATACTGATGGGTATACCGTACAACTCCGAGAAGGCGAAAGACACCGCGAGACAGATCATGAAGTTCGTTCAGGAGGAAGCCGACAACAAATCTCTTGAACTTGGTGAGAAGCGTGGAACCTTCCCGAACTGGGACCAGTCAATCTACATGGAAAAGGGGCTCAAATTCAGAAATGCAACGCGTACCACCATCGCTCCAACCGGAACAATCAGCATCATTGCCGGCTGCTCCTCAGGTGTAGAGCCGCTGTTTGCCATATCATTTGTGCGGAACGTACTCAGCAACAATCAGCTTCCGGAAACCAATCAGCTCTTTCTCGATCTGGCCGTCAAAGAGGGATTCTACTCCGATGATCTGGTTCGAGAAATCGCAAAGCACGGCAGTGTGCAGGATGTGAAGGGCGTTCCGGATGTGGTGAAACAGTTGTTCGTTACAGCCCATGACATCTCTGCCATGGACCATGTGCACATGCAGGCAGCATTTCAAGTATACACCGACAATGCAGTATCCAAAACGGTGAACTTCTCGCACGATGCCACCGTTGAAGATGTGAAGGATGTCTATTTCGAAGCCCACAAGCTGCACTGCAAGGGTATTACCGTTTATAGAGACGGATCGCGGGATGTGCAGGTTCTCACCACGGGAAAGAGTCATGACACGCACAATCAGATCAAGGTAGCCCCGCGACAGCGCCCGTCAGTTACCTACGGCTATACAGAGAAAATCGAAACGGGATGCGGGAACCTCTATGTAACCATAAATGCGGATGAGTACGGCCCCTGCGAGTTGTTTGCCAGTATGGGGAAGGCAGGTGGATGTGCTGCGTCGCAGCTCGACGCACAGGCACGTCTCATCTCCATGTCCCTGAGGTCACACGTGGATCCCCACTCTATCGTCAAACAGCTGAAGGGTATGCGATGTCCCTCACCATCAGTACTCCCAAAAAAGGGAGGAAAGGTACTCTCCTGTTCGGATGCCCTGGCGAAGGTGCTTGAAAAATATCTCGACTATCATAAATCACACAAGCAGGAATCAGAGGAAGCCGCCAAACAGAGATTAGACAAGGACAAGGCACACGAAGAGCAGGCCTTTGTTATGCACACAAAAAACATTGCAGGAATATGCCCTGAGTGCGGTGGTATTCTCGAACACGAAAGCGGATGTGTAGTCTGCCATTCCTGCGGATTTTCAAAGTGCTGATGCAGCACATCGTGCATTATAGATAACAAAGTTATTAGTTATAAATAAAAGTTTTCTTGCTACTTAATTATTTCTTGACATTATACCTCTTTTCCTATACACTTTTATCACATTTGCTGTAGTCTACCACACCTCAGTGAAATTTTTTTCTAACCTGTGCTGTTTTATACATGCAACTCTGCTGGGATTCCAGAACGATGAAAAAACTGATATTCACCATTCTCATCCTGAGTCTCACTCATGTGATGTACAGCGGTGG
>Ga0255055_10001483_pt1 | contig 17056 bp, 15 predicted proteins | sample JV7_2_27_MG_FD_188633 | JGI IMG/M metagenome (GOLD analysis project Ga0255055, IMG submission 188633) | Seawater microbial communities from Jervis Inlet, British Columbia, Canada - JV7_2_27 | ecosystem: Environmental > Aquatic > Marine > Inlet | place: Canada: British Columbia | collected... | reverse complement strand
GGGACCTATTTGAATTTGGATACCGATCTCAGGATCAATAATGACACCTTCTTTGCGGATTGGGGCCATCTTGAAATCCAGTATGAAGCCATCCTGGAAGGGGGCAAAGCACGCGAAAAAAGACAGGATTTAAAGCAATTTTTCCCCAATTTTGAAGGCAGCACACTATTTTTCGGCGCACCCTTAAAGGATGATGGCCGTTTGATGGACTTAACTCATACCATCAAAGAAGAAGACAGTTATATTCTGGCGCAGCGGTTAGACCGCCTTAATTTTACGTTCAACCCCAATTGGGGATTGGTTCGCATCGGCCGCCAGGCCATCACCTGGGGAAATGGACTGATATTCAATCCCATGGATTTATTTAATCCATTCCCCCCTACCGATATCCAACGCGATTATAAAGTCGGCGATGATATGGTGCTGGCTCAATTTACATTTCCCGACACTTTCGATCTGCAACTATTGTACGTGGCCCGACGGGATCCTGATACGAATAATGTGGAAGCCGACCGCAATTCACTGGCAGGTCTGCTGCATTTTGCGGTGGGAACCACCGAGTTTGATGTTATGGCCACCCGGCACTTTGATGACTATGTGGTGGGTCTAGGCAGCTCCGGCATTTGGGGAGGCGCGGCCTGGCGACTGGATAGCACGGCCACCTTTTTAAACGACGGCGAAGGCCAAAACACAAAAAACTTCCTATCCGGTGTCGCCAACATGGATTATTCCTGGATCTGGTGGCAGAAAAACTTTTATGGGCTTTTAGAATATTATTACAACGGTCTCGGTGAGGGCGATTACCCGGGAGCACTATCGAATCCCGATATTACCCGAAGATTGACGCGCGGAGAATTATTCGTACTGGGCAAACACTACCTGAGCGCTGGAATCCAGATTGAATTGCATCCCCTGTTTACTGTTTTTTTAACCGGCATCAACAATATCGAAGATCCTTCCGGAATACTGCAGCCGCGCGCTGTCTGGAATATCGCCCAGAATGTGGACGTTAAAATCGGCGCCAATTTTTTTTGCGGCGACAACGGCGATCCGGGCTCCGAATTTGGCGGATTTATCATTCCGGGTACCAACATTCACAGTCGCAGTCCCAATAATGCTTATTTATGGTTTAACTATTACTTCTAGAATTGATTTCTAATCCCTTATCTATTGCCCGATGGCTGTGTTATAATCCGGGTCAAAATACTCGCGTACTTGCGTGTACGCTCCGTTTTTGAACCGCACCCCCGCCTTTAGGGCGGGATTTCGCATCGGATCCAATAATTTAGGTGCTCAACAAGCCTTTTGAACTCATCAATTTATTAAAATAAGGCGTGAAATCCCGAATTCATGCGGGAGCCCTCAAACAATATCTAAACGATTAGAAACCAATTCAGGATGATGATAACGTTCTTACCTCACCATATTGAAGAATTTTTGTAAAACCGGATTTTTTTAGCTTGCCCTGCCCTACTATCCATGCAGCCTGCACAATTAGAACTAATACCAGAATATCTGCTCAAGTTGTAATATTGTTGACCGATCTATAATAAATAAAGTGTTTTGCAATTTATTCTGCAATAACCCATAATAATTATATATTATTATATATTTGCTGTTTTGCGGGATCGTATAAAATCAAATGATTTAAGCCTATATTTGGATTTAAACATAATTATAAGCAATTTACATGATTGACAAATTAGAATTAATTTTGTATTATGAGTAGTATAACTACTCAATAAAGGAAAAAGCAGTGGATAATCTTTTATCAGGGCTTATCGCATCTAAGACACGTATCAAATTATTGATGCGTCTCTTTTTTAATCCCAAAGCCCGCTCCTATCTAAGAGAGCTGGCCAGAGAGTTTAATGTCTCCACCAACGCGGTGCGTGAAGAGCTTAACCTGCTAAAAAAAACCGATCTGCTTAAATCTGAGAAAAACGGTCGCCAGGTCTATTACATGGCCAATACGGAGCACTCTCTTTTTCCAGAACTCAAATCCATGGTCGGAAAGGTGATGGGAATTGATAAGGTGATTGACAGTATTATCAACCGACTGGGAAATTTAGAAAGGGCTTATCTTATTGGTGATTATGCTGAAGGCAAGGATACGGGGATTATTGATCTCGTGCTGATTGGCAATATTGACCACTATCATTTGAATGATCTAAGCAGAAAAACTGAACGCTACATCAAGCGTAAGATTCGGCCGCTCGTGTTGAGCCGATCTGAATATAAGGAGTTACTATCGGAAATTGAAAATCAGCCTAAGGTACTCATTTGGGAAGTAAAACCGGAATAGGCTTATTAAATGATAACCATACGAATCCAGTCTGTTAATGATTCGATTTATCAAGAACTTTGCAAGCAATATTTGCATATTGATAGAGGATATTAAATTTCAATAAGATTGATTATCGCTGTGATGTACAAAAACATATTAGAGATATGGCCGCCCCCATTGCTTGCGGAAATTAAAGAGCGCTGTCTGCAGATCAAAAACCACAAGCTGATTACCAATGCAGGATTATACGTCTCCGGCGAAATTTTGCAAAAAGGAATTGCTTTTCTGTTAGTGCCTATATGGGCGCGTTTTCTGACTCCGCATGATTATGGCATATTAGGAACCCTAGCTGCATTCAGCGGCGTATTGCTTACCCTATTTGTGATGGGTCTGCAGGGAGCAGTCGTTCGCTACTTTTATGACTTCGCCGATAATACCAACCAGCAAAAGAATTTCATTACTGCCCTGGTGTTATTCCAAATGGTTTTACCCAGCATCGCCCTGCTGGCTCTCAATATTTGGGGACCATTCCTTTGGAATTATATTGTTAAGGCGAGCTTCCCGTTCGATCCCTACGTGCGCCTAATGCTTTGGTCCACTTACGCTGCTTCGTTATTGCAGATCCCGCTGGCGCTCTACAGGGCCCAACAAAAAGCAATTTCAGTGGTTTATGCGCAGTATGGCCAATTCTTTATTACCGTTATCAGTCATTTTATCTTTCTGGTCGGGCTGCGATGGGGCGCTTACGGCGTATTATTAAGTCAGTTTATCGCCGGATTCATCCTTGCCGCCATTTTGATTCTTCTGCTTGTCCGAACATGGTTTACATGGCCCGTCAATTGGAGACATGTGCAAACAGGTCTAATTTTTGGACTGCCTTTAGTACCTCACCTTCTGGCAGATTGGATTATGCGTTTAGGGGATCGGATCATACTAACCCGCATGGTCTCTCTTTCTGAAATTGGATTATACAGTCTGGGTTGTACACTAGGAGGGATCATGGGTTTTGTGGTTTCGGGTATTAACCAGGCCTGGTCGCCGTATTATTTTCGCTTGATGACATCTGACCCCTCTCCCGATGAAAAGATTATTAGAATTGTAACACTATATGTGGCCACAATTAGCGCAATTTGTTTAATAGCGATCCTTTTTGCCGGCGAACTCATACACATTTTATTACCAGAAAGGTTTTATGGAAGTGTTCCATATCTATCCCCAATTTTGCTAGCTCACCTAATGATCGGATTCTACTATTTTGCCGTTGCGCCGCTTTATTTTTATAAAAAGACAAAATTGATTCCAGTACTAACCGGCGCTGGTGCCATTCTTAATATTGTTCTGAATCTATTGCTTATACCGCGTTTTGGGGCTATTGCCGCCGCATGGACCACCACGGCAAGCAACAGCTTTGTTTTTATGATCTTTTTTCTGGCTTCACGAAAATATCAAAAAATTAACTACCCCTTGCTGAAATATGGCTTGTTGGTTTTGGTAGTCACAATCTCTGCCGTGGCGTCCAGTCAATTAGATACGTTCGGTTTAAAGGCTTTAATGGCCAAGTTAGCTTTTTTACTGGGCTATGTGCTACTTGCTTATCTGGTTTTAATTAACAATAACCCAAATATGAAATACAAAAATTCAAGAACCTGATGTGTGGCTTTCGTTAAAATCCTAAGAAGTTCATTTAAACATTCAGTAACCAAAGGACCAAATGCTTTGAAAAAACCTTCAGCATTAAAACATGATAAAAAAAACCCAAGCCAAACCTATATCATTGCAGACATGGCCTGCTCCCATGAAGGCAAGTCTTCGATAGCTCACAACATAATAGACGGTGCTGGACAGGCTGGCGCAGATGCCATTCAGTTTCAGATATGGATTTTAAAAAAACTAATGGTGCCTCATCATCCTGATTTCAAGCGGGTATCCAGACTCGAGCTCTCTGGGCCCCAATGGGCCTCTCTGATATCATACACCCGTGAGAAGTATCCCAATATGGAAATCATTGCATGTATCTATGAGCGCGATAGTGTGGATTTTTGCGAGAAAGAAGGTGTCGATGCCTATAAAATACACACCTCAGATTTATCTAATCCTGATTTGATTAAATATGTAGCCAAGACTGACAAACGCATCGACCTCAGCGTAGGCGGGTCCACCATCGATGAAATTAAGACGGCCCTGGAGTGGATCAAAAGCACGCTGGGTTCTAAAATTTGGCTGATGTATGGTTTCCAGAATTTTCCGTCAACAACCGAAGAGGTCCACCTGCGCTACATGCTGAAGCTTAAAGAATTATTTGAATTGCCTATGGGTTACCAGGACCATAGTGACGCTGATACGCAAGCCGGCTTCTGGTTATGCGCTACTGCGCTGGGCATGGGTATTGACATAATGGAGAATCACATCACTCATAATCGCTCCTTGCGCGGCGTAGATCATGAAGCTGCATTAAACCCGGATGAGTTTGCTTGTTTCGTTAGCATGGTCAGAACCATTGAAGAGGCCCTGGGAACTTCAATCCCAAAACCATTTAATACAGAAGAGCTAAAATATCGTAAGTATTCAAAAAAGAGTTTAGTTGCCAGCCGCAATTTACCTGCGGGCACACGGCTTACCCCGCATGATCTGACAGCCATGCGAGCAGATGAATTAGGGCTGCCGCCTGACAAAGCGGACCTTTTAATTGGACGAGCCACCGCCCAAGAAATCCAGGCATATCAGCTTTTAAGGGAGATCGATGTCATATGAAAACAGCTATTCTCGTAACGGCTCGGCTGAAATCAACACGATTGCCGTTAAAAATTATTAAACCGATCAAAGGAAAGCCGATGCTTTGTCATATGTTAGATCGACTGAAACTCGCCCTTCGGCCCCAGCAAATTATTATATGCACATCACCGGTCACTCAGGATGACCCAATCGTAGAAATAGCGAACAGAGAATCCGTCAGCTGCTTCAGGGGAGACCCGCAAGATGTACTTTTACGTCTTACAGAAGCTGCAAAACAATTTCAGGTTGACACCGTAATCAATTGCAGTGCGGATAATCCCTTCGTTGACCCTGAGTACATTGATAAATTGGTGGATTTCCACCACGCGCATAATTTCGATTACAGTAAAATAGAAGGATTACCTTTTGGTACCTTTTCCTATGCCCTTTCCCGCCAAGGCATGCTAAAAGCCTGCCGGATTAAGGCAAAAACAGATACCGAAGTATGGGGCGCATATTTCACGGATACCGGTCACTTTAACTGCGGCGTTCTGCAGGTACAGGATCAAGACGTGCGGTGGCCCGACTTAAGACTAACAGTCGATACAGCGGAAGATTTTGAACTGATAAATCGTATTTTTGATGAGTTGCATGAACCTGATAAAATATTTTCTCTGAAATCAATTGTTAGCTTATGTCGAGGGCGCAGGGATCTCGTGGAAATTAATGCTTCTATTGAGCAAAAGCCAGCGCCACCCATAAAAATTAAGGAAGCGTACAGTAACTAAATGGATAGCAAAATCGAAATCGGACAACATAAAATCGGAACCGGCCAGCCGTGTTTTGTTATTGCCGAAGCTGGCGTCAATCACAATGGTGACCTCAATTCGGCTTTCCAGCTGGTGGAAGTCGCTGCCCGCGCCGGTGCAAACTCCGTCAAATTCCAGACTTTTAAAGCAAAAAATCTGGTAAGCCCATCGGCGCCCAAGGCTGATTACCAGCTTAAAACCACAGATGCAGCGGAGTCACAATATGAAATGCTACGGCGATTAGAGCTGTCAACAAAAGACCATCAACAGTTGCTAAAACACTGTAAGAGAAATGAAATCCTGTTTATGTCGACGCCGTTTGATGAAGACAGCGCAAATATGCTGGATCGATTGGATATGCCCGCTTTTAAAATACCTTCCGGGGAAATCACCAACCTGCCCTTTTTGGCACATGTTGCCCAAAAAGGAAAACCTCTAATTGTTTCAACCGGAATGTCAGATTTAGAAGAAGTAAAAAAGGCGATACACACGATTACAGAAACGGGTAACCAACAACTCGTATTGTTGCATTGCGTCAGCAGTTATCCGGCTGCCTCCTCAGATGTGAACTTAAAAGCAATGCGTACTATGGCAGATGCGTTTGGTTTGCCAGTTGGGTATTCCGACCACACTTGCGGCATCGAGATCACCCTTGCAGCAATCGCCTTAGGGGCCGTGGTTGTGGAAAAACATTTTACGCTTGATAGAAATCAGGCGGGGCCGGATCATCGAGCATCACTGGAACCGGATGAACTCATAGAAATGGTTAAGGGAATTCGGAAAGTAGAATCCGCGTTGGGCAATGGGTGTAAACGGCCAACTGAGATTGAGAAGAAAAACGCCCTTATCGTCCGCAAAAGTCTTGTTGCCGCAAGGGACATCGCCGCAGGAGAAATTTTGACAGAAGATATGATAGCCATTAAGCGACCTGGCTCAGGACTTGACCCGCAAAATAGACGTAATTTAATTGGCCGCCAGATAAAACATGAAATTAAGGCAGACACAGTGTTAAAGATGGAGATGCTGGTATGAGGACGATTGGGGTCATTACTGTAGCGCGCTCGGATTGGGGCATATACCAACCCATATTGCGCAAGATTCAAGGGTGTTCGGATTTGGATTTGCATCTAATGGTCTCCGGAATGCATCTGTCGCCTGAGTTTGGTCAAACCGTTAAGGTCATTGAATCCGAGGGCTTTGAAATAAAAGAGCGCGTGGAAATGCTGCTTTCCTCTGATACCCCGGAAGGAATTTCAAAATCTATGGGATTGGGAACCATCGGTTTTGCACAGGCATTTGCCCGTTTTCAACCGGATATTTTGCTGGTGCTCGGAGACCGTTTTGAAATGCTGACCGCGGTTATAGCGGCCATGCCTTTTACGATTCCCGTTGCTCACATACACGGAGGAGAAACAACCGAAGGTTCAATTGACGAAGCGATTCGACATTCAATTACCAAAATGAGCCATTTACATTTTGTTTCGACAGAGAACTACCGCCGACGCGTTGTGCAACTTGGCGAAGAACCCTGGCGAGTTACCATCAGCGGAGCGCCAAGTCTTGACAATATAGGCACCATTGATTTGTTGAGTTTATCTCAGCTCAGGCAAAAAATCAAAATCCCTTTTAAAGAACCTCCCTTGCTGGCGACCTTTCACCCAGTCACTCTAGAGTACGGTGATACAAACACGCAGGTCACAGAACTCTTGGCAGCGCTGAAAAATTTCGATTTGCCGATCGTGTTCACATATCCGAATGCTGATACTCACGGACGATTAATCATCAATGCCATAAATCAATTCATTGAAACCCACCCACAAGCATGGGCTGTCGCTAATTTAGGAACGCAGGCATATTTCTCATTGCTCAAGACTGCCGTCGCAATGGTTGGAAATTCATCGAGCGGTATTATCGAGGCCGCAAGTTTTGAGTTGCCGGTCGTCAACATCGGGAATCGTCAGCATGGGCGGATTCATAGTGACAATGTCATCAATGTGGGCAATCAGCGCAACTTAATTCTAAAGGGCATCAAGAATGCGATCTCACCCGAATTCAGAGCTCGCTTATCGGGCATGGTAAATCCCTACGGTCGTGGCAATGCCGCTTCAACTATCACACATATAATACAAAACATTTCACTTGATCAGAGGCTTATACAAAAAAAATTTTATGACATCCCGTCGAAAGAGGCCGGATAATGCGGATCGTATTCACTGACACGGTTGAAATTAGCTTACAATGTTTAAAGGAAATATTCGATAATGGGGGCAACGTTGTTGCCGTTCGGAAAGTCAAAGCTTTCATGGCGATAAGGGAAATAAACTAATGCGTATTTTATATTTCGGCGATGGCGTCTGGGCGGTCAAGTCCCTGATGCATCTTATCGAAGATGGGCATGCAGTGTCTGCAATCGTGTTAAGGAACAGACCCAGTGATGTTTCGTTGGCCGAGTTTGCCAAGAAGAACAAAATCACGGTGGTTCAGCCCCAAGCCGTAAACGCATCGGAATTCGTTAACTGGGTGAAATCTCAGGAGCCGGAACTCAATATTTCAATGTCATATGACCAAATATTGCATCGACCGATACTGCAAACGGCGCCTTTCGGCTTTATTAATTGTCATGCCGGAAAGCTGCCCTTTTATCGAGGACGCAACGTCATTAACTGGGCAATTATAAATAATGAGAAGGAAATCGGCTTAACGATTCATTACGTTGATGAAGAAATTGACACAGGCGATATAATTCTTCAGCGCTCGCTTCCGATCGACTGGCAAGATACCTACGGAAGCGTACTGGTTAAAGTTGAAGACGCCTTTCCGGAACTACTTTCTAATGTCGTAAAATTAATTGATGAAAATAACGTAAGGGCTCAACCTCAACACGGCAAAGAAGGGACCTACTATGGCAAGCGAATCATCGGTGATGAATGGATTGATTGGAAAGATACAAGCTTAAACATTTATAACAAGATAAGGGCCATAACGCATCCGGGACCCGGAGCCCAAACCTTACTAGATTCAAAAGTTCTGAATATTTGGGAGGCCAGCTACGATTTGGCTTGGCCTAAGTATGTTGCAACACCCGGTGAAGTGGTCGGTATCCTTAAAAATCGCGGGATTAAAGTAAAAACTGGCGATTCAACCATCGTGGTGGAAAAAGTCCAGTTCAAAGATCAAAATAAATCTGAAATCATACCCCAATTCAAAATCGGGGCCCGATTGGGGATTAATCTGATTGAAACACTTAACCAGCTTCAGAGTCAATTAGCTGAATTCCGTCAAATAGTCGACCATTTAGGCTAATGCGCTCTGGATTCGAGCTTATGTTTCAATGATATGACCGGCGCCTGTCATCGCCGATGCGTCACAAAAAAAAACAAAATCCTTGGAGTTGAAAAGTATGAAGCAAAAAGCCGTGCTGGGCTTAATACCTGCGAGAGGCGGATCTAAAGGTCTGCCACGTAAAAACATTCGTCTTTTGTGTGGTCGTCCACTTATTGAATATACAATTGAGGCGGCTTTAAAAGCCAATTCACTCGATCGCGTTATTGTCTCAACCGATGATCCGGATATTGCAAGCGTAGCTGAAGGTACGGGCGCTGAAGTGCCGTTTCTGCGACCGGTAGATTATGCCACAGATACGGCCTCCTCTATTTCGGTTGTGCATCATGCAATCCAGTGGCTTGAAGAAAATGGTGCTTACCATCCAGATGCAATCGCATTTCTCTCACCCACCTGTCCATTACGCACATCCGATCAAATCGATGCTGCTGTCGATTTACTTTGGAAATCTAAACTTGAATCAGTGGTCACCGTTTTTCCGGTTCCGCATCACCCGTATTTCATTTACAGCTTAAATGAAAACAACCAACTATCTGAATTGATAACCATGCCCGATAAACCCCTGCGCCGCCAGGAATTGCCCCGCTATTATGCGCACAGTCAATCCGTTATGATTTCTCGCACCAGCTATCTTAAATTGTGCGATCAAAAGGCAGCCGTGTTAAATTTCGATTCAGCTGCCGGATTGAAAATTGACTACCAGAGCGCGCTGGATATTGACACAATTATCGATTTAATGGTTGCCGATACATTTATGAGAAGCCGAATTAAGGAAAAGGAACAACTAAAATCTCAACTAACGGAGTAAAACATATGTCGGGTTTTAACAAAGATTTTGATGTCGAAACGTCCATTGACCGCAATTTCCACCAGCTCCAAAATCAGAAAATAAGAAGCTGGGAGTCTACCTTGCAGCCTGAATACTGGGAATATCGTCGCAAATGGGAAGAATACCCTCAAAAGCACTATGTTGATTCTTTTCCAATTCATCTTGATATTGAGGCCACCAACGCTTGTAATCTTCGATGTAGAATGTGCCCTCGAACGGAAATGGTCAAGAACGATAGCTTTTGGAGAGCTCAACACTTTGATTTTGATCGCTTTAAGCAGCTAATCGATGAAGGCGTTAAAGAAGGGCTTTCTTCGGTTAAGTTTAACTATCTGGGTGAACCGCTGTTGAATCCAAAACTGATCGACATGATTACTTATGCGAAACAGGCCGGTGTGATCGATGTCATGTTCAACACCAATGCAACCCTTTTAGATGAAAAAATGTCCCGCCGACTAATCGCTTCAAATCTGGACAAGTTATTCTTTTCATTCGATTCGCCGTATCGTGAGAAATATAATCAGATTCGTAAAGGTGCTGATTATGAAAGCGTTTTGTTCAACATAAAGCAATTTATGGCAATTCGAAGAGAACAGGGATCTCATAAACCTTTTACACGAGTTTCAATGGTTCTTATGAAAGATAACCAAGATGAGAATCAAGCATTTCAGGAATTATTCGAGCCCATCGTGGACGCGGTTGCTTTCGTCGATTACCTTGACCACGGCAACCAAAATAATCCTGAGCAGATGATCGTGCCTCTTGGATCCAGAAATAAAAGATTTTGTTGTCCCCAGCTCTGGCAACGCATGTTCATTCACCCTGACGGTGTTGTGACCGTGTGCTGCATTGATTCGGAGCGCAATCTAAAAGTCGGCAACATTTTCGACCAATCAGCGAAAGAGATATGGCTGAGCGAAACCTATAATAATTTGCGAGATCTACATAAAAATGGATTATATCAGAACATTTCAACATGTTCCAATTGTCCGCTCACAAAGTATTGAGCATAAATATGCCTATGTATTTAAATATCCCTATAGAAAAATTATGTGTATCACCCGAGACCCACTTGCGAACGGTGGTAAAAACAATTCAGCTCGCGGAAAAGCAAATAGTGATAGTCGTCGATGAGCAGCGGCAATTGTTAGGTTTGATCACCGATGGCGATGTGCGCCGAGCAATCCTGCATAATATCCCGATGGACAGTCCTGCATCTGAAATAATGCAGCGTAAGTTTATTGCGGGTCACGAAGGTATGGGTCTTTTTGAAATCTGTGAGCTTATGCAGCTCAAATCAGTACGCCACATCCCCATAGTAGATGCCGACGGTATTCTCCAAGATCTGGTCTGGATCTCTGATTTGGACTTGCATCCACGGCTAAGTATGTCCGCAGTGGTAATGGCCGGTGGGTTCGGCCATCGTTTGAGACCGTTGACAAAGGACTTGCCTAAACCGATGCTGCCCGTTGGTGACAAGCCCCTTCTTGAAATAACGATCCAACAGCTAAAAGAAGCAGGCATTCACCGTGTCCATGTTTCTACTCATTACCAAAGTGATAAAATCATCAATCATTTTGGAAGCGGTGAACACTTAGGAGTTGAGATTAGCTATCTAAAGGAAGACCAACCCCTGGGCACTGCTGGAATTTTAAGCCAATTGAATGGATCAGAAGAACCGATATTTGTCATTAACGGAGATATCTTGACACGGATTGATTTCCAATCAATGCTGGCTTTTCATAACGATCACAATGCGGACCTTACAGTGGCTGTCCGTCAATATGATGTAGAGGTGCCTTATGGTGTGCTGGAGTGCAGCGGCCCGCATGTGGATAAAATAAGTGAGAAGCCAACCTATCGGTTTTTCGTCAACGCCGGTATCTACATTTTGCAGCCCGCATCCTATCATCACATTCCAGAAGACCAACCCTTTGATATGACAGATTTAATTGAAGCTTTAATATCCGCTCAGCGCGTTGTTGTCAGCTATCCCATCACGGAATATTGGTTGGATATTGGCCAGCATGCTGATTATCAAAAAGCCCAGGATGATATCAAAAATGGAAAATACTGAATTAAGTTGGCATGGTAAGCGTGTTCTCGTTACGGGTGCCGGAGGTTTTATCGGCAGCCATTTGACGGAGCGTTTGGTGGAATCCGGCGCCAAAGTTAGCGCATTGGTGCATTATAATGCCATCGGATCAAGGGGATGGCTAGACAGTTCACCGGTTCGCGACGACATTCAAATTATCGCCGGCGATATCTGTGACCGCGATAGTGTTTATCACGCTGTCAAGGGAGTTCAGGTCGTGTTTCATTTAGCAGCCTTGATTGCGATTCCATATTCTTATCGCTCACCGGCTTCCTACGTGCGGACCAACATCGAAGGGACACTCAATGTATTGCAAGCTTCAAAGGAGGCTCGGGTCGATCGCTTGATTCACACCTCCACCAGCGAGGTCTATGGTACAGCACAATATGTACCGATAGACGAAGCCCACCCGCTCCAGGGACAGTCGCCATATTCAGCCAGCAAAATAGGTGCGGATAAGCTGGTGGAGTCGTTTCATCGGTCATACGATCTGCCTGTTGTTACGATAAGGCCGTTTAATACTTTCGGTCCGCGTCAATCGGAACGGGCAGTTATTCCGACAATTATCACTCAGTGTCTCACCCAAAAAGTGGTAAAGTTAGGAAATTTAGAACCTGTCCGCGACCTCAATTATGTCGCAAATACGGTTGAAGGTTTTTTGCTAGCGGGTTCATCCCAAACAGCTGTTGGTCGGACCATAAATGTGGGTTCGGGTCGCGAAATAAGTATCGGTGATCTGGCCAGATTAATTGCGAAATTAACCGGACGGACGACTACTATCCAACAAGAGAATAAGCGCGTTCGCCCGCAAAATAGCGAGGTCGATCGCCTCGTAGCCGATTGCAGCCTGGCGCACAAATTGCTGGAGTGGCAACCCTCAATTGACTTGGAGGAGGGTTTGAAGATGACAATTGAATTCATCAAAAAAAATCCTGAAAGGTATCGAAGCAATGGCTATGTCATTTGAGCCAGGCGCCCGGGCCGAAGGCAATACGATTCCTCTTTGCGTACCTGAAATTCAAGGAAATGAGTGGAAATATATCAAAGCTTGTATAGATAGCGGCTGGGTGTCTTCTGTGGGTAGCTTTGTAAATCGTTTTGAACAGGAATTTTCCGCTTATCTCGGAACTACAGATGCTGTATCGACTGTTAATTGCACGGCTGCCTTACATGTCGCGCTATTGGTTGCCGGCATCCAGGCCGATGATGAGGTGCTGATTCCGGCACTGACCTTCATCGCTCCTGCCAATGCGATTCGTTATGCAAATGCCTGGCCCGTTTTCATAGATGTGGAACCCAAATTTTGCCAATTAGATCCTTCGAAAGTAAAGTTATTTTTAGAGCAAGAGTGCGATTTGCGTGATGGCAGATTGTTCAACAGGCAAACAAAACGCCGCGTGAAGGCTATTGTTCCAGTACACTTACTGGGTCACGCTGTGGATATGGACCCCATATTAGAAATGGCGCGCAAGTATAATTTAAGGGTAATCGAGGATGCTGCCGAAAGTCTGGGCGCCAAATATAAAGATCGATCTGTAGGCACTATGGGTGACATTGCCTGTTTCAGCTTCAACGGCAATAAGATTATTACCACCGGTGGCGGAGGCATGATTGTCACAAGCAATAAAGAATTCTCCCAGCGGGCCCGATACTTAACCACTCAAGCAAAAGATGATGCGATTGAATACATCCATAATGATATGGGTTACAATTACAGGTTAACCAATATCCAAGCTGCTTTGGGAGTGGCGCAATTGGAAAAACTCGATGAGTATATTTCTACCAAGCGCCGAATTGCAACCATCTACAATGAGAGACTGTCAGAGGTGCCCGGCATAACCCCTTTGAATGAAGCGGAATCGGTGTCTAGCATTTTCTGGTTAAACACTATAGTCGTTGATAAAAACGAATTTGGAATGAATAGCCGTGATTTGCTTAATACAATGCTGGCTGAAAACATTCAAACGCGCCCGCTATGGCATCCAATTTATTCCCTTCCTCAATACCAAAACTGCACTGCATATCACATCGATACAGCCGACCGGTTGTATCAAAAGGCGTTATGTCTACCGAGTTCAGTGGGGCTCACTGATAAAAATCAGCAGCGCGTAATTGATGTTATCCAGGATAGTTACTGCCATGAAACCCGCTAAAATAGGCCAGCAACAAATCGCCTTAATCGTATTCGACGACAGTATCGATGCATACATAGATCATTTACCTGATCTAAAAAAATACAATCGAATAATTATATCCTCCCGTCATGGGGCCAACAAATCTTTACAGAAAATTCAAAAAAGCCATAAGGTCGTCGATTTTATTCCATTGGACCTTGATCTAGCGTTTCAAAGAGCCAAGCAGAGTCATCTGGATGCCATGCAAGAGTTTCGAAGCTGGTTTAATGCCCGTCAGCCGAAATCATTGCACTGGATGTGGTGGTTAACGAAACCGTCATTTCGCCATAGCTTCTTTGATCGCATATTTAATTTATATTTGTGTTATGAATTACAAAAAATACTCATCGGTCAATACACAGACCAATCTTTAGCGTGTTATCTGTATTCAGACAACCGAACGGCTGCACTGGTTGAATGGCCCATTGCCACCCAGTTGGTCTCGGGTTCGAAAACAAATAAGCGCCGGATCCGTCCGCTTATAAAAGATATATTTACGAGGATAGAAAAATATTTTGTCGGATCATCGAAAAACTCAGTCTCCAAAGAAAAATTAGCTTCCAAAAAATATGATACCGACGTGTGTCTAATTTCACGTGGCTTACCGGTGTGTTGGGAAAAAATGGGAGATCAGATCAGAGACCGGTATTATGCAAGGCTCCCTGAATCTTTAATTGAATCAGGCATTAGGGTATGGCACGTTATCGCACCTGGAAAACGCTGTTCGTTGCTTTCTGATCACAGGGAGCTAAGATCGATCAAGTGGGACTTATTCAGTATTTTACATGCCGTCGCGCAGACATCAGTGTATTATTTTATGGCCGCGTTTAGTATTGCCCGGAATCGAAAACATCTCCAACAGTCCTGGCAGTTGAAGCTGTTTGCACTAACTCTTCTCGCCAATTATAAAATTTTTTCTATTAATTTAACATGTTATTATTCATATAAACGTTTCCTCTCTCGGTATCACCCACGAATCGTTCTGTTTTATGATGAGGTCTATTTTTCCGGAAGAGCACTAAACATGGCCATCGAAAAGTTACCTTTCGATAAACGCCCAATTACCGTGGGGATGCAACATGGAGGTGTTTCGGAAAATCAATTGACTTATTTTACCGATGTAGGCGACGCCGACCTACCCTTTCCGGCCTGCGACTATTACTTTGTGCATAATGAATTAGCTGAAAAATGCTACCGCCGTTTTCTCCCGCCGGATGCCACAAATCAAATAAAAGTTACTGGCCTGCACCGAGTCGAACTTGATCACTTCTCTGAAGGAATTAAGCCTGGAAAGATAGTAGGACTTGATTCCCATCAGCCGGTGTTTTCATTAATCGGCGGAATTCCGGCGGATATGAAAGAACTCTGGCAAACGCTGACTCGATTGATGCAGAGCACGCTCTTACAGCTCATAATCAAACCCCATCCTTCACATCCGTTTCCCGACGATTGGCTCGCGGACTTGAAGGAAGCAAAAAGCGGTCGTATCTGGTATTCTGAGGAATTTAACCTGGACGAAGTCATTATCAGAGCCGATTATGTGATTACGACTATCTCGACATCTTTATTAAACGTAATCACTCATAATAAATATCCCATAATATACAACTCCTCAGAACGATTTGATGTCTCTCAAATGTTATCGTGGTTCAAACAGCAGGAGGATGCGGTGGTTGTGCATTCAACTGCAGACCTTTATAGAGTTATCAAGCGGATAGCTGGTATAAAACCCCAGCGGCAGGCTCAATTCTCTAACAAGAATTTAATCATGCCACCCGTGGTTGGTAAAACCTCAATGAATAAAATCTATTCGGAGCTTGATCGTATTCTAACCATTCGGAAATCAAGTGGCCGAAGCAAAATCTGAAATGAGGATTCATTTGTCAAAATACGGCACGAAAGAATGGTTTGAACAGATGTTTTCAGATGCATTAGACGGAGTTGACGGCTGGGGCCATCAATGGCGCGCCAGTCAACAATACCGCTATAAGTTATCTCTGTCCGCAATTGAGTCCGTTATCTCGCAACAGACAGCTCAATCTATCTTGGATATCGGATGTGGATTGGGAGATTTTTCCAATCTGGTTTACGCCGTCAATTCAAAAAACAGCATTTACGGAATGGACATATCGGAAAATGCGATTAAAGGTGCCCAGAGGAAGTACCGTCATATTGAATTTAGGACTGCGGCGCTTCCCAATATTGCTTATAGGAAACAGTTTGACGGCATTATCGCTCTGGATTGCCTATGTTACTTAACCGAAGATGATCGAATCCATGCGGCTAAAAGCATTTTTGATCACCTGAATCCCAAAGGTTGGTTTTTATTCTCTTCCCCCCTGGATAGCGGGAATCAGTATTTCTCACAAAAGGGAGCCCTGCATCTTCTCGAGCGCGTGGGATTCCGATGTCAATCATTTTTTTTTAATCACGCTAAAATCTTCAGTAAGTTTGAACGACCGCTTTTGAGAATTTTGGATCTGGATAGAATAATCGCTGAAATTGAGTCAAATCCACCAGACAAATTAAGCCCCCCCAAAAAATTGATGTTTAAAGTAACTCAGGCACCTATTCTTGGATACGTGCTAAAAAAAATAGTAGCACTTTCAAAAATCCTGTCGGATCGAATTTTGAAATCCGCATGCATTGTTAAGTTTTTCCAAGCCTTTTGTCGTCTTGTTTTTAAAGAGTATAGTAAATCTCATATCATTATTCTGGCAAACAAAGATGCGTAATTCAATCTGGACCATACTAACGGTAGACCTCGAGAATATGAATACGCCCTTAATTGAGGGCAAATATGACCAA
>Ga0255055_10001482_pt1 | contig 17070 bp, 17 predicted proteins | sample JV7_2_27_MG_FD_188633 | JGI IMG/M metagenome (GOLD analysis project Ga0255055, IMG submission 188633) | Seawater microbial communities from Jervis Inlet, British Columbia, Canada - JV7_2_27 | ecosystem: Environmental > Aquatic > Marine > Inlet | place: Canada: British Columbia | collected... | reverse complement strand
TATGGGGCGAGGCTGCATGGAACAATAAAAAAAAACCCCCCCCGAAGGGAGGTTCACCGATAGGTTCGCTCACGTTCGATTTATGCCTCGGCGAACTTCTCTGCGATCTCGAGTCGATTTCGGCCTGCTCGCTTGGCGACGTAGAGCGCCTCATCGGCAAGCGCGATGAGTTCGTCGGCGCCTGCGTCAGGGAAAAGGTCGCTTGAAACGACGCCTGCGCTGGCGGTGACCCAGAGCGGCGCCTGGCCAATCATCATTGTTTCCTTTGCAATTTCCCGCCGTAGCCGCTCGCCCAACATCACAGCCATTTCTATGTCGCAGCCTGGGTGTACCGAGAGGAATTCGTCGCCGCCGTAACGCCCTGTAGCGTCATAGGTGCGGACGCAATTTCGCATTCGCTGCCCGCATTCCAACAGCACCGTGTCGCCTGCTTGATGCCCGTAGGAATCATTGATCCGCTTGAAGTCATCCAGGTCAATCATCGCTAGACCTAAATACTCGCCCTTGCGCCGACCTCGATCGAGCTCGCGGTCAAGGATCTCCAGGATTGCCGCTCGATTCCAAAGGCCAGTAGCGGCGTCGGTTGTCGCCTGCGAATGCAACTTATCTCGTGTCTGGATGAGCTGTTCCTGGATTTCCAGGATGCGTTTGCCGGCTTCGAGCCTGGCCTGCAATTCGTGGGAGCGGAAGGGTTTGACGATGTAGTCGTCGGCTCCGGCGTTCAAGCCGGCGACGAGGTGCTTCTCCTCATCGTACATTGTGAGCAGAAGGATATAGATGTACGGCTCCTGGGATTGCTCACGCACTCGGCGTACGATTTCCTCGCCGTCTATCCCTGGCATGCTCTTGTCCAGGATGGCCATTCGCGGCGCGTCGTCACGCTGGAGAATGTCCCAGGCCTCATCGCCGTCGTCGACGGCGACGACCTGATAACCCCATTCGCCCAGCATCTCTCCCAAATGGTCGAGGGTGCTGTCATGATCGTCCGCGATCAGTACTTTATTGTTGTCGATAGACACAAAGACCTTCCCGAAGGAAAGGTGGATTGTGTCCATTCTAAAAGGATCTGAGGGAGAAACAGCTTACAGGGAACTTACGAGAGGTGCCCCCACGGGGATTCGAACCCCGGTCTTGGCCTTGAAAGGGCCACGTCCTAGTCCCCTAGACGATGGGGGCGGGCATTGAGGTGGCGGATTCTAACATGCAGGGTTCGGGCGAGCCCCGCGATATCACCGGCCCCTCGGTAAGATGAGGCTGTCACCGGCTCCCACGAAATGAGGGAGCGGTGATGAGCCTGCGAACGCAAAGCTCTCGATCGGTCCAGGCTCGAATGCGTGCGTCCATCTTCGCCGGCGTGCTTGCAGATGTAATCACTGTTGGAAGTCTGGCATCGAAGCGGTAGCCAAATAATTGGTAAAGTTTTTCGCGCACCCATGGCGTCATCGATTCGGTTCCCAAGTCGTCGAGCACTAACAGTGGGGTATTTCGGATCTGGTTGAACCTTCGGTCATAAGAGACCGTTGAAGCTGGGCTGAAGGTCGACCGCAGATGATCCAACAAGTCGGGAACACTGACAAAGGTGACCGGATGTCCCTGCGTAAGGCGATAATTGGCAATGGCGGCGGCCAGGTGCGTCTTACCGACCCCGTAACTTCCCCCAAACATCAGCCAGCCAGCGGGTTCCTCGGCAAACACCTGTGCTGCTTTGAATGCATCTCCGAGTGACCTGAGCTGCTCGGAAGGAAGCTTCTCTCCCTTACGCAGTCGGAAGCTATCAAAGGTCTGATCATGATGGAGATCTAGCGAGGACAGCTCGTCCCGGCCAGATTGTTTCATCGGTGTACGGTAATCTGGCGCGTGGATGTAGATCCGGTCCACCAACGATGGATCCAGGATGCGCGATCGCAATCGAGCCTCGATTTCCTCTAAGGCTAAATTAGTGGTGATCACCACAGATAGGCGATTCGTGTATCGATGATTGAGGATCTGAAATAATTTCTCACGTGCCCACTCGGTCGCGTTCTGGGTTCCAAAGTCGTCCAGCACAATCAGCGGAGCCGTGCGAATCTCATCGAACCGCTGTTGGAAAGTCGTACTCTCATCACTGAATGTGGCACGCAGCTCGTCCAGAAGGTCTGGAACGGTGAGGAATAGAGTTGCGATACCGTTTTCGGCCGCCTCGTTCGCGATCGAGGCCGCTAAATGGGTCTTCCCGACTCCGAATCCGCCTTGAAGAAGTAGCCATCCCTCCACGTTCCCGGAGTAGGTCTTTGCGCGCTTGAATGCCGCCTGCAGAGATTCTCGCTCCTGCTCGGTTGTACCGACCCTTCCGTCGGGGTCGAAGGTGTCAAACGTTAGGTTTCTTAGCTCATCGAGACGGCTGAGTCGGAAAAGCCGCTCCTGCAAATGCAGGCGCAGCTCCGGATCTCGACAATCGCAGATTTCCAGGCGACCAAAGTCTGGATGCCCGACCGGCGCCTGAACGCGCAGATATCCAACTCCTCCGCAGTGTGGGCAATCCGGGTCCCCTAAGAGATCGGTCGATCCGTTAGGAGTCCCAGAAATCTGCGAATTGGCCCTGCTGGAATCGTCGGCGGGCTCTTTCGGTGTCTCCTCGGTCTTCTCGCTCATGCTTCCCTGTCTCCATCCTGTCTTGAAGGATGGCTTCGACATAGCGCCATTTCCGAACGTTGTTATCGACCGCGATCTGAATGGCATCAACGATCCAGTCTTCGGGGTAAGTCTGCTCTGCATCTCGCAATCGATCCGCGATCATGGGAGTCAGGGGTCCAATGTTCTTCTCGTAGAGATTGAAAATATTCGGTCGTTCCAGTCGAAGCTCAAGGGGTGCCTCAGACTCCCCACTTGGCCTCCACTTACCAGCTTCAATGGCTTCTACGGCCGCCCGGCCGTTCGGGCCGTTCAGGAAATAAAAGCCTTCCCGATCCCCGCCCATTTCCAGCGTTGCCATTATTAAGGAACCTCGAGCTACGCACCGTTCCAGTGCATCGTCCAGCGCTTCCAATCCCTTGAGCGGCCCAGATAGCGCATCCAGAAGCAGGCTGTCTTTCGCTAATTCGTCCCGGCTAAGATACGGAAAATCCCCTTCGGATCGCGCCAAATACCAGAAGGAATAAAGGATCATTTTGAGCTCTGCCAGATGATCGATGCTTGGCAACAGCTCGCTGAAGAAGGGATTTGGGATGGCCGTCAGACGGGTCGTGCCCGCCGGAAAACCATTGAAGGTGCTCATAATTCGGGGGCGGGTTCAGCCTCCCGTATTCGCGGGGCGGCTGCATTCTCGAACTTGGCCAACGATTCGCGGAAGACCAACTCGATCGATCCGACCGGGCCGTTTCGGTGCTTAGCGACCACAATCTCCGCGATATTTTGCTTCAGCGTGTCGGTTTCGTACTGATCAGGCCGGTAGATGAACATCACGATATCCGCGTCCTGCTCCAAACTGCCGGATTCACGCAGGTCGGACAGCAGGGGGTGTTTGTCGGATCGCTGCTCGACCGCTCTGGACAACTGCGCCGCGGCCAGGACCGGGACGTTAAGCTCGCGGGCCAGCGCCTTGAGGTTTCTGGAGATATAGGAGACCTCCTGCACGCGATTATCCATGCGTGTGTCGCCTGTCATCAATTGCAGATAGTCGATGATGATTAGATCCAGGCCAACTTCCATGTGCAGCCTGCGACATTTGGTGCGCAGCTGAAGCGGGCTGATCGAAGGCGTATCGTCGAGGTAGATGTGAGTCTCTCCCAGGGCGCTGACTGCCTGGGTGAAGAGCGGCCACTCCTCATCCTGGATCTCGCCGAGCCGTAACTTCTGGGAGTTGATCCCGGTTTCCTGAGCGACCAGCCGCTGAACCAGCTGCTCGTTTGACATCTCCAGCGAAAACATAGCCACGTGCTGCTTGTGAAGCTGGCTGGCATTCTTGGCAACCGAAATACAAAAGCCTGATTTCCCCTGGCCCGGGCGCCCGGCGATGATGAGCAGATCACTCGGCTGCATTCCGCCCAGCAAGCGATCCAGATCAATGAAGCCGGTTGGCACACCAATCGTTTCATCTTTGTGGCGAGCCAGGTAGTCGATTCGGTCGTAGTACTCACTCAGCACCTGTCGAATGGGCTGCAGTTGGTGCGGGAGACGCTGCTCGCTGACGCCAAAGACCGCCTTTTCGGCCTCATCGACGACGTCCTCCAAAAGGGTGTCGGACTGATGGGCCAGACGCGCGATCCGATTGGCGGCTTCCAGCAGCCGTCGCCGAGTGGCGGCTTCTTCCACCATATGGCCATACGCTTCTGCGTGAATTGAGGACGGAACGTTGTTGATTAGCCCGGTGAGGTAGGCATGCCCGCCGACTTCGACTAGCCGACCCTGACTGTCAAGCTGCTCCCCAACCGTCAGAAGATCGATCGGCTGGCGTTGTTCCTGGAGGTTGGTAAAAGCCTCCCAGATCCACTGGTTGCGATGCAGAAAGAAATCATCGGCAGAGAGAAAGTGGGCCAGGTCGTAATAGACCTCCGTGTTGACGAGTACGGAGCCCAGCACGGCCTCTTCCGCTTCCCGATTGTGGGGAATGGATTGGCCTTCGTTTGAATTCGTCGACTTTTCTGTCATATTAGTAAACCGAAAATTGGCGCAGCAATTCGCCTTGTCAAACGTTGTTTAGGTTGGAATGCGCATGGGAAGGAGGTCAGCGCGGTTTGGCCTATTCCTCCGAATTGCCCCCTGAAGATTCCATGTCATCCAGGTCGAGCGTCTCGACAAAGTCTTTGAAGACCTCCAGTCGCTCTTCTCCACCTTCCCCAAGGTCCTCTGATTCCAGCTCATCCTCCGGCACGGAGGCAGCTTCCTGCATGACATCTTCAGAAACAAAAACCGGAACGTGGGCTCGAACGGAGAGCGCAAGCGCATCGGAGGGACGCGAGTCGATCTCAATTTCCTGCCCGTTGGCGGTCATGATGATCTGTGCAAAGAAGACGTCGTCCTTCAGCGAAGTGATATTGATCTGCGTAATTTCAGCGCCGAGTTCCTGCAAGACATTGCGGAGCAAATCGTGCGTCAGCGGACGCGAGACTTCCAATTGCTGAAGGCTGACCGTTATGGCTTCAGCCTCATACGGACCGATCCAAATGGGTAAGAAGCGGTCCGAATCGACATCCTTAAGAATCACGATTCGGTGCTGCGACATTAAGCTGACTCGAATGCTGTCGATTGATACTTCAACCATCGTTGGGGCTCAAAAGGTAGGCCATTCTAACATACCGACCCGCGCGGCATTTTTGGGCAATTTTGGGTGGATGGCGACAAGGTCGGAGCGATTTTGGAGCCGGGATTCCTGGCTACGCGAGGGCGACCGCGATGCCAGCCGCAACCTGCGCATTGTTACGCAGGAGCGAAAGGTTTGCTCCCAGGGATCGGCCGTTCGTGTATTCGGACATTCTCGATAGCAGGAATGGCGTCAGCGCCGCGCCGCTCACTTCGCGCGCTTCTGTCTCTGCTTGCCGCAGAGCCTCCTGAACTTCTTCCAGAGGGATGGCATCTGATTCGGGACACGGAACAGCGATCAATACCGCGCCGGCAGAAGGAACATCCCAGTGGCTGCGTAGGATGGCTGCCACTTCAGTCGGCGTATCCGCGCGGACGCTGACCGGAAGCCCGCTCTCTCGGCTGTAAAAACTCGGGAATTCATCGGTCTGATAGCCGATGACAGGCACGCCGGCTGTTTCCAGCCATTCGATCGTGCGCGGAATATCCAAAATTGCCTTGGCGCCGGAACATACAACCGCAACCGGAGTCTGAGCCAGCTCGGGCAGATCTGCCGACACATCCATGCTATCTCCACGGTGCACGCCGCCGATCCCACCGGTGGCAAAGATCGATACTCCCGCAGAGTGAGCCATAATCATCGCTCCCGCAACTGTGGTGCCTCCGGACCGCCCGGCCGCCCCGGCCCAGCCAAAGTCGCGGCGGCTGATCTTCACCGCCTGATCATCGAGCGACAGGCGCTCCAGCTCTTCGTGAGTCAGCCCAAGGCGCGCAACGCCATCAATAACGGCCATGATTGCCGGAAGGGCGTTTGCTTTTCGGACTTCAGCCTGCATTCGGCGGGCTAGCTCTAGATTGATTGGGCGAGGCAGGCCGTGCGTAATCACGGCCGATTCGAGCGCCACTACCGGAAGGCGCTCTGAAAGCGCAGCACTGATCTCTGGGTGAATCTGGAGCCAGTTCGAGTCGGATTTGGTCATCATGTGTGCGGTTCTAAGGTTTTTTTAATGATGCGGCTTCGAAGGATCAGAGTGAGGAGGAGCGCTCCGTCAACGACTCCAATTGTGACAAAGTCTCCTGCAGCCGCTCCGGCAAATCGAAACTGCCAGGATCCAATCGTTGGGCGGCCTCGACCCGACCTTGGAGGTCGATGAGTCTTCTGCGAAGCCGCTCAAGGATCTCGTAGCAACGATTGCGATCCGACATCTGACCGTTGTTCCAGGCCGCGATCAATTCCAGGATTACCTCTCGATGGAGAGCATACTCTCGAAGTTGGCGCGCCCGCGCCAAGTGCTCCACTGAACGTAGTCGGCGCGCTCGAGCCTCGTCTCTTGCGACACCGGTCAGCGTCTGGCCTGCAGCAATTTCCAATTCGGTGGATGGAATTTGATCGTCTCGTACTTCCCATGTGCCCACTCCTACCCAGACCAGTTCCAGTCCCAGGTCTCGAAGACGCTGCTTTCTTTCCTGCGTGTGGAAGCTGGCGGTAAGCTCCCGGCGTGGGATGTGGACTTTCATGGCGCTTTGCCCATTGTCGCTTGGTAGGGCGAGGAACTCCTCGATCGTGCGGGTGCCGACATAGTCCTTCAGCTCATTTACAGCGATGGTGGGCAGGGTTTCGGTCCAAGGCGGCGAGCCCGACTCATCAGCTATTCCACTGTAGGTCAGGTTTAGCATGCTTCGGGGATCGGCTTGATAGGTTCCGTCATCATTTCTGCGATATGAGCTGAAAGCACGGAAGACGATCTGGACATCTCGGGCATGCACGACGATTCCGTCTTTCGTGACCGTGCGGATCTCGTCGATTTCACGAAGCTGATCCCGAAGATCGATCACGTCCCGCAAGCGTTCAAATCCCTGAACAAAATAGTGAGAACGTCCGGGGCTCGGCCCGTAGATCCGCGGCTGGCCTTCCATGGTTTCAAAAACCGCCGCGAAACCGAGGTGCAGCTTCAAATACCCGGGTCCACCAATGCGCAGGAGCGGATTCTGCCGGTCTAGATCGGCAACGTTCCCGGCATCGATGGTCAGCAATGGATAGCGTATGCCCAACACCGAACCAAGTAAGTAGCGGTATGCGATGCTCGTTGATTCAAGCTCGAACAGATCCGCCAGATAGCGGGCGCCGAGGTGAAATGACAACAAAATAGCGAGCAGGACCGGAAACACGAAGAGCAATACCTGTGGGCTAAAGAAGGAACTAAGAACTTCCAAAAGCACTGCTGGTACCACCGGCATATTGGCCAGAGTTTGCTCGGGAACGAGGGAAGGAAAATTGCCTATCAAGGCGACCGCGAACCAGTAGAGGCCGAATAACGTCGATATCGTCACGAGCCGCAACCGACTGCCAACCCGGCCACGGTCCAATATGAGATTGAGGGGCGAGAACCTGGGGCCATCTCCCACATGCACGCCTGCTAAGTGGCTCACTGGATTCCCCCCGGTTCCTCACACTCCGAATCTCTTGCCTTAACTTGTTCGAGTACTTCTCGCACTTGAATCGATAGCGCAGACAGCCGCGGGACCTCCGCACAAAGCTGGACCGCGTCTTCGAGGATCAAGACGATCGCATCTCGCTGTGAGAGCGAGCGATCCAATCGGAGCTGCTGGGACATCTTGTAAGTGAGCCGCTCAATCAGCAGCGTGCTGGCATTTGCCTCACCTCGGATTCCAGCCTCCCGCACCAAATCGACCGATTCGTCTAGCTCCTTGCGGATTGGTCCTGCCCACCCATCAAACCATGCCTTGAGTTGCTCGGCTTGGATATCGCTTGGAATTTGCAGGTCTGCAATAGAGACATCCAGCACCCGAATTCCGCGTTCCTGGATTAGCTGAAGGTCTGAATTATCCGTTTCCTGTGTAAGCCGAACCAGAATGGCAGCCTCAATACCGGCCAGCACGCTGGAATGGTCAGCGAGAAACTCATCCAGATTACGGTCCTTGACCTCATCACGCCAAAGCTCAACCACCAATCGGTGTGGGATATCGCTCCAAGACCAATCCTGCTTGCCCGATACCATGATCCCGTAGGCGGCTGCCTGGAGCGCACCAATGGATGGGACGATGGGAGGCGCATCTGAGATGTCGCTGCGTTCTACTGACGTGCGACGTTCAAGGACAAACGTGACCGAGAGTGAAGCCGAGACCGGGATCCCATCCAGAGTGAGCGCCATCGCGCTCACCTCTTCCGCGGTAGCTGGAGATCCGGTCGGAGGTGTTGAGCCAGAGAGCGACCGCTTCTGCCGGCGGAGGTCGAGACCCTCAGCGAGCCATTCGCCGGGTTCGGTAAAGGCCAGTCCTCCTGGCCCGACGATGCGGGTCATGGCGGTATCTGTTCGCAGTAAGGCGGCGCTGAGGTGATCTGCCCAGATCACGCCTGCACCGCGCAGCGCTCTCTCCTCTTTGGCCGCTTGTGGTTTACCGTCTCGAATGAAGGTAACCGTTCCACGTTCTCCCAGCAGGTAATTTAAGAGCCGTCCAAAGACCGATCTGCGGCCGGCTCGGTCGCGGACCGGCAGGACAAATTGTGCGATGAGTGCCAGAGTTGGGAGCAGTGTGACCAGGGCGAGCAGTGCGCTGCCGCTGGCAAGCTTAAATGCTTCTCCAGCGGTGGCGACAACGCTTATCAATAAAACCAGATAGGCGAGCACGACCAGGAAGACCAGAATTCCCAGACGTGAGCCTCTCCGGCGGAAACGTGCCCTGCGGTTCATTGAGCGGGGATTTTAGCTCAATCATTGGGGCCCGCCAAATTCAGGTCTTGCTTAGCGCGGCTTGAAAGGATACTCTAAGGATCGGGAATCTCCCCCTTGTTGTAAACTTCATTCGAAATGGCAACCAGGCAATCAGAGCTCCTAGAAGTACTTAGCCAAATGGCCGAAGAGATGCCCGATCCCGACTGGGTCGCCCTGGTCGATGGCAACGGACTGATCGTTTCGTGCATCCCAGAGAAGCCAGTTGTAGGACAGGATCAGATCTCTGCCATGACTGCCGCTTCCATCATCATGGGCGATCGTGTACTCGATGAGATTGATGGTGGCCAGATGAGATATACCAGCATCGCAGGCGCGAATCGGCAAATGCTCAGCGTGGTTTTAAGCAATGATCGGGTGCTCGCAATTGGGCTCGGACCAGAGGTTCCTGCTCAGGCAACCTTTGCCTCGCTGACACGCTGGGTGCCAGAAATTCTCCAAGTCTTGAGCAAGAGCTTCGTAACTAGCTAGCTCCCCGGACAACTCCCAACTAATCTGCTGCTATCGGCGCCGAAGGCGGGGGTTGAGCACGTCATCCAGTGCACGGCCTACAAGATAGAAGGCGCTGCACAGCAGCATGATCGCTAAGGCGGGCGCCAGGATCGCGTGCCACTGTCCCTCCATCGTGAAAGCCCGAAAGGTCTCCTGGCCGATCCATATCATCGTCCCCCAACTCAAATCAACCTGTGTGCGGTTGAAATACGAAAGCAGAGACTCGGTAAGGATCGCACCAACAACCGTAAAAAAGAAATTAACCGTGGTTAGCGGCAAGATTCCTGGTAGCAGGTGGGTACGGAAAATGTGTCGGTCGCTGCCTCCCACCGATTGGGCAGCCTCCACGAACGGTTTCTCACGAAGGGTCAGCGTGTGCGATTTAACGATGATCGCCAGTGCGCCTGCACCGGCTAGGATTCCATAGAGCACCCCCAGGACAATCCATTCCATTCGAACTAACAGTCCGAAAATCAGCAGTACCACCGGGGCCGGGAGCAGAACCATGATATCCGCCACCCCCATCAAGAGGTGATCGACCCAGCCGCGAAAGTAGCCGGCCAGTCCGCCACTTAAGGTGGAAACCACGGCCGCAACGATCCCCGCCACAATTCCAACCCCGAAGGAAACACGGGCGCCATAAAGCAGCTGGCTCATCACATCTCGGCCATAGTTATCCGTTCCGAGTGGATGGGTGATCGAAGGGCCGGTGGGATGTGGGAAGTACACCGAATCAAAGCCCACAATGGGGTCGTATCGGGCTCGATCCAATATGGTGGACATCAGGATGGGATGGCTCATAGCCATGATTCCAAAGATCACCAACAATGCCAGGCCGAGCATGCCGTACCGATGGCTGCGGAAGATTCGCCACGATTGACTGCGCGGCCGAGTAGGCGCTATGCTTTCCATGGCTGTTGCGTCATGCATATCGCAGCCTCGGATCCAGGGCTACATACAGGACATCTAGGACAATATGGGCTACCAGCGATATCAGGCCGATCATCGTTAGGACCCCGACGATGAGTGGAAGGTCCTGGAATTCGATCGCATTGAAGACGACCTGGCCCATCGCACGCCAGAAGAAGACCCGCTCGATCACCAGGCTTCCCACCAGAACAAAGGGTAAACTCAGCAGGATGCGAGTCAGGACAGGCAGCATGGCAATGCGCGCAACGTGTCGATCCCTTACGACCTTATCCGGTAGACCTTTGGCCCGAGCGGCGACGACGTGATCATCGCCAATGGTCTCCAGCATTGTGGCGCGCATGGTCATCATCGTTTCCCCGAATGAGAGCAACACCACGGTGCCCAATGGAAGCATCAAGTGCCGGAGTACGTCTAATGCGAGAGGCGAGTAGCCTGAGCGCTCCCATAGCGCTACAACTAGAAGGACTGCCAGAAGGAACGTGCCCGCACCGATCACTCTTCGTCCTCGGGTACCCTTACGACTTATCAGTCTTGCGAGCAGAAACACTCCGAACAGGGCAAAGCCGCTAATCACCAAACGAAGCAGGATCTCATCCAGGCTGATATCCACTCTCAACCACACATTGAAATTAATCAGGTTTTGATACGGCAACCATCGCAGGTTCCAGGCGAAGAGCCCGAGACCCAGGAATGCAAGCCAGGGGGCAAAGGAGGTGTGTGCCGCAACTCCGACGGTTAGTGCGCCAAACTCAAACAGCCCGCCTCTGCGCCAGGCCACGATCTTTCCAAGCCAAATACCCAGAACGTAGGACAGAGCTGCTGCAGAGAGAAAAAGCAGGAGGGTGCGCGGAGCCCGATCCAGCAGAATCCCGGAGACCGTTTCTGGTCGGTAAAGGAACGACTGCCCGAAGTCCAGCTGAACAAACCCCTTAAGCCAGTCGAAATACTGTTGGAGCAAGGGCTGATCGAGTCCCAGTTGCCGCTGCATGAAGGCTCGCCCACCCGGCCCTGAGAACGCGCCCGCAATCGAGGCGAAGTCTCCCGGAAGAGAATGAACCAGCGCGAACAGCAGGAATTGGAAGGCGAGTAGCGCTACAACGCCCCTAAGAATGCGGCGAACAATAAAACCAAGCAATTAGTGTCTCCCACGGCACATGCAACAGGCTAAACTCTCTCGGGATCGAGAGCATACGACTTTGCACGACAGACATATCAATTACTAGAAACTCAGATGAAACGGTTCATCTTATCACCCGCGTTGGCATCCCTCTGAGGAGCGAATTCGTGACGGAAGAGGCCGGATTTGGGGATCTCATTACGGATAACGATCGCTGGCCGAAAAAAAATCTCAAGCGAAGATTATGAATCAGAAGGTTGAAGTGGCTTCCGTTTTATGGCGAGCGGCACGCCCGACGCATCTGCTGCTGATCGCTTTCGTCTATCTGCTTGGTGCGACCATGGCCATGGCTTTGGGGGCAGCATTTGACGCGCAAGTGCTGCTCTTTGGGTTAGTGGTTCTGCTTATAGTGAGCAGCAGTGTGCACTACGCAAACGAGTACGCCGATTACGAGACGGATGCTCTGACGAAGAGGACGTTGTTCTCCGGAGGCAGCGGCGCGTTGCCCGGGTCAACAGTGCCTAGAAGGGTTGCGCTGCGTGCGGGGTGGGTCGGCCTTGCGGCAGGCTCTATGCTTGCCCTTTTTGGCTGGGCAGCCGGCGCAATCAACACAACGGCTCTATTTCTTCTTGCGCTCGGCACGTTCCTTGGCTGGATGTACTCGCTGCCGCCAATGGCGTTGGCCTGGAAGGGCTGGGGGGAGTTGGACAACGCGGTGATCGGCGGTATGGCGCTTCCCTTGTTCGGCTTTGCAGTGCTGACGGGTGCGATTGACTTTCCTGTCGCAGCTGCCTGTGTCCCATTTGTGGCGCTCGTATTTCTAAACCTGCTTGCCACGACCTGGCCCGATCGCGAGGCGGATGCCGCCGTCGGCAAGCGAATGCTCGCTACGCGTTGGTCATCAGCACGCCTGCGGATGCTGTATTGGGCTGTGGCAGCCCTGGTCTTTCTGATGTTACCCCTGTTGGTAGGTTGGAGCATTCCACCCAGGGTTGCCTGGAGCAGCTACCTGGTCGCACCGTTGGTCATTCTTGGCGGATATCTCTACACAAAATCACGCTCACCGCTTCCTTCGGTTGCGGCGATGATCACGATGGCTGTGGTGCAGTTTGGGGCGTGGTTCTCGCTGCTCACGGTTTGAGTAGCCTGAGCAATTTCGATAAAGGAATCGGGCCCGAAAGGGCCCGTCTGATGGTTATCGTCAAGATTAGGAGCGCTTACTCGCTGTCGGAATCTCCCTCAAAAAAGTCTTTGAAGACCTCCAGCCGTCGTTCCTCTTCGGGATCATACTCAATGGGCCCATCTTCGGGATTCCCGCTCAGCATGCGGGGGAGCTCTTCTAGTATCCCCGAACGATATAGAACGAAGAAAAGAACTGCCAGGCTTAAGCCCACAAAGGCGATTATCAAGTTTCCTCCAACTCACTACATTATATCGTAGTGGATTTCGGAATTGAGAGGATGGGGGGAGGGGTTTTCTAGTACATGCGACTTCCTAGCGGCCGACTTTCATACGAAGTATTGTACCGGTGTGCCAATTGAGTGAGCGAGAAATCTCGGGTATGATCGATTTACGAACTAGGGTGATTACGCCCAGGGCAAAATGATTACATTTGATCAAACGTTGGACTCTGTCGAGCGAATTCTCGAGCATTTAAAATCGGTTGCTGAGCTCGATAACATGATCGACCATCTGCAAGACAATCTGAACGATTTTTCAGGCATGCTTGAATTCGCGCATCAAAGAGAGTTCAAAAGCACTGAAGAAGCGCTGGAATACATCGATAAGATCTTGCTTCCGCGCCTGCAAGGCATTATTGATGCGCTGGAATCAGGCACTACCGATCCAATGCGACGTCTGACCGCGGCTACGGAACACACGCAGCGCTTGTTGGCCAATCTAGAGTTGGTCACTGGCGATGCTGCGGACGACTTCACGCCGTAGCATTCGGTTCATCGAAGGAGCCATTTTGGATTACACACTGATCGTCGGCGCTGCTGGAGAAGGCTTGCGGCTGCAGGAGGTCTCACAAGAGGTCTCGAAACCGCTTACGCTGGTTGCGGGAAGGCCGATCTTGGGGTGGGCTCTCTCTTCGTTAGAGGAGAACCCGCCGGAGCGAGCGGTGATCGTTGCGACCTCCGAGTCGCTGCCTGCAGCACAGGAACTGGCCGCGCTGGAGCTTCCGGATACCGACATTGTCGGTGTGGTCCAACCGTCTCCGCTGGGAACGCTTGATGCACTTCGAAGCGGATTGTCGGCCATCGTGGCCGAGGCTACCGAGAGTACGGTGGCTTTTCTTCATGGCGATAACATTCCTCCGACCGGCCTGATCGAGCTGGGTATGGCCGCACTTGACCAGCGCGGGGCTACCTTTTTCTCCCGGCGCACCCGAAATCCCGGCTCGAGCGCCAAGCTAGTCCGAGAGAGCGGCGGCCGACCGGTGGCGCTGACGGATGCCGAGCCGTGGGCTGCTGAATCCGAAGTTGAAATCATCGGCGGCCTGTTCCTATATGGACCATGGATTTGGGAGCGATTCGGTGGGGATCAGCCTGCCCGCGAAGGCGAGACCGAGATCAACTCCTTCAACGACGAACTGCTGCGGGCCGGGCTAGCAAACGTAGTGACTGTCGAGGGCACATGGCTGCACATCAATACTCCCTCCGATTTCGAGGAAGCTGAATCGGTACTTCTGGCTGCGCGCTAATTCCGCCCCTTTTGTTGACCCCCCAGACCGCATAATTTAGACTGAACCAATGCTTGCCAAAGTGCACACCGCGGCAGTGGTTGGGCTTGACGGCGAGGTGGTCGAAGTCGAAGTCGATACCTCGCGTGGGTTGCCCTCATTCTCGATAGTTGGACTTCCCAACAAAGCAGTTCAGGAAAGTCGTGAGCGGGTGCAAGCAGCAGTCAAGAATTCCGGGCTCACGTTCCCCCGCCAACGGGTCACCGTTAATCTTGCGCCGGCCGACTTGCCCAAGGAAGGGCCCGCCTATGATCTTCCAATCGCTCTGGGAGCACTGGCTGCCTCGGAGCAAATCCAGCACGAATGGTTGGACAGTGCGATTGCGGTGGGCGAACTTTCAATGGACGGCTCTTTGCGCCATGTGCGTGGGATGCTGCCCATGGCCGCGCTGGCTCGCAAGCGGGAGTTTTCACGGATGTTCGTTCCGGCCATGGACGCAGCCGAGGCCAGCCTGATCCCGGAGGTCGAAGTCATCCCCGTCGAATCGCTGACGCAGCTGGTGAATCACCTCTCTGGCGTGACGCCAATCGATCCTTTCCCAAAAAGCAAGCCGGAAACGTCTAGCCTGCTCAATGATGACGGTTTGCAGGAGATTAAAGGCCAGGAACATGCCAAGCGCGCGCTCGAAGTTGCGGCCGCTGGCGGCCACAACGTTCTCATGATTGGGCCGCCTGGAGCCGGCAAGACGTTGCTGGCTCGTGCTTTGCCGGGGATTTTGCCGGCCATGTCGACCGACGAAGCGCTGGACGTTTCACGCATCTACTCGGTGTCCGATTTGCTCCCGTCCGATGTGCCGCTGATCCGCGAGCGACCGTTTCGCTCGCCACACCACACCATCTCATACGCAGGGCTAGTGGGTGGGGGAAATTGGCCCCGGCCAGGAGAGATCTCGCTTGCTCATCGCGGGGTCTTGTTCCTGGACGAGCTGCCCGAGTTCGGTATGCGGACGCTAGAAGTCTTGCGTCAGCCGATGGAGGATCGAACAGTCACCATCAGCCGGGCACGTGGCTCGTACTCCTTCCCGGCCAATTTCATGCTCGTCGGCGCAATGAACCCCTGCCCGTGCGGGTATTTCGGCGATCCGATCAAGGAATGCACGTGTAACCCAGCGACCGTGACCCGCTACCAGAAGCGGATATCCGGCCCACTTCTCGATCGAGTCGACATCCACATCGAGGTTCCAAGGGTCGAATTCGAGAAGCTTACCGATGATCGTGCCGGCGAACCGGCGGAAGCCGTCCGGGAAAGAGTGGAGAAGGCCCGATCTCTCCAGCGGCAACGCTTCGAAGGTACCGACCTGACATCAAACGCCGATATGGGTCCAGGCGAGGTGCGCAAGTATTGTGCGCTCGACGACCCGAGCCGCGCGTTAGTTCGCCAGGCAATGACCCAGCTACAGCTCACTGCACGGGCTTTCCATCGGGTGCTGAAGCTGTCACGCACGATCGCCGACCTGGCTACCGAGCCAGAAATCGCTTCCGCACACGTTGCCGAGGCACTCCAATACCGCCCTCGCCTATGGGGTTGAGCTCGACCCCGATCCACCGCAAAATCTCGCTCATCATCCATAGTCCATCTCTGCCTTCCGAAGGCGGTGTTTCTCTGCAGCAGGCTTTCGGATGGAATGATCCCGACTTGCTCGTTGATGATTTCATCGCAGACATGCGTGAGGCAAGCTACGGGATCGCGCAATTTGAGGTTGTCGAACGAACCGAGGTCGACGAGTTTCCAATCAAAGCCGACGGTTTTCAATATGAGGCGGATCAGTTCGCTCAGAATTGGCGCATAAAGAGCGGGTTCCACGAGCCTGATTTGGTGGACTATGGCACTCTGTTGAGCCAATTCAACATTATTGAGAAGGCCACCGCTGGTGAGATCGACGAGGCCTGGCTAATGGCTTTTCCCTATGCCGGTTACTACGAGTCAACCATGGGCGGACCCGGTGCGTTCCGGTGCAATTCCCCGCCTCTGTCTGGTACGGAGAGATCACCGCGTCGCTTTGTGGTGATGGGATTTAACTATGAACGAGGCATTGGGGAAATGATGGAGTCGTTCGGTCACCGTGCCGAATCTATCATGGCCAGAGTTTACGAAGCCGGAGCAGAGGAAGACAATTTGTGGGAACGGTTCACCCGCTACGATCGCCAGATTCCGGGCGCATCAGAGGTAGGGAATATGCACTTCGCTCCCAATAGTCAGCGCGACTATGACTGGGGCAACCGCCGATCCGTTGCTAGTGCTTGTGATGATTGGTATGACTTCCCCCACCTCGGTGGAGAACGCAGGGCCGTGAACTCTAATGAGTGGGGCGGCGGGGATATTCGCTTGCATCATGCATGGTGGTACCGGCACCTGCCACATGCAGAAAGTGATACTGAGGGCGTTTCGAACAACTGGTGGGAATACATACTGGATCCGGATCGGGTCCGCTGAAGCGCGCCATGGACAAGAGGGAAATTGACGAAGGTGTTCCTAGCCAAACCGCTGAAGTATGCTTCTAACCTGCCCCAGGTATCCAGCCCCAAACAGATTCACATGGTTGAGGAGATGATAGAGGTTGTAGATTGCCAGACGATCGCGCCAACCGACTTCCAGGGGGCGGGTCTCTTCATACGATTTGTAGAACGCCTCGGGAAACCCTCCAAACAGATTCGTCATCCCCAGCTCGGCCTCGGCCCATCCGTAATGTGCGGCCGGATCGATGATGGCAGGCTCTCCCTCAGGTCCGGCAATAGCATTCCCGGACCACAAATCGCCAT
>Ga0255055_10001481_pt1 | contig 17076 bp, 16 predicted proteins | sample JV7_2_27_MG_FD_188633 | JGI IMG/M metagenome (GOLD analysis project Ga0255055, IMG submission 188633) | Seawater microbial communities from Jervis Inlet, British Columbia, Canada - JV7_2_27 | ecosystem: Environmental > Aquatic > Marine > Inlet | place: Canada: British Columbia | collected... | reverse complement strand
TTAATTTCAAACTGGTGAATCTTCCCGCTGAACGGGCCATGATGGGTGTCAGCAGCGGTGCACTGGATGGGGAAGCCGGCCGAATCCCTGGCGGATCTGGTTCGGTTGGCCGAGAAGGCAGGGGTGAAACCGTGAACGGAATCACCTTGATAGGAAAACTATATTTATTTCTTTAACTTGATGAGGTATTTTAAATCTTCTATATCTTTCGGTCGTCCAGCTGCTTTTTTCATCTTAATCAGATCATTATGCTCTTTTAATGATCTCAGAAGACTTTCTGTATCCACGATTCCTCGTCAATTTTTTCATTTCCTCAGATTTCCTGATCATTAAAAGAAATCTTTCTTTTATTGTCAGAGACTTAAGATAACGCAGTTCAAATTCGATTTCACTGTTTTCATCATCATGGTCAAGCTTTAAAATTGGCATAAAACGACCTCGCAAACTTTATTTCTTATATTAAAATATCTAAATTTATTGTTTAAGTAAAGATATAATCTGTAATATAAAGCGCTCAACATAGATTTTTAAAAGCGTAGCTGGATGCATTTTTAAGATAGCTTCTATTCTTTGATATAGGGGATACCGATCGCGGCCGGCGGGGTTGCGCGGCCGACGGCACTGGAGAGAACAAAGATGGTCAGCACGTAGGGGATCATGTCGATAAATTGCGACGGCACTATTTTGGGCAGATAGGGCTTGAGGGCTTCGCCGAATCCGAACAACAGCCCGGCCCCGGCGGTTCCAAAGGGCGTCCACTTTCCAAAGATCATAGAGGCCAGGCCGATGAAGCCCCGGCCGGCGCTGATACCTTTGACAAAATAGTGGGCGTGCTCCAGTGAAAGATAGGCGCCGGCCATCCCGGAAAGCGCGCCGCTGATAATGACCCCGGTGTAGCGCATGCGGTCCACACTGATTCCCAGTGTGTCCGCTGCCTGGGGATGCTCGCCCACCGAGCGCAATCGCAATCCGAACACGGTTTTGAAAATGATAAAATGCGATGCAATCACAATTAAAGCGGTGAGAAAAATCGTGGGCGGGATTTCACTGAACAGGACCTTGAAGGCCGGGATATCATGCAGCAGGGGCACCCGCAAATGGGAGGCGGCTTTAATCTGGGTTTTGTTATACAGCAGCCAGGCAAAAAACACCGTGATGCCCGCCGCGAAGATAATGATGGCCAGGCCGCTGACGATCTGATCGGCCCTGAAGGTGACGCAGACTACCCCATGGATGAGCCCCAGCAGCATGCCGGCGAAGATCGCTGCCAGAAGTCCCAGCCAGGCGCTGCCGGTTGCGTTGGTAACGGCAACCGCGGTGAAGGCACCGGTCAGCATCATACCCTCCAGCCCGATATTGACCACCCCGGATCGCTCCGAGTAGGTGCCGCCCAATCCGGCCAGTACATAGGGGATGGCAAATCGGATGCTGGATGCCATGATCGCCAGAATCACTTCCATTAGGCATTCGCCTCCTGGCGTTTTTGAATGATCTTGATCAAGCGTTTGGTAATTTCGCCGCTGACGACAACGAAAATTAAGATAACGGCTTTTAAAACCAGGATGATTTCGCGGGGGACTTTGGTAGAGACGTCGATGGCCAACCCGCCGTGATCAAGAATTCCGAAAAGCAGCGCGGCCAGAACAACGCCCAGCGGGCTGTTGCGACCGATAAAGGCAACTCCGATCCCGTCAAATCCCAGGCCTCCGAAAATCCCGTAGCGAAACCGATGTTTGTATCCCATCACCTGGTTCACGCCGGCCAGTCCGGCCATCGCCCCGCTGATGGCCATCGCCAGAACCGTATTTTTGGCCACATTGATCCCGGCACATTCTGCCGCCGTCGGATTGAAACCCACCGAGCGAATCTCGTACCCGACTTTGGTGCGCTTCAAAAGATAAGCGGCAAAAATAACGGCCAAAATGGCCAGAAACACGGCGGTGTTTACCAGATTGCTTTTTGGAAAGTCGATGCCCAAAGGATTCAAATAGTGGGCCAGGCGTGAAAGCTGGGCGCTTTTAGCAATTTCGAACGTGTGGGGAATCCAGGATTCTTCGGGCTTGTAGGCCATTGTGAGGTACTGGGTGAAGGCGACCGCAATCCAGTTGAGCATAATGGTGGTAACCACTTCATGCACACCACGCCGCGCCTTCAAATAGCCCGGAATGCCGCCCCAGAGGCCGCCCACGACTGCACCGCCTATGATACACAAGGGAATCAGCAGAAAAGCCGGTAGCTTGACAAAGGTAAATCCAATCCAGGCGATGGCAAATCCGCCCATGACCATCTGACCTTCACCACCGATATTAAACAGGCCGCACTGAAACGCGAGGGCTACTGCCAGGCCGGTAAAAATCAGCGGTGTGGCACGATAGAGCACGTTGCCCCAGCCGTCCCGATCTTTGAGAGCGGCCGTGAAGATCGCGTTGTACACGGTCAGCGGGTTTTCACGGATGAGGGCCTGCTTTTTAATCAGGCTGCCGTATTGCGCGTAATTCTGGTCACCGATTGCCGCGCGAACATCTTTTCCAAAGGCGGATCGGTTGGGATATTCCTGGCCTTTCAGCGTCTGCAGACTCTCTAAAACAGCAGCCGGGACCCCTTTTTCTGCCAGGCGTATAAACGTCGATTCGGTTAGAACGAAACTTTTGATAAACACCAGGATAATAATGGCGCCCACCACAAAGGCCATCACCACGGCGACAATCGGAGAAAAGATTCCCAGAAGGGTTTTAAATTCGAAAAGCCGATCGAGCTTCAGTTTGGCTGTCACCGCTTATTTTCCTCCTCCGGTCATCATCAGCCCCAGGCGCTCCTCGGTGGCTTCGACGGGGTCCAGGCTGCCGACGATTTGGCCCTCATACATCACGGCAATTCTGTCCGAGATCGAAAGGATTTCCTCCAGATCCGCTGAAATCAGCAAAAGGGCCTTGCCCTTATCGCGTGCCTGCAGCAGCCGCTGATGGATGAACTCGATGGAACCGACATCGACGCCGCGCGTGGGTTGCGCGGCAATCAGAAGTTTGGGATCCTGGTCAAATTCCCGGGCGACAATAACCTTCTGCTGATTGCCGCCGGACAGATTGCCCGCCAGGTTATCCTGATCCGGCGGGCGGATGTCGAATTCCGCAAGCAAACGCTCGGCTTTTTCCTGGATGGGGCCAAAATTAATTACATCCAGGCCGAGGTGCCGCACAAACGGCTTGCGATAGTGAATTCCCAGAACCAAATTCTGGGCAACCGTAAAATCCAGTACCAATCCCCGTCGATGCCGGTCCTCGGGGATATGGCCGGTTCCGCTTTCGCGGATCAAACGCGGAGAGCGGTTCGTAGTGACCTGACCGTTGAGCTCGATACGGCCGCTTTGGGCCTTGCGCAGCCCGGTCAGCACCTCAACCAGTTCGGTCTGGCCATTGCCTTCGACGCCGGCGATACCGAGAATTTCTCCCGCACGCACGCTGAACGATATGGCGCGTAAAGCCGGCAGGCCTTTGTTGCCCAGGGCACTCAGGTCTTTAACCGTCAGAACAACCTCGCCGGGCTCGGCGCGGGTGCGCTCTACCCGGAACAACACCTGCCGCCCGACCATCATGGTTGCAATTTCCTGCCGGCTGGTGTCCGCGGTGGGGACAGTTCCGACGACTTTCCCGCGCCGCATGACGGTAACCGTGTCGGCAGCGGCCATAACCTCCTGGAGCTTATGGGTAATAAAGATGATGGTTTTTCCCTGATCTTTGAGAGCGCGCAGGATTTCAAAAAGCTCGTCGACTTCCTGGGGGCTGAGGACGGCGGTGGGCTCATCCAGAATCAGAATTTCCGCACCGCGGTAGAGCACCTTAATGATTTCGATGCGTTGTTCGATGCCCACGCTCAATGTCTCTACCTTGGCGGTTGGATCCACTTTCAGTCCATACCGGTCTGAAAGTGCCTGCACGATTTGATTGGCCTTGGCCCTGTCCACAAAGCCCTTTTTGGAAGGCTCCTGGCCAAGCACCACATTTTCCGCCACCGTCAGCGGTGGGATGAGCATAAAATGCTGGTGGACCATTCCGATGCCGTGGGCGATGGCATCACCGGGCCCTACAAAACGGGCCGTCTTTCCGCTAACAGCAATGCTGCCGCTGTCCGCGTGAAGCAGTCCGTAAAGAATATTCATTAAGGTGGATTTTCCGGCGCCGTTCTCACCGACCAGCGCGTGAATTTCGCCTTGCTGGACGGTGAAGGTTACATCATCATTGGCCAATACCAGGGGAAAATGCTTGCTGATATTGTGCATTTCAACGGCATATTCCGCCACGCCACCATCTCCTCGCTCTTCAGGGTTCAGAGGTTCCGGTAACTGGCTTCTTGTTGCTGGCTACTTGTACAGGCTCCGACTCGGCTAGTTTCATAGCAGGTTGGCCAACGGAATGCATAATGCTCGAAACTAAACCTCTGAACCCTGAACCTTGAACCTTGGAACCCGGGAACTGAAACCCATGAGTGGTTTTGTTATGTCTGTTTTTACTTTTCGGGGACTTTGATTGCGCCCGACAGGATCTTTTTCTCGGCTTCGGTGACCTTTTTGATCATTTCTTTGGAGACCAGGTCTTTGTTGTATTCATCCATGGCATAGTAGACGCCGTGATAGGTCTGCCCGTCGATTTGCACCGTATCTCCCAGACCGAAAATCCGAACTCCGGCGTTAAACTTTCCTTTGGTGAGATCCCTGATAGTCAGATATACAGCGACATCCACCTGCTTCAGCATACTGGTCAGGCCGTAATTTTTACCGGTCTCGCTGACATGTCCGAGGTGGTTTTGATTCGAATCGACACCGATCACATATGTTTTGCGCTGCTTGCCGGCCTCGTAGACGCCGGCGCCCGTCAAACCCGAGGCGTGGTAGATGACATGCGCCCCCCGATCAATCTGTGCCAGGGCCAGTTCCTTGCCCTTGACCGGGTCGGCGAAGGCCGATGGTGTCGTTCCGGCATAGTCGCTCAGGATTTTACATCCCGGATAGGCATACTCAACTCCGGCTTTATAGCCGGCTTCGAATTTATGGATCAGCGGGATATCCATGCCACCGACAAATCCGACCGTCTTTTTTCCGTCCGCCTGGGCTTTCATTCCAGCGACAATACCCACCAGGAACGACCCTTCGTGTTCCATAAAAAGCATGGAAGACACATTGGGTTTGTCGGGAATAAAGCCGTCGATGATGGCGAATTTTGTTTTTGGAAATTCATCGGCAACCGCCTTGATGGCATCGGTAAAAAGAAAACCGACACCGATCACCAGATCAAATCCCTGACTGGCAATCATTCGCAAGCCGGTCTCACGATCGGCATCCGCACCGGGCTCGATTTCCACGTGCGATACGCCCAGTTTCGAGGCCCACTGCAGTCCACGATAGGCTGAGTCGTTGAATGATTGATCCCCTTTCCCGCCGATATCAAATACCATACCGACTTTGAGGTTTGCAGCCGAGGCAGTGCCGAATGTGAGGCCATACACCAGGGCCAGGGTGAAAAGAACCGCAAGAATTTTTTTCACCATACCGAACCTCCTTTCTAATTTTTGGGTAAGTTAAGTGCGTACGAATGCTTTTTTTCTGTTGGGATTAATTATCATATATCAAAAGCGATTCGGCCGGTAAGGATGTTGCGGCAGGCCATCTGCCGCAAGCAGAATGGCTGTAGAAAACCAATTCGGTAAAAATTGACTGCATCAACAATCAAATTGACCTCAGGTTAATAAAGGGCAAGCTCGATGTTTTATCTGGTGAAGATATGTCAAAATGCGGGGGGTATGTCAAGGACGGAAGAAGATCGTTGCCGCCTGCAGAATGCAGATGACGGGATTTACAGAAAATGATTATCCGCATGCGGGTTGATGCTGACAATCATGTGACCCGACGGCTTTTTTATCAATCACGTCGCGAATAAATTTGCCGGATCATTGAGCAATTCCTGCATTTGATTAAAAAAATTTCCCAGGTGATAGCCGTCGGCCAGCCCGTGATGCACCTGGACCGCTAAAGGCATGACGGTCTTTTCTTTATGTTCTTTAAAGCTTCCCCAGCTAATTCGCGGTATTGAATCATCGGCATCCAACTTGATCGGGTGCGATATGGACGTAAAATGAATCCAGGGCAGGCAGGAGACGTACAGAAGATCATCCTGTCCGGGCTCATCTTCCAGGGACGGATTTACGCGGCATTCCTGAATACCTTTCTCGACTCTTTCAAAAAATATGCTGATATCCCGGGCATATTCAGCATAGCAAAATGCAAAAAGATTATGCGGTGTTAACACCGTAAATGAGGGATGGACCCGGTCATGCAGGATGACCTCTCCCATGCGGATTCGGTATTTGAACTCATCAATTGAATTGGCTACACGGCAGATGGTCCATAAAATCGTTTTGAATTTCGACAGATTTTGAACTTTTAAATAACGCACGCTGGATGTCACATCGATATCCACGCATATATTAATCTGAGGGTATTCAAAATCGCGATAGAATTCGAATACCGCTTTGCGCGGCCAGTTTGTTAAATCAACCGGAGTCATGCGGTTCTCCTGGTTCAGAGGTTCTGGGTTCAGGGTTCTCCTGGTTCAGAGGTTCTGGGTATCTGGCTGCTGGTCACTGGCTCCTGACAGCTGGCTGTCGATCATTGATCACCGGCTCGTAGCCAGTAGCGAGTAGCCAGTGGCCGAAGCACTGAAACCTGAAAGCATCATCAGTTTAGGGAATATGATACGAGACGTGTCTTACATCTAAAAACCGTACTTATCATAGTAGCTGTCCGGATCTGACATCAACTGTTGTAAGCGGTACTGATACTGTCCGATGACCACACCCCGGCTGCGGGAATTCGCGAAGGCGCTCCCTGGGAGACTTTCGAGATATGCCAGTTTTTCTTCCAGCTTGGTCTGTTCATTCTGGATGCGTTCCTGGCGGGAAAGCGTTTGTTTACTTGAACCGGGCTTGCGTGCGGCCGTTTTATTTTCCTTATCGAGCTCATCGAGTAGGGCTTCGATATTATCTTCGTCTATTTTTCTATCGGCTTGAGCAGCTTGCGGGCTGGTGGAAGTAGCTACCGGGTTGCTGGAAATTTCCCGGGTGGTTTTTATTTGAGTCGTCCCCTCGGGCGGTGGTGTATGGCTGTAATGTTTGACGTTGTTTTCATCGGTCCAGGAGTAAATTTCGGCCTGCACCCCGGCTGCGATTAGACCGGCAAAAATGAATACCATAACTATGGCGGTGGGTTTCATGCCAGCTCCTTCAATTTTCAATTGAGAATAAGGTTGCTATACAATTCTTTATTATCTCAATAACCTTGGACAGAATCAACCCACTTATTCAAACTCACGCATAATTCGGCTTGTCTTTTCATCATATTGTGGTTATGCAATATACACTATATAAGGATTCTAACCGCACAATTCGGCATGAAAATAGCTGATAGTTCATTCTTTTCCGAATTCCGACTTCAAACTAAATTATTAAACTACCCCTTCGAATGATGATTAACTGAAAAATTTTGTTTCAATACTTCCAGCGAGTTTAAAATGGTTTTAGATGCTTTTGACTGGACCATAATCATCATTTATCTGATCGGCATGATCGGGTTAAGTTTTTATTTGGGCCGCGGCCAAAAAACAGATCGGGACTATTACCTGGGCGGCAATAAAACCGCGCCGCTTCCCATCGCCCTTTCCACCATGGCCACCCAGTGCTCGACCAACAGCCTGCTGGGGGCACCGGCCTTTGTCGCCTTTGCAGCCGGCGGCGGTATGATCTGGCTTCAGTACGAATTGGCCGTACCCTTTGCGATGATTTTTTTAATGGCGCTGATCTTTCCGGTCTTGCGCAGTCTTAATCTCATTTCCCTGTATGCTTACCTTGAAAAGCGTTTTGATGCGGGCACCCGCACCTTTATCAGTATTCTTTTCCAGTTTCTGCGGGCGTTTTCCACCGGCGTGACCGTCTACGGCATTTCTCTGGTTCTAATGATCTGCCTGAATATTCCATTCTGGGCGGCGGTGCTGATGCTGGGCGGCGTTACCATCTTATATGACGTTCTGGGGGGCATGAAAGCGGTCATCTGGTCGGATGTCATTCAAATCGTGGTGCTGTTTGGGGCCATTCTGGCGGCGATTGTTGTAGCCGTTCATCTGGCAGGCGGACTGTCAGCTGTGTTTGATCAGCCGGCAAGATTGCGGGCCGTTGATTTTGCCAATCACGGTCTGGGCGATGGCCACACTTTTGCCTTCTGGCCTATGCTAATCGGCGGGCTTTTTTTATACCTCTCGTATTACGGCTGTGATCAGACCCAGGCCCAGCGGGAGCTTTCCACCCGCAGCGTGGACGATACCAATCGGGCCCTGTTTTTAGATGGTATGATGCGCTTCCCGCTGGTTTTATCTTACTGCTTTTTGGGTCTCTGTTTGAGTGCCTATGCCCTGATGCACCCGGATTTTGTTTCCGGTTTGCCCGTTACCGAAATCGGTGAACCTAACTATAACCTGGCCGTGCCCGTGTTTGTGATCAAAAATTTTCCCCACGGATTGATCGGTTTGGTGATGGTGGGATTATTTGCAGCGGCGATGTCCTCCCTGGACTCTACTCTAAACGCCCTCAGCGCCCTGAGTATGCAGGATATCGTCAAGCGTTATGTAAAAATAGAACTCTCGGGCCGGATGGAACTGGTCATATCCAAATTGCTGACCGTTTTCTGGGGGGCGGTGTGTCTGTTTTTTGCGTTTTTTGTGGGCGGCATTGCCGATACGATCATCGAATCCATCAATAAAATCGGGTCGTTAATTAATGGGCCCCTGCTGGCTGTTTTTCTGATGGGGATGCTGACCCGGCGGGTGAACGGGCCGGGAGCCACGTCGGGATTGATCGTCGGATTTACGGTGAATCTTTTAATGTGGAAATACGCACCCGGAATTTCCTGGCTGTGGTGGAATGTGATTGGCTTTTTTGTGGCTTACGGGACGGGGTATCTGATCAGCCGGGTATTTCCGAAACCGGATCCCACCAAGCTGGAAGGCACACTATTTCAACGCGTTCGCGGATCACTTGGAGCGCATCAGACGAACTGGCGGCCGCATTATGTCACCCTGGCGTTATATGGCACGGGCATATTGGTGCTGCTGGCAGTAATGACGTATGGGTAAAAGAACTTGGAGTGTTGGAGTACTGGAGTGATGGAGCGATCCATATTTTGGATTTTAGATTTCGGATTTTGGATTTAATGGCTGACCGAATAGCTGCGCATCATCTTCCAACAGTTTCAATCCGCAATCCAAATTCCAGATTCCAAAATCAAGGTTACTCCTTTTAGTTTAGCCTGCAGGTGTTGTTGAAAGCTCGAAATTTCCTGACCTTTACAATTCTCCTAGAGGAAATCATATATCATAATCTTTATAAATTTCGATTTCCTCGTAGATCTCTTCTTTGGCCATATCGCAGGTCATGTAGGCGCCGTCAAAAACGGTCACTTCACAATCCAATTCATCAATAGATTGGATTTCCCAAACCGAGTGCTTCTCACCCGGTTTCACCCGCAACGATTGGGGCACTCCGCGCCCCTGTCTTTTCCCGCCTATGGCGGGAAAATCCAAACCACCCGCTGTGCGGGTGGTCGTTGACTCAGGCCAGAACCGGTGAGAGGTCTTTGCGAAAAAGATAAGCGATCAACCCAACGGTCAGTAAGGGAATAATGGCCAGGACGGCCAATACCGGCCGGATTGTAAAAATATCTGCCAGTTTTCCCGTAACGGGGGTTAGCAACCCGCCCATACCAACGGCAAGCCCCATCATGAGGCTGGATGCCATGGATTTTCCTTCGGGAGCCAGCCTTTGTGCCAGCGCAACTCCCAGCGGGAGGGTAGCTAAAATAAAAAATCCGGATAAAAAGGCAAATACAAAAAGCCAGTTGCCCGGCAGGTAAAGCGTTGCAGCCATGCAGGGCGTGGCCAAAAGATGGGCACAAATAAACACCGATTTAAAACCAATGCGGTCGGAAAGATGACCGGCCAAAAGCCCGCTTAGCGCACCGGCGACAATGAACAGGGAAACCAGGGCACCGATCGAAACCAGAGAATAGCCCTGCCGGGCAACCATTACGGGAAGAAAGGTCATAAATGATTGGGTGACATAGGCGCGCAGGGTCATTACCAGCCAGATCAAAACAATCGGTACCCATACAGGGCCGAAAATCTCTTTGATGGAATTGATAAAGCCCCGGCTCTTTAGTGTGCTGGCCTGCGGAACCGGAACGATCTTGTAAAGAAAAACCAATACTGCGAAACCCAGTATCATAGAGTACGGCGTTACGCTGAGGCCATATTTCGCGACCAGCCAGCTGATAAAAAGCGGTCCGATGGCAAACGAAAGTGTGCCCCCCATGCCAAATATGGACATGGCAAATCCAAAATGGCGGCCGGCGTGAGGCTCAACCATTCCGGCCACGGTTGGATGAAACATGGATGACCCTATCGAACCCAGGCACACGAAAAGGACCAGCATCCAAAAATAAGGTGTGATCCCAGTTAGCGGGATAAACACCATCACCAGTAAGGGGCCGCCCAGAGCAAAATAGCGCGAAGGGTGGCGGTCGGCGATATAGCCCACCGGGGGCTGAACCACAAATGCCAGAAAGCGGCTCAGACCCGTAATCAATCCGGCCTGGGCCAGGGTTAAAGAAAATTTGTCGATGAAAAGCGGCAGCAGGGGGATAATAAAAGAGTTATAAAAGTCGCCAATGAAATGGATAAGGGTTAAGGTCAGAATTATTTTTAGATTGGCTTCCTGTCGGTGAGCAGTCAATTTAATGGCCTCAATTTAAAATGTTCAACGCCCGCCTGCGGTGAAAAATTAAATTAGAGTCTTAGTTGTGAATTCTTTGCATTTTATGAAAAAACTTTTTTATCACGAAAGCACGAAAGGAAAAAAACACGAAAGAAAAGAAAAATTTAGTGCTTTCCAAATTTCGTGTTTTCGTGATTAATCATTTTGGGTTCCGGTTTGTCCGGGTTGGGGAAGTAACCTGTCAAAAACCGGGCTGTAGAATGAAATGGATCGGGTATGATCCAGCGCCAATCCATTTTCTTTTATGTCGGCAATAAATGGCGTGACCAGCACCGGACTCAGATCGGTGCCGCTGATTTGACGCAAGATGGCCAGGGCCTCGATCCAGCTTTTGCGTTGCTGATAGGGCCTGTCGGTTGTAATGGCATCGAAACAATCCGCTACTCTGATGATTTTGGCACCCAGCGGTATCTGGTAGCTCATGAGCCCGTGCGGATAACCGCTGCCATCCATTTTTTCATGATGGTAACGGACAAAATCGATGACCGCGGGGGGAAAATTATAATTCTTCAGGATGGCCACACCGATTCGGGGATGTTGATGCACTTCAGTCAGCATAGCCCCGGACAGTCGGTTGCGGGTATTGTTTAAAATCCGTTCGCTTAAGCCGATTTTTCCAATATCATGCAACAGACCGCCAAGCCGGATATTTTCAACTGCAGCCGGATTCAGGCCAATCCGAGTGGCCAGCCTCCGGGCGTAAATCGCCACCCGCCGGGCATGACCCTGGGTATAGGGGTCTTTAATCCCCAATGCTGCGGCAATGGCGGTTAGCGGAAAAATTTGCGACTTGGCACCATAACGCGGTCTGGCATTATAATTAATTATACTGTTCAAAACGTTTTTTGCTCTTTGATATTCGTAAAATTGGGTTTTTTCAAACAGAAGCGAGGGGTATAATTGAATGCCGCAGCACTGTCAACAAAAAAATGGGCTCTAATATCATCATAAAAGGGTGGCTAAAACCGGGACCTGCATTGCGTTCGTTTGATATTGTCGGTCTCATTGCCAGTGGTTTTGGGATTTACGGTTTTGTGTTGCTATTCTAATCTAAATAATTATCTTGTCTTTTAACTGTTTATTTTAGAAAATGGAAAATATCTAAAGATTTCAGCCGCAAAACCCATTTTATTGCAAGGAGGATGCAATGAGACGCCTATTTATACCGTTGTTGGCTGTTTTTACGATTTTATTTGCCGGTTTTTTTATTTCCTTTGATGCCGTCGCCGGTGAAAACACCTGTACGTTCAAAGCTGTTGCGGGCAAAGTTCACGTAACGGTATGGGATGAAGATTCAGGAGGAGATCGACAGGCTAAAATCTTTGAAGGCTGGCTTGAATCAGGTGAACAAAAAGAAATTCAAAGTACCACCGGCCTTATTGTTTTCAGCTATAAAGAAGCCGAAGATGATCGGTCTTATGGTGATAACCACAAAATCTGTAAAAGCGGCAACACCATCCGGGTGCCCTAAAGTCCTACGCGTACCACTTTTGGGCCACATTGAATCAGGCCATCTGTTTTGAAAATCGCAGCACGCGTCTCACATACTGCCGGGTTTCCGCATAAGGAACCCGGCCGTTATATTTTATGACCGTGCCCGGGCCGGCATTATAAGCTGCCAGGGCTTCTCGGACATTCCCCCCAAAACGATCCAGCATTTGTCTTAAATATCTGGCACCGCCATCGATATTTTGTTCAATATCAAAGGAATTTTTAACACCCAGCTCTTTTGCGGTGGCCGGCATCAGCTGCATCAAGCCCCGGGCACCGGCCGAAGATACGGCCCGTGCCTTAAAATTTGATTCTGCCCGGATGACAGCGTTGATCAGCTGCGGCGGCAAATTGTATTTTGTGGCCGCTTTTTGAACATTTTTGGCGATGATTTGGCGATCTGTTAAGATGGCCTGTTGTTGATTGGCGGTTTTGTCCGGTATTTCAGCAAACTCAACATTTTTAAAATCCTGCCCGAAAAGCGGATGGTTTTTCAACGGATCTATTTTGATCGCCGGTGGTGTCGCATGCCTGGAAAATCGATTGGTGACCGTGTTTTTCAATTTCGCAGTTGCCGGTGCGGGTTGCGGCCGGCACCGTGATTTTGAGATGACCGGTCGGGCCCGGTAGTCGGCAATAGTTAACCCTCTGGTTTTATAAACATTATCGGAACTCCGGGTCTGGAATGCCGATAGCATGTTTTGAAACCCATTGCCGGCCTTTGGTGAAATCCGATTTACTGAATTTCTTCGGGAACCGTTTAAGGGTTCAAGAGTGCTGTTGCCGGTATAATTTTTAATGGAATGCAAATCATTAAATGTCATGGATGGGTATGAATCCTTTATTGGAATTTTGATCTTACATTAAGTAGCAATATTTGTTCCAAACAGCGGTATTTAAATATTAATCAATAATTACACATAGTTAATTAAAATAACAATTCAACAGAAACAGCGCTCATAAAGAAAAATTTGCCCTTTTAGGACGGAAGACGTCAAGTGCCGTTATGGTGGTTGTCAAAAAAACGCTCCGGTATTCAAACGTTTTTTTCTACAATCACTTATGCCGCACTTCCTTAGTTTGGAACATTATTATGGTAAGCGGCAAAATGACCCCTTTTCAATTTGAAACGCTCAATTTAGGTGAAAGTACTTGCGATCAACGCCCAAGCAAGCTGGAAATAACGGTGAGAAACTGCAGGGGATCCACATAAACCCCATTTACTTTTACCGCCCAGTGAAGGTGAGGTCCGCTGACCCGCCCGGTGGCTCCGCTCAGCCCGATTTGATGGCCTCGGGCAATTATCTGGCCGTCATTCACCTGAATCTCACTCAAATGCGCATAAAGGCTAAATATGTTTATCCCGTGGTCGACGATGACCATATTGCCGGAATAAAACGTGTGCCTGGCCAATCTGACGACGCCGGAATTGGATGCATAAACGGGGGTGCTGATCTTGGCACGAAAGTCGGTGCCCCGGTGGTAGCTTCGATGTTGACCGTTAAATAACCGCCGGGTCCCAAAGGCACTGGTGGTTTGACTGGCAAGTGGTTTTTTAAAATCTCCAAACCACAAGCGGGCATCGCTGCTGGTGGCAAAGATGCGTCGAATTTCCTTTTTCTCTTGTTTGACACGCGCAAGATTCTTTTTGCTCAGAGTGACATGCCGGGAGTCCACCCTTAAGGTTTCACTTTTGTATTTCCCATCGATGATGCTCAGAGGGACACTTGCGGCCTGGCGTCCTCCGGTGTCCGTCCACTCCAGCATAATGACTGCTTTTTGCGGCGTGGCGCTTAAAGGAATTCCCACCAGACCGCCATAGATTCCGCGGGACTTAAACGGATGCTGAATGAGGGCAATGGGTTGATCGTGAAATTTGACTTTCAAATCGGTTGCGGCGGGACCCAGTTCGTTGAGGTCGATTTCGACTAAGGCCACCTGGCCATTGGCGACATCCGTTGATGAAAGGCTGACTGCCGCCGCCGCCGCATACCAGGATGATACCATAATGATGGTGCAAGCTACCAGCAGGATTGGAATGATGCTGGATAATCGCAGTAAGCTTGATTTCATATTCTATTTGGTTGGCCGGTTTCCGGTTGTCGCGTTACCCTGTCAAAAGCTGGAAAGCTGGGAAGCTATAAGGCCAGAAGGCCAAGCAAGTCCGAACACAACGAAATCAAACGGTTCAAACTATCAAGGCTTTCAAGCCTGCCGGCATCCCAGCTTCCTGGCGAGAAATTTCTTTGATTTATTTTAACGGGTCAACGGGCAAAACCGATTTAAGGCAGCTTTTCAGCCTTTGATGATCCTCGGCAGCATCATCTGATGCTGCGGGCAGATCGATTTGGGGTTTTGATAGGCCGCACCGGCAAAGGCAGCCAGATACTGGCGAATTTCGGTCATCTTGGCCACCTCATCCACCATACCGTGCTGGGCGCAGTAGGTTGGCCTGGAGTAGTCGTAATATTCCTGGACCAGTTTGTTCATTTCTTCAATGATCGGCTCGAGCGGTCGTCCGGCCGCTTTTTCTTTGACCAGCCGGCGGGAAAAACTGGCTGCCGCCGCGGTTTCACCATGCATCACGTAGATCTCGGTGGTCGGTGTGCCCAGGGTAAATGCATTATGCCGGTTGGCCGTGGGGCCGCCCATGATATAATGAGCGGCCGCAGTTCCTTTTCTTAACAGGACCAGCATCATGGGTACATCGGTTTGCTGGATGGAATAAATCAGCGCTTGCCCAAGTCCCAGCAGTTCGGCTTTTTCGGCGATATCGCCCACATCGATGCCGCTGGTATCCTGGAACCATATAAGGGGCACCCGGTCCCGACCGCATTGGGTGACAAACTCATTCATTTTAATTAATCCCTGGCGATAGAGTTTGCCGCCAATTCCGGCATAGTCGGCATATTCGGGGTAATCTTCACCGAAAAACCCCTGGCGGTTGCCGATCACGCCCGTGAGGTACCCGTCAACCTTTACAAGTCCGGTATAGACCTCGGGCCCATAATCCGGGCGGTATTCCATATGCTCGCTGCCGTCGACCAGACGGGCCAGAATCTCGTCAAAATTATACATGGCTTTCTGGTTGAAGGGTAACAGGTGATAGAGATCTTCCTGGGGAAACCGCGGTTCTTTCGGTTCGGCCACACGGAAAAATTTGGGATTATAGGCCGGCATGTCTTTCATATAATCTTTGATACCGTCTAAAACCTCTTCTTCTTTTTCAAAGACATACCGGAAAAATCCGGTCTCATCGTAATGGATTTTAGCCGATCCGGGCGGTTCAACCTTGAATTGCTTGGCGGCCGAAATCAGCTGTTCGGCACCCTCCAGGTCAAAAAACCCTTTGGGTGACATGCCGCTTAATATGCCGCCCCCGCCCACGGCAATATTGCTGTCTTGGTGGGCAAACAGGATGGTGGGACTGATGCCCTGGTAGCCGCCGCCGGCCGGATTGGTGCCGTAAATGGCGGCCAGAATGGGCACAGCGGCCTGATTGAGCTCGGCATGTCGAAAAAATGTGGTTCCGGAGCCGCGGCGATCGGCGTAAAATTTTTCCTGCTCGGTTAGTTTCACACCGCTGCAGTTGACCAGCCATACCAGCGGTATATTCAAGCGTTTGGCCAGGTCGGTGCACCGAAGCACGTTTTCCGATTGCCCGGGTATCCAGGCCCCGGCATAAACTTTGTTGTCGAAACCGATGACAACAGCCCATTTCCCTGAAATTTTGGCCAGACCGTCCATCACATTGGTGGTGCCCTCAGTGTTGTCTTCGGGGTTGTACAATGTGTGCAGGGGATTCCAGGTGCCGGGGTCCACCAGGTACTCGAGGCGCTGCCAAACGGTCAATTGGCCGCGGGCGTTGATTTTTTCGGTCGGCATTCCGGCGTTCTTGACCTTTTCAACGGCTTCGGCGACCTGGGCTTCGACTTCCTGGATCTGTTTGACACTGGCCGCTGTGCTTTTAATCTGTCCTTCTTTAAGTTCCTGTCCAAATTCTTTCATTTTTTCAAAATAGGATTTCATGTTCTTCCTCCACTTCTGAAGTATTTCCAATTTTTTTCACCTGTTCCATATATGAAGGATGCATGCACGTCAAGGCCATAAGTGCCCTATTTGAACTTGACATTCTCCACACCTTCGAGTATCAAACGGTTCTGGCTGATTCATGTCTCCCGCTTCTTTTTGGGAGATTAACAACAAGGTGAAATTAACATAGGATTATAACCTCTCGCAAAGACACAAAGGCGCCAAGAAAAAATAAAATATTATTTATCACCACATCTCTTTGCGGCCTTAGCGGCTTTGCGTGAAACTATTTTTTTGTTGATCCAGAAAGTTTTATTACGAATTTAATTGAATAAGGTCAAAACTTTTGAAGGGAGGAAGGAATGGCTACTGAAATTCTGGCACCGATGCCTGGAACGATAATCAATGTGCTTGTGAAAGAGGGTGAGGAAGTATTGGAATATCAGGAGGTGGTGATTCTTGAAGCCATGAAAATGGAAAATGCCATCCCGACTCCTGAAGCCGGCAAGGTAAAAGAAATCAAAGTCAAAGTGGATGATAAAGTTTCCACCAATCAAGTGCTGATCGTATTAGAATAATACCGCTTTCAGCTACCGCTTAAACCAGACAATACCAGAGACCCGACTCACACTGATGATCGGGTCTTTTATTTTTTCGGGTTTCGCTTTTCCTAACCAGTGACTG